>Ga0209204_1000804_pt1 | contig 32257 bp, 31 predicted proteins | sample AD_JPNMR2_MetaG_FD_184425 | JGI IMG/M metagenome (GOLD analysis project Ga0209204, IMG submission 184425) | Active sludge microbial communities of municipal wastewater-treating anaerobic digesters from Japan - AD_JPNMR2_MetaG (SPAdes) (version 2) | ecosystem: Engineered > Bioreactor > Anaerobic...
GTAATTGCCTTCAAATTTTTTTGCTTTCTGCATCAGCAATTTTTCTCCAATGAAATCTTCAAGGGCCTGCTGTGGAGCTTGTTTGACATATTCCTGATAGAACTCAGGATATGTCGATATTTTTTGTTTTAAGTCAGATAAAGTAATGATTTCTCCATTTACAATTGCCACTGCATTTTTTTTCAGATATGTTCTGTAACCATAGTATGCGCCAATTATTACGACCACAATCACTGCCACAACAGAGATCAATTTTTTCCTTTTCTTTCTGTCGACAAAGAAGCTTTTGATTTTTGGCAAATAATTCTTAAACCAATTTCTTATTTTTTCTTTAATTTTCACAATTGTCTCCTTTCCAGTATTTTATTTCGTGTTCTATCGTAAATCACACGATATCTGGTTTCTGCCTTAATTTCTTTTGCTGTTATTATACCATTGTTATCTAAATCAAGCACCTTTTGAGATACCACAATGATTTTGAAAACATTGGCTCTTACTGTGATGAGATTTGCTATTGTTGAAATAACCATTTCCTTTTCATCCTCTGTGTCTATCCATCGGTTTTTATTATCATCAATGAAATTGTTGCCATATTTTGTCATCTGTTTGTTCAAAGGGTCATTTAATTTGCCAACAATATCAGAAACATCTTTAAACGGTCGAGCCATCACAATTTCTCTTGCAATATCTGTGTCAACAAGCGGAAGACATTGAAGAACCAAAGAGTTCGCAGTATTGATATTAATTCTGCCATAAACAGGGTCCTCTGGTTTTTCAGCAACTGTAAAAACATCCAGGAGTTTCTTATCGTGTGTCTTCCATAAATTGAGGGTTTCCCACTGACTGCCTTTATGAATAAAAGAAAGTTCTGCTGGAGAAGAAAATGGATGGTTTTTCACCCTGAAGGAAGAATCCCAGTATAAAAATTGATTTGCCACATTGAATTCTCCGCCTGCCATTGGAACAAATGTAATATTCATTCTTCCTGGAGTTTGATTGTCTGTAAACCATTGTTCAATTCTCGGGTCATTTTTCTGCCTTGATTGTTTGCCTGGTTTATCTGCTCCATAATCTGTTTGTTCAATGAGATGATTTTGTTCATCCAGTAGATACATTTTTCCGTTTAAGGAAAGCGTGATTTTAAAAATTTTTGCAAGGATTGAAAAAACATTTGCAAGTTCATTGCAATCAAAGTTCATAAAAAGAATTGGCTCAAACTGGTCTGCGTTCATAGGTTGTTTCATCGGAATTAACAATGGAAGCACCAGGGGACCTGATTGCGTGTATATAATGACAATTTTCCATTTAATTGAATCTCCAATAAGATAGTAAGAGTGTGGTTTTATTACAGTTCCAGACGGGATTTTTATACTGTTTGGCATCACAGAACTCCAGAATTGGGTGATTTTTGAAATATCAGATGGATTTTTCCCATTTTGTATTTCATCCATGGTATCTGTTGAATTGGTATTCAAACTTCCTATGTCAACCGAAGGAAGAAGAACCATGCCTCCTTTGATTGTCCATCCACCAATATCAACGGGTTGGTCATATGGATTAAAAATTTCAATAAAGTTTGATCCGAGTTCTTCAAGAATAACAACAGGAATACCCCCTTTTAAGAATGTTTTATCAATTCTTAATTCAGGCATGGGTTCAACTTCATTGATATAAGGGGTTTTTTCAATCCCTATAAAGCGTCTTCCGTCTGTAGTTTTTATAACAGTCGGGATATTGTCCCTGTCTCGATAGTCAATAATGTTTAATGCAATTTGAGTTGCCTGGTCTTTTTCATAACCCAACTCTGTAAAAATAGAGACAATTTGAGATAGCGTTGCTTTATTGATATTGATGCGCAGGTAATTTTCTGCGTCAATGTTCAAATCATAACTGTAGGTGGTGATGTGTTGTTTAATGGAATTAAACAATGTATCTGTAATGCCTCTGACCATTTTCACGTCTTCAATAACGAAAAATGGTCTATCATCGCCAAAGGGTTTTACATGATTGAATTCGTCTGGCTCATCAATACCTTCATCGTTTTCATCAATGATACTGTCGCCATCATTATCAATACCGTCACTTGAAACTGTAGCATTATCATTGTCATCATCAATACCTTTTTTCCCGTTAGCGCCATCCTGACCTGCTCTGAACAAAACAATATCATTTGCAACAGCATCGCACATTCCAGGGAAAAAACGAATTTCAAAGGTTGTCCAGCCCTCATTAAAACCATGTTTACCGTTTTTTGAGATATTGCCAGTGTAATTGATATTAATGCAACCACTTTCATCTGTGACCAACACTGCATATCTTGCAACAGTTTTCTTTCTAAAATTTTGTACAGGAAAAAATTTGCTTTCTGGTATTCCATCCTGGTCTATGTCAATATCAGTGCCTGAAAATTTTGCATGCCATTGTTCATCGTAACCATCGTAGTTATTTGTGTCATTTTTTAATTCCCAGATTGCCTGCTCTATGCCAATTTTTGCCGCATGCATTGAATGGGTTTTTGAAAACAACAAGAATGACGATTTTTCCCATTGCCCGAATATGATGAGCAATCCTGTTGTTATTACAAATAGAACAAGGACAATTCCAATCGCAAAAATTAAGGCAACACCTTTATTTAGCCATCCAGATTTCTTCACTGAATCCCTTTTCAATGTTTTTCCCTTCAACATTTCCACCATAAAGAATAAAAAAAACCTTAATTTTTTGAGGTAGTTCTGGATTGATTCTTGTATCCCAGTTTTTCTGCCATGTTTTTCCATCCCAGTATGAAAATGACAATGTTTTCACATTTTCTACAAAAGGTTGACTGCCTGTAAAACTGTTTTCAAAAGCATATGTGGTTGTTTTTGCATCAATTCGTTCAAACGACATTTTGATTGTGTTGTTATCAAGATAAATTCCATATTTTCCCATATCAGAACCTTTGCCCTCAGTATATGGCGCAATAAATTTGATTGATGTTTCTGTGCCAATAAAATCAATTCTGAAAGGACCTGGAATGTCCTGTACGACGGATTCTTTGAGTTTATGCCTTAAAAACAGGGTAAAGTTTGATGCCTGTGCAGACATTGTTTTTTCTGCAGATTGTCTTGCGATTCTTACTGTGATGTTTGAAAAAATCATCAGTCCTGAAACAAAAACAATTGTTAAAATAACCATTGCAACAAGGACTTCAAGTAGGGAAAGCCCCCTGTTATCTTTGCTGCAATGCTGAAATAAACTCTTCAGAGTATTGTTTTCCTTCGACTTTTTTTGTAAGAATAATGTGAACTTCATAAAGGTTTTCTTTCACTTTTTTAAAATAAATGCGGTAGTAAATGTTTGAAAAACCAGCCATTTGACCTTCAAGTTTTGCTGGAACAACTGCTGTGCAATGACCGTATTGTTCCTGTATTTTATCAAACAAAATATCTGCAGCCATAGAAAAATCCTGAAAATTTGTTGCCCTTGAAAACAGTTTTTCAGTATTCTGTAATACCATCAGCACGCATGAAATACCAATGATAATAATGATCGCTGATACAATTGTGGATATAAGTGAAAATCCCTTTGTCATGGCTATTTGATTACTGCCTTTCCTGTTAAATTATAAAGGACAATTGTTTTTGTTTTTTTTGTTGTCGTATCTTCTAAAATGAGATGGCCTGCCTGTTTTGCAGTACCCTGGGGTAAAAATTCTGCTGGAGAAAAACCATCTGTTTTTTCTTTGATAATAATAAATTGCGGGAGTTTATAAATTTTTCCTATCAGTGAACCATCATTTGTGTACATTCCACAACTATTATTTTCAAAAACAACCTGGATTGTTTGATGTTGTGCCATTGCGTGCATGCGGGCATTATTAAGCATTTCGCAAACAAACTTTGCGGCATTGTCCAGGTTTTTTCTTGAGATTGCCTTATGGGGAAAAAAGACAGAGAAAAAGACAAGCATACTTATAATGGCGACGACTACTAATACTTCAATCAGTGTAATGCCTTTATTTCCAGTTTCCAATATCATCCTGTGTATCAGGTTTTCTGTCTGGTCCTTTTGATACAATGATAAAAGGAACATTGGTTTTTTCATGTTGAGGATATTGATAAGTCAGGGGATTTCGCCATACATCAACAATATTGTTGTTTTCATCAATATCTGATTCTTTAAATCTCATGTATGGACCTTTCCAGTTTTCATCATCAAGTGGTCCCATTAAAGCAAAAATGAGTATTTCAGTTGAACCAGTACTTATGGGATAATCACCCATATCTGTTTGATACATAAACAGTGCTGACTCAATTGAAGCAATCATGCTTTTTGTTTTCATGATGGCTGCTTTATTTCTTGCTTTGCTGATGGCTGGTAAACTTATGGCTGCGACCATTGAGATAATGACAAGGACAACAAGTATTTCTGTAAGAGTAAAACCTGTTTTTTTCATGGCACAATATTAAAAGGGTAGAATATTTTTTAATCTGATAAGAATTGTTGCAGTTGTGACAGGCCTTGATTTCAATGCTGGGTCAGTGGTTTTTCCTTTCAGTGTAATTTTTACTGCCACAGGGGTTTCTATCTGAAGATTATCAATTTGCTTCAATCCATTTTTTGTCAATGTGTAGTAGATAAAACCGCTTCCTGATTCAAGGACTATCGACTTACGTGGGTCAATAAGTTTCCACGCTCCTGAATCTCTTAAAGGGGTAACTGATGTGGTTGTTTTTGCCTGCCACAATGTTGTGTCTGTATCAGTTGTGGGAAGGTTTGATGGTATTTCAGCATTCATTCCAGGGGAAATTAAATAGAATATATATTCATTTTTTGTCCTGTCATAAAGACCAAGTTCATAAAAAGGGTATTGAGGGTTATTTTTTATGGCGTGAGCAAATTGAAGGCCAATGGTATCTCTTGAGCCATAGGTGATTTCAGTAATCATTGCATTAAGGGTATTTTGAACTTCATTCTGGTATGTGATGAGTTTACGAAGTTTTGCTGCCCTTGTATAAAGAAAGGCAGAAAGTCCCACAACAATCACTAAAAGGGCAAGTGCCACAAGTATTTCAAGTAGAGTAAATCCCTTTTCAATGTTCTTTTTTTCCATCAATATATCCCGTTTCTTGTAATAAAAACAGGCATGCTGAACAAAAGATAATTGTCCTTTGTCCTTCTTACTTCAATTTTGACTTTTCTCAATGCAACAAGGTCTGTTTCAGTATCGGTTGCGTCGCTTCCATCATATTTATACCAGACGCATCCCATATACACCTTAAATGATGGGTCTGGACTTGGTACCAGATATTGAGTATCTAATAAGGTATCTTCTTCATTCATTTTTTTTGGATAATCTGATTGTCTATCTGCATACACAGGCGGTAAATCAATTGTTTTTACTGATTCTAAATAGTATTGGGCAACTGTTGAAGCAAGAAGCATTTCATTTGCCTTCTGCATCACATTTAAGTTTCCAGCAATAATCAGTAGTCCTGTTCCAACAACAATTGTGAGCAAAAACATCGCAACAACAAGTTCAAGTATTGAAAATCCTTTTTTTACCATACAAGTTTCCAGTTAAATGGAAGATAAATTCTTCTTCCACCGACAAAACCTGGATAAATATCCGCTGTACCCACTACCTGATTATTTAGGAAACCCTCTTTGTATAATGAACTATCGTATATCAATGTTACACCAGAATTGCCAAGATTCACGAAACCATTTGTGACAAAACATCCATATATACGTGTATTTGCGTTATTAAGAGTAATGCCATCAGATGCAGGATTGGTGCCACGGGCGTAGATTAGCCCGCGCAATCTCACATAATTAGTGCTACTACCAAGGTTAACATTCGCAGTTCCATTCCAAGCACAGGCAATTATTGCAGCCTTGTTGTTCATATTTTGAATTGGATTTATTTCAAAATCAAGATTTGTCGTTGTTCCGATATTGACAGTGACATTGTTGCCACTACCTTCAGTCAAAACCATAAACGCTGCCCTTTGATTTGGTCCAAGTGTAATTGACGGAGTATTATTTATATTGAGGGTTATAGAATTATTTTTCGAGTATATGAGTATTGCTGCTTGTCTGGTACTATTTTGCGCATAAATAGTGAGATCCGAAGGAATAGAAAAGCCGTAATCACTTACAAGAGCGCCGTTATTAATTCTGACATTGTTGCCAATTGAAATAGAAGATCCAGTTAATGCTCCACGAAAGAGAATCAGATCACCGCCATCAAACACTGTGTTTGCGTCCACAGTAATATCCTGAGTGCCAACATGATCTGAACGGACACCTGCCTTGAAAAATGTTTTACACCCAGGTGCTGGCTGGATATTACAGGTACCCTGGAACCTGATGTAGCCATCAGCATAAAATTCATTCCGAATTTTTGCACCATTTATAATAACATTTCCATATTGCTGATTTACACTTGATTGCATGACATAAATTTTTTTTGTGGTTTCATAGTTTGTAAAAGTAAAAACCCCGCCATCGTATGTTACGCCAGAAGGAAGAAGATTATCCCATTTTTGCCCGCCGTCTGTACTCATTCGTGCCTGAGTTCCAGATGCCCCCAAAGGCCTGAATAATACCCAATCATCAGATGGGAAAAATGGTGGTAATGTATATCCAGAGAGATTTTCTGGCTGTTCAATATTAGGATAAAGCGGTACAGGAGGATTTACACTACTATCTGTTAAAGTTGTATCTGTCCCTCCTGTTAGAGAGGAAGCATTTGTGGCTGTGATATTTCCTTTGGCATTACTTGCATTTCCACTGACAGTATTTGCATAAATCACATGTTTATTGAATGCTTCAGGAATGCCTTTTGTATCCCACCAGGTGTTATCTGCAAGGGGTCTCCAAAGATTTGTGTTTTCGTCGCTTAAAGTCCTTATTCCTGTTTCAAGTGTTACTGTTCTTCCCCTGTATCTTCCTGTTGCTACAATACTATCATTGCCTGTGCCATCATTGATGATGAGTTTGACAGTAACCCCATCATTGACAGAACCGTGTAAGATACCCAGGTCCCTGGCGTTTAATGTGTAAGAGTATGTTTGGTTGTTTTTAGGGTAACCATGTGTGTTGACATAAGTTTCATCAAAGCATTCTCCGTCTGTTGCGAATCCATAATAATGTAGAGGGTCATGGTATCTGTAATTGAGTTTATAAAGGGCGTCTGCGATACCAATATGGGCAAGGTTCAACGCAATACTCCTATCCCTGAAATATGTGGAGCGTCTATAGGCAGAGGTACTGGTAAGAACAACAGAAAGGATAATGGCTGAAAACAGTAGTATCAACACAATTACTACAACAAGCGCAACTCCATTTTTCTTGTTTTTGTTCATCTGAATACATAAATCAGATCATCAGAATTTGCTGGTACCTGTTTTGAACCAGCATCTGTTTGTAATTTTCCGTCAGGACCTGCTGAATAAATAATCATTACTTTGTCTGTTGAATTATACGCTAAAAGATATGGATGTCCCCAAGGGTCAAGAGGAGTACCATAAAGTACAACTGGATATGGAAGACTTGAAAAATCAGGCCATCCTGTGGCTCCATCTATGACAGGTACACTTCCTTTATTTGCGCTGAACACTGAATTTTCCTGAAATACCATATATGGACCATCCCAGGGATGACCTGCAGTAATTTCACTTTCTACTGATGTATCATCCTCCTGAGTACCTGTATTGAAGTATACATAAGTTTGACCACTACCCGGACTTGCATCCGATAAATCGCAAATTCTTACATAATAACCGATATCATGTTTCGCAGTCACTATAGCGCTTGCAATTGCAGCCATTTCATTTCTTGCCTTGTCTCTTGCGGCTTTTGCCCTTGCTTTTCTTAAGGCAGGTAGTAGCATCGCTGCAAGCATCGCAATGATGACCATTACCACAAGCAGTTCAATGACAGTAAACCCTTTTCTTTTCATGTTTCGTCTCCCAAAATTTTAATCTTCCCAGTGCAAAAATTGTTTAAATGGAATAGTTTTGTCGTAATAACCGACAACTGTATCTACCATTACGTCTTCATTGAACCATTCAACTCTTCCATCACCAAACAGATGATTTGCACCGGCTGGAATAGTGTTACCGTTTCTGTTCATCTGATGGTTGATACATGAATTATCCCATGTGTTGACATTTTTAAGAGCCCTATCTACAAGGATGACTTGCTTGCTTAAGTCAACACTTGCAGTAGTCATCGGTATGTATTTTCTAGCACTATAATATGGGTCTTCGTAAAAAGGTATGTACGCAAGGTAGGTGTATCCAATTCTTATATAAGGAACTCGTGGTACAGGGTCACCTGTATCGTATTCAACCTGATTCCAGTACTTGGATAAATTGGTATAAACAAATTTGTCTGAAGGGCAATACAAAATCTGTGGATTTTTGACATATGGCTCAATAGCATTTTTCATATCTTCAGTAATTCCCATATTAAGACGATAAGGATATGATAATGGTGGGTTTGCGTCTTCCCAGGTTCTGGTGCTTAAATTATACTTCCAGTACTTGTTATAAGGGTCAGGATTTGGAAAGAATTCTTGATGGTCTGCTGCAAACATATTCAACATTAGTCCTACTTGCTTCATATTGTTCAAGCAACTGGCACGACGGGCTTTTTCCCTTGCTGTGCTGAATACTGGGAAAAGCATTGCTGCCAACATTGAAATGATTGCTATGACAACAAGAAGTTCAATTAGACTGAAACCTGTTTTTTTAACCATGCGCCTCCTTTTGGTTAAATTCATTCACCCCATTTACTTGTTTCTGAGTCTGATAAATCTGATAACCTTATATAACTACCATCGTTCTTAAACGCAACATTGACTCGCGTTAAAGGACTTTTACATGTTACCACCAAACCGGTTTCAGTTGTGTAGGTGTCATTGTATCTATAAATATTGTTTGAAAGCACCCATTGTACATCACCACCAAGATACAGAACGTTTACTCCAGTTTCATGATTTCCATAATTACGGGTTAGGTCATTAGGGATATAAATATCGCGGTCGCTTATCATGGGTACAGGTTTTGGGCATCGGTTTGATACAGTAAGCCCAAACACAAAAGAGAAAGAACTATTCCAATCGTTTGTAATATCCAGCGGTGGTTTAATGCCATGTCTTATTGAAGAGGGGCACCAGAATGTAGCATCTGTTTTAATGTATGTGGGATAGACAGGATTGTCTCCAGAATATAAGTCTTCAGGTTTTGCTGGATATTTTTCGTAGTGGTCGTCGGCAAACATTTCGTAGGCTGCGGCAAGTTGCTTAAGATTATTCAGGCAGGTTGTTCGTCTTGCTCTTTCTCTGGCTCCAGCAAGGGCTGGCAAAAGTATTGCTGCAAGAATTCCTATAATTGCAATAACAACAAGCATTTCAACAAGTGTAAATCCTTTCTTAGTTCTCATTATTCACCACCACCTCCTCCTCCTGATAAACTGAGCGCGATTTTTATCAGAGGCATGAAAAGAGAAATAACAATGAAACCAACGACAACTCCAAGACAAACAATAAGAATTGGCTCAAGCATGGATGTCATCGCTGCGACAGCAGCGTCAACTTCTGCTTCATAAGCGTCAGCAACCTTTTCAAGCATAGAATCCATTGCACCTGTTTCTTCTCCAACCGCTATCATATTTGTGACCATTGGAGGAAATGCACCTGTTCTCAACATAATTCCTGATATACCTTCTCCTTCGCGCACCCGGTTTCTAATTTCGTTGATGGCATTCGCAATGACTTCATTTCCAACAGTATCTCTGACAATTTGAAGGGATTGAAGTATTGGCACACCGCTTGTAATCAATGTGGCAAATGTTCTGGCAAACCTCGCAATAATCGTTTTTGAAATCACTGGTCCAAAAATAAACATTCTGAGTTTTACCTTATCAATGAGATACTTTGTAAATTTAATTTTGACTGCCACCCTATAAAGGATTATTAGACCAAAAATGAATGCCACAATCAGATATGAACGTTCTGCCATTAGTTTTGACATCTTAATCAAAAGCTTTGTTGTTGCTGGAAGATCTCCAACTTCCATATCCTCAAAAATCTTTGTAAATGTTGGCACAATTTTAACCATAATGAAAGTCAAAATTCCAATCATAACCACTACAACAACACTTGGATATGCCATGGCTGACTTGATTTTTCCTTTCAGTTTTGCCTCTTTTTCCATAAATTCTGCAAGACGGCTTAACACTGATTCAAGTGCGCCGCCTGCCTCTCCTGCTTTTACCATGGCAACATAAATTCTCGGGAAACTTGAAGGGAATTTTGCAAGGGCTTCTGAAAAAAGCGCGCCCTGTTCAATTTCACTCGCCACCTTGTTAAGAACCTTTGCAGCACCACCTTTTCTCTGTTGCTCAAGAACCTTCAATGCTCGCAGTAGAGGTAGGCCTGAACCAATGAGTGTAGCTAGCTGTCGTGTAATAACAGTGAGTTCTTTCTGCTTGATTTTTGTTCCGCCAAGAAACGGTAGATTGATACTTATACCGCCGGCTGCTTTTTTCTTTGCTGCTGGTTTTGATGTTTGTTTTTGAGCAGCTGCTGGTTTTGAAGCACCAGCGGATTTTCCAGCGCTGATACTTGTGATGTAATAACCCATGGATTTTAATTTCCCAATTGCTTCCTGGGAACTTGATGCCTCAATGGAACCAGTTACAGCTTTGCCTGATGCATCCAGCCCAGCGTACTGGAAATTTGCCATACTATCGCTCCTTTTTTACCCCGGTTTTATAATACCCTTGATTCAGGACTAAGTAAATACTCATCAACCATAACCGTGAACTTCCTTGATAACCTCTTCAACAGAAGTGATGCCAAGATTAATTTTTTGAAGTCCATCTTCCACAAGGGTTTTCATATGGCATTCATTAATCGCAATTTCGCGAATTTCACCCAGGGGTCTGTCTTCAAGAACAGCGCGCCACAGCGATTCATTTGCTAAAAGAATTTCAAAAATTCCTGTTCTTCCTTTGTAACCACCCCTGCAGAAAGGACATCCAACAGGTTTATAGAACTTCATCTGCTGTGCTTTTTCATCTGATAAACCAAGTTCAATAATTTCCTGCTTGGTTGGCCTGTATTCCTGTTTGCATCTTGGACACAGAACCCTTACAAGTCGCTGCGCGATGATACCTTCAATTGTTGAAGCAAGCAAAAATGGTGGAACTTTCATATCAACCAATCTCATGATGGTGGTCGGAGCATCATTAGTATGCAATGTGCTTAACACAAGGTGTCCGGTAAGGGATGATTGTATTGCCATCTGGGCGGTTTCAAAATCACGGACTTCTCCCACAAGAATGATATCAGGGTCCTGACGCAAAATACTTCTTAGACAAGCAGCAAAGGTTAATCCGATACTTTCCTTTACAGGAACCTGTATTGCGCCATCAAGCATATATTCAACAGGGTCCTCGGTGGTAATCAGTTTTACTTCAGGTGTATTGAGTTTTCTCAAAAGAGCATAAAGGGTTGTTGTTTTACCGCATCCTGTTGGTCCTGTTGCCAGTATGATCCCATGTGGTTTGTGGATAAGTTTTTCAACTGCTTCCATATCAGAGGGTAAAAGGCCTAAATTTTCCATATCAAAAATTGTTTTCCCTCTGTCAAGAACACGAATTGCCAGGCATTCTCCAAAGACCGTGGGGACAGTGTTAACACGAAGGTCCACAGGCCTTCCCATGACTGAAAGTTCAATACGACCATCCTGTGGCAGTCTTCTTTCCGCAATATCCATTGATGCCATAATTTTGAACCTGCAGAATAAAGCAAATGCTAATCCTTTTGGGGGATGAACCATATCATAAAGGACTCCGTCAACTCTGTATCTGACCCTGAAATCATCTTCAAATGGTTCAAGATGAACGTCAGAGGCATTGTCTCTAACTGTCTGTAGAAGAATCAGATCAAAAAGTTTTACAACTGGTGGTAATGTTGCTATTTCTTCAAGGCTTGTAATTGTTGCGTATTCACCACTGGCAGAGGCTATGGTTTCAAGTTCCTCCATTTCAGCCATATCCTGGGATATCCATTTTATCAGGTCATCAATTGTTTCAATTTCTGAGCCATAGTAAACATTAATGTTTTCTTTAATATCATCTTCATCTGCAAGCACCATTTTGATCTTGTAGCCGAGAATGAATGAAATATCATCCTGAATGTTCAAACTCAAAGTATCCCCAACAGCAAGTGTCAATATATTTTTTTCAAGTTTTATCGGAAGAACCGTGTATGTTTTTGCAAGAGCAGATGGAAATACATTGATGGCATTCCTATCAATAACAGTATTTTTCAAATCAATCATTTCAATCCCGGCCTGAATACTTAAAACTCTTTTCAATTCTTTTTCATCAACAAGACCCTTTTCAACAAGAATTCTTCCGAGGAAACGGCCTGATTTAATCTGTTCCTTTAATGCTTCTTCAAGTTGTTTTTCTGTGATAAGTCCGGCTTCAATCAACATTTCACCGAGTAGTTTTCTTTCAGCCATGTTATCCTTTTGTTTCTTCGCTTTCTATGATGATTTCTTCTCCATATTTCTTGGACGCCAGTTTTTCATCTATCACACCTTCTGCAGCAAGTTGCAATTTGATCTGTTCAGGGTCATGGCTATAAATCATGACATCTTCAAACGCAATCTTTCCTTCCTTGAATAGTTTCATCAAACAGGCGTCAAGGGTCATCATTCCCATTTTCATCCCTGTCTGAATGTCTGACATAATTCTGTATGTTTTTCGTTCACGGATAAGGTTTTGTATTGAAGGGGTGGCAATCATAATTTCAAACGCTGCTACTCTGCCTGGTTTATCAACACGTCTCAGGAGGATTTGCGATATAATCGCGAGAATTGACACAGAAAGCATTACCCTGATTTGTTCCTGTTGAGCGACAGGGAACACATTGACAATTCTGTCAATGGTGCGGGTCGCTCCTGTGGTATGTAGTGTTCCAAATACGACATGGCCAGTTTCTGCAGCTGTAATTGCTGCTTCAATTGTTTCAAGGTCTCTCATTTCTCCCACAAGGAAGACATCAGGGTCCTGCCTTAAGCCCCTTCTCAATGCCTCAGCAAAAGAAGGTACATCCACCCCCAGTTCTCTTTGTGTGAGGATAGATCGTTTGTGTGGATGGTAATATTCAATAGGGTCTTCAATGGTAATGATATGATGGTCCATATGCGTGTTCATGTAATCAATCATTGACGCAAGCGTGGTTGTTTTTCCTGAACCTGTTGGACCTGTAACAAGTATAAGTCCACGGGGTCTGGAGAGAAGATATTTCATGGTTCTTTCATCAAGCCCTAACTGTTGAAATGTGAGAAATCTAAAAGGAATCAAACGAAGTGCCATTGCGATGTGTCCGCGTTCCTTAAAAACAGAGACACGAAATCTTGCGATGTCTTTAAAAGCAAAACCAAAATCTGTTCCGCCAACCCGTTGTAGTTCTTCCTGGTGTTCTCGTGATGTAATCGCCTTCATATAGTTTACAGTATCTTCTGGAGTAAGGGGTTCTGAATCCATTTTTACCAGGCCTCCATGATGTCTCATCATTGGCGGAAGTCCAACATTGATGTGAAGGTCTGCTGCATCTTCGCGAACAATCATTTCAAGAAGTTCTTCAATTGGTTTTGGCATTTATATCTCCTCTCCGGCAACCTCTGTGACTTCCTGAAGTGTTGTAAATCCGAGTTTCACCTTTCTAATGCCATCGTCTCTCATTGTACTCATTCCAAGTCTGCGGGCTTCTTTTCTCAGTTCCTCAGCGGTTGCCCTTTTCATGGTAAGATCTCTTAAAGTGTCATTCATTATGAAAATTTCAAAGATGGCAAGTCTGTCCATGAAACCTGTAAAATTACACTCAGGACAGCCTCTTGGTTCATAGATTGTTACTTTTTCTCCTTCCTGTATTTTTAATGCTTTTTTCATTTGTTCATCTGGTTCAATCTGTTGCTTGCAGAATTTGCAGAGTACCCTGACAAGTCGCTGTGCCATAACGCCCTGAACTGATGATGCAACAAGAAACGGCGGTACTCCAAGATCAATTAACCTTGTAATAGCACTTGGTGCATCATTTGTATGAAGTGTGCTAAATACAAGGTGTCCTGTGAGCGCAGCGCGCAAAGCAATATCAGCAGTTTCGAAATCACGGATTTCTCCAACCAGGATGACATCAGGTGATTGTCTCAAAAACGCGCGTAATACAGAGGCAAATGTTAGTCCTATTTCAGGTTTTACCTGTGTTTGATTGATGCCAGGGATTTGATATTCCACAGGTTCCTCAACTGTCATAAGTTTTCTGTCAATAGTATTGAGTTTCTTCAGGGACGCATAAAGGGTTGTTGTTTTTCCGCTCCCTGTAGGACCTGTAACAAGTAAAATTCCACCAGAATATTTTAAAAGATTTTCCCACATTTTGCGGTCATCTTCCATAAATCCAAGTTGCTCAAGGTCTTTCAGCGCCTTTGTTTTGTCAAGAATTCTGAGAACAACACTTTCTCCATAAATTCCTGGGAGTGTTGATACACGAAAATCTATTGGTCTTCCGCCTATGTCAAGCATGATTCTGCCATCCTGGGGAAGCCGTTTTTCTGCCAGGTCCATTTTTGCCATCAATTTGACGCGGGCGATGACAGCTCTTTCAACTCTTTTTGGGGGGCTCACAACCTCATAAAGGACACCGTCAATTCTAAATCTCACCCTGAACTTTTTCTCCAGTGGTTCCAGATGAATATCACTTGCTCTTCTCCTCAGCGCCTCAACAAAAATCAAATTTACAATTTTTACAACAGGTGCCTGAAGCGCAAGGGCTTCTTCGTCTTCATCAGTGGTGATTTCTTCATCCTCAAGTGTTTCTATCGTATCAGCGCTTCCAACCTCCTGAAGCATGCTTGATAGGTCTTCAATATCCTGTTGCTCAAAATATTTTGCTATGAGCTGATCTATTTCATTTGGAAAAGTAACAATGATTTCAATGTCATAAGGAACATTAAGATTTTTTTTGAAATAATCACTGGCTATGATGTTGATGGGGTCATCAGTTACAATCACAAGTTTTCCATCCTCCCGGATTTCCCATGGTATGATTCTGTGTTTTTTTGCAAACGAAGGAGATATCAGATTTATTACATCAGGAGGAATTTCGCGAAGTGGCAAATTTTGCTGAACAATACCGAGCTGAAAAAACAAAGTTGCGGGTATATCTCCAAAAGGCAAAAGCCCCATGTTCTGGAATATTTCTTTTAAAGGCCTATCGGTAGTTTCCTGTTCCTGCAGGGCTTTCTCAATTGCCTGCTTGTTCCAGAGTCCTATGTTCTGGATAATTGTTGTAATTTCTTTCTTTGTCGGCATACAAAAATAAATTACCTCAAAAAAATTTGCATGTCAAGACGGGTTTGTTTTACATCTTTTCTGGTTTTGATATACCAAGAAGGTCAAGACCGTTTTGCATCACTATATAAACACATTGCACCAGCCCCAGTCGGGCGCAGGACATTTTTTTGTCTTCGTCAACCACCCTGAACTTCTGATAATATGAATGAAAAACGCCTGCAAGGTCAAGTATGTAATGGGCAATTTTTGAAACCTCAAGAGTTTTGGCAGCATGTTCAACCATAACCGGAAAGGACTGTATCTTTTTCAAAATTTCAATTTCCTGAGGTTCTTTCAGCAGAGAGAAATCTGCATGCAGAATTTCGTTTTCATCAAATCCTCTATCCTTCCCGAAAGCAAGGATATGAATTGCGCGAACATATGCATACTGAATATAGTAGACAGGATTTTCTTCTGTTTTCTTCTTTGCAAGTTCCATGTCAAAGTCAAGATGGCTGTCTGCTCTTCTGAAGAGGAAAAAAAACTTTGTGGCATCAGGACCTACCTCATCCATCAATTGCTTAAGGGTGATAAACTGACCTTTTCTTGTGGACATTGAGATTTTTTCTTTACCACGGTAAAGCGTTGTCAATTGCACAATAATAACCTGGAGTTTTTCTGGAGAAAACCCCATCGCAGCAACAGCTGCTTTAATTCTTGGAATATATCCCGCATGGTCTGGTCCCCATAAATTAATCAGAAGATCGTATGCCCTTGTGATTTTATCCTCATGATAAGCGATGTCAGGCGCAAGATATGTATACGAACCATCACTTTTTATTAGAACTCTGTCTTTATCATCACCGTATAACGTGGACCTGAACCACAATGCTCCTTGGTGTTCATACACAAGGGAATTTTCCCTAAGTTTCTGAATGACTTTTTCAACCCTGCCACTGCTGCGCAATTCTTTTTCTGAAAAATATCTGTCAAATTTGACATTGAACTGGTCAAGGTCCTGTTGAATCATATTGAGTATTTCTTGTTTTGCAATTTCTTCAAAAAAACTGGCATCCCTGTTTTCGCAGCCATCAGGCAATTTTTTTGCAATGTCCCTCAGATATTCACCGTGGTACCCATCTTCAGGGATTTCAGCACATATACCCCTGAGTTGAAGATATCGGCATTTTAAAGAAATTCCAAGAAGTTCCATCTGCCTTCCACAATCATTAAGATAATATTCCCTTGTAACCCGCCATCCACAAAAAGAAAGAATTCTGGCGAGGGATTCTCCGAAAGCCGCCTGTCTTCCGTGCGCTATGGTGAGTGGTCCTGTAGGATTGGCGCTAACGAATTCTATAAGCACCTTTTTATTATTTCCATAATCGGATTTTCCAAATACCTGTTTTCTTGTAAGTATTTCATTGATGACTCCGTATATTAGTGTATTTTTAAGAAAAAAATTTAAGAAACCATTTTTTTCCTCAATTTTTTCAAAATTCTCCATGAACCACTTGTCTTTCTTGATAAGAGAAATCAAATCGTCAATCGAAGTGTGATGTCCTGATTCTTTTAACTTAAAAAGTAGATTTGTGGAAAAGTCACCAAATTCTTTTTTTGCAGCAGGAAATACACTGAATTGTTCAAAGTGGATGCCTGCCTCTGTTAGAATTTTTGTAAGGTTTTCTTTTATTTCAGTAGCATTCATTGGTTTTTTCCTTTTTCATGTTCAATTTCTTTCAATATTTGTTCAATTCTTGCACCCGGACTTTCGTCCTTTACAAATTCAATGTCAGGAGTAAATCTGGTTTCAAGTTTTTTACTTAAAAGATGTCTAATGTATCCTGATGCATTGACAAGTCCTTTCAGAGATTCTGCCTGTTTTTCTTCATTTCCCAGTGTGCTCACATAAACTGTTACATGTCTTCTATCAGCACTTACCCTGACATTAGTAATTGTTACAAATCCAATTCTTGGATCAGAAATTTCTTTTTGTAAAATTTCATTGATCTGGTGTTTCAATGAACTTGCGAATTTCAAATTTCTTCTGTTCTGATTTTCAAATGACATTGGGTCTCCCTGTTAACAATGTATTTATTTTATGTTAAAATTAAAACGATGGAAAGAAACCTTTCAAGATTTGTTGGCATTATTCTCCTGGGAGTGGCAATATTTCTCTTTTTGTGCCTGATTACTTATAGCCCTGATGATCCCTGTTTTCAGTTTTGCCAGATGGGATATCCCTTAAAGGCCCTACCAACAAATTTTGGTGGTAGATTTGGCGCAAACATTTCTGCCATGATGTTTTTCCTTTTTGGCTGGGTGGCGTATTTATGCATAGTAACTGTTTTCCTTTATGCCTGGGCAAAATCCTGGAAAAGAGAAAGGTTTACGATTCTTGAAGGGATAAGTTGCGTAATTTTTATTTTTGTTCTCACAGGACTTATTGAATCTATCAGAAAAGGTTTCGGCACATCTGGTTCTTCTGTTTTTCCGCAAGCAGGGATTACCGGGCTATTAATAGGTCATGGAGTGATATCGTATTTTGGGGATAAGGGAGGATTTTTCCTTCTCGCTATAACCAGTGCAGGATTATTTGTTGCATCATCAAGGATTTTTTATTCTCCTTTCGAAGACATCGTGTCAGCCTTTTCAAATCTATGGCGACCTGAGTCAGTTTTTGTAATGAAAACAGCTGTAAAACAAAAAACCAGAAGAGGCCAGCCGGTAACAGTGCCTGACAAAGCAGAAAAAGTGACGGCTGAAACGCAAACTCAAAGGACTACGATTCCAGAGCCAAAAGAATCCCATGCAACAGAAGTTATTACAGTTCAACCACAGGAAAAATCTGTTCTAAAAAAGCAGGTGACTGTAAAACCCGGAACATATCAATTGCCGCCTCTTTCATTGCTTAAAGCAGCAAAACATCCTGAGAAGGAGACAGAAAAAGACCTCAGAGTTTATGCCCAGGTAATAGAGGAAACCCTCAGTGATTTTGGAATAGAAGGAGAGGTTGTTAATTTCACCCAGGGACCAAGGGTGACCCTGTACGAAGTTCAACCAGCACCGGGTATACCGTTGGTAAAAATTACAAAACTGGCTGATAACATTGCGATGAGTTTGAAGGCAAGCCCCATTAGAATGGTAGCACCAATACCGGGTAAGTCAACCATAGGAATTGAGGTTCCTAATAGAGAAATTTCAATTGTGTGTTTGAGAGAAATACTGGAAAGCAAGGAATTTCAAAGTTCTCCTTCAAAACTAACTGTGGCAATAGGGAAAAATATTCTTGGAAAACCTGTGATATCTGACTTGAAAATTATGCCTCATCTTTTGATTGCGGGTGCAACTGGTTCAGGAAAAACGGTATGCCTTAATTCGCTGATTACAAGCATTCTTTATAAGGCATCGCCTGATGAAGTGAAGTTTCTGATGATAGACCCAAAAATGGTGGAACTTGTTATTTACAACGATATACCACATCTGATTTTGCCGGTCATTACTGACATTAAGAAGGCAGTGACTTCCCTCAAATGGCTGATCAGAGAGATGGACCGCCGTTATCATCTTTTTGCGCAGGCAAAGGTAAGAAACATTGAAGTATACAATCACCAGTTTGAAGAAAAACTTCCGTACATTGTGGTGGTGGTAGATGAACTTGCGGATTTGATGCTGATCGCAAGAAATGAAATTGAAAATAGCATCATTAGGTTGACTGCTCTTTCGCGCGCAGCAGGAATACATTTAATTCTTGCCACACAGAGACCGTCTGTTAATGTGATCACAGGTATTATAAAGGCGAATTTGCCATGCAGAATCGCATTTCAGGTATCATCGAAATTTGATTCCCAGACAATACTTGATTCGAAAGGAGCTGAAAAATTACTCGGAAGGGGAGACCTTCTTTTTATTCCGCCAGGAAGATCCCATCCCGTCAGAGCTCAGGGTGGATTTGTTAGCGATGAGGAACTGGAGTCTTTGACAGATTTTCTTAAAGCTCAGGGGACTCCTGAATATAAAATGGAAATTCTTGAACACCAGCCAGAAACTCAGGAGAGTGCCATTATGACCGGTGCTTCAGTGGGTAGTGATGATGATGAACTTTATACACGAGCTGTAAGGATTGTACTTGAGACAAGAATTGCTTCAATTTCTATGCTACAGAGAAGGCTTGAGATTGGGTTCAATAGAGCGGCAAGATTGATTGAACGAATGGAAGCAGAAGGTATCGTGGGTCCGTACAGAGAAGGCAAGCCCAGAGTAATTCTCAAGGGTTTGGTGCCAAAGGACGACCAGAACAATCATGGAAAAGATGTTGACAGCAGATGAGAAAATTTTCTACAAATGACGAAGAAACTGTGTGTCATAAGCCTTGGATGTCCTAAAAATACAGTAGATTCTGAAAAAATCATCGGAATACTTGGAGAAGCTGGATATGAAATTTCATTGATTCCTGAAGAATCCGATTTTGTCATCGTGAACACCTGCGCATTCATCAAGCCAGCAATCAATGAGGCAAGACAGGTGATTTCCTTTCTTAAAGACAAGAAAAGGGCATCTGAATTTAAGCTGATTGTGACTGGCTGTTTACCTGCGAGAAACCATGACAGGTTGCTGAAGGACAAGGATATTGATGGTATTATTGGTCCATACTGCATTGAAAGATTGCCTGAAATTTTTTCTGAGATTGAGTCAGGCAAAAGGGTTTACACGCATACAGATGATGGTGTTCAGCAATATTATTGTTTACCGAGAGCAGTTTCAACATTTCCGTATGCATACATTAAAATTGCTGAAGGATGTAGCAACAGGTGTTCTTATTGTACAATTCCAATGATCAGAGGACCTCTTTACAGTTTTTCCGAAAAAGACATTTTGAAGGAAGCAGAATCTCTTTTTACTTCAGGAATTAAAGAATTGGTAATAGTTGGGCATGATATTACTGCCTACGGAAAAGACTACGGTAAAGGTAGCTTATGCGAGCTACTTAGAAATATAGTAAAAATAGGGTTTCCGTGGATCAGGTTGATGTACTTACATCCTTCAGGAATTAATCAGGAACTATTGGAATTGATGAGTTTGCACCCGCAAATCTGTAAATATCTTGATATTCCGCTTCAACATATTAACCCTGAAATATTGAAAAAAATGAACAGGCCTGTAAGGGGTTACAGAAGGATGATAGAAGATATCAGACGAACTATTCCTGATATTGCACTTCGTACGACATTGATTGTAGGTTTTCCTGGTGAAACAGAAGATATGTTTCAGGAACTTCTGGATTTTGTCAGGGAAATGAGATTTGAAAAACTCGGCGCATTTATTTATTATCCAGAAAAAGGTACGCCTGCATCTGGGTTGCCGGGCCAGATACCTTATGAAAAGAAAAATGAAAGATATAAAAGGCTGATGTGCGTTCAGAAAAAAATTAGCAAAGAGATCGCATCATCTTTTCAGGGCAAAACAGTCGAGGTTCTGATAGAAAAGCAGGAAGAAAAGTACTTATTGGGACGAACACAGAGGGATGCTCCTGATATCGACTGGACCGTAAAGGTCCATGGCAGGGCAAAGTTAGGTGATATTGTTAATGTCAGGATAACAGAAACTTCTTTTTACTCTCTTGAAGGTATGGTTTCTGAATAGGTTTCCCAATACATGCATGATAGTTTTTCTACATCGCCTGCATGTTCTTATCATCACACAAATGTGATTTGACACTCCATCTTATTCCTCTTATAATGTAATATCATGAAAAACATCCTTCGATTTCTGCAAAATCTTTATATTTTTTCGCATAAACATAATTTATGGAAGGTGATGAAAGCATGAAGAAGGAACTAGTAGCATTACTTGATTATTGGGAAAAGAACAAGGGCGTATCCAAGGAATTTCTTATTTCGTCCCTTGAACAGGGCTTATCCTCTGTTTACAGAAAAAAGGCATCGCTTGAGGAAAATATCAGGGTAAAGATCGACCCTGAAACCGGTGATATTAATTTTATTGATGAACAGGGCAATCAAGTTCCTCCTCCTTCTTTTCCATGGGAAAGAATCGCAGCCCAGACAGCCAAGCAGATTTTGATTCAGAAGATTCGTGAAGCTGAAAAGGCAGCGATATACAACGAGTTTAAGAAACTTGAAAATACCATTGTGACAGGTCGCGTTGAAAGATTTGAAACAGGTAATATCGTTGTTGCCATTGGAAGAACAGAGGGACTGCTTCCTCAAAAACATTTGCTTCCCCACGATAGGTTTCATGTAGGAGACCCTGTGAGAGGGTTAATTCTGGAAGTTCGCAGACCAAACAAAGGTGTGTATCCGATCATTATCTCCAGAACTGCAACTGACTTTGTCAGAAGATTGCTGATGGACGAGATACCTGAAATCAGGGATGGCCTGGTTGAAATAAAGGCAATCGCGAGATTTCCAGGGGACCTGACCAAGGTTGCTGTGGATTCTTCAGACCCAAGAATCGATCCCGTTGGAACATGTATAGGGGATAAGGCAAATAGAATAAAAAACATAATAAAGGAACTTGGTGGAGAGAAAATTGAAGTTGTCAGATGGTACTCTGACCCTGAAAAGTTTACTGCGAGTGCCCTTCTTCCTGCTGTGTGTGAACGCGTAGTTTTTGATAAAGCAAAAAATGAAGCGCTGGTATGGGTGAATAGAGACCAGTTATTTGTTGCCATTGGAAAGAAGGGACAAAATGTCAGGCTTGCTTGCAAATTAACAGGATGGAATATTGTCGTGAATAGGTCTGAAGGTGAAGGACCTGCAACTTTGTTGCTGGGTATCAGTGAAGACCTTGCTGAAAGATTGAGTAAGGCAGGATACGAAACAATTAAGTCCCTCATTCAGGCAGATAGTAAAGAGCTTTCTGAAAAGTTGAGCATTTCAGAAGATGAAGCAAAGGAACTTATTGAAAGGGCTATCAGGCATATGCAGGATACCCAGCCAGATGGCACACTAGATACATCGGAGAACTAATGAGGGTTTATCAATTTGCAAAACAGTTGAAAATTACGGCAAAGGAATTGATTGAAATTTGTGAAAATGCAGGTGTAAGTGGCAAGACCTATGTAAGTGGATTGAAAGACCAGGAAATGGCAGCCATCAAAGAATACATGAAGAAAAGGAAACTTGCCGGAAAGCCCATTGTTTCAACTGGAACAGAAACTGTTGGAGAAATTGCTTCGAAATTAGGTATTTCAGCATCAGAAATTATCAAAAATCTTTCGGATATTGGTATCAGTGCCTCCATTAACGATAGATTGGGACCCGAAAACATAAAAAAACTATGCGATGCTATTGGTGTTAGTGTGGAATTCAAAAAGACAAGGGAAAGTTACATTCTGGGTACTGCCATAGAAACTGATAAAGACCTTGTTCCACGGGCTCCTGTAGTAACAGTGATGGGTCATGTTGACCATGGAAAGACCACAATACTTGATTATATCCGCAAATCAAATGTTGCTGCAAAAGAATTCGGACAGATTACCCAGAAGATTGGTGCTTACAAGGTGAATCTGAACGAAGGTTCCATTGTTTTTATCGACACTCCAGGACATGAAATTTTCACAGCAATGAGAGCCAGGGGGGCGCAAATTACAGATATTGTGGTTCTTGTCGTGGCTGCTGACGAAGGAGTGAAATTACAGACAGTAGAAGCCATAAACCACTGCAAGGCAGCTGGAGTCCCTGTGATTGTTGCCATCAATAAGATTGATAAACCAAATGCAAATCCTGAAGCTGTGAAGAAACAATTGAGCGAGTACGGGCTTGTGCCCGAAGAATGGGGAGGGCAGACAGTTTTTCTTAATGTTTCAGGTGTGACTGGCGCCAATATCAAAGAATTGCTCGAAATCATTCTTCTTATGGGTGAAATGATGGAGTTGAAGGCAAATCCTGAAAGACCTGGTGAGGGAGTTGTTCTTGAAGCATACCTTCATAAGCAAAAAGGGCCTGTTATTGATTTGCTTGTTCAAAATGGATCGGTTCGGACAGGGGACTATTTTGTTTGCGGTGAGACATGGGGTAAGGTAAGAGCAATGTTTGACGAAAACGGGCAAAAACTTGAAAAAGCAGGACCATCAACTCCTATGGAAGTTCTTGGTGCCAGCTCTGTTGCGGTACCTGGTGATATTTTCAAAGTCGTTAATTCAGAGGCAGATGCTCGAAGAATTGCTGAGGGAAAAAAACAGGCAAATAAGGCCGCTCAGGAAAGGGTGCAAAAAGTTCTTACTCTTGAGGACCTTCAGAAACAAATTATTCAGGGAACCTTGAAGGAATTGAAAATTATTCTTAAAACAGATTCAATTGGTTCTCAAGAAGCAATTAAATCATCTCTTGAAAAACTCAGTCAGGCCTCAATAGAAAAACAGGGACCATCTGTGAATTTAATACATTGCGGACTTGGTTCGGTGAGCGAGTCAGATATACTCCTTGCGGCATGTTCACAGGCGGTTATATTCGGGTACAACATTGGCATTGATTCAAAAGCCGAAAATCTTTCCAAACAACATGGAATAGAAATTAAAACTTACCGACTTGTATATGACCTGATCGAGGATGTCAAAAATACGCTTGAAGGCATGATGAAACCACAGGAAATTGAAGTAATGGTGGGACAGGCGCTTGTAAAACAGGTTTTCAAAATTGGTAGAAATCAATCGGTCGCTGGCTGTCTTGTGGTTGATGGTAAGGTAATCAGGGATTCAAAGGTGAAAATTGTCAGGAATGGAAAATTTGTTTTTGAAGGATATCTTTCCAGTTTGAAAAGATTCAAAAATTCTGTGAAAGAAGTTACCACCAATACTGAATGCGGTATAGGAATTAGTGGTTTCAATGATTTCCAACAGGGTGATATTATCCAGGTTTATCAGAAAGTTCAGAAAGGAGCAGACGTGTGAATCAGGATTGTGTATTCTGTAGAATATCTGAAGGAAAAAGTCCTGCAAGAGTAGTTTATGAAAGCGAGGATATTATCGCATTTCACGATATCAATCCCCAAGCCCCTGTGCATTTGCTGATTATTCCACGCAGGCATTTTATAAATTTACTTGACATTGACCACCAGAATTCCATAATTCTGGCAAAAATGCTCTGTGTTGCCACAGAACTTGCAAGACAAATGAAAATAGCAGAAACAGGTTTCAGAATTGTAATCAACACAAACAGATATGCAGGTCAGAGTATCGACCATTTTCATATTCATGTCCTTGGTGGTCGGATAATGCAATGGCCACCAGGTTGATACCAGCCAGTTATGAATATTGTACGTATCAGAGATTGCATGATCGGGGGTTCTAAACTGTGTATCATTGCCGGTCCATGTGTGCTGGAAAGCGAATCTCTTGCGTTAGAAGTTGCCGAAGCCATGCACTCCCTGACACAAAAATTCAGAATGTCGTATATTTTCAAGGGCTCTTTTGATAAAGCAAATCGGTCTTCAATTCATTCATACAGAGGCCCTGGTCTGGACAAAGGACTGCAGATTCTTGAATCTGTCAAAAACCATATCGGTGTTCCTGTTCTGACTGATGTTCATTGCGTGGTACAGGTACGACCGGTTTCAGAAGTTGTTGATGTTATTCAGATTCCGGCTTTCTTATGCAGACAGACAGACCTTCTCGTCAGTGCAGCAAAGTCAAAAAAGGCTGTGAATGTAAAAAAGGGGCAGTTTATGTCACCGTGGGAAGCAGGTAATATCATAGAAAAGCTTGAATTATCCGGTTGCAAGAAAATTCTCATTACTGAAAGAGGAACCAGTTTTGGATATAATAATCTTGTGGTGGACTTTCGTTCTTTGCCTGTCATGAGAAAATATGGATGGCCTGTTGTTTTTGACGGAACTCACAGTGTTCAACAGCCGGGTGCACTTGGAAAGTCATCCGGTGGACAGAAAGAATTTGTTCTGTATCTGTGCAGAGCTGCTATTAGTGTTGGTTGCGACGCCATTTTTCTTGAGGTCCATCCCGAACCGAAAAACGCATTATCAGATGGCCCTAACATGGTGGCTCTTTCTTCAATGAAATTTCTTCTTGAGCAATTGAGTGAAATCTGGGATACAGTGATTAAAATCAGAGATAGATATGAAGACAAGTTTCAGTGAAAGAAAAATTTTGATGGCGGCAAAAAGGGTAATAGACATTGAGGTAGCCAATCTTCTTAAAGCAAAGAAGCATCTGGGTTCAGAATTTGTGAAAGCCATCAGAATGCTTGCGTCATGCAAAGGAAAGGTGATTGTGACTGGTATCGGTAAAAGCGGAATCATTGGCAGAAAGATCTCTGCAACGCTTGCAAGTACAGGGACACCATCAACGTTTTTACATCCAGGAGAAGCAATTCATGGGGACCTTGGTGTAGTGGGCAGGTCAGATGTAGTTATTGCTATTTCAAATAGCGGTGAAACTGACGAAATTTTGAAAATAGTTCCTTCATTAAAGAAAATCGGTACCCCGATTATCAGTATCACCTCTGACTCCAGAAGTTCTCTTGGTTTGCAGAGTAACATTGTTTTGAATACTGGAACCATTCAAGAAGCAGATCCGTTTTCTCTAATACCAAGTTCCAGCACAACTACTGCACTTGTCCTCGGGGATGCCATTGCAATTACTCTGCTATCGATTAAAGGATTTCAAAAACAGGATTATGCCTTTTACCACCCTGGAGGCAATCTTGGTCGAAGGTTGATGTTAAAAGTAAAGGATGTCATGCAAACAGGAGAGAAGATTCCAGTTGTTAATTCAGACAGTTCAATGGAAGAGGCGATTACAGAAATTAACAGAAAAAATCTCGGCTTTACGCTTGTAATTGATAAAAAAGAAAGGGTCGTTGGAATTATCACTGATGGGGACATCAGAAGATTACTGGCAAAGAAAAAGAATGTTTTTGGTTTTAAGACATCAGAGTGTATGACGCATAATCCACTGGGTATAGAAGAAGAAAAACTTGCGGTTCAGGCACTTGCCATTATGGAAGAAAAAGAAATTACTTGTCTTGTCATCAGGGACAAACAGGGTAGAGCGAAAGGGATTGTGCATCTTCACGACCTTCTGGGAAAGAGACAATTCAGTCAGGAACTCTAATATGGACTTTTCAAGAATTAAACTTGTTGCCACAGATGTTGATGGAGTACTTACAAATGGCAGGATATTCTATGGAGATGTGGGTAAACAGGGAAAGTTTTTTTCGGTCAGGGATGGATTTGCTTTTAAGCTGTTGAAATTAGCGGGTCTTAGAAGTGTAATTATTACTGGTAAGAAAACTGGTATTGTAAAAAGTAGATTTTCGGATGTGCAGGTAGATTCAATCTATGAAAACATTGACGATAAAATGGCAGTGATAAAAAAAATTTGCAGGAAAGAATGTATGACAATGGAAGAAATTTGTTATATTGGCGATGACATACTTGATATGGATGTATTAAAAAGCGTGGGTTTTTCAGTTGCTCCGCGTGATGCAGATGAAGAAGTAAAGAAGATTGTAATGTATGTTACTTCAAGAAAGTCGGGTGAAGGGGCTTTCAGAGAATGCGTGGAAATAATATTAAAAGGACAGAGAAAATGGCAAAAAGTGCTGGAAAGGTTATCACAATTTTGATGGTTTTTTTAATAATGATGTCAGGATGTACTCGCAAGAAACCATCCCTTGAAACTCAGGAAACGGGACAAATTTTGAAGAATTTCAAACTGGAATTTTTTGACAATTCTTTCAAAATCACACTGGTGGGACTGGCTGCAGAAAAAAAGCAGGATTCTCATACAGCAGTTTCACAACCGGCAATCGAAATCAAGAGTAAAAATTTCATCCTTGATATCAAAACAGGTTCTAAGGGAACAGGCGAGTTGTTTCTTGATCCCTCAACGCAGGCTATCACAAAAATCGTAATACAGAACGATATTATGATAATCCAGAAAAATCCAGAAAACTCTCAAATTAATTTTTCAGCCACATGTGAAAAACTGACTTATATTGAAAAGGACGATACTGTGATTATGGAAGGTTCACCACAGGTGAATCAGGGAGCAAATTTTTACAGTGCCGACCGCATCATATACACATTCAAAGAAAATAAACTCAGGTTTGAAGGAAATGTTCAGGTTCGTTTCAAAAAAAGCTCTGGTAGTAGTTAGTATTTTTGTTTTGTTAAATCTTGCATTAAGCCGAGCTGAAACTGTCAGGATTTGTGTGTGGGAAGGTAGTCAGAAGCCGCCTCTGGAATCCTTCAGGGGAAAATACAGGGGACAGCTGTCCCTGGTCAAATGGAACAAAAAGTATCTTGTCATCAATACAATGGATGTTGAAGAATATTTATTCGGTGTTGTCGGGAAAGAGATGGAAAAATCCTGGCCATTTGAGGCATTAAAAGCACAGGCAGTTTGTTCACGAACTCTGATATACTACTATAAAGATTTGGCGATGAAAAAAAACATGCCTTATGATGTCAGTGATACAATATACCATCAGGTGTATGGCGGTATAACAAGCGAGGACGAAGCCATCGTTAGAGCAGTTGAAGAAACCTACAATCAGGTACTTATTGGGAAAAAAGACAATAAAGGATATAATATCCTTCCGACATTTTTTCATGCGTGTTGTGGCGGCCACACAGCTTCAGCTGAAAATACGTGGGGCGGTAAGTACTTTTTGCTTAATGGTGTTGAAGATCCGTACTGTGAGGGGACTCCATTTTATTGGTGGAGTAAGACCTTCACCAGAAATGAAATCAGTTCTATTGTTGGAACAGATGTTAATGCAGTGGATGCTATTGGATTTGACAGCAGTGGCCGTGTGAGGCGAATTGAATTTTCAGGAAAGACCGGGAAAAAGGTAATGAGTGCAGAAAATTTCAGGATGTTAACGATAAACAATAACACGACATTCAAATCTGCAAAAACTTTGCCAAGCACAATGTTTACTGTGTCGAAAAAAGGCGATTATTTCGTTTTCAGTGGTAAAGGTTATGGACATGGCGTTGGAATGTGTCAGTGGGGCGCAAGGCGAATGGCAGAAGAGGGCAAAAATTACGCAGAAATCCTCAGTCACTATTTCCCGAATCTTGTGCTTGTTTCGTTCAGTGAGATACCTGCGAATAGTAATGTGGGTACCGAAGAACCATAATACAGGAGGTTGATATGATTTTTCATTTGCAGCCAGTGCATGTACAACTGGATTCTGGTTTTGAGCAACTGGCAGAAAAAAAGTTTTCACGGCTTGAAAGATTTTTTCCTGGCGAGCCAGAAGTACATCTTCTGATAAAAAAGGAAAAATTTGAATTTATTATTGAGGTGAAGATACGGTATCGCAAAAAGGTCACATTTATGAAAACCAGTTCGAACAATTTAAATATTGGACTTGATGACATCATAAACAAAATGAAAAACCATCTGAGTAAATTACATGACAAAAAGCATAACAAGAAAAATAGAAAATCAGAGGAAATCGCATTTTTCAGTTCCACAGTTCATACTGAAACAGAGGAGGAATCAACATGAAAATCAGTGAATTTATCAGTGAAAAAGAGATAATAATCGGAATGAAAGCGACCCAGAAGCAGGATGCACTTGATGAATTGCTGCAGGTTCTAGAAAAAAACGGACTTTTGAAGGATAGAAAGCAGGTTCTGGAAACTCTTATGGAACGAGAAAAGCTTGGTTCAACTGGTATCGGACAGGGAATTGCAGTGCCTCACGCAAAGACAGACCAGATCAATAATCTTGTTTGCGCCCTTGGTATCTCAGAAAAAGGTGTAGATTTTGATTCCCTTGATGGCGAACCGGTTTATATCATATTTCTTGTTCTGGCTCCTACAGGGGCAACAGGAATCCATCTTAAGGCACTTGCCAAGATAGCAAGGCTTTTGAAGGATAAGGTATTCAGGAACTATCTAAAGATGAGTAAAACTCCTCAGGAAGCATATCAAATTATAAAGGATGACGAAGAACGATTGAATAGCACTGGATAAAAAGATGAAACGTTTTGACGGGATTCCTGTATCCGGAGGTATTGCCATAGGACAACTGAAACTGATCAGGAATGTTTTTTTGCTTCCACCTGAAAAAAAAATCACAGAAAAACAGGTTGACTCTGAAATTGAAAAGTTTGAAAATGCTTTGAGGAACGCAGAAAAAGATATTCTGGATACGCAGAAGAAAGTTTCTTCTGTTCTCGGGAAAAAATACGCTGAAATTTTCGCAATTCATACAATGTTTCTGCAGGACAAGTTTTTAAGAGAACAAACGATTCGTAACATCAGAACAGATCAGGTTGAGGCAATTCATGCGTTTCATAAAACTATTGAAAATCTTCAGGCGCTTTTTGGTAAGACAGACGAGGATCTTGCAAAAGATAGAAGAAGGGACCTTCTTGATGTTGCTGAAAGGATTTTTTCTTATCTGAGAGGCGAAAAGAAAGAAAAGGTTTTTGATAAGCCAGTGATTATTGTTGCGCACGACCTTTCTCCATCACAGACAGTTTCGTTTGAAAAGAAATATGTGCTGGGGTTCGCAACAGAAATGGGTAGTGAGACATCTCATACCGCAATAATGGCAAAGGCACTGGAAATTCCAGCTGTTGTTGGGCTTGGAAACATTTTACAGGACATCGTTGAAGGGCAGGATGCAATTCTTGATGGAATAGATGGCTATTTAATTGTTGATCCTTCATCAACAGTTCTCACAGAATACAGAAAAAGAAGGGCCCAATTTATCAAACAACGTAAAACCTTTTTTCTGACCAGGAAACTTGAAGCGCAAACAAAAGATGGAGTGAAGATTAATCTGATGGCTAACATTTCTCTTCCAGAGGAGGCAACAACAGCTTTAAAATATGGCGCTGAAGGTATAGGGCTTTTCCGTACAGAATTTCTTTTTCTTAACAGAAATGACCTGCCTTCTGAAGATGAACAATATGAGTCGTATAGAAGGGTCGCTTCAATTATGGAGGGCAGGCAGGTTGTGATTCGAACGCTTGACATCGGCGGTGACAAATTTATGTCTTCATTTCAGTCCTCAATGGACCTCAATCCTTTTCTCGGCTGGCGCGCCATCAGATTCTGTCTCAGTCGGAAAGACATCTTCAAAACCCAGTTGAAGGCAATATTGAGGGCGGGTTATCATGGAAATTTCAAAATTATGATTCCTATGGTTTCCACTTTTGAAGAAATCAAGAAGACCAGTCAAATTATTGCTGAATCTATACGAGAGTTAAAAAAAGAACGAAAACAGTTTAAGTGTTTACCGATTGGAATTATGATTGAAATTCCATCAGCAGCACTCCAGGCAGAATCCTTTGCAAAGGAGGCAGATTTCTTCAGTCTCGGTACAAATGACCTTATTCAATATACGATTGCTGTGGACAGGATCAATGAGAAAATTTCTTATCTGTACCAGCCATGTAATCCAGCTGTGCTGAAACTTATAAGTATGACTGTTGAGGCAGCCAGAAAGGCAGATATTGAGGTAAGTGTGTGCGGTGAAACAGCATCTCTACCAGAAACTGTGGTATTTTTTATTGGTATTGGAATAAGAAATCTCAGTATGGCGCCTGCTGCGATTCCCCAGATCAAACAGTTAATACGCAGGATTTCTTATGAAAAAGCAAAAGAATTGTCTGAAAGGGTCTTCAATTTTACCACACACAAAGAGATATTTGAGTTTTTGAAAAACAATATAGAAAAGGACCTGTTATGATAATAGACAACAGAAGCCTCATAAAGAAAATTGATAAAAGTGGAATGCTGGATCTTCTTGAAAAATTTGCTCTTCAATGCAAAGAAGCAGATAGTATCGAGGTATCTTGTGTACCCCAGCAGAAATATGATTGTATTATCTGGGCTGGCATGGGTGGTTCTGCAATCGCAGGAGACATATTAAAACAGGTCATACAACACAACTGCTCGACACCATTTTTTGTTCATAGAAATTATGGATTACCGAAGTTTGTTTCAAATAAATCTCTGGTTCTAGGGATTAGTTATTCCGGAGATACAGAAGAAACATGTGATGCCTGCACAGAAGCTGTTAATCGTGGAGCAATGGTCTGGACACTCTCAAGCGGTGGGAAACTTGAGGAATTCGCAATGAATAACAGAATACCTCATGTAAAAATACCATCCGGACAACCACCCAGATGCAGTCTTGGGTACTTATTTTTCCCACCAGCGAATCTTCTTTTTATGCTGGGATATATCAAAAAAATTGAAACGGAAAAAATTGCAGAGATTGCGGATATGTGTGCGAAAAAATACGGTGTTGATAATCAGGAAAATAACATTGCAAAGGAATTTGCAAGAAAAATATACAATAAAAATGTTGTGATATACTCTGGTGATTTTCTTTCTCCAGTTGCACTCAGGTGGAAGACGCAAATGGCTGAAAACAGTAAGCACATGGTTTTAACGAATGTTTTTCCTGAAATGAATCATAACGAAATTATGGCGTGGAATTTTCCCTCCCATTACATAAAAAATAGTATCGTGTTTTTCCTGTATGACAGAGGTGATCACGAAAGGATAAAATTGAGGATGGATTTGACCGCTGATATACTTAGCATGAAATCTATTCAGGTTCAGAAGATCGAAAGCGATGAGCAAGAACCAGTGCAGAGGATGTTTTCCCTTTTGCTTCTAGGGGACTGGATTAGTTTTTATCTGGCGTTGTTGAATGGTGTGGACCCAACTGAAATTAAAGAAATATCCTATTTAAAAACGAAACTTGCGTCTTCAAATCAATAATCATTGATAGGAGGATCAATGAAAGAATTTTATTTTACATCCGAATCTGTCACAGAAGGGCATCCCGACAAAATATGCGATCAGGTATCAGACGCAATTCTGGACGATGTGTTGAGACAGGATATTAATGGTCGGGTAGCGTGTGAGACCCTTGTTACAAGGGGATTATTGTTTA
>Ga0209204_1000815_pt1 | contig 32000 bp, 29 predicted proteins | sample AD_JPNMR2_MetaG_FD_184425 | JGI IMG/M metagenome (GOLD analysis project Ga0209204, IMG submission 184425) | Active sludge microbial communities of municipal wastewater-treating anaerobic digesters from Japan - AD_JPNMR2_MetaG (SPAdes) (version 2) | ecosystem: Engineered > Bioreactor > Anaerobic...
CACGAATAGACGCTAATGGACGCGAAGGGTATAGAATGTGGCTGGGCTTCTATTGGTGTGTATTCGCGTGCATTGGCGGATCAACCTGATGGAAGGGGGCGGGAAGCTTTTGCTAGTCGTTGGAAACGATTGGGAAAGGAAATATAAGTTCTCAAACACGCTGCCTTGACAAGTTCCAAGCCTTATAAGACACTAAAACAGCAATAATAAAGGAAATATCAATGGCCATGGTCCCCAAACGATTAAAAAAAGAGCCCCTCATTGAAGTCATTTGGCAGCTCCAGTTTGAGGCTCCCGGCGCAGCAGAGGTTTTACCAGGCTTACTGTTTACGAAGCTCCAAGCAGAACATCCGGATTTACGGATAGAGCGCCTGCCCGCTGCAGAACTACCTGCGTTTATTGGCCAGGTGGATCCGAATCTGAGTTTTGCCGCCAAGGTGCGGATCAAAGCAACAAACAGCCCCTTAGTATGGCAGGTTGGGGAGCGGGTAGTTACTGTCAATTGCACAAAGCCCTACATTGGATGGGAAGCCTTTTATACAAATATTACCTCCATAATCCGCACTCTTAAAGAAAGCCATCTTATACCGAATCCCCTGCGGCATTCCCTTCGATATATAGATTTGATCAGCTTCGATAAAGAGCCAGATCTCTCAGCGATTCAGTTGGATTTAAAAATCGGGTCTTATCAAGTCAACCAGTTCCCTGTGCAAACACGTGTAGAAATTCCTGAAACATCGGTTACCCATATTGTGCAAATTGTAAGTCCCGCAGAGCTCATGCTTCTTGACGGAAAACAAAGGGGAACGCTAATCGATCTAGAAACCCTTTCTCAGAAAGAGCTAGCCTCATGGGATGAACTTCAGGAGGATTTAAAGCAATTGCATAATGCTTCAAAAGCATTCTTTTTTACACAGCTTTTAACAAATAGTACTATAGAAAAACTCGAACCGGAGTATTAAAGATGATTTTTGATACCCTTTCTCTACATCTTAATTTTTGGAATACCACAACCCTAAATGTATCACAAAAACCCTCACTCAAAGGGAATAAGCAGAGTGGAATATTCGCACAGATCCCCCAATTCTATCAGCCGGGGAACGCCTTAAGCACAGCCTTTTCTGGGAATATCCTCTCTGTCCAGTCTCTGGGCTGGACAGCGGAAGAAGCCCTCGAAACCTATGCTCGGCTTCGTCATTTTGCAGAAGACTGGGATGCTCCGGGGATGGAAGGGTATGACCAGCTATAAACGGGGTGATGTCATTCTTGTACGTTTCCCCTATTCAGATCTTACCCATTATAAAAAACGACCTGCCTTAATCGTTATGGGTGATGAAGTTCAGAGCGAGTTCAACCAGACCATTGCAGTGATGATTACTTCAAACCTGCAACGTACAGGCCCCACGAGGATACCAATCAATATGCAGGATGCTGCAGCCCAAGCTATGGGTCTGCTTACTGATTCAGTAATAGTCACCGATCATCTTGCTACTATAGAAGAACGAGAGATAGACAAGAAAATAGGGCACTGCCCTTTGATGGCGAAAGTGGATGATGCACTAAAAATTACCTTGGGGTTGTATTAATGATGCGTACCTTAGACGAAACAGCGGATTCCCAATTTTTCCCCCCGCGGCCTAAAGTAGATCCTAAAATCTATGCCTACGAGGACACTCATCCGCAATACAAGGGATTATTAAAAGTCGGTTACACATCCCGCAGTGTTCAAGAACGGGTGGCCGAACAATACCCAATCGTAAAACCCGGAGAAAAGCCCTATCGTATCGTTTTGGAGGAACCGGCAATTCGCAGTGATGGTACCAGCTTTACTGACCATGATGTACATCGAATGCTGCACATCAATGGCATTCACAAAGAAGCAAGCGAATGGTTCCGTTGCACGGTTGAACAGGTCCGTTCTGCAATTCATGCGGTACGCACCGGACAGCTTTTCGAGGACCAACGTTCTTATTCTTTTGGTTTACGGCCCGAACAAGAAGCGGCCATTCAAAAGACGATCACCTATTTCAAGAGCTACCGAAGTGAAAACAACAAAACACCCCATTTTTTATGGAACTGCAAAATGCGCTTTGGGAAAACCTTTGCGGCATATCAGCTGGCCAAACGCATGGGATGGAAAAAAATCCTGGTGCTTACCTTTAAGCCCGCGGTGCAAAGTGCCTGGGAAGAGGATCTTCGTACCCATGTAGATTTTGCAGGCTGGCAGTTTATTAAACCCGACGGATCAATCACCTGGCAAAATGCAGATAAGACCCAACCTATCGTGTGTTTTGGGTCATTCCAGGACTATTTGGGCCGTGATCGCAGTACCGGTGGTATCAAACCTAAAAATGAATGGGTCCACGCAACCAACTGGGATTGCGTGATTTTCGATGAATATCACTACGGTGCCTGGAGGGAACGGGCAAAGGAGCTTTTTGAAGCAGAGGATGATAAAGAACAAGACTATGCGGAAGGTGAAGCGGCGGACTTTCTCAAAGATCCAAATGAGGAGATAGAAGATATTTTACCAATCACCGCAAGCCACTATCTGTATCTTTCGGGGACTCCATTCAGAGCAATTACTACCGGTGAATTTATAGAAGAACAAATTTATAACTGGACCTATTCAGATGAACAACAGGCCAAGGAAAATTGGGATTCTACACAAGGGCCCAATCCCTACGAAGCCCTTCCGCGGATGGTCCTGATGACCTACCAGCTACCTGACACATTGCGTGAAGTAGCCCTGCAAGGCGAATTTAATGAATTTGATCTAAATGAGTTCTTTGCCGCCGAGGGCTTTGGTGAGGCGGCGCGCTTTAAACACGAAGATGAGGTGCAAAAGTGGCTGAATATTATCCGTGGTGCAGATTTGCCTACCAGCTTGGACAATCTGCGGCTCGGCGCCGAAAAACCACCGTTGCCTTATTCGGATGTACGGCTTTTGAAAGTTCTGAATCACACGCTGTGGTTTTTGCCCAGTGTGGCCGCCTGCCATGCCATGGCGAACCTGTTGAAAGCTCGACACAACCGTTTTTTCCATGATTACCGGGTTATAGTGGCGGCAGGAGCTTCCGCAGGCATCGGAGTGAATGCTTTACAACCAGTATTAAAAGCTATGGCTGATCCATTAACAACTAAAACCATTACTCTCACTTGCGGCAAGCTTACTACGGGAGTTACGGTGCGCCCCTGGACAGGGATCTTTATGCTCCGTAATCTTTCGAGCCCGGAAACTTATTTTCAAGCCGCTTTCCGGGTGCAGAGCCCCTGGACAATCAAAAATCCCGATGGCGAAAGCCCAAACAAAGAATTAATCCTCAAAAAAGAATGTTATGTCTTTGACTTTGCTCCCGACCGGGCGCTTCGCCAAATCCAGGAATACAGTTGCCGTTTGAATGTAGACGATGTTGACCCCGAACAGAAGGTCGCTGAGTTCATTCACTTTTTGCCGATTCTGGCATACGATGGCAGTTCTATGCGCCAGATTGATGCAGCCGGAGTCCTCGACATGGCCATGAGCGGCACCACTGCCACGCTCTTGGCCCGCCGCTGGGAAAGCGCCCTCCTTGTTAATGTGGATAACGAGACACTCCGTCGCCTGATGAACAACGAAAAGGCCATGCAAGCCCTTATGAGCATCGAAGGCTTTCGCCGTCTAAACCAGGACATCGAGACCATCATCAACAAATCCGAAGCGGTCCATAAAACAAAAAAAGAAGCCTTCGACCGGGAGCTTTCAACGGAAGAAAAAAAGCAACTTACCGACGATGAGAAGGAATACAAGAGCCAGCGTAAACAAATCCAGGAAAAGCTCATCAAATTTGCGACGCGAATTCCCGTGTTTATGTATCTCACCGACTACCGGGAGCGGACCCTGAGGGATGTAATTACCCAGCTTGAACCGGGGCTTTTTAAGAAGGTGACTGGCCTTACAGTCCAGGACTTTGAGCTTCTTGTTAGCCTAGGTGTTTTTAACAGCGCCCTCATGAACGACGCGGTGTATAAGTTCAAACGCTACGAAGACCCGAGCCTTACCTATACCGGCATCCGCCGCCACGAAGGCGAGCCGATCGGACTCTATGATACGGTGGTGACGGAATAATCAATTTGAATCCAATGTGGCACAAGTACTATAGCCCCCCACTCCACAAATTTAGTCAAATTTATGGAGTGCCATTCCATAAATTCATACAAATTTAAGGAGCGGGGCTCCGGCCATGGAGTCTGGTAGAGCCAGGCGGACCCGTCCGCACGGGGCCCGCCACCAGCAGAGCCCCGCAGCCGCACCTGCATGCGCTGCACAGGGGCCCCGCAGCCGCACCTGTTGCACACAGCCCAGGCGGCCGCACCCGCATACGCCCTGCACAGGCCTGGGGACCGCCGGCCCCCGCACGCACCGCACACCGGCCCGGCAGCGCCCCGCGACCAAAGCACTAGCCCTTAGCCTTCTTTTTAATAGGAATCCAGACTTCGCTCCGGTAGTTGGGGCTGTTCTCCGTTATGGCCGGGTCATCTTGGTCAGGATAGACTTCAAAGTCCGGGGTGCCCGCATGCTCGTATTCAGAAGCAGGGAACCAGTCGGTATAAATCTGCTTCCAGAGGTCCTGAATCGCCTGGGGCATGGGGCCCCGGCATTCAAAGACCGCATAGGTTGCGGCCGGCACCTTTATTAGCTGGCAGCCCTGCGGAAAGTCCTTAAGGCTTTTGATGCCCCGCTCTACCGCAATAGCGTAGGCAAAGCTGTTGTCCTCCGGCTTGTAGTCATAGCAAATGCCGAGCATTCCCATGGGTCCGCAGAATTGAGCAAGCTTTGCTACCGAACCATCCTTGTGTTTATCCACCCAAAACTGGGGAATAACCTTAAGGTTAACCCCGCCGGTACTCGTTGTACGGAGCACCAGCCCCGCAAACTCCATTTCATCCCGTTGTTCAATCCGATATTTCATCGATCTATCTCCTTTGAGTATCACCGTAAGCTGTATGGGCGGCCAGAGTTCCAGGGGAACCGATGCCGAGCGTGCCTCTGATGGGGTGATGCCGAAAAGGCGCTTAAACGCCTTGGCCTGTCTTTTTTTGCTCAGTGCTGACCGGTTGTACTATACTGTAGTATACTTTTAATATGACCGGTAGGTCCCGGAAGAATTGCGGAGGTATATTGATGAAGAAACTTTTGGCGGCGTTTTTTGCTTGTACCGTGAGTTTTGCGGCTTTTGCCCAGTCTTGGAACCTTATAGATATGGGAGTAGGCCTTATCATCGAGGACGCCGAATACGACAAGGTGCTCAAGATTGCCCAGCGGGGAACCGCCTGGGATATGAAAGAACTCTATGAACAGGGAGCCTTTGCGGGAACCTATAAGGGGAATCAGCGTTTTGGGGTCTGGATTAAGGGGCCGGTACAGGCTGACCCGGTTTGGTACTATTCCTATGTAATTACCTACCCGGATGGCAAAACCTTTTCTTCTGGGCGGAGCGGTTTTTATCTAGGCGGTCATGGTACTATACCCATTACCTCCGGCTCATACACAGATGGAAACTGGAAAATCGATTTTACGGTCTGGAACAAAAAAACCAACGAGAGCCGCTATGTGGGCTCCGTTCAGTTCACCACAACCTGGGGTAAACCTGCCACCGGTTCATGGCAGCTTATCGATTCAGGGGTAGGTATTTTAGACCAAAGCAACTACGATACCAAACTGGTCGTCCTTAACCGCGGGAACCGCTGGTCCCAAAAGAGGCTCTACGAAGAGGGCTACCTGGCAAACCGCACCCAGATCTTTGCAACCTGGCTTGCGGGCCCTCCTATTTTTATACCCCGGGCTTTGCCACCATGTTCCTGAATGTGGCCGGGGGCCCGCTCGGGGGATTGAGGACCCTTAACTAATTAATTGCAATACCAACACAAAATGCTGGTGCAACCATAAGGGAAGGCTTAAATGGAACATCTTCTTGGGAGAGCACTCCAATGAGAGTGTATATCACTTTAATATTAAAGAAAATTGAGAATCTTTTCGTTATCGAATAGCCAACTCCTCCATAGATTCCAGGACCTACTCCTTGGGATAAAAACGTGGGTAGATCTAAACCAGATGTAAAATCCAGCATAGCCATTATACCCCCTACACCTCCTCCAAGGAGAAAGTACCACTTATTTAATTCCTTATAGTAACCTACACCTATGAGTCCATCAAAATGATAGGCTTGCGTTAGTACATTCTTCGGATAGCTATTACCATTGAAATTGGCACTTGATCCAAAACCACCGGATATACTGCCTAAGAAGCCAAATTCATCACCTTTAAAAGTATCAAAGGATACACCAATTGAACTCATGAGTGCTGTTAGTGAACCAGCCTCATGATATTTGTCAGAATGTAGGCTATCAAGTGTGTAGTTCGATCCTAAAAAATAAATTTCCTTTCCAAAAGAAAAACCTGCTAAAACAACTAGAAAAGCGCTCATTAAAAAATCTCTTTTTAAGTACATAACAAGATTTCCTCCTTGAAGGAAATATTAATCGCTTTTTTTTTAGCGCAAGTATAGCTAATAAAAAATAAAGTTTTCCTGTGACCAGAGTCTAATTGTATTAATTTACTACTGAAGCGGGAGCTGATTGATAGCCTGGAGAACTTCCGATTTAATAAAGGAAAATCCTTCTTTAAAAAGCTCAAGGCATGCGTTGACTACATCTGGATCATAAAGAGAACCAGCATGTTCCTTAATTTCAAACGAAGCCTGTTCTATACCCCGTGACGGCCGGTAAGGCCGGTGGGACACAACAATAGCATCCCCATCGGCCACGCAGATAATGGGGCTTGCGAGGTTGATGGTATCTCACTGAAGCCTCGCAGAATACTCCGAGCCATTATCTGTGTGACCGATTCAGAGGACCGGCTTTCCCTTATCCCTCTGTTAAAACAGAGAGCAAGTTGCCCCCTTGAGCGTTCCCTTCGTATCTTATAGGTATGAACTACGATAAACTAACCCTCAAAGCCCAGGAGGCGCTCCAGGAGGCCTCCAGTATTGCCCAAAAAAACGATCAGACCCAGGTGGATCTGGATCATATCCTGCTTGCGTTGCTGGAGCAGGAAGGGGGCATTGTTCGCCCGATCGTAGAAAAGATCGGGGCGAATCCAGACGTCCTCAGCCAGGATGTGCGTAAACTTATCAGTGCCAAACCCAAGGTATACGGCGAAGCGGCACAGCTCTACCTGAGTCCTGCGGCAAGTCGCGTCCTTGCCAAGGCGGAAACCGAGGCGGAAGCCCTCAAGGACGAGTATGTATCCACGGAGCACATCCTGTTGGCCCTTACCAAGGCGGATGGCCCCGTGGCGGATCTCTTAAAACGCCATGGCATTACCCGGGAGGCGATCCTTACGTCCCTGAAGAGTGTGCGGGGCAACGCCCGGGTAACGGACCAGAGCCCCGAAGAAAAATACCAGGTCCTGGAAAAATACTGCCGGGATCTTACCGCCCTGGCCCGGCAGGGAAAACTGGACCCCGTCATCGGTCGGGATGAGGAAATCCGCCGGGTCATGCAGGTCCTGTCCCGGCGAACTAAGAACAACCCGGTGCTCATCGGTGAACCGGGGGTTGGGAAAACCGCCATTGTGGAAGGTCTTGCCCGGCGTATTGTTGAAGGGGATGTGCCCGAGGGGCTGAAGAACAAGCGAATCCTGGCCCTGGACCTGGGGGCCCTTGTGGCGGGGGCCAAGTTCCGGGGTGAATTTGAGGAACGCCTTAAGGCGGTAATCCACGAGATCCAATCCGCCGAAGGCCGGATCATCCTCTTTATCGACGAACTCCATACCCTGGTGGGGGCGGGGGCCGCCGAAGGGGCCACTGATGCGAGTAACCTCCTAAAGCCCGCCCTGGCCCGGGGAGAACTGCGGTGTATCGGGGCCACCACCCTGGATGAATACCGGAAGTATATCGAAAAGGATGCGGCCCTGGAGCGTCGTTTCCAGCAGGTCTACTGTGCCGAGCCTTCGGTGGAAGATACCATCGCCATTCTGCGGGGGCTTAAGGAACGGTACGAGGTCCACCACGGCGTACGGATTAAGGACGAGGCCCTGGTGGCGGCGGCGACCCTTTCTACCCGGTATATTACGAGCCGTTTCTTACCCGACAAGGCCATCGACCTGGTGGATGAGGCCGCAAGCCGGCTTAAGATGGAACTGGATAGCCGGCCCACCGAACTGGACAAGCTCGAACGGAAACTGCTGCAGCTTTCTATAGAAAAGCAGGCCCTGCAGCACGAAGAGGACCCGGCAAGCAAGGACCGGCTCGAAAAGCTCGAAAAGGAAATCGCCAATCTGACGGCCGAACGGGACGCCATGCGGGCCCGCTGGGAGGCGGAACGCAAGGATATCCAGGAATTGCGGGCCCTAAAGCAGGAAATCGAAGAGCTTAAGATTGAAGAGGCCCGCTACGAGCGGGAAGGAAACCTCCATAAGGCCGCAGAAATTAAGTACGGCCGGATTCCCGAGGCTCAGCGGCGGCTTAAAGAACTGTCCGATAAAATCGAAGCCCGCAAAAACGAAATGAGCCTCCTGCGCGAAGAGGTAAGCGAAGAGGACATCGCCGCGGTGGTTTCCAGCTGGACCGGGATTCCCGTATCCAAGATGCTTGCCAGTGAGCAACAGAAGTACCTGGAACTGGAAAAGGTGCTGGAGCGCCGGGTGGTGGGCCAGGATGCGGCGGTCCAGGCCGTGGCCGACGCGATCCGCCGGAACCGGGCGGGTCTGTCCGACGCAGCCCGGCCCCTGGGGTCGTTCCTGTTCCTTGGACCCACGGGGGTGGGAAAAACCGAACTCGCCAAGGCTTTAGCGGAGTTCCTCTTTAACGAGGAAAAGGCCCTCACCCGCATCGATATGAGTGAGTACGGCGAAAAACATACCGTAAGCCGGCTTATTGGGGCTCCTCCGGGGTACGTAGGCTACGAAGAAGGGGGCCAGCTTACCGAAGCGGTCCGTCGCCGGCCCTATAGTGTGGTTCTTTTTGACGAAATTGAAAAGGCCCACCCGGATGTATTCAACGTGTTCCTGCAAATTCTGGACGATGGACGACTCACCGATGGGCAGGGTCGGGTGGTGGACTTTAAAAACGTGATCATCATCATGACCAGTAATCTGGGCTCGGACCTGATCCTGAATGCCAGGAATCCCGAAGAAATTCGGGGGGCCCTGCAGGAACTGCTTAAGGCGAGTTTTCGCCCCGAATTCCTCAATCGTATCGACGAAACGGTGATCTTTAACCGCCTTGGAAAAGCGGAGATCCATAAAATTGTGGATATCCAGCTTGAGCGACTGGCCCATCGTCTTGAGGATCGCAAATTGCGCCTTACCGTTACCCCCGCTGCAAAGGACTTCCTTGCCGAACGGGGCTACGATCCCCTCTTTGGAGCCCGGCCCTTAAAGCGGACCATCCAGAGCGAACTGGAAAATCCCCTGGCCCGGCTTATCCTGTCGGGTAAATACAAGGAAGGGGATACGGTGGTGGTGGATCGCCAGGGGGATGGGCTGGTGTTTGCCTAATCCTGGCGCATCAAAGGGGGCCCTCAAGGGGCAGGCTGCTACCGGGGCCCCCATGGGGGCCAACTGGCTCCTAAAGAATACATGAAATAAAGGGCCTTGAAAGGGGGCACCGAAAGAGTCGGGGCCCCCTATTTTTATGGTGCCGTTATTGTAACCGTAAAAAGATGTAAAAAGGGGCTTTTGAAATGGGGCCCTCAAGGGGCAGGCTACTACGGGGGCCCCCCATAGGGTACCCTGATAAGGGAGTGCGGTCCCCCCAATCCTTCTAACCTTCTAAAAAGGCTTTCCCCCTTTGAATGAGTTCAGAGAGCGTGATACTATTTGTTCCATCTACTAAGTGGAGGAACAAATAGAATGAAAAAATTGCGGTTTTCCCTGTCTGTGCTTTCGTTAGTCTGGGTTGGGGGAGGGCTCCTTCTCGCCCAGTCCCCTGGCTTTGCAACCTTCGGAGATCTGCTCGGATATACCACCACCCCGGCGGTTCAGACGTCTCCCTTTGGTTCTTATATTAATCCGGCCCTGGGAGGGACCTTACCCTTATCCAGCAGCGAGGTCGAAGGGTGGGCTTATTCCAGGGCTGCTTCGTTTCAGGATATACGGGGCTACGGCCTGTACTATGCCGATGGGGTGCTCTGTGGGGGCTTCCATGTTGATGAAAGTGGACCGGTAGCCAAGCGGGACCTCCGCTTTGGCCTTGCCCTGGGGAACCGGAGCTTCAGCCTCGGCTATGCCAATATCAGTGTGCTGGATGAAAAGCTTAACTTTTCCAAGGGGTTTGCGGCTTTTCTCGTGGGGGCCCTGTATCGACCGCTTAAGTATCTCTCCCTTGGTGGGGCCATGCTCGCCGATTACCAGGGTTCCTATCGTCAATTTATGATTGATGGAGGGCTCCGACCGCTGGGAACGGGATTGCTTACCCTTTTTGGTTCCTGGATCCTGACTCCAGGGGAAAGCTCTCAGTGGGCCGCCGGTGTTAGTGTCCAGCCTGCCCAGGGATTCGAGGTCTTTGCAAAATACAACGGAGAAGAACGCTTTTCCGTTGGCCTTTCCCTTAAGCTTGATGGAGTAGGGGCTGGCTCTTCGTATAGCGGTTCCCTTCAAAACACCGATACGCTGGTCGGGGCGGGACTGTATCTCCCCGTAGGCAAGAAGGGGTATGTGTTTCCTGGTCCTGCCGGGACTACCTACATCGAACTCTGTCCGGGCGAAGTAGCAGGGGAACCGAGGAGTCTCTTTGGAAGGCAGCAGAGCCTGCAAGACATCCTTTTGGTCATTCGGAAGGCCGCAGGGGACCCGGAAGTGGCGGGGCTTATCCTGAACCTTTCAAATTATAGTGCAAACCAGAGCGATACCTGGGAAATCGAACAGGCCCTGGAACAATTTAAGAAGGGGGGCAAGAAAATCGTTGCCTTTATAGACGATGCCAGTTTTGATACCTACCTGCTCGCCTCGGTGGCGGATTCCATCGTGATGGATCCCCAGGGGACCCTTACCCTGGAAGGTTATGCGGTGGGGCGGGGGTATTTTAAACACACCCTCGAAAAATTGGGAATTGGCTTCCGGGAACTCCGCTATTTTACCTATAAATCCGCGGGAGAAACCTTTTCTCAGGATAAGCTTTCCCAGGCCGATCGGGAACAATACGGGGCCTACCTCGATCGGATCTATGAGACCAGCATTTCGATCCTGCAGAAGAATCGTAACCTGACCCGGGAAACGATCGAACAGCATATTAACCAGAATTTCTTACTTGCCGCCCCCATTGCCCGGGATGCAAAACTCGTTGATGAGATAGGGCGAAAAGAGGCGATCCTCACTGCGGTTGAGCGGCTCTCTGGTCCTCGAAAGAATATTCGTTTCTATGGAAATAGTCAGCTTAGTTTCTTTAATCAGGGAATAATGGCTATGCTCCAACAGCCCTACGGTCCCGAGGATGAAATCCGGGATGTGTGGGGAGAGCCCGCCCATGTGGCGGTGGTGTATGCCCTGGGATCAACCAGCCTGGATACGGGCATGCAGGCCCGGTCCCTTGCCCAGCTTATCGATAATCTGGCGAATGAGGGATCTGTCAAGGGAATAGTGGTTCGCATCGAAAGCCCTGGCGGGGATGCGGTGGCCGCCGATTATGTGGCTAAGGCCATTCGCCGTGCCAAGGAAAAAAAGCCGGTCCTTGTTTCCATGGGATCGGTGGCAGGCTCGGGGGGCTACTGGGCGGCCCTGTATGGAGAAAGCCTGTATGCTACTCCCTACACGATCACTGGTTCTATCGGGGTCATTGCTTCCTGGTTCTACGACAAGGGGTTAAATCAGAAGATTGGGGCCTCGCTGGATGTTCTAAAGCGGGGAGCCCATGCGGATTTGAATTCGGGAATCCTGTTACCCTATCGGGATCTTACGGAAGATGAGGTGGCCCAATACAAGAAATATATCTATGCCCTCTATAATCAGTTTGTAGAGGAGGTTGCCGCTGGCCGAAACATGAGTAAGGAAGAGGTAGAACAGCGGGCCCAGGGTAGAATCTACTCAGGACAGGATGCCCAGGAGAAGGGCCTTGTGGATCACGTGGGTGGGCTCATGGACGCCCTTACGGAACTGCGGGCGCGGCTTGGCATAAAGGCGGAAGATGAACTCATTATTGAAAGTTATCCTCTGATGAACCCCTTTGCGGCCTTTGCCCAGTGGATGACCCAGACCGTGATTCAGACGAACCAGAGGCCCCTCTTTACTCCAGTAGGCCTTTCTGTTTTTGAAGCGGAGCTGCAACGTCTCCTTGCATCGAGTGGTACGGTGGAACCCCGCATGTCCCTTGAAGATCTTGATATGCTCTCTGCTACCACGAAAAGATCTGTTCTATCTGCTGATCCGCTATTACCATAACCACCCGGCCCTGCCGGAGCAACTCCCGATTTCCTTCGTTCGAGAGGATCCGCAGGGCATCCTCCCGGTTGATGATGGGGTCGGTGGGGGTAACTCCAAACACCCCCTCTGCGAGAATACGGAGGGGGTATTCCCCCACCAGGGGAATGAGCGAATCCTGAAGCCCCGAAGGGGTCGGTAGAAGGATAGCCCATTCCTTCGTATAATGCACAATCCCGTTCTGGCGGGCTATGGCGGGATCTACCATGGTCCGTTCATACACAAGGTTCATGGCTGAGTCCCATATGCGGGGAAAAAGGCAAGGGATAAGGTAGCTTGTTTCTTTTTTCCCATGAATGGGCAGGGGATCCTTTGCGATGATAATGATCCCCGTGTAGGGGCGGCTTGCGACAGTGGTAAGCGGGCGCGGGAGGGACCGGGGGCGGGTATGCTGAATAAGGGTAGCCAAAAGGTGATGCAGGGGGAAGGTGTAGGTGGCCACCAATTCATCTTTTTGAAAATCAAGATAGGTAGAAAGGGGCGAAGCGGAAGATATAAAGGTATCAAGCACATCGGGCAAAATCGTATTTTCTTTAAGCAGATCCGCAATAGTGGTGGTGCTGCTTACCTGGAGATTCAAGAAAAAGGGCCGAATTTTGGCAGGAAATTCCATCGTGAGCCGCTCCATTGCTTCGGTTCTGCCGGTGGGCAGTTGAATCCCGTTTGGCGTAAGGGGTAGCGCTGCCCGTACATACACATGATGGCTTTCCCAGGAAAGAGTAGCCTGTCCCCGGAGTTGCCCTTTTCCCCCTTGGGCAGGTGAAAGCCCCTGGGCTCCTACCAGAACGGGAATACAAAAGAATAAAAGCAGGCCCTGTATCGTATGGGGCCCCCTCGTTTTCCCTCTTTTCATGGTCCTCCCTTGAGCTTTTTGGGTTTTGTTAGTTTCTTATCGGCGTTTTTAGGACCAAACCTTCGCGAAGAATTGAGGTAAGCTCAAGCCCATTGACGGAGGCCAGAATTTCCGGGTCCACGTCGTAAGCCAGGGCGATGGACCACAGGGTTTCCCCTTTCTTTACCAGATGTTGCCCGTTAAATTGAATAGAATCATCAATGGTGGGGGCCGGTCGCTGGTATTCTCCCACCTGTTTTAAGGCAGGAATCTTGATGGTGCTTCCCAGTTTTAGATAACGTTCCTGGATCCCGGGGTTGGCATCCTTTATAAGATCCACCGATACGCCGTAATGGCGGGAAAGGGCCGAAAGGGTATCTCCTGAACGGATAGTATAGTAGTAGTAGCGGAGGAGTACCAGATCCTTTTGGGAAAGCACCGATTGTACGGCCTCCACATGCATCCGCGGAACCTTCAGCTGATAGTTCTTGTCTGCCGGCGTTACCCCATGGGTAAGTTCATGATTCCCTATCTGTAACCAGTGGGGTTCTATGCCGGCCTTTTCCGCTAAAAAGGCAATATCCACCATTCTTCCCACGGGAATGCGCTCCCATTCAATTACCTCTGGCCACCAGGGTTCAAGGCCGTATCGGCCGGGGTGGGAAAGGACTTCCGCCACCGCAAGGAATTTCGGTACATAGTGGGTGGTTTCAGTGGATATGGCTCTTTTCTCTATCAGTTCCCAGTAGGTTTTGGCACCACTGCGGGCCAGGGCCCTTTGAATTGCACCTACCCCTGCATTGTAGGCTGCTAACGCCAGGGGCCAGTCCTTAAAGTAGCCGTAATTCTCTTTTAATTTTTCCAGGGCTCCTATCGTAGCTTTCCAGAAATCCCGTCGCTCATCGATCCAGGATGTGGTTTTCATATCAAAATAGATGGAACTGTTTTTCATAAACTGCCAGAGGCCAGTGGCGCCTGACCTGCTTACCGCCCGGGGACTATAGGCGGACTCAATCACCGGTAAAAACACGAATTCCAGGGGAAGTTGTCGTTTTTCTATTTCCCTGCGAATAAATGTCAGATAGGGTTCACTCCGGCGGAACACCGTGGAAAGCCACTTCTTACCCTCCGGACTTGTGTAGCTTGCAAGGTATTTTTTCGTAAGCGGATGATCCAGGCCTTCCTGTATAGAAAGGAGACGCTCCTCTTTCCCATGCCAGGAGAGGGGTACTCCATTTACAGAAAAGGTCCGTTCTTCCCCTGTGAAGGGCCCACTCCCCCGGATAGGACGAAGGGGTATCTCGATTTCCTGGCCTTCTGTTTTTTGAAGGGTTTCTACTAAGTCCTGGGCAGGGATTATCCCCACGGATCCTATCAAAAAAAAGATACACAAAAGGGAGAAGGTTATTTCTTTTTTCATAGTTTTTCCCCATAGAAAATACCTGCCCATTCCCAGCGGCCATGGATATTGGGATCGGCGGGAAAATTAATTTTTCGAAAGTAAAAGTACCAGGTGGACATCCGTTGACTCCATCCCCAGGTTTTTAGAAAAGCCTCGTTAGGATTAGAACTTGCGTCGACCTCAGCGGCATAGCGGATCCTATTTCCTGCCATAAAGGGAGAAAAGGCTACTTCCTCTCCACTAGAACGATCGTCATATTCCTGTCCCCAGGAAAGGGCAAAAAAGTTTACCTTTGCTTTATAGCGATTAAGGAGGTTACTATTACCCGCATCCAGGGCCCCCTTTATGGCTTTAACCAGGGAATCTAAGGAATCAAAGGTCCAATCCTTTGGTGAATTGTAAAAGTCTACTATTTTTTTTGCATAGTCAAGGGCGTCAGGATATCCGGGTATGATGCTGGTATAGTAAGGAAGGAACTTAGAATAATTTTGAATAGCCTCTTCCCATTTGCCAATTTTTTCATAGTTTTTTGCAAGGAGAAAATAGGCTTTTCCCAGATCAATGTGTTGGGGGAAGCGGCTTATCAATTCCTGGTAATACCAGATCTGCTGCTGCGGGTTGGGTACCAGTTCGATGAGCCTATTAAGACATTCCAGATGAATAGACTTGCCCTGTACCATAAGATCGGGATAATTTTTCACTATCCTATCAAAATACAGGGCCGCCACCGGTTTCATCCCCTGTTCAAGATAGGCATAGGCGACCATGAAAAGAAGGTATGATTGATAGGGATCCTCTGGATGGGTGGTGCTCCAGAGGGTTACGAAGTTGATAAGCCGATGGTAATCTTTGGTCTGCAAGTATTCAGTGGCTATTTCCCGTACAATTGAAAACTGGGTTTCCCCCGGATATGTTTCTTTCTGAAGGAGGCTAAAGAGATCTGACAATGTGCTGGCCTCGTACTTGGTGGGAGCGGTGGTAAAATAGGAATCGGAGAAAAGGGACGATTTTTCTGTCAAAGCACAGGAAAAAAGGAGCCCCCCTATTACTAAAATAGAAAGAAAGCCTTTTTTTCTTGAGGGATGTTCTTCCCGCCGTCTTTGATACACGATAGGCCACTTCATGGGAATTTGATACTACCATAGGCCTTTTCCCATTGGCAAGAAGTACTATCTCTCGTTATACTCAATACAAATGAAAAACTCCTTACACCATTTTTGGATAGGTCGTTTACTGTTTACGCTGGGAGTATCCTTCACAATCCTGGGGAGTATTCTCTGTCTTTCTATACTGAAAGGGGTCCCTAAACTGGTGGTGTTACCCGCGGCTTTCTTTTTAATCATAGGAGCCCTTTTTGCCTATACGGCGGTCCAGGTGAGCCGAAAAAGTGGGTACCTATACTTTTCTGCCTTTTGCTTTCAGGTGGGGATTATCGTATTAGGGTTGGCCCTCCAGATTATTCCGATTCCTTTCTATCGATTGTGGCCACTCCTTTCTATTATTGCGGGACTTTCCTTTATACCGGTGATCCGTTTTAACAAACGAAAACCAGTGGCGGTATTTTTAGTACCTGCCATCGCTTTTGTCGGTATTGGAGTGGTGTTGCTTATATTTTCCTTCCATGTGGTGGATTTCTCCTTTCGCCGTTTCCTTATTACCTGGTGGCCCCTTTTTCTCTTAATAGGGGGTCTTATGCTTTTTCTCATTTCCTTACTTCCCTCCGAACCTAAAGAAGTGCATAAAAAGCAAAGAATAAAACGTCCTCACAAAAGACCTCTTTCAAAGGGCGGAACAGAATAAGATGCTTATGCAGAGGGTAGGGTTCCTTCTCTTGTTCAGTGTCCTGTTCTATGTTTCCTGTGTTTCTTCTCCCCATGAACGAACCCCAAAAGAGACCCCTATCGGGATAAAGGACCCACCGAACACCACTGCAGGCCGCTCCGGCGGGCTTTCGGAAGAAATCCGGCAACTGGTAGAACGGGGAAATCCCACAAGTCTGTTACGGGCCCTCGATATTATTCGCAGTCGGGATCTGGGAGAGAGCGAATTTGGCCGGGCCATGAATGGTGTTATTGTTACCATCCTGAAACGGGTATATCCTGATATTGGGGGAGACTTCCCTCCCATAGATCCTCCCCTTACCAGCGGCTACACAAAAATATTACGGGATATAGAGCGGAACGCCTATGTTCCCGCGGCGGCTACCTCTACAGATTTTATAGAACTGGTGGTTCCTTTCCTGGCGTACCTTCAGGAAACCCGTCTGGAACGGCTAGCGGTGGCAGAGCCGGACCTCATGCGGGCATCTCAACTGTTTCCTTCATCCGCTCTGGTTCCTCTTTTTTGGGGAATTATAGAAGAACGACGGAATAATACCTCTGAAGCAATGCGAAAATACCGGCAAGCCTACGAACTTGCCTCAGATTGTTATCCTGCGGCGGTTAGTCTTGCAAAACTGTTAGCAAAAGAGGGGGGCTACCAGGAGGCCCTCGTACTTCTCCAGGAAAGTCTTACCCGCTACCCTGATAGTCGTACTATAAAGCGGCAAATGGCATTGGTCTATTATCAATCTCGCAATTGGTCCCGGGCAGAAATGGCGGTGGCAGAACTCTTACAACGGGATACGAAGGATACGGAACTCCTGCTTATTCGTTCCCATGCCCTGGTAGAACAGGGGAAATATTCACAAGCCGCCGCAGCCTTAGATGCCTATGCCACATTTGATACAACCAATCCTCTGTATTTATATCTTAGGGCCCGACTTCAAATGGAGGGGTACCAAAATCGAGATGCGGCCCTTACCTACCTTCGCTCGCTGGTAAAGGCTTATCCTGATAATGTGGAGGGCCTTTCCTATTTTGTGCGGCTCCTGCTTGGTTCTTCCCGGCAGGAAGAGAGGAACGAAGGTCAGGCCCTGCTGAGCCAACTTATGAGTATGGGGTCCCTTTCGCCTCCTATTCTTGAACTGGTGGTTCAGAATGCCATTTCCCGAGAAGCCTGGTCGGAGGCCCTTACCTATGGGGAAATGCTCCTTAAGGCGCGGGGTTCTCCCTCTGATAGGATGCTCCTCTATCAGGTGTATAAGGGACTGCGGGATTACCCAAGGGCCCTTTCGATAGCTCAAGACCTTTTCCAGGCCTTCCCTGAGAGTGATGACACTATTTTGCTGTATGTGGATGCCCTGATTCTCTCAGGAAAACGGGACCTTGCCCAAACCCTTATCGACCAGCGGTTAATCCAGGTCCCTGCGGGTGCACGGAGAAGCCAATATTTTTATATGCGTAGCCTCCTGAGAGCCGACGAAGAACAGGCTCTGAATGATCTTCGTTCAAGCCTTTTTGAAGATCCCCGTAATATCAATGCGCTTATCAGTATGCTCGAAATTTATGATCGCCGGAAAGATGAACGCCGGGCCCTGTACTATTATAAACAGGCGGTTGCCCTGAATCCCGATCATCCTCGACTTCAAAAATACAAAAAACAATACGGAAGCTTATAATTCTCCCTCTTTTTAATAAATTAATAATCATTATTAATTGATATTTTCTCTTTCTCCCTTTATAATCTTAGGGAAGGAAATCGGCGGAAAGGCTGGTTTCCTGCGATTTTTATAATGGAGGCGCCTATGGCCAGCTTAAAGGGAACGCGTACTGAGAAAAACTTGCTTGCCGCCTTTGCGGGAGAGTCTCAGGCCAGGAATCGGTACACCTTCTATGCCAGCAAAGCGAAGGAAGAGGGGTATATCCAGATTTCCCAGATCTTTGAAGAAACGGCGAATCAGGAAAAGGAGCATGCCAAACGGCTTTTCAAGTTTTTGGAAGGGGGGGGAGGTAAAGATAGAAGCTTCCTTCCCTGCCGGCCTCATTGGCACCACCGCCGAAAACCTCTTGGAAGCGGCCAGTGGGGAAAATTACGAATGGCAGACCATGTACCCCGAATTTGCCCGCATTGCCCGGGAAGAAGGTTTTTCGGCCATTGCGACGGTTTTTGAGTCCATTGCGGTTGCAGAAAAGCAACATGCCCGACGGTACGAAAAGCTCAGAGCTAATGTTCTGGATGGTACGGTATTTAAAAAGGACCACCCGGTGATGTGGCGTTGTCTTAACTGTGGATACATCTATGAAGGCCTGGAAGCACCGAAGGCCTGCCCCGCCTGTGCCCATCCCCAGGCTTATTTTGAACTGCTTGCAGAAAATTGGTAGTCCTTAAGGAGGAAAAGTCTATGGCCGTGCTATTTGGTATTTACAAGTGCGATATTTGTGGTAATATCGTAGAGGTGCTCCACGACGGTGTGGGCGACCTTGTTTGTTGCGGCAAACCCATGCGGCTTTTTGTCGAAAACACCAGCGATGGGGCCCGGGAAAAACATGTGCCGGTGATCGAAAAGACAAGCACCGGCTACAAGGTGAGTGTGGGTTCGGTACTCCATCCCATGGAAGAAAAGCATTATATTGAATGGATTGAACTGGTGGCCGATGGGGTCCGATATCGCAAGTACCTTAAACCGGGAGATACACCGGTAGCGGAATTTGCTGTCCAGGCAAGCACCGTAACAGCCCGGGAATATTGCAACCTCCATGGGTTGTGGAAAGCGTAAAAGAAAAGGAGGCGAAGAATGAAGAAATACGTATGTGATGTCTGTGGCTATATTTACGATCCTGCTGCGGGGGACCCCGACAACGGCGTCGCACCGGGGACTCCCTTTGAAAAGCTCCCTGCCGATTGGGTTTGTCCCATGTGTGGGGCTGGAAAGGATGATTTTTCTCCGGTAGAATAAGAAGCAAAAATAAAGGGGAGGGAACCGCTGATGGGCTGGTACCTCCCCCTGGGGGTAGGTAAAGTCTATGATTTCGCGAGAGGATTTTGTGTTTACCATTGGGTATGATGGCCCGGTGGCGGTGGTGGATGGGCAGGCGAAAAAACGTTATGGTTCACTCAGTACCCGGGAGTTGGCTGAAAAGGGTCTGTTCCGGGCGGCCTATGCTTCGGCTTTGTACTCTAAGATGTATCCACCTAGCCATAATCCTCAGGCAGGAGAAGAGGAACTGCGCATCTTTGCGGAAATATACAATCGGGTTGCGGGTACCAATTATGGTCCCGATGCTCCCTTTGATCGACTTTTCGGGGTTTTCCCGATAGAAGTGCAAAAGGTAAAAATTTTGTAAGGTTTTGTCTTTATCTTATAATTAATAAATAAAGGGCAGGAAGGTCGCTGAAAAGGTTCGCTCGGCTTTTTCTCTTTTGATAAAAGGGTCACCACTGCCTTGAAAAGGAGCCGCCGCCGGTTATAAAAAAGAGGAGGCCCTTTTTACAAAGATATTTTTCCTTTTTGAAAAGCAGAAGTTATGATTTTGTAGAAAAGATAAGCGCCAGGGAAGGGACCTTCTCTGGCGTTTTTGTTTTTCAAAATTGATAATCTGAAAGCTCTGTGCTGGTTTTACATGACTATCCCCATGTGCTTGACCGTTCTAGGAGCCTGTGCTATTTTAGCTAGAACTCTTGTATCTAAAGGATGTATCTATGACTACGATAGAATCTTTCTTTTTGTTTCCCTTACAGAGCGCACCGGCTAACACCACCGCCTCTTTTGTGGGAAGTTTAATTCCTTTTCTTTTAGTAATTGGGATTTTCTATTTCTTGATTATCCGGCCTCAGAACAAAAAACAAAAAGAGACGGAAAAAATGCTTGCCTCCCTTAAAAAAGGGGATAAGGTGGTAACGATTGGGGGAGTCCACGGTATTATCCACGCCGTGAAAGACACAACGGTAGTTCTTAAGGTGGATGATACCACCAAGATTGAGTTTAGCCGGAATGCCATCGCCAGTGTGCTGGAAGCGGCTAAAGCCTCATCGGAAGAAACGGTAACCGAAGAAAAGAAATAATTTTTACTGATTTAAAATCTAGAATCAGGAAAGGGTGGAGCAACGGCATGAGTAAACGGTATCGGTTTTTTATCATCCTGGCGACGGTCGCGGTATGTTTTGCCTTTCTGTATCCGACCCTGCGCTGGTATTTCTGGGTGCCTAAGGAGGATCAAGCCCTGGCCCTTGGTTCTCGGGAACAGATTAAGAATTTCGCTAATCGGAAGGCTCAGGGTGATCTGCGGGATCTGAAGGCCCTTGCCCGGGATGGGAAGGATTTGCCTGAGAAGTTCTCCTTTCTTATTCCCATAGCAAAAGAGAATTATCGTCTTGCAAAAATGCAGATGCCTAAAAAGTGGGATGCCCGGGCAGTGCTTGCCGCTTTTGCGGGAGAAAAAGAAGCCCTTGATGCAATCGAGGGGAAGTATCGGGATGAAATCCTTTCCCTCAAGGATTTACATCAGAGCGCCATCCAGCTTGGTTTGGACCTTTCTGGTGGTATGAGTGTGGTGATTCAAGCCAACCTCGATTCGGTAAAGGCCCGTCTTGGTCGGGATCTTACCGATGCGGACAGGGAAGACGCGATGAACCGGGCCCTGGAAGTGTTGAATAGCCGGATCGATAAATTTGGTCTTACCGAACCGGTCATTCGCCGTCAGGGGACCGATCAAATCTACATTGAAATCCCCGGTGCCGCAGACCCTGAACGGATTAACGCCTTCATCATGGGGAAGGGGCGCCTGGCGTTCCATATCGTAGATGAAGAAGCCACCAATCAATTCCTTGCCTATTACCGACAACATCCCACCGATACCTTTGATAGCGAAGGGAACCTTATCGATCCCACTATTGTTCCTTCTGATGTGGTAATCCGGGGTATGTATGAGAAGGATAAGTACGGCCTGGATTCGTTTGTGGGCTATGTGGCTATCAAGAAAGAAGTGGGTCTTGATGGTAACCATATTAAAAATGCCCTGGTAAATCGAGACCAATTGAGTGGCCGGCCGGAGGTTACCTTCCTTCTGGATGATGAGGGGGGGGAAATTTTCTATAAGCTTACCAGCGCGAATGTTGGTAAGCCCCTGGCTATCGTCATGGATGACAAGGTAAAATCCCGGGCGGTGATTCAAGAACCAATTCGGGAATCGGTGCGACTTACGGGCTTTGGTTTAGAAGAAGCCCAGAATATCGCCCTCATTCTGCGGACTGCTGCCCTCCCGGTGGAGCTTGAACCCATCAGTCAGCAGGCTATTGGGGCTTCTCTGGGAGAAGATACCATCCGCCGGGGATTGAATGCCCTTCTGGGTGGAATTGCAGCAGTAATGGTCTTTATGCTCCTCTATTACAAAGGGGCAGGGATCAATGCGATGATTGCCCAGATTCTTAACCTTTTTATCATGCTGGGTATCCTTTCAGCCTTTAACCTTACCCTTACGTTGCCCAGTATCGCCGGTTTTATTCTTACGATCGGTATGGCGGTAGATGCGAACGTTATTATCTTTGAGCGTATTAAAGAAGAACTTCGTTTAGGTAAGGGGCGTCGAGCGGCGATTGAAGCGGGCTTTAATAAAGCCTTCTGGGCCATTATGGACTCCAATATCACCACCTTTATTGCGGCCCTTTTCCTTTCCCAGTTGGGAAGCGGACCTATCCAGGGCTTTGCGGTGAGCCTTGCCATCGGGGTTGTGTCTTCAGTGTTTACCGCCCTCTTTGTCTCTCGCCTTATCTTTGATTTTGGTACCGATGTGCTTAAGCAACAGACGGTCTCCATTAGCTGGAGGGTCAAGTAATGAAACGGATTATTCCATTTTCTAAATTTTTTCTACCCGCCGTCATCGTCTCCCTGCTTCTCATTATAGGGGGGCTTGTAGGGTATGTGGTGCTGGGGGGCTTTAATCTCGGTGTCGACTTCCAGGCCGGGCTTATCCAGGAGATCCAGTTTGCTCCTACCGCTTTTAAATTGACCTATACGGGAAAGGGAATCGCTTCCATTTCGATGGATCGTGCTAAGCTGGATATTGTAATTTCAGGAACCGATGTAGAAAAAAAGACCTATAGTTTTCCCTACAGTCAGTACCCAACCCTGGGGCAACTTATTGATGCCTTACAGTCCATAGAGGGTCTTAAAGTAGAACGGAGTGCCGGACAGGATATCCCTACAAATCTATTAGTGCAGAGTGCCCAGGGAAATCCCCGTCTTGGCTCTGAGCCTTATGGGGTCCACTATTTTAACAGTGAAGGGGCCGCCGTCCGTATAGGGGAGGTTCGTTCTGCCCTATCGTCCATTGCGGGTGTTTCAGTCCAGGTGCTGGGTAAAGAAACGGATCGAAAATTCCTTATCCGGGTAGATGATAAAGGGAAGGAAGCCAATTTTGCGCAGGTTACCACGGCGAAGGTTGCCAAAGCTTTGGAGGATGCCTTTGGAGAGGGAGAAGTCGCTTTCCTCCGTACTGACTATGTGGGTGCCCGGTTTTCAAAACATCTAACTGATCAGGCGGGGATGCTTGTGTCTCTTACCTTGTTGCTTATTTTGGTGTATGTATCTTTCCGCTTTAAGTTCCATTATGCCTTGGGTGCGGTGCTTGCTATCCTCCACGACGCGCTCATTATGGTGGCCTTTATTACGTGGCTCAGAATGGAGTTTAACACCACCACCATCGCCGCAATCCTTACCATCCTGGGGTATTCGATCAACGATACCATCGTTATCTTCGATCGGGTTCGGGAAGTTCTTCGATTGTACCCTGATGATTCGTTTGAACAGAATGTGAACCGGGCCATTACGGAGACCTTAAGTAGAACCTTTATCACCACCCTTACTACGATGTTTGCGGTTTTTTCTCTCTTTATTTTCACCACCGGAACCATGAAGGATTTTGCCCTGGCCCTGCTTATCGGAATGACCAGTGGTGTGTATTCTACTATTTTAATTGCCTGTGCGGTGGTTCTTTTCTGGGAAAAGCGGGCCCAAAAGAAAGAAACCCTAAAGGGTGTTGCGCAGATAAAGAAGGCCTAATAGAGAACGAGAGGGTTTCTTTTTAGATTAAGAAGTAACAAAGATTTTGAAAAAAGAGGGGGATGCCCACCTGTAGGGGGATCCCCCTGCGTTATTTAGATGAAAAATTAAAGAGGATGGGGTGGGTACTCGGAGGAGACATAATCTTATCCTCTGGTTAGTAACACAATAGTCAGGGACCTTTTCTCCATACTCCGGATAAGGCCCTTTTTTAACAAGTAGAAAAAGGACGAAGCCGATGGTACTTATTCGTTCTCGGGTCTGTGGATATTGCATGGGGGTTGAGCGGGCGATAAAAAAAGTATACCAGCAACTTGAGGTCTGTACTTCTAGTTCGCTTGTGACCCTCGGTCCTCTTATTCACAATCCTCGAACCATAGAAAGCCTGAAAAAACGCGGTGTCCAAGTCCTTGATGCGAAGGCCATCCCTTCTTCCCTTGAAGGAGCTACGGTGGTGATTCGTGCCCATGGGGTTGCTCCCCAGGTGGAAGACAAAATTCGTCAGCGGGGAGGGGCCATCGTAGATGCTACCTGCCCTAAGGTAAAGAGTAGTCAGCGAAAGGCCGAACAGTATAGTCGGCAGGGCTATATAGTGTTTTTAGCCGGTGATCCGGGGCATGGGGAAATCCAGGGGATTTTGGGGTATGCCCCCTCGGCCATCCTTATTCCATCCGCCTCATATGCCCGGGATATGGTTCCCCAGTGGGCATCCCGGTGGCAGGATCGTCCTGTGGTTCTTATGGGACAGACCACTTTTTTACTTGAGGAATATGAAGAAATCCGGACGATTCTGGAAACCTGTTTTCCTCATCTCATTACAGAACGTACTATCTGTCTTGCCACCAAGGAGCGTCAGGAGGCCCTTATAGAACTATGTGCAGAGGTGGACGCAGTCATTGTGGTGGGTGGTAAGAATTCGGCCAATACGCGCCGGCTCTACGAACTGGCTAAGGAGCAGGGTAAACCCGCCTGGCATATTGAAGATCCAGAAGAGTTATCGCCTGATATTTTAAAATACGAAAAAATAGGTATTACCGCCGGCGCTTCCACTTCCATGGAACACATTGAGGAAGTGGAACGGTATATCACCCAGGTGCTCGCCCGGGGAAAAACCTAATCGGTGGTGTTGCATTCTTTAGGGCAATTAATTAGTATAACAACCACTACCATTGAACGCTTGTGTGTTTTCAGAAAAAATCCTGGATCGCTCTAAAGCTTACGGGGATTCTGAAAACCAGGAGCATCTTCATCCAAGGAGTCGGCCCATGCATGCCGTGGAATTAGAAAAAGCCTATGACCCTAAAAGCTTTGAAGATCGAATTTACGCCCTTTGGAAAGAGTCGGGGAGCTTTCAACCTAAGGATAAAAAAGGAGTAAAACCTTTTGTTGTGGTGATTCCCCCGCCGAATGTAACGGGGGTGCTCCATATGGGGCATGGTCTTAATAATTCCTTGCAGGATATAATCGTACGTTATCATCGCATGAAGGGGGAACCCACCCTTTGGGTGCCTGGTACGGATCACGCGGGAATAGCGACCCAGAATGTGGTGGAAAAACGACTGCGGAAGGAAGGAAAATCCCGCCATGATCTGGGACGCGATGCCTTTGTAGCCGAAACCTGGAAGGTAAAAGAGGAACATCATCGGATTATTTCACAGCAACTCGCCAAGATTGGGGCCAGCGTGGATTGGAGCCGGGAACGGTTTACCCTGGATGAAGGGCTATCCCGGGCGGTGCGGGAAGTATTTGTCACCCTCTACGAGCGGGGGCTCCTGTATAAAGGGAATTACCTCGTTAACTGGTGTAGTTCCTGTGGGACCGCCCTTTCGGACGATGAGGTGGAACATGAAGATGTCCCGGGGGTTCTTTACCATATCCGGTACCCCGTGGTAGGTGGCGGACCTGCTACCTTTGTGGAAATTGCCACTACCCGCCCTGAAACCCTTTTAGGAGATACGGCGGTAGCGGTTCACCCAGAGGATCCCCGGTATACCCAGCTGGTAGGGAAAGAGGTGGAATTGCCTCTTACCGGCAGACGCATTCCCGTGGTGGCCGATACCTATGTGGATCGGGAATTTGGAACGGGGGTGGTAAAGATTACCCCCGCCCATGATCCCAACGACTGGGAAGTGGCTCAGCGGCATAAACTCCCCCTTATCAATATTTTAACCCCCCAGGGGAAATTGAACGAAGAGGTCCCACCCCCCTACCGGGGCCTTTCAGTGGTGGAGGCTCGAAAACGGGTACTGGAGGACCTGAAAGCCCAGGGACTCTTAGTAAAAGAAGAACCGATTACCCATGCGGTAGGCCACTGTTACCGGTGTCATACGGTGATAGAACCCTACCTGTCGGAACAATGGTTTGTGCGGATGCGGCCCCTGGCAGAAAAGGCCCTGGCTGCCTGGAAGCGGGGGGACATTGTGTTTTATCCCCGAAAATGGGAAAACACCTATGAACATTGGCTTACCAATATCCGGGATTGGTGTATTAGCCGTCAGCTATGGTGGGGGCACCGAATTCCCGCCTGGTACTGCCGGCACTGCGGAAAAATCGTGGTGGCCCGGGAAGAACCCCTGGAGTGTCCCTACTGTAAATCCCCCGAGCTTGAGCAGGACCCGGATGTGCTCGACACCTGGTTCTCCAGCTGGCTGTGGCCCTTCAGCACCCTCGGCTGGCCCAATGATACCGCCGATTTCAGGCGCTACTATCCCACCACGGCCCTGGTAACCGCCTACGACATCATCTTTTTCTGGGTCGCCCGGATGATCATGGCGGGCCTCGAATTTACTGGCCAGGCCCCCTTCCGGGATGTGTACATTCATGGCCTGGTACGGGACAAGCAGGGCCGCAAGATGTCAAAGAGCCTGGGAAATGGCCTTGATCCCCTGGAACTGGTGGAAGAATACGGGGCCGATGCCCTGAAGTTTACCCTGGCCTATATGTGCGCCCAGGGTCAGGATGTACTCATCGATAAAGAATCCTTCAAACTCGGTTCAAAATTTGCTAACAAGGTGTGGAACGCCAGCCGCTATATTCTTATGAACCTGGAAGGGCGACAACTGGTGTCCAGTCCTGCCTTGCTTCCCGTGGACCGCTGGATCTACCATCGGCTGAATCGGGCGGCGAAAACCGTTTCGGAGGCCCTGGAGAGCTATCGCTTTAATGATGCGGCCCAGGCGGCCTATGAATATTTCTGGAACGATTTCTGCGATTGGTATGTGGAAGCCACCAAACTTTCTCTGAAAGGGGAAGATATTCAGGAAAAGGACCGGGCCACCACGGTGCTCCTGGATGTGCTTGCCGAATCGCTACGGCTCCTCCATCCCCTGCTTCCTTTTGTTACGGAGGAGATTTATCAAAAGCTTCCCAATACGGAGGGCCTGTTGATCCTTGCTCCCTATCCTTCGTACCGAGCGGAACGGGAAAGTCCTGAGGTGGAAGGGGCCTTCGAAAGTCTTCAGGATATGGTCCGTCAGATTCGGACCCTCCGCAGTGAATGTACGGTACCCCCTGACAAGAAGATTCGGGTGGACCTTAAAGTGGCTGCTGAGTATCCCCATCGTTCGTTTATTCAATCCCATGTGGCCCTTATGGAACTCCTGGCGGGGCTCGAAGATCTTTCAATCGAGGACCTGAGGGAAGGTGAGATGCGGCGCCCTGAAGGAACCGTTGTCCTGGTGGGGAAAGGATATGAACTGTGGGTGCATATTGCGGCGGTAGTAGACCGGGTGCAACTGAAAGAAAAGTTCGAAAAAGAAATTGAACGGGATCGGAAGTACCTGCAGACCCTCGAACAAAAACTCCAGAATCCTCAGTTTATAGAACGGGCTCCGAGGGAACTCGTAGAGGCAGAACAGGCAAAAATCCCAGAGGTGAGAAGTCGCATCGAAAAACTTTCTCTGTATCTTCGAGATCTTTCATAAGAGCCGATCATGAACACCGAAGAAATGCTCCGCCTTAAGGAGATGCATATTGCCCCCTACATCCAGCTCGCGACCGCTCTTATTGGTAAGCGACGCCAGGGAGGGGGCAACATGTTTCGCCATCAGATCGACACTATGGCCATTCTCATCGACTACGGCTATATCGATTCGGTACTCCTTAAGGCTTCGGTGGTTCACGATCTACTGGAAGATGTGCCCGATTTTGAGCCTGCCCTGATGCTCTGTATCGATGAGGAAAGTCCTGAGGTATATCGGCTGGTCCTGGAAGTAAGCCGCCAACCAGAAGAAAGTAAGGCGGCTTTTTTATCGCGGGTGCGGACCCAGGGCTCCTACCGGGCGAAGGTGCTTAAGGTGGCGGATCGAATTTCCAACATGATTTCCCTTGGTTTTGTGATGGATGTGGACTTCATTACCCGGTATACCGAAGAGACGGAAACCTATGTGTTCCCCATCGCCCAGGAAGTAAATCCCGCCATGTTTGAGGAGCTAAAGAATCTCGTGGAAAGTCGCCGGAACCTGTTACGGTTTTGCAATTTTTAGAATCATCCCCCCCTTACTCCGTTATGGAGTTTGCCAGGGCCAATCTTTCAAGATTTTGCAATTTTTAGAACCCGTTGACATATCCTGGATTTTTGCGTACTGTTTCAGTACAAAATTACCGATTTGGGGGTTAACATGAAAATAGCGATTAACGGTTTTGGCCGGATTGGGCGGCTCGTATTCCAGGCCCTGGTAGATCAGGGTATGTTAGGGAAAAATAAGATTGATGTGGTAGCCGTAGTCGATGTGGCAACCGATGCCCAGTATTTTGCCTATCAGCTGAAGTACGATTCTACCCAGGGAAAGATGAAGGCTGAGATTTCTTCTAAAAAGAGTGATCCTTCCCTGGCAGAAGACGATATCCTTGTGGTAAATGGTCACGAAATTAAGTGTGTCATGGCCGAGAAGGAACTCAAGAATCTTCCCTGGGCTAAGCTTGGAGTGGAATATGTGATTGAATCCACCGGTCTCTTTACCAATGAAAAGGCCTGGGGTCACCTGGAAGCGGGTGCTAAGAAGGTAATCATCACGGCCCCTGCCAAGAGTGCCGACGAAACCAAGAAGATCCCCACCTTCGTGATGGGCGTAAATCACGAAAAGTATGATCCCGCCAAGCACGATGTGGTTTCTAATGCTTCCTGTACCACCAACTGTCTTGCTCCTATTGTTCATGTTCTCATGAAAGAAGGCATTGGTATTGAAAAGGGTCTTATGACCACCATCCACTCCTATACGGCCACCCAGAAGACCGTCGACGGGGTTTCCAAGAAGGACTGGCGGGGTGGTCGCGCTGCGGCTATCAACATTATCCCCTCTACCACCGGTGCTGCCAAGGCCGTTGGTGAAGTTCTTCCCGAAACCAAGGGTAAACTTACCGGTATGGCCTTCCGGGTGCCCACACCGACCGTATCGGTGGTGGACCTTACCTTTACCGCCGCTCGCGATACTTCCATCGAAGAAATCGATAGCCTTATGAAGAAGGCCTCCGAAACCTACCTGAAGGGTGTTCTCGGGTACTGCAACGAAGAGCTGGTTTCTACCGATTTCATTCACGATCCTCGTACCTCGATTTATGATAGCCTTGCCACACTCCAGAACAATCTGCCCGGTGAAAAACGGTTCTTTAAGATCGTTTCCTGGTATGACAATGAATGGGGTTACTCCAACAGTGTGGTAAAGCTGCTTCGCCATATGGCAAAGATATAATCCCTGCCTTGAGGGGCTGGGTGCCCGCTATTTCGTCGAGAAAGCAGGCCCCCGCCCATACAGCAAGACCTTGATCGAGGGCGGGTGAAGCGTTTCCGAAAGGACCGGGGAAACTCGCCAAAAAGAAACCTCTTTTGCCGAAAACAGGGGTTTCTGAAAGGGCCGACTGAGGGTCCCTGTGGTGGTGTATGGGTTGGGGAAGCGGATGTTTCTCGTGGGTATGTCAAGGCCCCGTCCATGTGGCGGGGCTTATTTTTTTAAAGGAGAGTTCCTATGATCAAGACCGTCCGGGATGTTAATTTAAAGGGTAAACGGGTAGTAATGCGGGTGGATTTTAATGTTCCCATGAAGGATGGGGTGGTACAGGACGATACCCGAATTGTGGCGGCTATTCCTACTATCAAGTATATCCTTGATCAGGGGGCAAGGAGCCTGGTGCTCATGAGCCACCTGGGGGATCCTAAAAAGGATATGAAAAAGGCCAAGGAAAAGGCAGAAAAAGAAGGAAAGCCCTTTGATGAAGCCAAGTATCTTGCGGGTAAACATCGAATGGCGCCGGTGGCGGCCTATCTCGCCCAGAAACTCGGGAAACCCGTGATTTTTGCAGGGGAAGATGGCTGTTATGGAAAGAAAGCCTTCATTGAGTCCCAGCCTGAGGGTTCCATTATTATGCTGGAAAACACCCGCTTCCACCCGGAAGAAACCAGCGAAGATCCCGCAGAACGGGATAAGCTGGCGAAGGAACTGGCTTCGTACGGGGAAATCTTTGTGAATGACGCCTTTGGCACGGCCCACCGGGACCACGCTTCTACCGCTTCCATTGCCAAGTTCCTTCCTGTTTCGGTGGGGGGCTTCCTCATGGAGAAGGAAGTGGCCTACCTGGAACCCATCGTCACCAATCCGGTAAAGCCCATGGTGGCTATCATTGGGGGGGCTAAGGTTTCCAGTAAGATCGCGGTTCTCGAAAGTCTCCTGAAAAACGCCAGCGCCCTGGTGATTGGCGGTGGCATGGCGTATACCTTCCTTAAGGCCCAGGGGCATTCCGTAGGGGCTTCCCTTGTAGAGGATGATCAGCTTGATACGGCCCGGAATATCCTTGCGGCGGCCCAAAAGGCGGGTGTAAAGATCGTGTTGCCCGTGGATCACGTTTGTGCGGATAAATTCGATGCCAACGCTACCCCGGTTCCGGTGGACTCGGTGGATGTCCCCGCGGGACTCATGGGGCTCGATGTGGGACCCAAGACTATCGCCCTGTACAAAGAGGTCCTCGCTACCGCAAAGACCATCGTATGGAATGGACCGGTAGGCGTATTTGAGTTTGAAAACTTTGCGAAAGGAACCGGAGAAGTGGCAAAACTCGTGGCCGAAGCTACGGGGCGGGGCGCCACTACCGTGGTGGGCGGTGGCGACTCGGTGGCGGCGGTGAATAAGTTTGGCCTGGCGGATAAGATGAGCCATGTGTCTACTGGTGGCGGAGCTTCCCTGGAACTTCTGGAAGGGAAAAAACTGCCCGGTATCGAAGTGTGCCGTTAAACTCGTACCCTATAAAAGAAAGGGGCTCTCGGATGGCGGGAGCCCCCTTTCGTTTCGTGTTTCTGTTATTCACTAAGTAAGGAGATTTTCTGATGAGACAGTATTTTATTGCCGGTAACTGGAAGATGCATAAAACAAGGCAAGAGGCGGCAGAGCTTGCCCAGGCCCTGGTGGCCCAACTAAAGGACGGAAAACACAAGTACCTCGTGGCTCCTAGCTTCACCCTCCTGGAAACGGTAGGGAAAATCGTGGCGGGGACCAATATTATGCTGGGAGCCCAGAACATGGCCCCAGAGGAACAGGGCGCTCATACCGGGGAAGTGTCGGTGCTCCAGCTTAAGGACCTGGGCGTGCAGGCGGTTATTCTTGGACACAGTGAGCGGCGCCATCTTTACAAAGAGGATGATGCACTTATCAACAAGAAGGTTAAATTAGCCCTTAAGCATGACCTTGAGGTAATCCTCTGTGTGGGGGAACTCCTCGAAGAACGGGAAGCCGGTAAGGCCGAAGCGGTCTGTGAAACCCAGACGGTTCAGGGTCTTGCGGGAGTCACCGCAGAAGAACTGAAGCGGGTTACCATCGCCTATGAGCCCGTGTGGGCTATCGGCACTGGAAAAACCGCAACCCCCGAAGATGCGGATGCTATTCATGCCTTTATTCGAAAGGTAATTGCCCGTTTGTATGGAGAAGAGGCGGCAAAGAAAATTTGTATCCAGTACGGAGGCTCGGTAAAGCCCGAGAATGCGGCCCAACTCATGGCTAAACCAAACATCGATGGGGCACTGGTCGGGGGAGCATCTCTTAAGGCTGATACCTTTGTGCCGATTGCCAAGTTTTAAAAAAAATGGGCAGGGGGTTGTTGCTTGTGGCAAAGAAAACCCCTGCCATTCTTCTCGATGGCTTTTCTTATACTTAGCAGGAGAGAGGGTTCTCCTGAGAAGTAAAGGCTCTCTTATAAAAAGAGGCCTTTTTTAACAGGAAAGCCTGAGAGAACATCTTGATAAAAAGGAAACGGCGTTTTTAACAGATTTAAAACAAAGCCCTTGCATAAGAAGAGGCCCCTACGATAGAATGGGGGTAGTATAATGAGCCCTGGAAACTGGACCAAAAAAATGTAACAATAAGGTGGTAGGAGTACAAAACAAACCTGCACAACAGGAGGAACCTACGACCATGAGGAAACGATACGATAAAGCATTTAAAGCGAA
>Ga0209204_1000816_pt1 | contig 31994 bp, 27 predicted proteins | sample AD_JPNMR2_MetaG_FD_184425 | JGI IMG/M metagenome (GOLD analysis project Ga0209204, IMG submission 184425) | Active sludge microbial communities of municipal wastewater-treating anaerobic digesters from Japan - AD_JPNMR2_MetaG (SPAdes) (version 2) | ecosystem: Engineered > Bioreactor > Anaerobic...
GAAATAAAACTACAAGCTAAAACTGAGATAGAGAAAGAACGAGAACAGAAACTATCAGAAATAAAAAATTTAGAAGAAGAGATAGAAAGAAAATTGAAACAGGCTGAACTACAGGCTAATAACCTAATCAAAAAAGCTGAGGAAGAAGCTAATGAAATAAGAATACAAAATGAAAACAGGATAAACATTAAATTAAAAAATATACAAGAAAAAGAAATATTTTTAAAGAAAAAGGAAAGTAGTTTAAAAGAGCAAGAAGAGTATTTACTTAATGAACTACAAAAAATATCCCAATTTACCATAGAAGAAGCAAAAAAATATCTTTTTGAGAAGCTAGAAAAAGAGGTTAAGGAAGAATTTATAAAAAAAGGGAAAATAAGAAGATGGGATTTTTAATGGAGTGTATAAATGGCTAATTTAGATAACAAATTGAAAAAAATTTTCCCAAACTTGGTTGTAAATAAAAAATATGCAATTAGAACACACATTAAAAGATTACCACGTTTTATTTCAGAGTACTTTGTAATGATGTTTACTAAAGATGATAAATTAGAAGAAGATATGCTATATAAATTCTTGAAAAGATACTATGTTACTCCAGAAGAAAGGAATAAAGTCCTCTTTGAACTCAAAAAAGAAGGGAAGAAGGAAATAATAGATGAATTTTACATAGAAATGCGTATTGTAAAATCCACAAAAGAAGGAACATCAATAGCTAGTGATATAGTACCGGGATTAAAAATTCCATCTTTGATGATAGATAATGCGTGGATTAAAGAAAGTATTATGAACGAAAATCTAGATTTATTAAGAGGTGGCATCTGGGGTAAAGGAACATTGGAAATGTCGAGAAAAGTTTTAGTTACTAATATTTCCCTCATAGATTTTCCTGACATTTTTAATCAAGATATGTTCACAAATATATCTTCTCTGTTTAAAGAACTTTTCTTTTCTAAACTAGAAGAATGTGGTTTTAAAGTAGAAGTAATCGACACTAAAAACCCTGTTTTTGTTTCAAATCTGAGAGATATTTTAAGCAAATTTAGGATATATTTGGAAGAACCATCAATCAACCAAGAGAATTTAAACGATAAGATATTGGTTTCACTAGCCTATGAAATGTTAGCAAATTATATATTTAAACCTTACCTTATTTATAAAAAAGACGAAAGCAGAATGATCTTTCAAATTTATTATTTTTCACTTATAGAAAAAAAATGGAAAAATTTCGAGTTTAAATCCAAGCAAAAAGTCGAACTGAGTTATATTAATGACGAAGTTGAAAATTTTTTTACTATTTGCATAGTAAAATTTTTAGAAGAAGAAAAAATAACACCTTGTCCTTTTATTACTCTTACAGAATTTAAACCTTATCAGATTTCTTCTATATTTCTAGAGATAATAATTTCAAACCGGAAAATGTTTAATACAGAAGAATGGAAAAATATCATAATCAAATCTATCGGTTTAGAACCCCAAAATTATTCTCAAAGGCAAAAACTTCTATTCTTGGTTAGATTAGTACCATTCGTAGAAAACAATGTTAATTTAATAGAAGTTGGACCTAAAGCAACTGGAAAAACATATATTTATAGAAACGCTTCTTTATATACAAGAATTTTTGCTGGTGGAAAAATTAGTCCAGCTCAAATATTTTATCATGGCACTCATAAAATCCCTGGAGAAATAATAAGGAGAGATTGTATTGTTTTTGACGAGCTTTCTAAAATAGAATTTCCAGAAGAAATGATAAGTAAATTGAAAGATTATATGGTTGATGGATATTTTGAAAGATTGGCTTTGAAAAGAGCCCACAGTGAATGTGGGCTTGTATTTATAGATAACATAAATAGTATGGATGAAATAATGTTTAATGCAAGTATCTCGATCTTTTCAGACACTGCATTTTTAGATAGAATACACGCTCTAATACCTGGTTGGGAACTACCAAAGATTGAACAAGCTGAAAAACATCTTAACATCGGATATGGTTTAGCCTCTGATGTATTATGTGAATTCTTCCATCAAATGAGAGATAAAAATTTTTTGGAAATTATAGATGAAAGAATAGAACTTATTGGAAAAAAAATTACAATAAGAGATGAAAAAGGAATTAAAAAAATAGCCAGTGGCTTACTTAAAATTATATTTCCTGACCATAACTTTTCCAATGGAGAATTACTTGATATTATGGAATTAGCAATTGAGTTAAGACAAAACATTAATAAAATTTTACATACAATTGAACCGAATGAATTCCCATTGCGAAAAATAGAATGTAAACTTAAAAAATGATATTTATGTTTTTAAATTTCAAATTTTATATAAAAATTTAAAGGCTGTTTTTTTATCAAATATGCCTCATTAATCTTCTATACGATGGCATTGCCTCATTAAAAATCTATACAATCCACTTTCAGGGACTTTCTAAAAAAGATAAATGAGATGGGGAGAGAGCTATCCTATCAAGCCTATTTACTTTTTGCTCTTGATAAATAGAATAAATTATTACACATCTTCTAACAGATACTTTCTGAAGAAACAATTCCTTTTCAACGAGATTATTTTTGAGGAATGCCACTAAAAAACAGAGAAAAAGTGTTATCTGTGCAGCATTACATACGAACTATAGACTCTTTAAAAATTTAGAGTATAATAAAAAAGGACACGGAATCCACTATTTACAAAAATATGAAAAGTGGAAAAATATTTTTTTTGTTAATTACATTGTTACTTATTTCATTATACGCCACGATTGTAGGCATTTTCAAACAAAAACCTCTACTAACATTTGTAGGAACTCTCTTATCTGGCTTCTTTGCTATCCTAGAGATAATCATTTCTATAAAAAACAATCTCAATATAGAAGTTGAACTTCGTAGGCAAAGAATATTAAATCAAGCACTTATTCAAGGTATAAAAAAAGGAAGATACGAAAACCCGTTTTTTAAAGAAGCAGAAACTACTATGCTTAAAGGTTCCTATAGAATCACTGTTAGTAAATTAGAAGAGGCTTTAAAAATTGAGCCGGATAATGTGAAAGCTCACATACATTTGGGGGCATTATACCTTATGAAATCTATTATAGAAGGACAAAAGAAATTGCTCGACAAAGCGAAAAATGAATTCATGATAGCGGGGAAATTGTCTAATGAGTCAGAACTTCAAGTAATAGCAAAACAAGGACTTGGAATTGCTTTAAGTGAATCAGGGGAAAACTATCCAGAAGCAGTAAGAATTTTAAAAGAAGCCCTATCTTTAAAACCAGACATGCCTTTGCTTAGATCTAATTTAGGATTAGTTTATTTAAAAATGGGAAAGATGGAACACGCTAAGCAATATTTTGAAGAGGATATCAAAAAATATCCTTATTTACCCTATCCTTACTACTATTTGGGAAATTACTTCGAGGAAAAACAACAGTTGTTTGCCGCGATTGCCGAATATGAAAAAGTTTTGTTTATAGACTCTGACCATCTACTCTCTTTTTGGCGTTTAATTTTATGTAATATGAAGGTAGGACGCGTATCTGAAGCATTATTTTTATGTATCTTGTTCTTAAAAAATACTTCGAAACACATAAAATTATGGAAAAATGCAAAAATGTTATTCTTCATTCTTTCTTTAGAATGGATCAAGTTGGCGATAAGAAAGAAAGTATCAAAAATTTGCAGGTTAGTAAAGATACCCTTTGCTGGACCATCAATTCCACTTATTCAATATGCTACAAAATCTATTTTATTAGGGAACCTAAATGAAGCTTTAATTGCTTATCAAGAATCTGCTTTGATAGATCCATTTTTTCCGCCTATTTTCATAAATATGGCGATAGTTTACAACCAAATAGGGGACAATGGAAAGAGCATAGAATTTGCAAAAAAAGCAGTTTCTCTTTGTTCAAAATACAGAAATAAAAAATTAATGGCAGTAGCAGAAAAATATGCAAGGGATAGAAACATTACTTTGTCTTCAAGACAGTTGGAACACTTGAGCGGAAAGAGGTAAGGATGCCGGCCAATTTAGCAAATAAATTGAGCCATAAAAACCGTGTTATATGGAATAACAGTTTCATTTTCTCCCTATAAAGATTCGTTCAAATTCAAATTTATTTTCCCTCGTCCCACAATACCAACAAAATGTGATAGGAACAAACACCCTTTTCCTTTCTTTTTCAATTTCTCCGCAATTTATACATTTTTTAATAAGGCTTCCACCACACTTCTCACATTTTTGGGTAGGTTTTACATTCTCTGGATATGGTCTATTACAATTCTCATTCTCACAAACTTTTATACGAAAATATTTAGTTTTACAATAAAAACACTCTTTACGGGAAGTATTCCAATATTTTCCACATTTTGCACAAACAGGTCTAAATAACAAAACATGGTCTGTGCTTTCTAATGGTAAGAAAACTTCCCAGTTTTCTGCTGTCTTTTGAAAGATCCGATTTGCTTCTTCTTCGGTCAAACGAATCAAATGTGCATCCATAATTCCTTCTTCTTCATCAATAGTTTCATTTAGCAGTTTTTTAGAGCTTTTATAAACCTCAGGATATTTTTTTATTTTACTTATTGCTTCTTCATTATTCTTCTGCCTTTCATTGAGAACTTCATCACTTACATTTCTCCACTTTTCCTTAATTTCTGTTGCCTCAAAAGAAATTACATTATAAGAAGTATTCTTATCTTTTACATTTAATTTATCCCATCCATTTTTATATCCATTCAATTCAATGCCCTCTACTTCCCATTTATTACTTTGGAAATAATGATGAGGATGTAACCTATCAGTTCCCCATCTCCATTCTCCTCTCATAAGTAAGGAAGGATACTTCCTATGAGTAGTAGAATGTTCAGGAAGAAGATGAAATCTTACATCTATAAAATCTTTAACATTGAGTATAAAATAATGAAATTTATTTTCTTTATCTATAAACATCCAAACAAAAAAATGTCGTACATCATGAAATAAGTCTTTTGGTTTCATAGTAAGACCGTAAGATTCATACTCCCCTTTTGACGAGGTAGATATATTCTCAACTCTTGAACTTTTGACTTGTATAGTTATGTAATCCCCGTTTTTAAAAGCAATTAAATCAATATATCTATCTATTAAAGGTTGATAAACTTGCCATCCTCTCTTTTGAAGTTCAAAAGCAACTTGAAATTCACAAAAGAAAGAAAATTCTCTATTCGGAAGTCCTTCAGTTTTAATATTCACCATCGCTCCTACCTCCTTTTTTGTCGATGCGTTTTAGGAAGATTCGATAAATCAAGTTCTGCATATTTTATTGTCTTATCAAATAGACTAGATTGAGAAGTTACTCTCTTTAATATTTTTAGAACACTCTCATGAAATAAATCTTTATTTAATTCTATTCCTATTCCTATCCTATTATGTTTAGCAGCAACTATTGCTGTTGTAAAACTCCCTGCAAACGGGTCTAACACAATCTCCCCTGAATAAGTATAAAACAGTGTAGCCATTTCTGGTATATCTTCTGGAAATGGAGCAGTATGTCCTAAAATATTTTCACCTTTTGAATTTATTTTTATTACTGGCGGAAAATTTACGATATCTCTTCTCCATTTTTCTATTAACTTTTTGGAAATCATATATTCTTTTGTTTGATGGCGCTGCGTTACATTAGTTTTAAGAGAGAACCGTTTACCTCTATTTGACTTACTTCTTACAAAACAATTTTCATTATCACATTCCCAACTTTGTAAACCAATTTCAGATTGAGTATTATCGTTTACCTTTAAACAACCACAAATAGGACAGGGATAACGTGTTTTGTCTAATCTATGTTTATGAAAGATTAATATATGTTCATAACAATTCACGGGATATTGGTAAAATGGATAAGGTTTGTTTGTGTGTTTATGCCTTTGTGTTTGAACTTCTCCTTTATCCCAGATAAAATCATCTACAAAAGTAAAACCTACTTCTTCAAAAAGTTTGATAAAATACGCTCCAAGTGGAATACGCCTTTTTCCCCAAACTGACTTGGTAATCAATCTGTCATTATCATAAATATCGCCAACATTAAATACAAATACCCTATGGTTATCCAGCACCCTATAACATTCTGTAAGTATTTCTTTCATATCTAAAAAATAGTCATTTAAGTTTTCCCATTTAGAATACTCTCTGGCATTGTAATATGGAGGTGAAGTAACCATGAGATGCACGGATTCAGATTTCATTCTTTTCAAAACCTGAGAACAATCACCCCAGATAACTTTTATCTGTGTCTTTTTACTTTCAATAAATCTGCATAGTTCAGAATCATAGTAAAGAGAAGTTTTCATTTGGTACTGTCTCTTAACCAATTTACAATAAATTTTATCAAAATAATCTACATATTGTTGTATTGTATTCCCTTGAAATGATTTCAAGGATTGAAGTAATTCTTGAATTTCTTCGTTCGAGAACTGTTTCTTTAGGTATGGCATGCTTATTCTTATAATATCATCAAAGTAATTCCCAAATTGTATTATTTCTATCTCGTTCGCCATTTTATCTTCTTATTAACCTCGAAACCACTATTTCATATAACTTATTTAAAATCAGAACATAGTTTGGATATCTTTTCTTCCAATTTTAGTGATACAGGATAAATTAGTCTATTATACTATTTTCATCCGCTATAAATATTTTGTTATTACTTATATATCAAACTTATTTTATTTTCATTTCTTTATATTATTATACCCCACAAAAGATTTATCAAGAAATTTAGGAAGTATTGATGGATAGGGAGTTTAAAAACGTAAAAAATTCAAAAAAATTTTAAAGTAATATTTCATTTTTATATAAGACAGAAAAATAAAAATGGTAGGGTTCTTCGTTCTTCTTATTTAAATTTAAGTCATTCTAATATTCTCCTTGGAGTGAACTTACCTCCATTTCCTCCATCTATGGTGGGACAGGAATATTTTTCATTGTTAAATATAGCAACTTACTAACCATATCTTTTAATCAGGTAATCCTTCAATTTGTCATCTTTTATTGAACTCAGGGCTTTATCCCAATGACCACCACGAAATTTCTCCCTTTCGTATTCAGTCAGGATATCTCTCCAGAAATCGTATAACTTACACCCAGAACATTTCTTAAACCCCGGGCTATTTGTCATGTTCTTCTTTATGGTTTCATCAATCTCCGGGCAATTCAATACTCTTTGATATGGAGCAAAGCATCATCATTGGGTTTATCAGCAAATGTGAAAACTATTGATATATAGAAGACAGTAAACAAAGAATGTGTGAGCTTTTAATCCCTTCTTTTTAACTCCAATCTATTGTTTCTCTTGTAAATTTAGTAGACACAAAAATTCACAATATAAAGTGTTGACAGTTTAAATCATTTAAGGTATAATAAAGTAAATTATGTAAAAAGGAACGACAAATGAAGACTGGAAACCTAATAAAAAGAAAAAGGGTAGAATACGGCTATACAATAGATGAGATTGCAGAAAAAGCAGGAATTAGTGCATCTTATCTCTGTATGATTGAAAAAGGACGGAGGTTGCCAAATTGGGAAGTTCTCGAAAATATTTCTGAGATATTAGATTTGCCCTTTCGCCTTTTGGCAGGTTTATTAGCAGAGGAAACGAAAGATGAAAAAATCAGAGAAAAAGTTGCAAAAATCCGGCTGGCGGAACTTTTCCAAATGAATTTTTCGGATAAGGTAGATATTCCTTTAACAGAAATGTTAAATATCATAAAAAATAAATATCCTGAAAGGTATCAAGTACTCTATCAAAAGGCAAAGGAAAAATTTAAAGGTCTGGAATTAGCTGAAAATGAGCTCGTTATTAAATGTTTAAAAGAAGAACCAAGTATCACTGAAATAGTAGAAAGGAATATTTATATTGAACAATACTATGGTGAAGATTTTAAACCGGAAGGAAAACTCAAAATTTTAAAAGATAATTTTAATTTTACATGGAGAGAACTTGGCAAAATATTTGGAAGAAGCGAAAGGAGTTTAGAAAGATATCTGGCCGGGAAAGTAAAAATGCCTGAAAATGTTAAAGAAAAAATGGATGAATTTTATGAAAGGATAATGACAAAAGTTGGACCTTTGATTAAATCTTATAGTCCAGATAAAATCTTCAGAAAAATTGAGGAAATCGGTTTTGAGGAAGAATTAAAAAGAAGAATCATAAAAATTTATCCGGAAATGAAAAGGTTTAAAAAGCTTCCACTTTCTCTTTTTTTCAACGAACTTTCAGAGAGGGACACAATTGAAGAAAAACTGAAGAAGAACATGGCCAGAACAGACTATTTCACATCATCTCCAAGAGGAAGAAAGTTTTTGAATTTTTCAAAAGAAAGAAATATAAAAAGAGTTACCTGCAAAAATCCGGACAAGAACAGTACCACACAAAAAACCAATAATAGGAAATCATTCAGAAAAAAGGGAGACAGAAAAAAATCCAATTCAAAAGATAAAAACGACGATGAAGATTCGAGTGAAGTAAATTTCTTTTTTGGGAATAAAAGATGTAAAATAGAAAAAAGGTTGCAGTCGCTCTTTGACAATTTGAGGACTGAGAAGGACCTCCGGGGAAAGGAGGTCCTTATGGCAAAAATTTATAAACCAAAGGGTCGAAAATTTTGGTACATGAGAATCAAAATAAGTGGAAAAATCAGAAGAATTTCAACAAAATGCGAAAAAAAGCAAGATGCAGAAAAGTTTTTAGAAGAATTTATGAAAAAAACAAACACACCTTTATCCACCACCGTTCATACACTGTATGAAGCTATCGACAGATTCATTGAGGAATACTCTAAGATAAGAAAGCGGGCATGGGAAAGGGATGTGGTCTGTGCAAAAAATATAAAAAAATATTTTCCTGATATGCCTCTGTCCGCTGTAACACCAGAAATTGTTTATAACTGGATGATGAGAAGAAGCAAAACCTCGTTGAAAAACGGTAAAAAAATTACTCCGCGGACTGTCAATATAGAAAGAGCCTTCATGAGCAGAGTATTCAATGTTGCTATGAAAATATGGTGGTGGGTGGATAGAAATCCGGTAAGTGCTGTTGAACGTCTCCCCTATCAATCGCCGCCAAGAAAGGCTTATACGGATGAAGATATAAAAAAAATTCTGAATGCCTGCCGTCTTCTCAATATAACGTGGTTTTCTGACTTTTTTGTCTTTTTACTCACTACGGGATTTAGAAGATCGGAAGCCATTAATTTAATTACCAGAGATGTTATTTTTGAAGGGGACAGGGTTTTCATAAAAATTGTTCGAGCAAAAAGCATGATTCCCCAAGAGTACCCTACTCTGTTTCCACAGGCAAAAAGGATATTAATCCAACATTGTGAAGGGAAAAAACCTGATGACCCTGTATTTACGGATGATGAAGGCAAAAAACTTTCTATTGAAAAAATACGTTGTGCATGGAACAGGATAAGAAAGGTAGCCGGAATAAAAGGGGTTCTTCACGAAACCAGGCATACTTTTGCAACCAGGTTGAGGCAGGCAGGTCTTGATCCGGATTTACTTCGGTTCCTCCTGGGACAAAAAACCCTTGCGATAACTTACAACTATATCCATTTCCGAGATGAAGATTTTCATAAGTTAGCGGAAAAAAGTGGCACACTTCTGGCACACTTTTCTGAAAAAATGGAGGAAAATGTCGCTGGAGAAACTCTGTAAGTACTTGTGTGATAAGAAAATGCGAGGGGAGGGATTTGAACCCTCATCCGCCTAATGCGGACTGGATCCTAAGTCCAGCGCGTCTGCCATTCCGCCACCCTCGCCTGTTTGCATTATTTTATCTTTTTTGTGAAGAGATGTAAATGTTATAAAGAAAAGTGAAAGGTGAAATTTGACTTAAAAAGAAGATATTGAAAGAAAAACTCAGAGAAAAGAAAATGGAAAGGTTAAACAAGTTGTGTTAAAACATCTACAAAAATTTTTAAAATCTCTTCATTATACAGGACAAACCTGATTTTCTTCACCGATTTTAGATGCGGTATTTCTTCAATAACTGTTCTTATGGCTATCTCTGCTGCTTCTTTAAGTGGATAGCCAAAGGCACCTGTAGATATGGCACAGAAGGCAATGGAAGAAAGGTTGTGTTCCTCTGCTAATTTCAGGCAGTTTTTATAGCAGAGGGCAAGTTTTTCAGCAGAGTTTTTCTCTCTGTAATAGACAGGCCCGAGTGTATGAATAACATAAGGGCTGGGCAGGTTGTATCCTTTCGTAATTACTGCATCACCTGTTTTTATTGGGGCAAGTTTTTTACATTCATAGTATAACTGCGGTCCTGCCTTTCTATGTATTGCACCCGCAACACCACCGCCTGGTGCAAGATAGGCATTTGCGGCGTTAACCACTGCATCAAATCCACTCTGTGCGGTAATATCCCCTACCCTGCATTCTAAAATAACCTCTCCTATTTTTATTTCCATATATTTCTAATAGACCTTGTTTTTCAATACACTTCATTATATTATATAACAGGAGGTGAAAAACTATGAAATACGTAAAAACTATAGTGGTAGCGGGAATGCTTTTATTTCTTGCCGGTTCATCATCAGCAATGTCCAGACGGGTGAGTCAGCAGAAGACAAATGAAGAAGGCAAAGAAAGTGTGGGAGTTTTAGAAGAGATATTAATGCCCTCAGACCTGACAGAAGAAGAAAAAGCGGACTGGAAGAAAGGGATACCCCCCGGCTGGAGTAAAGGTAAAAAGACCGGCTGGCGTGGTGGTAATATGCCGCCAGGACTCGCAAAGAAACAGGGACAGGGAAAGAAGGTTGGAAAAGCAGAGACACCTTCTACGGATGAGGATAAAGAAAAACCTGAAGGATGGAAGGAACGGATGGAAAAAATCAGGGAACGAATCCGTAAACATAAGGGTGAGAAATCAGCCGAGGCAGAAACTATGATATACTCTGCGGAAGCAGCTGCTGAATCAGGCGTCCCACCGGAAACTCTGGAAGAGGTTACTGAAAAATTCCTGCAGAAGAAACTGACCGCAGAGGAATATGAGAAAACAACAAGGGCTATGGCATACGGCGTGGAGAAAAATATCAACTTTGAACAACTAGGGACATTTATAAACTCAAATATAGAACAGGGTGTCCGGGGGAATGAGCTCGCTATAAAAGTATATAAAGAAATAGCGTCCCGCTCAAAGAAATAAAAAGATGGAAGGTATTTAGATTACTTTTATCCACACATCCCGTGTTCTCGGTCCGTCAAATTCACAGAGGAATATACCCTGCCAGGTACCAAGCTGTAAGGAGCCGTCTTCAACCAGAATAGAAAGGGAATGACCTAAAATACTTGACTTTATATGTGCATCGGAGTTTCCTTCTGAATGGCTGTATCTATCATTTTCAGGGACAAGTTTTTCAAGTTTTGAAAGGATATCTGCCTTAACAGAAGGGTCTGCATTTTCGTTTATTGTCAGTCCGCAGGTTGTATGAGGAACATATACACAACATATACCACTTTTCACACCTGTCTTTTTCACAATACCCTCAACCAGATGAGTTATCTCAATAAATTCCTGGCGCCGTGTTGTTTTTACAGTTATCCTTTCCACTTCAAATGTAGTTCCTTCCTTCGTCCAGCATAATAAGGTAGTTTTTCAAAGGTATATAGTTTGCTACTGAATTTCCTGTGCCGAGACAGTATCCTCCACCGGGCATACATACATCAAGGGTCTCACGGACACGCCTTCTTATCTGGCTTTCATCTGCATTTATAAGAAAATTTACATCTATTCCACCAAGTATTCCAATTCTATCTCCCCATCTCTTTTTTGCCTCAGTAACAGGAATTATAGTATCTTCCCATGAATGTTTGGCATCAATCTTTACATCGTTTATAAGCGGCTCCATAATATCATCCAGGTTACCACAGGAGTGCAGCAGATAAAGTTTATTATGCTGGTGTGCTATCTCCGCACATCTTTTATGCCAGGGAAGCGCCTTTTCTATAAGAACTTTCGGGCTTATCAAACATCCACTTTTGAACCCCATATCATCACTTCCCCAGACAATCATAAGTTTACTGTAATCAACAATCTGTTTTGTATATTCAACCTGTAATTCCCCCACTTTTCTAAACATAGCATCCACAAGGTCTGGCCGGTCATAGAGAGCGTAACACAGTCCTTCATAACCCATCAGCCAGGTAACATATTCAAGGATATGTGCGGTAAGTGCATAAAAAGCCATATTATCAGGGAGATTCTTCTCGCACCAGTCAAACTCACTTAGGTCAATCTTTGATGGGTCTGGCCAGGGATACCTTTCAAAGTCAGCCCAGGAAGAAATCGGACCAACTCCTTCATCCTGCCAGGTACGTTTTCCTCTATTTTTTTGGTCAAGGGTAGTATCCTCCGCCTCTTTATATTTAGTTTGCCACTCAAAGTTAAAAGGATATGCCCTTATAATGTCATAACCTAAAAATCGGTGCACTTCTAATCTCGCCTTCATCCTTAAATCAAGTGTGTCAGGCGAAGGTGATTCATAGGGGTCTTCAAAAAATTCTTTGTATTTAAGGGCAAAATACTCTGCGGATGCTTTCTGGACTTCTACATCAAGAAACAATTCTATGTTATATACTCTGTCAGGGGTCCCCTTCCTCAGGATGTTTTTTTTCAGCCCTTCACAGTCAGGTGTAAATGGCTTTTGCAGATACATACAGGTCTCCTCTCTTATTTTCATACCTGTTTTCTTTCTTTTAGAATATCTCTAATCTCTGCAAGCAAGGTCTCTTCTTTTGATGGTGAAAGTGGTGGAGCAGGCGCTGTTTCCTGCTTTCTCCTGAACCTGTTTATTCCCTTTACCATAAGAAATATCGCAAATGCAACAATTATAAAGTCAATCATTGTCTGGATAAATTTTCCATAATAAAGCAGAACTGCAGGATTATCACCAGATGCCTGTTTCAGGGTTATTGCCAGTTTTGTAAAGTCCACACCTGCAAGAATAGCGCCAAGTGGCGGCATAAGAACATCTCCCACAAGAGATGAGACAACCTTACCGAAAGCACCACCTATAATGATACCAACAGCCATATCTATCATATTTCCTCTTACTGCAAACTCCTTAAATTCCTTCAATATCCCTTTCATATATATATCCCCCTTCTCTATTTATTTCCTATTCCCTGTATATAACTACTCGTAGATATTTACTAAACCCCCGTTGTTTTAATTATACCTTTTTATTGCCCCCTCACCTTATTCCTCTCCCCCGTGGGGAGAGGGTATGGGTGAGGGGCTCTTCCCTCTTCTCTCTACGACTCTTATCAAGCAGTGTCCAGTAAGCATTTATAACTACTCTTTATTCAAGTGGTGTATTAAGCGCCTTCTCTTCCACCTTGTAAGAGAAATCTGACTTCCCATCATAAAGGATATTAAACGTATACTGTGTATCCGGCTTGAATTCATACTTTGTGGCTGATTCTTTATATTCCCTTACCTTTTCCTTTTTAGAGCCGAGAAGGATATTCAAAACACCTGTTGGCTCTTTATAATGGGTCGCCACAAACTGAACTTCATAACTTCCCTTTTCAAGTGTAAAAGAATCTTCTGATGTCTTTTTTGAACTGAGTGTTTTTATATTCCATGGGGTCTCACCGGATTTTCTGTACTGGAAAGAGAGTTCTACCGTATCACTTTCACCCCAGAGTTTAATAGAAGTGTCCTGCTGTGATGCATCAGAAAGAGCGGGATTGGTAAGTTTAAGGACTATCTTTGCCGGTAATGCCTGCCTTTTCTGCTCCATCTCTGCCGCCTTTTCCTTTGCTAATCTCTCCTGCTCTTCTCTTTCACTGTATACCCGTGGTGACCATTTTTTCCAGCCATCTCTGGCTTCAGCAAATGAGTGTTTCAGAACAGATGTCTTTCCCTTCTGAACCATTACACGGGCAGAATCAGCATAATCACCACTGACAAGTATTACATCATGTAATCCTGCAGGTATATCTTTTATTGTAACAGGCGGAACCTCAGAAATTTTAACTCCGTCAAGATAGATGGTTGCATTTTCAAGGTCTGTTATCACTGTAAGGTTACCAGTCCCCCTAACCTTCTTTATATCACTTACAGAAACCTCTTTTTTCTGGGCTTCTTTCAACATCGTTATCTGGACTATGGTAACCTCATTTTCAACTATTTTTATCTCCTGTGAGTTTATTGCATAACCGCTAAGAGTTGCTTTAAGGGTATAGGTGCCTGGTTTAAGTGTGGTAAGGAGAGGCGTTTTCCCTATATTTTTACCACCCACTTCTATACTGGCTCCATCAGGGACACTTGTCACCCTTAAAAACCCTTCCTGTGCAAAAAGAACCCCACAACACAGAATAATCATCCCTACTACCATCATAAATCTTTTCATATTTCCCCCTTTACCGGCGAGTGGTTTAAATCTACCGGCATTTTTATTCTACTCTATATGCAGGATAAGTCAACCCAACTTTTTACTGCTGTAAAAAATTTTCTGGACATTTGATTTTTTTATGGTATAATAGTTATGTTCTGACAGCGAGATATCAATTCTTGATACCCCGCCTTTGTCTGAAAATCCCTGCCACAGCAGGAAAGGAGGTTTTATAGAAAACCGGTATTGGCATCACCCGTAGTAGAATCATCAGTGAAGTAGAAAATAAAAAAAGGACGCTTTCCGGAAAGGAAAGCCAAAAGAGAGGATATTGAGAATGGAACAGAAACATAAGTTGTATGTGGGCAATCTGAATTACGAAACAACAGAGGATGAACTTAAAAACTTCTTTTCTGAAAAGGGGATAGAGACAACAAGTGTTGTTCTTATCACGGATAAGTATACAGGCAGACCAAAGGGTTTTGGTTTTGTAGAAGTAGCATCCGAAACTGTCCTGCAGCAGGCAGTTGAAGCACTAAACGGACAGGAACTGAACGGACGGAAACTCACTGTGAATAAAGCCAACCCACCCCGCGAAAGAACAGGACATTCCGGATTCAGAGATAGAGGCGGATTTGGTGGCAGAAAAGGTGGATTCGGTAGAGACAGACGCTCAAGATATTAATCCTTCAACTCATCTGTCAAATTTATAGATAACCAGACCTGATGGGACCTTTGGGTAGAAATATGTTGTCTTCTGGGGCATCAATTCACCATTAAAACATATATCAAGAAAGTGTTGTTTATTGACTGCCTTGAGAAAGAATATTACCCCGCTATTTCTCTTTTTATACTCTTCCAGAAGATATTCAGGGGATTGGTGGTATATAACCTCCTGTGGCTGGCTATCAAAGATATGTGGCAGGATGAACTCATGGAGTAATACTGTATCAAGGGCTATCCATCTGTCAGAAAATCTGTCAGAGAGATATTGCTTTATGTCATTTATATCTTTCAACTCAATGATATAAAATCTATTGTTTTCATATACTCCAAAAGTATTGTTTTTTTCACTGTTCTGCATCTCATACATTGTTTTTAAGTCGGGCACTTCTGTAATATGAAAATACCTCCTGAATATATCAAGACAGTTGATAAATGATATATCGTAAGGGATATATCTATGTGTGGGTAATATCAGAACTTCCGGTGAATTTATGTTAATGAGGAAAACAAGGACAAAACGGTTTTCAGGTGAAGGATTGTCTTTATAGTATTGAAGAGCGGCACTGTACCTGTGGTGTCCATCTGCAATAATAAGGGTCCCTTTTGAAACTGTTTCTTTTATACATTCTATATCATCACCCTCAGCAATCCTGCCGAATTCAAACTTTTCTTTATCCAATGTGTGTCCCTCTGTGATAACAGACGATTTCCCTATAATCTTTTCCACAGCAAAAGAATTATCCTGATATAGCATAAGCACCGGTGAAAAATTTGCCCGGCATTTCTGGATAAGTTGATAGCGGTTTGTAGAATACTTTTCAAATATTCTCTCATGAGGAATTACATTGCCTGTACTGAAATCTTCTAAACGAAGCAATGTAAAAAAACCCTTTCGTATAAATTCTCTTTCCATCCAGATAAAACGATGCTTCATAAAATAAAAACCTTCCTTCATATCCCTTATCAGAATTCCATTTTCTATCCATTCATCAAATTTCTGCTTAACATCCTCTGGTTTACAATTTTTGGATATAAGGTTTATGATATTGACAGGAGAAATCTCTTTAAGATGTTTTTCCATATGACTATCAATAACATCCCACGGAGGAGCAATTGCCCCGCTTATGTCCTTTACTTTATCAGGGTTGTATCTGTAGCCACAAAAAGGTCTTATCTCTACCATATTTTTTCCTTTTATTCATTTTTTACTTAAACGATTTATCAATTTCCAATCTATTTCATTCCTCTGAAACAGCCGGTTGTTTAAAAGAAAGATACACTAATACCCTGGAATTTTTTCTTCTATCAGCATACCACTGGTTGAAATACTCTTCCCTTTTACGCCATAATAATCTTTTCTTTATTGCCTCCCTATCCGCATCCTTTATCTGATTTTCTTTTATATACTTCTCCACCTCTTCATCAGAAACAGAGATATTACCTTCAGCAACAACCATCTCTTTAAGTTTTTCTATTGTTATCTTTTCCCTTAATTCATCTTCTATCTTCCGTAATTCTTCAGGAGGATAAGAAGAGATGACCGCCTTAAACTTTTTCTCGTCAAACTTTCCCTTTTCATCAAAAAAAGCAGGGTCTGACTTTACCACCTCCACTATCTCATTATTCAATACCCGTATTCTCCTGCGTCTTGCTTCCTGAAGTAAAATTTTCTCTCTTATCATACTTTCTAAAACACCCTGTTCAATATTTAGCCCCTTAAGAAGTTCCGATGCCTTATCTCCGAATATCTTTCTGTACTGTTCCTCCACTTCACCGAGTTCTTTATAATATTCCCGCAAGGTAATGGGTTCTTTATTTACAGTTGCAGCATAATACTGCGACTTTCCACTACCTCCTATACCAACTCCCCAGATTAAAAAACCGGGGATAATCAGTATAGCAATTGCCCAGAGAATAATCTTCATATTCCGCTTTTTTCTGAAAAATTTCATAATCATTTTAGTTTTTCCCCCTTATTATTATTACGAACTCTCCCTTCATTTCCCTGTCCTTGTAATAATCAGCAATTTCAGAGACAGTTCCTGTTCTTATTTCTTCAAACTTTTTTGTCAATTCCCTGCACAGGGTCACCTCTCTGTCAGAAAAAACTTCCTTCATAAATTCAAGTGTCTCTTTTATTCTGTGGACTGACTCGTAAAAAATTATTGTTTCTTCTCTCTCCTTCAGTTCTTCCATTATCCTTCTTTTTTTCCCTTTCTTCCTCGGAAGGAAACCATAAAAAATTATCCTGTCAGTTGGGAGCCCACAAACAGACATAGCCGCTGTAAGAGCAGATGCTCCTGGAACTGGACTTACAGGGATATTATTTTTATATGCCTCCCTTACAAGAAGGTATGCAGGGTCTGAAACACCAGGTGTTCCTCTGTCACATATAAGTGCAATATCCTTTCCTTCTAACAAAAGTTCAATTGCCCTTTTCAGACGGGGCTTCTCGTTATCTCTGTAATAACTCACGAGCGTTTTTTTTATCCCGAGATGATTCAATAACTTTAATGCTTCCCTCGTGTCTTCACAGAGTATAATATCAACATTCTTCAAGACATCTATAGCCCTGAATGTGATATCATCTAAATTTCCGATTGGGGTCGCAACAATGTATAGCATTATAAGTTAAAAGTCAAAAGTAATAAGTAATAACTAAAAAGTCAAAAGTTAAAAGTCAAAAGTTAAAACTAATAAGGCAAAACTAAAAAGTCAAAAGTAATAAGTCAAAAGTTAAAACTGAAGTATTGACTTTATGAATGATAAATTATAAACTAATCAGGAATTTTTTTCAAAGGGAGAAAAGAATATGAATTATGACAAAATTCTTCCAGGAATAATAAAAAAGACAGATAGCAAGATACTTCTTGTTGTTATGGATGGAGTTGGAGGTCTACCTCATCCTGAAACTGGAAAGACGGAACTTGAAACAGCAAAGACACCCTTTTTAGACGAACTGGCTTCTAAAAGTTCCTGCGGGCTTACCATCCCTGTTCTTAACGGAATAACACCCGGCAGTGGTCCTGGACACATTGCACTTTTCGGCTATGACCCTATAGACACACAGATAGGAAGGGGCGTCCTTGAATGTCTGGGTATCGGAGCGCCCGTTGAAAAAGATGATGTAGCAATAAGAGGAAACTTCGCCACTATAAACCCTGAAAGGATAGTTACTGACAGACGCGCTGGCAGGATTGCTACAGAAGAGAACAAAAAAATTGTTTCAATCATATCAGAAAAGATAAAAGAGATAAAAGGTGTAAAGGTATCCATATATACTGTGAAAGAACACAGGTGTGCCATTGTTCTTAAAGGAAGTGGCCTTGTACCTTCTGTTTCTGAAAATGACCCGCAGAAAGAAGGTCAACCACTGAAACCCATCAAAGCACTTGACAGGGCATCAGAAAAGACAGCAGAAGTACTTAGAGAGTTTGAAGAAAAAGTTATAGAAATTCTCAGTGGTATTGCCACACCTGCAAAAGCACTCCTATTCAGAGGCATATCAAAACTGCCTGATATAAAGGGGTTTGCTGATAAATATAAACTCAATGCTGTCTGTATTGCAACCTATCCTATGTATAAAGGCGTATCAAAAGTTGTGGGGATGGATGTGATAGATGGACTGGAAACCATTGAAAGTGAAATAAACGCACTGCAGGAAATCTACAATCAGTATGACTTTTTCTTCATTCATATAAAAAAGACAGACAGTTATGGAGAGGACGGAAACTTTGATGCAAAAGTTAAAATTATTGAAGAGGCAGACAGGTATTTAAGTTCAATAAAAAATATTAAGTTCGGAGCCATAGCAATTACAGGGGACCATTCAACACCTGCCCTATTAAAATCGCACTCCTGGCATACCTTACCGATTTTAATAAACTCACCCTATGCAATACCGGACGATGCAAAAAGATTAACAGAAAGGGAGTGTGCAAAAGGTATATTAGGCAGGATATACTCTAAAGAGATTATGTACCTTTTACTTGCCCATAGCCTGAAACTTGACAAATTCGGAGCATAAGATGTTTCAAGGTGGCGTAAAACTTGTTGATTTCAAGGAAATAAGTAAAGGAAAAGTAATTGAAAACTTTCCAGCATCTGAAAAGGTCATCATTCCACTTTCCCAGCACACAGGCATCCCCTCAAAACCACTTGTCAAAAAAGGCGATGCTGTCCTTAAAGGGCAACTTATAGGTGAAAATGCAGGATTTATCAGCAGTGCCACACATTCAAGTGTTTCAGGAACCGTAATCGGTATAGAAAACTGTCCTCTTCCCGGTGGAAGAACTACCCCTGCTGTTGTTATAGAAAACGATGGCAAGGATATTCCTGTTGAACCTGTAAATAGGGACTGGAAAAATCTGAAGTCGGAAGAGATTATATCCATCGTAAGGGATTCAGGAATAGTCGGTATGGGAGGCGCTGCCTTCCCTTCTGCTGTAAAACTCACCATTCCGAAAGGTAAAAAAGCTGAGTATGTGCTTCTTAATGGATGTGAGTGTGAGCCATTCCTCACCGCTGACTACAGGGTAATGAGAGAGGAACCGGACAGGGTGGTGGAAGGATTGCTTATTATATGCAGGGCACTGGAAGTGAAGAAGGCATATATTGGAATAGAAAGTAATAAAAGAGACCTTGTCCCTTTATTGAGAGAAACGATAACTAAGTTTGTCTCTGATACGACGGTGGAGATAAAAGTTGTACCCGAGAGGTATCCGCAGGGAAGCGAAAAACACCTTATAAAGTCCGTTCTGAACAGAGAAGTTCCATCAGGTGGACTGCCTGTGGATGTCGGTTGTGTTGTCTTCAATGTCCAGACAGCGCTTGCCATAAGGGACGCTGTCTGTGAAGGGAAGCCCCTCATTGAAAGGGTATTAACAGTAACAGGGCTTGTACGAAGTCCTAAAAACCTCAGAGTAAGAATTGGAACACCTGTTTCAAAAGTTATTGAATACTGCGGTATCGAAATAACAGAAAAAATAAAGGTAATACTCGGCGGACCTATGATGGGCATCCAGATAAACAATCTTGACATCCCTGTACTGAAAGGAACTTCCGGGATACTCATTCTTCCCGAAGAGATTCTCCCGGAAGAAATCCAGCCGTGTATAAGATGCGGGAAGTGTATAGAGGCGTGTCCTATGCTCCTTGTCCCTGCAGAACTTGGACGATATGCAGAAAACAAAAGATGGGATAGATGTGCTGAGTTTAATGTAGCCGACTGTATTGAATGTGGATGTTGCACATATATCTGTCCGGCAAAAAGGCCTCTTGTAGACCTATTTAAATGGGCAAAGGCAGAGATAAGAAAGGCGCAAAAATGACAGAAATAAGATGTTCACCACATATACATAGCAGAGAGACGACAAAAAGTATTATGTGGAGTGTTATTATTGCCCTATTGCCTGCAACCTTTGGGAGTATATACTTCTTCGGTCCAGATGCCCTTAAGCTTATTATTGTATGTATCCTATCCTGCTATATAGGAGAGGTTGTAAGTAATCTGATATTCCGCAGAAAACTCAAGTCATTTGATGGAAGCGAGGTTGTTACAGGACTTCTTCTTGCTTTTGTTCTTCCACCTTCATTCCCTCTGTGGATGGCAGGGATAGGTGGTTTTCTTGCGATTTTTCTTGTAAAGGAACTCTTCGGTGGAATTGGGTTTAACATATTCAACCCTGCACTTGCTGCACGTGCAATACTCACTGTTGCCTACCCTCTGGAAATGACACAGTTTACCGCACCTCTATCATACAGGGTGGATGCCATAACAACAGCCACCCCACTGGGAATACTTAAAGAAGGACTTGGGGAAACACTCCCATCCCTCTGGCAGATGTTTATCGGTAACAGGGCAGGATGCCTTGGAGAAACAAGTATCCTTCTTTTACTCATCGGTGCGATTTTCCTTCTATACAGAAGGATAATAACCTGGCACATCCCTTTATCATACATACTCACTGTGGCAGTCATCACAGCAGTTGTGGGCCAGAACCCACTATTCCATATACTTGCCGGCGGGCTGGTGTTAGGTGCTTTCTTCATGGCTACTGACTATGTTACATCCCCTATAACTCCAAAGGGTAAAATAATCTTCGGTATTGGCTGCGGTATAATTACTTCTCTGATACGACTTAAGGGAAGTTATCCTGAAGGGGTCGCATATTCTATAATATTTATGAATATGTTTGTTCCATTGATTGATAAATATACAATGCCTAAAAAGTTCGGATATGTAAAGAAAATATGAGTATATTTCCCTCGCCCCACTGGGGAGAGGGTACGGATGAGGGGTCCTTTCTTATCCCCCCCTCGCCCCACTGGGGAGAGGGTACGGATGAGGGGTCCTTTCTTATCCCCCCCTCGCCCCACTGGGGAGAGGGTACGGATGAGGGGTAAAAGGTGAACAAATGAAGAAAAAAGATATCATAACAGGACTGGTGGTAATACTCTCAATAACAGCACTCTCCGGCTATCTGCTTGCACAGGTATATAAAATAACAAAGCCGAGGATTGACGAGCAGAAGAAACAAGAAGAGCAGCGGCTCTATAAAGAGATATTCCCTGAAGGCGCTGAATTTGTTGAAGAGAAAGAATATGTGGCTGTTTACGATGGCAATAAAAATCCAATAGGAAGGGTGTATCAGATAGTCCAGGCGGGCTATGGCGGTCCTGTTGTGATAAAGGTTGGATTTGACACAGAAGGTAAGGTAAAAGGTGTCAGAATCCTTGAACAGTCAGAAACACCAGGACTTGGCGCAAAGATAACAGAAAAGACATTTCTTGACCAGTTCTCCGGTAAGACAGGTAATGAACTTTACCTGAAAAAATACAACAAAGAAGGAAAGATAGACGCCATTACAGGGGCAACAATATCATCAAGGGCTGTCTCAGAAGGGATACTTAAACTGCAGGAAAAAATAAAGTTAGAAAAGACAGCCGATACTGTTACAGGAGCAACCACAAAAGAGGCAGGATATGAAAAAACTGATTGAACCGAAGAGTTTTTCTGCGGGTCTATGGAAGGAAAACCCTATTTTCTTTCTTATGCTCGGACTCTGTCCCCTGCTCGCTGTATCATCATCACTTAAAGACGCTATAGGAATGGGTGTTGCTTTCATCTTTGTCCTTACAGGGTCAAACATCACGGTATCCATAATAAGAAAGGTTGTACCTTCACATATAAGAATACCTGTATTTATCGTCGTAATAGCCACATTTGTCACAATCGCTGATTATTCACTGGCTGCATATCTTCCAAAACTGCACAGAAATTTAGGTGTATATCTACCACTTATGGTGGTCAACTGCATAATACTGGGCAGGGCAGAAGCATTTGCATCAAAGAACAATCTCATAAATTCAGCACTTGACGGACTTGGTATGGGTATCGGCTTCACACTGGCAATAATCATAATCGCATTTTTAAGGGAACTGCCAGGACAGGGAACACTACTGGGTATTAATATCCTTGGAGAAAACTACAAACCATTTCTCATAATGATTATGCCACCGGGAGCGTTCTTTGTGATTGGCTTTTTAATCGCACTTAAAAACAGTATAGGAGGCAGAAAGAAATGTTAAACGAAATGAACCTCGGGCTTATATTCCTTTCTGCTTTTATTATCAACAACATCCTTTTGATAAGGTTCTTAGGACTCTGTTCTTTTATAGGTATATCCACCAATCTCAAGTCATCAGCAGGTATGGGAATTGCGGTTGTATTCGTCACGGTTATGGCTTGCAGTATCAGCTGGGCTGTATATCAGTACCTGCTTATCCCATTCCATTTAGAATATTTAAGAACCGCCACATTTATCCTCACAATTGCTTCTTTTGTCCAGTTTGAAGAGATACTTATCAGAAAGAAAGTTCCTGCACTCTACAAAGCATTCGGGATATACCTGCCACTTATCACGACAAACTGCGCCATACTTGCCTCTGCATTTTTAGGGATTGACTATAAGTTTTCCTTCATACAGAACCTTGTATTTGCGTTTGGTATATCATCCGGCTACTGCTTTGTTATAGTCCTTTTTGCTTCCATAAGGGAACGGATAGATACATCCCCTATCCCATCATCTTTCAGAGGTATCCCCATCGCCTTCATCATTGCCGGTCTTATGAGTTTAGCATTCCTCGGCTTCAAAGGCCTGTTCAAACTGTAAAGTTATTCCGAATAGGCAGGAAAATAATTTGATACCTGTACCTTTATCTTATATAATTTTACTGGTAGATAAATTTTTATATTGCCCCCTTGAGCAATTATAAGGGAAATAACTTATGATAGAGGAAAAATTTCCTTTGGACCTTACATTTATAGTAAACGAACAGGGAAAAACACTCAAAGATAGATTTAATCAATTAATAAAAGATTGCAGATTTTTTGATTGTCTGGTTGCATATTTCTACATAAGTGGATTTCATACCATATATAAGGCACTTGAAAAAACCGAGAGAATAAGAATTCTAATCGGGATTGGAACAACGAAAGAAACATATGATTTAATAAGAGGCGCAGGAGAGAAATCCCCGCATATATTCTATCTTTCCCATTCAGAAACAAAGCAAAAGATTGAAGATATAGTTGAAAGTGAAATGGCAGATTCAGAAGATAGCCAGAATATTGAAGAAGGGATTCAGAAGTTTATTAAATGGATACAAAATAAGAAACTTGAAATCCGGGCATATCCTACTCAAAATATTCATACAAAATTATATATTATGACTTTCAAGGAAGGAGATAGAGATATAGGTAGAATTATTACCGGCTCAAGCAATTTTACACAATCAGGGCTTGAAGATAACCTTGAATTCAATGTAGAACTTAAAAACCCTGCAGATTATAAATTCGCAAAGAAAGAATTTGAAAAATTATGGGGAAAAGCAGTAGATGTTAGTGAAAAGTATATCCAGACAATAAAAGAAAAGACATATCTTAATCCAGATATAACTCCCTATCAACTCTATCTTAAATTTTTATACGAATACTTCAAAAACGAATTGAGTAGAACCGATGAAATCTTTGAAAGATATTTACCCCAGGACTTTAAAAAGTTTGAATATCAAAAGCAAGCGGTCCTGAACGCCAAAAAAATCCTTGAAGAATATGGTGGGGTCTTTATTTCTGATGTTGTAGGACTTGGAAAAACATATATATCTGCAATGCTTGTTGGACAACTTGATGGAAGAACAATTGTAATAGCACCACCTGCACTTCTGGATAAAAAAAATCCTGGTTCCTGGCCCAATGTCTTTGATGACTTTCATATTCAAGCGAATTTTATATCTACTGGTAAACTTGATGACGCAGAAGGATTGATGGAACAAAGAGAATATAAAAACATTATTATAGATGAATCCCATAAATTCAGGAATGAGAGCACAATAAGTTATGAAAAACTTATGGAGATATGTCGTGGAAAAAGAATTATCCTTGTCTCCGCAACTCCATATAATAACTCTCCGAAGGACATACTATCTCAGATTAGATTATTCCAACCCACGAAAAAGAGCAACATACCCGGTGTTCCCAATCTTGAAGATTTCTTTGGTCAACTGGTAACAAATTTAAGAAATGTAAGCCGTAAAGATGATTATAGTAAGTTTCTTGAGATAACAAAAAAGAATGCTCAGCAAATTCGCAATAAGGTTTTAAAATACATAATGGTAAGAAGAACCAGAAGTGAAATTGAAAAATACTTTGCTGATGACCTGAAGAGAAACAATATCAAATTTCCTGAGATAGAAGACCCAGCACCATTCTACTATCAGTTAAACGAAGAAGAAGACCGTATATTTATGAATACAATTGAGTTAATAACTCAAAAGTTTACCTATGCCCGTTATACGCCTCTACTTTACCTTACCAAACCCATTTCTCAACTTGAAACACAAGCCCAGAAAAATATGGGTGGATTTATGAAAGTTCTCCTTGTGAAACGACTTGAAAGCAGTTTTCACGCATTTAGAAATTCTATAGAACGATTTATAAGTTCCTATGACAAATTTATTAAAGAGTATAAAAACGGCAATGTTTACGTAAGTAAGGATTATATAAACAAAATTTTTGAGTTATTAGAAGATGGTGCTGATGAAGCAATTCAGAAACTCATTGATGAAGGTAAAGCAGAAAAATATAGCGCTAAAGATTTCAGACCTGAGTTTTTACAAAATCTTGACAATGACTTTTATATTCTGAAACAAATAAAATCAATGTGGAAAAAGGTAAAGAGAGACCCTAAAATCACAACCTTGCTGGATAATTTAGGCAAACATCCTCTTTTAAAAGATAAAAAAATTGTTATTTTCACAGAATCCAAAGAAACCGCAGAATATCTGACTGAAAATATAAATGATAGATTAGAAAACATAGCACTTCTATTTCATGGAAGTTGTCCGGAAGCGGTAAGAGATGCTGTAATAGATAATTTTGATGCGAAAGCAAAGAAAAAGAAAGATGATTATAAGATACTTGTTTCAACAGAGGTCCTTTCAGAAGGTGTAAATCTTCACAGGTCTAACATTGTCATAAACTACGACATTCCATGGAATCCTACGAGGTTAATACAGAGGATTGGTAGAATAAACCGTGTGGATACCTCTTTTGATAAAATCTATACATTTAACTTTTTCCCAACAAAACAGGCGGAGTCAGAGATTGAACTGACCAACATCGCCCGTTCAAAGATAGAAGCATTCCTTACATTACTCGGTGGAGATGCCTCAATACTTACAGAAGGAGAACCTGTTGCGTCTCATGAACTATTTGACAAACTTATCTCTAAAAAAGTTTTAACCGAAGAGGAAGGAGAGGGAAGTGAACTCAAATACCTCAGAATTATTGAAGATATAAGGGACAAAAATCCTGAACTTTTTGAAAAGATAAAGCGACTTCCTAAAAAAGCAAGGTCATCAAAAACTCCTGATGAATCCATTAAAGAAATCGTTCCGGAAATCGTCATGCAACCATCACTTGTCACTTTTTTCAGGAAAGGGAAACTGATGAAGTTTTTCTTATCACATAAAAATAAAAGCGAACCAATTGAAATTGACTTTCTTACCACAGCAAAAATTCTTGAGAGTTCAGAAGATGAAAAAAGAACTACATTACTAATAGATGATTACTACAAACTTTTAGATAAAAATAAAACTGCATTTTACAATACAACCACTCAGGAAACTGTTGCTATACCACAAAGGCGTGGAGGAGCAGATAGGGCAAGAGAACTCTTAAAGATATTAAAAATCACTCAAAAAAATACTATGCAACTTACTGAAGACCAGGAAGAGTACCTTACAAAAGTTATTAACCGTCTTGAAACAGGAACTTTTGCTAAAAAAACGGTTCAAAAAGTTTTACAAGAATTAGCTAACCTCGGAAAAGAAATAATAGATAACCCATTAAAGGTTATCGGAATTTTACAGAGAGACATATCCCCTGCCCTTCTTAAAAGCCATTATGCTGAAACATCTCCAATAACAGAAGGAAAAAGGGAAGTTATACTATCGCTTTATTTATCGGTGCAAGAAAATGAAAGATAAAAAACGTAAAGAAATTTTGAAAGAATCGGGGAAAATTGAATTTAAAAAATCTGCTGGTGAATGGAAAGAAATAGTTGAAACTATATGCGCCTTTTCAAATACAGATGGAGGAAAGATTTATATAGGTGTTTCTGATTCAGGGAAAATAACAGGAGTGCAAATCGGTAAATATACTATTGAAGACCTTACAAATAAAATTATAAGCAATACTGACCCCAAAATTTATCCTGAGATTAAAATAGAAAGATTAAATAGAAAAAACATAATTATGGTTGATGTGAAAAAAGCATCTGACCAGTTAATCCTTGCCTTCGGAAAACCATATAAAAGGGTTGGAAGGTCAACGGTTAGGATGTCAAAAGACGAGTACGAAAGAAAAGTCCTTGAAAAGCATAAAGAGGAATTCCGTTTTGACACAACTATCTGTAAAGATGCAAAGTTTTCTGATGTAGATGTTCTTAAATTGAGGGATTTTTTAAAATTTGCAAAGAGCGAACGAGGGTTGGAAATACCGGCTAACTCATCACCAAAAGCAACCCTTATGCGACTTAATCTCCTCAAAAACGATAAATTAACAAATTCTGCTATTCTTCTTTTTGGTAAAAATCCGCAAAAATTTTTTTATAATGCTGAAGTAAAATGCGTCAGATTTAAAGGGACAGATGTCACAGGCCCGATGATTGATATGAAAGATGTTGGCGGAAATTTAATTGACCAGGTAATAGAAACTGAGAAATTTATATTTAATAACATTGCCTTAACTTCATGGATTGAAGAGGGAAAGATTAAAAGGCAGGAAAAATGGGAATATCCACCAAAGGCAATCAGAGAAGCACTTGTTAACGCAATTGTTCATCGTGATTATCTCCCTACTGCCAAAACACAGGTAAGAATTTTTGATGATAGAATAGAATTCTGGAATCCCGGAAAACTACCGGACGGCTGGACAGTTGAAAAACTTAAACAACAGCACGAATCAAAACCTTTCAATCCATTAATTGCACGGACTTTTTTCTGGATTAAATACATAGAAGAGGTTGGAACTGGGACAAATAAGATTATTTAATTGTGTAGAGAATGGGGACTGACTGAACCAGATTTTGAATTTACAGGGACGAGTATGGTGATAACTTTGAGAAAATCAAAATTGACCGAGGATATCTTAAAAGAATTATCCGAAAGGCAAAAAGAAATTATTGAATATATTAAAAAATCTGGAAAAATAAACAGAAGTAAGGCAATGGAAATTTTGAAGACATCAAAAGATACTGCTTATAGAGAATTGAATAATTTGATAAATAAAGGGCTACTAAGAAGAAAGGGGATAGGTAAAAATGTATATTATATACTCTCATAATACAAATATATATCCCATACTTGCGACGCATTTGCGACGGATTTGCGACGCATCTAAAAATAGAGTTTCTTATGGGCAAATTAGAAAATGGATAGAGAACAGGCAAAAAATATAATAAGAGAAACATTTGAGAATCCTTTTAATAAACAATCCTTTGTTAATTTCATAACTAACCTATTGAAAAGTTATGACAGAAAGAAATCTCTTAAGTTAAGGAGTGGGATTCAAGGTATTACTGAAAGATATCTTGATTTTATAAGTTCATGGGAAAGAATTGGTAGGTATGTGGATAAAGATGGCAAAAAGATAGATATTTTAGTAATAAAATTAAAAAGGGAGGTATCTTTACATCGTGCTCGTTCAGCTCAAAGGAATTTTATTGCTGAATATTTAAGGGGGAAACTCGGCACAACTACTGAAAAAGATGCTGCCCTTGTTGCATTTGTCTCGTCTGATAGTGAGGACTGGCGTTTTTCCCTCGTGAAATTGGAATATCGTCTTGAGGAGACACCTTCCGGAAAAACAAAAATAAAAGATGAATTCACACCTGCAAAGAGATGGTCTTTTTTAGTTGGTAAGAATGAAAAGAGCCATACTGCCCAGAGTAGATTTTTACCCATACTTGAGAAAGACGAATTATATCCATCCCTTGAAGATTTAGAAAAGGCGTTTGATGTTGAGGTTATAACAAAAGAGTTTTTTGAAAAATATAGAGACCTATTTATAAGAACAAAACTTGAACTTGATGAAATTGTAAAAAATGATAAAGGAGTTCAGCGGGAATTCCAGGATAAAAACATCAACACCGTTGACTTTGCCAAAAAACTCCTTGGTCAAATTGTCTTCCTTTATTTTCTACAGAAAAAAGGATGGTTTGGAGTTGAAAGAGGAAAACTTTGGGGAACAGGTCCAAAGGACTTTATGAGAAGGTTATTTAATAAAGAATTTGGAGATTACAAAAACTTTTATAACGATATCTTTGAACCACTTTTTTATGAGGCATTAAGGACGGATAGAAGCACTGATGACCATTATTACAGTAGGTTTAATTGCAAAATTCCATTTTTAAATGGTGGACTCTTTGACCCACCGAATAACTTTGACTGGGTAAATGTTGATATTCTTTTATCAAAGGAACTCTTTTCCAATACAAATAAAACAAAAGAAGGAGATACAGGTGACGGCATCCTTGATATTTTTGACAGATACAATTTCACAGTGAACGAGGAAGAACCGCTTGAAAAAGAAGTTGCCCTTGACCCGGAACTGCTCGGGAAAATCTATGAAAAACTAAATGCGATAAGGCAGGATAACTTTGACGAATATTTGAAAGTTTTACATTCTGGTAAAAAAGGAGAAGAAACAAAATTTAACAAAGAATATGGTGTCTATTATACGCCAAGAGAAATTGTCCATTATATGTGTCAGGAAAGTTTGATGAGTTATATTGAAACAGAACTTGAGGGAGAGGTTGAAAGAGAAGAGATTGAGGAGTTTGTAAAACATTCTGATTTGATTTTAGAGAATGAAAGAACCGCCCTTGAAAAGAAAGAAAAGATTGAAAAGGGAGAACAAAAAAACACAAGATATGAACATAAAATGCCGGAAAACATTATTAAAAATGCAGAAAAGATTGATAAACTTCTTGCAGATATAAAGGTTTGCGACCCTGCTGTTGGTTCTGGGGCTTTTCCAATAGGAATGATGTATGAGATTGTTAAATTAAGGCAATTACTCTCAATCTATATTGATAAACAGATCAACATTTATGAATTAAAACGTCATTGCATAGAAAACTCCCTTTACGGAGTAGATATTGACCCCGGTGCGGTTGAGATATGTAGGTTAAGATTTTGGCTTTCTATGATTGTGGATGAAGAAGATTTTTATAACATAAAACCACTCCCAAACCTTGATTACAAAGTTGTTCAGGGCGATTCACTCTTAGGGGTGGAAGAAAATTTATTCAATCAAGAAGCATTTAAGAAACTTGAAGAATTAAAATCTCAATACTTTAATGAAACAAATCCTATTGAAAAACGACAATTAAGAAAACAAATTGATGAACTGATTTCTGAAATAACAAAAGGACACAAAGAATTTGATTTTGAGGTCTATTTTTCAGAGGTTTTTCACCAAAAAGGTGGTTTTGATATTGTAATTGCAAACCCTCCGTATGGTAACATAATGAGCCGCAAACAAAAGGAATTTGTAAATCAATTATATAAATATTCAACCACTTCAGACATAGCAAGTCCATTTGTGGAAAAAAGTAGTAAGATTTTAAGGAATAATGGAAACATTACATTTATTATCACCTTTGCAATAACTTTTAATAAAGATTTCTCTGAAACACGCCAATTACTTAAAGATGGGTTTGAAAAAGTTGTAATACTTTCTTTTGATAGGGACAGATGCAGGACTTTTGAAAGCATGAGCCAATCTGTTTCTATCTTAAAAGCATTTAATAAAAACAGCAAAGAGAAGGAAGGAATTTTTACAAGTAGAATGTTTAGAGAAACTCCTGACATATACAACATTAAAGTATCTAATGCAGACAAATATTTATTTCCTATTGGAACATCTTATTCATACCCTCATCGTTTGCCTAAATTGGGTGAAAAGATTAATATTGTGATTCTTGAAAAAATACTTAAACAAAGAAGGAAAATTAAAGATATAATAAATCGTGGAAACAGCCACATTTGGATAAGAACAAGTGGGAATTATTGGTATAATGCATGGGATGAATGTCCTTATGAAAGTAGCAAAGTAAAAGAGTTATATGCAGATAATTTGTATAAAAATTTTCTAATTGTTTTAATGAACTCCTCACTTTTTTATTTATGGTTTAGAATTTTTGGTGATGGAAGAGATATGAATTTTGACATTTTTGAGGAGTTTCCTATACCAGATTCAGAACAAATTACAAAATATAAATCGCTAATGGAAAATACATCTTCTAATTTTCTAAATGCATTATGGTCTGTTTTTGACCCAAACGGTAAAAGATTTTCAACAAGTCTAATTAAAGACAAGATAGATTTACTTGACCTCGTATTAGGAAGGTATTTATACTTACTGAACCATGAAGAGATTTTACACATTATGAATTATGACAAAGAAGTAAGAGGAGGATTGAAATTGAAACAATACGAAACATTAGCAAACCAAATCCTCTCACTTACCCAATCCCCTGACTACCTCTCCAATCCACAAAAACAGGCAAAAGTAAAAGAACTGGAAAGGGAGATTGACCAGTTGGTTTATAAACTTTATAATTTAACCGAAGGAGAAATTGAGATAATTGAAGGTACTATATAAACAATCCTACTTCATTTATTCTTAACCCTTTCTAAATATTCTCTTCCTTTTTCCGTTATCTCCCATACTCCCTGAGGAGAATCTGAACTTAACAATCCTTCTTTTACCATTGTAAACCTTTCCCATCGTGCAGTATTTTGCCATCTTACAGAATTCTTTGAAGGTAAAAGATCATAGTCAACTGGTTTAAGTATATCTTTCATTTTATCTCCAACTATTTTTAGTATATCCCTTACTCTTCCCCTACCACCAAGTTGGATAAGTGCGTCCAGAATAGGTATTCTAAATGCCGATTCCGGAGTTTTTTCTCCTCTCGGTATTCTTGATTTTCCTTTAAAACTTTTCTCTTCCATCCCCATAGACAACATCATTTCTTTAACAGGGGTTTCATAATCCTTCTCCTTTATAACATCTTCTCCCCCTTTTTGTTCTGGACTTACCATATTCAAACCAAGAATTCTCCTTAAAACTGTATTTGGTGTATCTTCAAAGGGTTTGGCTATCTTTTGTAATGCTTGATAAACCTCTTCATCAATTTCAATCTGTCTCATTTATATCTCCTATTTTTAGAACAGTATCCTTTTTCAAAAATTTTTACATAATCTGTAAATTTTTTCTCAGTGTCTATCTCAGTTAAATTTGGGTATTTTATTCTGAATTTTCTG
>Ga0209204_1000820_pt1 | contig 31922 bp, 27 predicted proteins | sample AD_JPNMR2_MetaG_FD_184425 | JGI IMG/M metagenome (GOLD analysis project Ga0209204, IMG submission 184425) | Active sludge microbial communities of municipal wastewater-treating anaerobic digesters from Japan - AD_JPNMR2_MetaG (SPAdes) (version 2) | ecosystem: Engineered > Bioreactor > Anaerobic...
TCCATCAATCTCACCATTGTCTAAAGCCTGAATTGCTGCATTGGCTTCTTCTTCGGTTTCCATTTCAACAAAACCAAAACCTTTTGATCTTCCAGTATTCTTATCAGTAATTACTCTTGAAGATAAAACATTACCGAATTCTGAAAAGATCTCTTTTAGGGAATCAGCTGTAATAGCATAAGATAAATTCCCCACATAAATACTAATTGACATAAAAACTCCTGAAACATAATACAAAAAATAAAATTAAGGATATTTAAAATACCCAATTAACATCATACACTATTTATTTAAAAAAAGCAAGTTTTTTTTAAATAAATATTAAAATTTATTTAAAAATATCATTCATAAAATCGTCTATATTAAAAAATCCCTTTTTACCATATATCCATTCACAAGCTTTAACTGCCCCAATAGCAAAACCTTCTCTACTTCTTGCTCTATGAGTAAGCTCTATTGTGTCTGCAACAGAATCAAAAATAACTGTATGAGTTCCGTCAATATATCCCCCCCTCACGGAAGCAATATGAATTTCATTATTTTCAATTTTTCTATTAAGTTTTTCTGTTATGATCTTTTCTTTTTTAGATATTCCATTGAGTAGAATATTTCCTATCATCATTGCTGTTCCAGAGGGGCTATCCTTTTTCTCTTTATGATGTAATTCATAAGAAAGAATATCATATTGATCAGAAAATTTATTTATAATTCTTGCACTCTCTTTTATTATTCTAAAAAAAATGTTTACCCCTAAAGAAAAGTTACCAGACCATATAAAACCTATATTATTGCCTACTATGGTTTTCACATCTTCTAGTTTATCATACCAGCCAGTAGTCCCCATTACAACATTTACCCTGCATTCTACATATTTTTTTATATTATCGATAGCAGATTCTGGGGTTGAAAAATCTATTGCTACATCTATATCTTTTAAAGAATCTCTATTAACCTCAGAAAAATCGGCTTCTTTATTAAATTTATCTATTCTTACAATTTTTTCATAAGATTTTTCTTTTTTTAAAATTATCTCTATCTGTTTACCCATTTTACCATAACCAACCAATGCAACTCTCATAAAAACCTCCTCTTTTAAACTGAAAATCTTTTTGATTTTTAATATTAAAATGTAACAAATTTGTCAAGGAAAATATATAAAAAACAACATATGCAAAGAGATTTTATTTTTAGTCAATTAAAATGAGAGAATTCACCTTAAGAATAATTTTGTTTAAGAGAGATTATAATAGCATTATTTTATTTTTTTTAAAAATTTTTAATAATTATTTGCTAATAATATGTCTCAAAGCCTATTACTTGATAGTAACTGTTATATATAGCCTTGTAAAATGGCTTAGTATTACCGTGGAAGTGGGACAATTCTCTACTCTTCCACCATCTTTTAATTTTTGTTATTTTTAAGAATAACCTCAATGTTATTATTCCACACTTTTTCTCAAATCCAATCATCCCCATTCTCTCATATTCCTCAATGAAAACTTCAAGAATTGCTCTAATCAATTTTGCCATGCTGAAAAAGTTTAAATCAGCATGGATTTTTTTCAAAAATCTATATTCCTCTTTTGGAATATAAAAATGAATAGATGCATCTGCCTCTATTCTTTCGTAAGCATTGTCATCCTCATTACCAAAACAGTATCTTTTCTTTACTCTATCAGAAAATTTTTGCAATATATAAACAATTAATTTTGATAAAGAGAGATTCTCTTTTCTGGCTATCTTTGAAAGTTTTTCCTTCATAGTAGAAGTAACTACAAAATGTAGTTCGTGATTATTGTTGCGATTTAAATTTTTTTTATTCATAACAAATCCTCCTCATTTTATAAAAATTATTTTCTATATATTAATCACAAAATTTTTAATAAAATCCTTTACAACTTTTAGAAAAAATTTAGAAAATTTTTGTCTAAAAAATAAAAATATCTCTATTTTTAGAAATAAATAAAATATTATTTGACTTACAAATTTGAATTTATTATAATAGAATTAATCAATTTTAACAGAACAATAATTATAATTTCTTATAGAGAAAATTATGGTTTTAAACTTTCCAAAATATGAAGAGCCAGCCTGGCTTTATCCACAAAATGATAAGTTTACATTTAATTTGCTTGATGTTATAAAAGATTCTTTATTATATCCAGCCGGTCGCTTTGATGGCTTTCCAATTCCTATATTTTTAGGAAATGTATATAGTTTTATTTATATTGATTATACTGTTGAAAGAGATAGCCTTTTTGAAGAATTTTTATCTCCGCAAGATCCTAAAAAAGGGATAAGAGGTTATACTATTATTTTTAGAAAGAATATTTCAATAGAAGATCTTCCGCCTTTTGGAGACTGGTATAATAACTTGCCAGATTATATAAAATATTCTTATGAGATTCAAAATAAATACTATTATACTCAAAATAGATACCATGATACTCAAAATAGATACTATGATATTCAAAATAGATACCATAGGAAATATGAAGAAAAAGACCCGAAAAATATAGAACGATATCAAATTTTTTCTGATTATCTTGAATATTATTGGAGATATCAGGACTATAACTTTGATGACACGAATAGATGGAAATGGTATTTTTATGTTTATCCTTATGATTTATGGGATTTATATCCTGATAAAAAACTGGAACAATATGAAAGGTGTTTTTCTAGTAAGAGGCATTATGAACGTGATCCTTTAAGCTTTTGTTCCAAATGTGGACCTCCTTATTGTGAATGGTTTATTTTTGAAAGATTACCACAGTTATCTGATCAATATGGTCCAAAAAGATTTTCTTTTTTATTTTTTAATGTAGAAGCAATTTCTACATATCAAAATATATTTTTATCTAATAATTTATCACCTCCAATTCTATTCATGGAAAATCCAGGAAATTCTTTTGGCTGTGGATGGACACCGTCTTATGAAAATCTTATGAAAAACACTATCTTTTTTTATAATAAGAAGCTTGCCCCAAAATATATTTATGATGGATCTAAGGTTGAATTTTTTGGTAATGTGGGAGACAATGACAAAATAAAGTATAATAGACCAGTGTATTGTTATGTAAAAGAAAATAATAGAGTTGTTTCTAAAATTAAGTATATAAAAAAACAATATAACTACATTAAAACTCATTATGATAGACTGACATATAGGGTATGGAATAGCTTAGGCGCTATCACTATTTTCGAAAAAGCTGAATAATCTTTTTTGTTAGTTATTACCCAATCCTATTTATAATTCTTTATAACTATTTATACAAAATACTTTTTTGTGAATGCATATTTTTTTTCAAAAAATCAATTATTTCTAAAACTTAATAAAAATATTGTCTTTATCTAATAAAATTGATATACTTAAAAAAGAGGCAGTTTATGTTTGCAGAAAATAAGACTTTATATATAAAAAAAGAGGTTTTATCCCGTATAGCAAAATTGTATTTTGAAGATAGATTGATAGAAGAAATAGAAAAACTTCCAATTCAGATGATTAAAAAGGATGATCCCCCATTTAGATGTTGTATCTATAAGGATAGAGAGATAATAAAATATAGGGCAATAGCATCACTCGGTTTTACCCTTGAAAATGAATTTGAGATTGATAACACGCTTCTTTCTGATTATGCAAAACTTGCTCTTAAAAGAGAAAAGCCGACTTTTCCGATTTTGACATTTATTGATGAAGCATGTAAGGCATGTGTTAGAACTAACTATTTTGTTACAAATGTATGTAAAAACTGTGTTGCAAAGCCATGTATTATGAATTGTCCTAGAGAAGCAATATCCACGATAAACAATTCTGCAAATATAAATCCAGAAAAATGTATAAATTGTGGAATATGCATGAAGGTCTGCCCTTTTCATGCTATTGTTTATGTTCCTGTACCATGTGAAGAGTCCTGTCCAGTTGGGGCGATTATTAAAGATGAAAAGGGCAAAGAGAATATTGACTATGATAAATGTATTTTTTGTGGGAAATGTGTAAGAGCCTGTCCTTTTGGGGCAATTATGGAAAAGTCTCAAATAATAGATATTATAAAAAATATAAAAGAAAATAAGAAAATTGTAGCAATGATTGCCCCTTCAATAGTAGGACAATTTGATGTGACAATAAAAAAAATAGCAACTGGTTTAAGAAAACTAGGTTTTAATTATGTTGTAGAAGTTGCTCTGGGCGCTGATATTACAGCCAAAATAGAAGGTAATGAATTTATAGAAAGAATGGAAAAAGGGGATAAATTAATGGGTACCTCATGCTGCCCTGCATATACAGAGAGTGTAAAAAAACATGCAAAGGATTTTAAACCTTTCGTATCTCATGCAAAGACTCCAATGGCATACACTGCCTCTCTTGTAAAGGAGAGATATCCTGATTCAATAAGAGTCTTTATTGGTCCATGTATTGCTAAAAAGCATGAAGGGTTATTTAATGAAGAAATTGATTATGTTCTTACTTTTGAGGAACTGGATGCTCTTTTTATAGCAAAAGATATAGATTTAAAGAATTGTGAAGAATCAGAACTTGATATTAAAGAAGCGACAAAGATTGGAAGGGGATTTCCAGTATCTACTGGTGTTGCTTCTGCATTAAAAGAGATTTTAAAGGGGAAGAATGTTGAAATAAAAGAGGTCTTTATTGATGGTTTAACAAAACAGAATGTAAAATTATTAAATAGTTATGGCAAAGGCAATTGTCCTGGAAATCTTGTTGAGGTAATGTCATGTGAAGGTGGATGTATAGCAGGTCCTGCTGTTATAAGTAAATATAATGTATCAAAAAAAAGAGTGGAAGACTTTTTAAAAAACTAATTTTTTATAAAATATATAAAAAAGTTTTTAAATCGTAAATAGTAATTTTCATTTCATATCAAAAATTCGAGTAATAGAGGCAATCTATCAAGAAATTCAAAATTTTTATTCTTAAAATAAAAAATACCACAGAAAATATAATTTTCTAATGCTTCATTTATATTATTTTTCTTTAGATTATTATTTACCCTCTTAAAACTTCTTACAAAATCCTCAATTTTTTCTATTACTTCACTCTTAAATCTATCAAACCAGACTTTTCCTCTTATTTTTAATCTTTTGTTGTATCTAACGGCGAATGTCCCCAGTAACCACTGCATTATTTTTGATAGATTTTCCCCTCTTTTAGGTTTTATAATAAAATAACAGTGGGTATAGACAAATACGAAATTTAGAAGTGAGAATCTAAATTTCTTTTTTGCCTGTTTTAAAGTTAATAATAGCATTTCACGGACGAATAGGGGCTTTAGTTCAGGTCTGTCCCTGTTGATTGTGCAGGTAATATAATACGCTGCCCCCTTTTTTAATACTCTATTTCTTCTCATAAAAAATCCTCCTTGCTTTTAAAAAGTATTTCTATATATTAATCACAAAATTTTTGAGAAAATCCTTTACAAGTTTTGAGAAAAAATTTAATTTTTTTTGAAAAAAAATTAAAGTGAGGGACAGACTTATAAATTTTTTATAATTATAAAATTAAAACAGGGGACAGACCTGTTCTATAACTATCATGATGTGAAACTATTTTTCATATAGATGTTAATAACTTACAAATTAAAATTTTGTTAGTATATATACGACAATTGTCCTAGTTTAACCAAAAAGGATGAATCAAATTTATTTTATAAAGATCTCAACTTACAATGGGGAAATATTACTTTTTTTAATCTATATAATTTTTTAAAAAAATAAAATTATTGAGATATCTTTATTAAAAATCTTGACTTTTAATAAATATTTAAGTAAAATTTATTAAAAGGGGTATAATTTAAATTACTATTTTGACGAAGTATATATTAGAATTTTTTTTAAAAAAAAGAGGTAAACTATGCCTATTGATAAAAATATTGAGGATTTAGAATTAACTGATTTAGATACTGATACTCTGGCAATAGACAATATGGATAATATTTCTGATTTAGAAGTAGATTCAAATAGTAGTGAACTTGATAACATAGATCTGGATATTTCTGAAATAGATACAGATATTAATTCATTCAACTTAGAAGAAGAGGAAAATAAAAATATCAATGATGATACTTCTTTTTTAAATAAAGAGCCTGAAGATAATTTGACAGAAAATTTAGAAGATGAAAAAATTAAAATAGACTCTGATATTGACCTTAACTTAGATTTTGAATCAGGTGGGGAAGAGGGTAATATTGGCACATCTGATTATAATGATATTTCTGAAGATAATACATTAGATAATAGCAAGGAAGAAGAGATAGATCTTTCTCTTGAGGAGAGTTTTAAAGAGATAGAAAATGATATAACCGGGTCCAATGTTGAGTCAAATTTAGATGATCTTGACATAAAGAATGATCTTGGATTAGAAGATGAGTTGTCACTCGGAACAGAAGAAGAGATTGATAGTGATTTTAATCTTGATATTACTGATGATACCGGTAATATAATAGATGCATCAGAGGAGGAGTTTGGAGTTGATTTAAAATCAGGACCTGTTACAATAGACTTTTTTGATGAACAAAGTAATAAAGAAGAAAATCTTTCAGAATACTCTGAAAATCTAATTGATTTTGATGAACTCGATGAAAAAATGTCAAAAGATGATACAGTTTTAAACCTCAATATTCCAGAAAAAAAACCATTAACACTAAGTGAAGAACAGACTAAATATTTAGAAGAAGAAACAGAAGAAGAAAAGATAGATATTGAAGATAATTTTGAAGAGATAAATAAGGATTTAGAAGAATTTAAAGTTGAAGAGGATCTAAACGATCTTTCACTCGAAACACTTGAAGATGAAGCAATGAGAAAATCAGAAGCATTAGTAACAGATGAAGAACTTGCTAACTTAGATACAGAAGAAAATATAGATTTGTCATTGGATAATATAGAAACAGAAGAAATAGAAGAGGCAACATTAGCAGAGGAAGAGATATCTTTAGAAAAGAGCGGCGAAGAAGAAGAAAAAATAGAAGAGGAGGAGAAATTAGAAGAACTGGATAATATTGATTACGATGTAGAATTAAACACCTTAGAAATCCAGAATGAAAAGGAAAAAGAAATACATTTTAATGAATTAGAGAAAAAAGAAGAATTGAATCCAGAGGAGGAGAAAATTGTTCTGGATGAAACTGAATTATCAGAAGTAGAAGAGGTAATATTCCCGGATGATGAGAACATGCCAGAATTGGATGAAGATATTAAGAGTATTGGATTAAAAGATTCTGATCTTGAAGGATCTATTTCACCTTTAACTGATACTGATACTGTCTTTTCCGAAAAAATTCAATCAGAGGAGAGTGAATTAACTCTTGAAGAAGAATTAAATGAAGAAGATGCAAGTTTATCCCCAACAGAACTTGATAATATAATAAACACGACAGAATTAATAGAGACCCCAGCAGAGGAAATCGCAAATCAGGAAGAAGAGATTAGTTTAGAAGAACCTATCTTTGAAGAGGCAGAGGAGCCAAAAGAGGAAAATTTAGAAGAACTAGATTTAAATTTAGAATTAGAAGAAGAAAGTGGTATAGATATTAAAGAAGAACCACAAACCATAGAAGAACCTATTACAGAATCATTGGGAGAATCTGAAACAATAGACCTATCAAATTTTGAAGCTGAACTTGTTGATGCAAATCAGGAAGAGGTCCAGACTCTAAATATTTCAAAGGAAGAGGAAGAGGATATTTATAATAGTTTAAGAAAGGAAATGCAATCAAAGAAAAAAGAAGAGAGTGGCGACTTAAAAGAGGAAGTAAAATTAGTTTTATCTTATTTAGATCAGTTACTTGATTCTCTACCAGAAGAAAAAATAAAAGAATTTGCAGAGTCAAAAACTTTTGAAATATATAGAAAACTCTTTGAAGAACTTAATATTAAGAGTTAATTTTTTATCGCTTTTAAATTAAAAAAAACCTTATAAAGAGGCTTTTTTTTAAAAAAAAATCAACACAGGGATTATTATGGGAGTTGGGCTATTAAGAAAGGCATTAATATATAGAGAGAAATATTTAAACAAACCAAAAAAAGGATTATTAAAAAGGGCATTAGAGTATCTTGAAACTTTAAATAATAACTATCCACAAACAATAAATAATATAGACATTTCAGAAAAAATACCAGAAATAGGAATTGAAACAGAATTAATAGAAGAAAAAGATCACAAAATAGAAGATATAGACATCTCTTTTAATGAAGAAATCCCGGATAATGAAGTTATTTCAAAATTACAAAATATAGAGGCACAATCAAAAGAAAATATATTAGAATCCAATATAGAAGAATTGCAACTTGAATTAATGGAAGATCTCTCTAAAATAGAAAATATTGAGATGCCAGAGGGTGAAAATATAGAAGAAAATGTAAATGAAGAGAATGAAGAGGCAGAACTCGAAGAGGTAAGCATTATTGAACCAGAAATAGAATCTGGTTTAGAAGTTAGCAAAGAAGAGCCTATTTTAGAGGAAGAAATAGCTAAAACTCAAGAAGATGAAAAATTAAATGAGATAAAAAAAGAAGAAGAATTAAAAGAAGAATTAGAAACTTTAGAAAAAGAAGAAATTTTAGAAGAAGTAATAGAAGAAGAAAATAATGAAGAAAAAGAAGATGAGAATATAGGTTTAGAAGAAATTAATGAGGGTAAAATATTACAAAATATTAATGAGAGTAACTTAAATGAAGTAACAAAAAATAAATTATTAAACGAAGAGTATATATCTAAGGACAGAGATTTCAATAAAAAATATTATTATAATATTCTTAAGAAGGTATCAAAAGATTTTGCAACGCTTGTAATAAATACAGAATCATATAAAGATTTTTTAAAAATAATATCAGATAATTTTAATATATCAAAATCAGCACTTTTAATATATTCTCCTCAACAGCAGAGATTTATATGCTGGCATTCAAAAAATATAGATTCAGAATCAGTAAATAAACTTAATTTTGACTTAAATTTTGGTAATATCTATAAAAATATTGCAAAAGAGAAAGCATATCTTATATTGCCAAACAATCCGTATTTTGAAAATATTGAAAAATTGCTTTCGTCAAATGATAAAAATAACTCAGATTTTCAATTATGGGTTCCTTTTATATTTTCTGCAAGAATAATAGGAATTCTTTTATCTCTACAATTATATGACAGATCAACTCCAACTGCCGATTTAATCGAGAGTTTGGAGATAATCGGTAGATTAAATGGGGCTTTACTATATAATTTATTCCAGCACTATAATATAACTTTTCAAAAAAAAAATGAACTAAAATCAGAAAACCAGGTGGAAGATTTAAAAGAAATAAACGAAGAAGAGAAAAAAGAGATTGAAATTGAGATTGCTGATAAAATAAATAATAACAATTCAATGATAGATGAAGAAATACCTATCGAAGAAATTTTTCCAGAAAAATATCATAAACTTGTATATTTTACCCAACAGAAACTTAAAGAGACTCCCAATATGTTTATCTCTTTTATCTCAATAAAACTCACAAATAAAAATGAAATTGAAAATAATATCCCTAATTTTAAAACAGTCAATTTTTTAAGTGATATTCAATTTATAGCAATGAATATTGCTGGCACAAACTCTTTTTTACAGGTTTATGATGATTTCTCTATGATAATAATACTCCCAGAAGTGAAAAAATCAGTTGCAGCAAATACTTCAAAAGTAATAATAGATGAAACAAAAATGATGTTTAATGAAATATTTGGTGGAATTAACCTTGATTTTAAAGATCTTGTTCTCTCCTTTCCAGAGGACTCAAATAAATATATAGAGATATTCCATAAACTTATTAATTTCTAAAAGAATATGACATATGTAAAAGAAATAGCAAAAAATGGCTATCCTACTTACAAATTTAATAATGTATATCTCTATTCAAAGTATGATCCATTAAAAGAGGCAAAAAGATTTGTGGATGAACAAAATCTAAAAAAGAATGTTATCACTCTCTGCGGTGCAGACTATGTAAATTTTGAACTCTCTAAAAGAGAAGAGATTAAAAATATACTTTCGATTGAAATAATGGATTTTGATAATAGAGAAGATATCCCAAAAAAGATCTCATTTAAGGATCTTAATCAATTAGAGTTTTTTTTATGGCAAAAGATCAATAGTGCTGAAATAGATGTTAATGAGATATCAGTTGTTATCTGGTTACCTCTGATAAATTCAAATAGTAATCTATTTTTACCAATTATTAACAAAATAAATTCTATTATAAGAAAGATAACAATGTCTTATTTAACTGAAAAGAAATTTATGATTCTTGAATTAAGAAACGCAATAAGAAATATACTTTCTTTTTCAGAATTAAAAATAGTTGAAAATAAAAAAATAGATGATAATATAGCCTTAATAGTTGCCTCTGGCGCAAGTCTTTTTCACCATGTTGAAAAAATAAGAAGTTTAAAAGAAAATATCACAATATTCAGTTTGCCATCGAGTCTTCCATATCTTTACCATGCCAATATTGAGCCAGACTATGCAATTGCCGTGGATCCAGGGTATGCAACTTTTTATCATATTTCAAAATATAAAAATAATCTTAAATTATTGACAACTCTTTCAATTACACCATCTATTCTAAAACTTAAGAATATAGAGCCAATCTTTTTTAATTATGGTTCTGATCTTGAAAATTTTATTTTTAAAGATAAAAATATAGTAACAAGTTATTCAGAGGGGAGTGTAATATTCAATATTTTAAACATATTAGAACAGCTTAATTATGAGAGTGTGATTATTGTAGGACTTGATTTTTCTTTTAAAGACAATAGAAGTCATATAAAAGAAGGATATTTTGAAAAGGAATTAATGGCAAAAAGCTTTTATTTTAAAACACTGGAAAATCATATTTTATCAACAATAGCAAATAAAGATAGGTCGCAGATAAGAATAAAAGATAAAATCTTTATTACAGATGTGGCATTAAAAACTTATTATGAGCATTTTCTTGAAAGAAAATTCAATTTAAATATTATGTTATTCAATGATTGCTATAATCCTTTATCCGAAGAGATCGAAAAAATTGATTATTATGATTTTAGAGAAAAATATAAAAATAATATAAAAAAAGAGATCTCGATATCTACGATTAAGATACCTCAAAATATAAAAGAAAAAATAAAATTATATTCAAAAGATATAGAAAGTAAGAAATTAATAAAATTCTTTAATTGATTTTTTATTAGAATATTTTTTAAGAATTTTTAATTTTATAACATTTAGAAAAAATTAAATTAAAAAAAATAAATATTAATAAAGATATGATAAAAAATATTAAAAAAAGTTAAATTTTTATTTACCAGCTAAAAGGATTGTGATATATTTAAAATATGCGTAAAATTCTTTTTTTATTTTTTAGTTATTTTTTTCTCTCTTTACTATTTGCAGATGATCTAAATAATATAATAGAGAAAACAATAAGATTTGATAAATGGGAAGAGGCTAAAATAGAACTTGAAAATTATTTAAAAAGTAATCCTACTGATAGTAATGCTTATTCATTATACGGTGTAGTGCTAAAAGAATTAAAACTTTATGATGAAGCAATAATTGCAACAAGAAGTGCTATAAATTTTGAAAAAGAAGATATTAAAAAAGGGGAATATTATTATAATTTAGGAAATATTTATTATGTTAAAGGATTAAAAGATCTTGCAATTCAATCTTATGAAAAGGCTCTTAACTTAAATCCTAATCTCTTTCAGGCTTATTATATGCTTGGTTTAATATATTATGAAAATAAAGAATATGAAAAATGCATTGAACAGTGGAAATTTTATGTTACTCTTTCTACTAATATTGATAAAAAGAATAAAATATTAAGAGTAATTGCTAAATTTGAAAAAGAGATAGAAGAGGAAAAAAGAAGAGCAGAAGAAAGAAAAAGAAAAGAAGAGGAAGAGAGAAGAAAAAGAGAGGAATATTTAAAAAATTTAAAACAAGAACTCGAAGAGAGTCAAAAAGATTCAAAAAGCCTTGAAGAGTATAAACTCAAAGAAGAAAAGAAAGAGCCAGACATAGAAGAAATAGATTAGAATTTTATTATATATAAAATAAAAAAGGAGATTTGGTATGTATAATGATAATAAAAAAATAATTATAATAAGTGGGATAATTCTTTTATTTATAATAATCGTATTTGTAATACTATTTTTTATTCTATTTTCTAATAAAGGTAATATAAGTGAAAACCAGAAAAGAACAAATATTATAAAATTGATTAATAGATATTATGAGCAGGGAGAATATGATAGAGCAATGAAACTAATAGAAGACTTACTTATAGAAAATGCAGATGATAATGAGGCTTTATCACTTCAAGAAAAAGTATTAAATGCAAAAAAAGATAAAGAGGCAAGGGATAAGGAAGAGGCTTTAAAAAAAGAATCAGAGACTAAAAAAATTTTAGAGTCAATGACAAATATAATAGAGAATAAAGATGAAAAGCCAACTATAATTAGAAGAACAGAAACAGATAATGATAATAAAAATATTTCTGATGCAGAAAAGGAGAAAAGACAAAAGATAAATCAATTAATTGACGAAGGAATTGAAGAGTATAATAAACAGAACTATGCTAAGGCAAAAGATAAATTTTTAAAGGCATTAGAGATGGATGATAATAATGCTGAAGCAAATGCTTATTTAGGAGCAACTCTTTTTGAAGAGGATCCAAATAATGAAAAAAATATTGAAGAAGCAGTTAAAAAGAGTAAAAAGGCTCTAAAAGTAGATAACAATATAGAGACTGCTCATTATACCCTTGCTCAGATATATGATAAACAGGGATTAAATGATTTAGCAATAGAAGAATATAAAGAGACAGTTAAGTTAAATCCCAATAAATATGAGGCTTTTTATAATTTAGGTAAAATTTATTATAAAAAAAAAGAATATAAATTAGCAGAAGAGCAATTTTTAAATGCGACAAGAATAAAGAGTGATTTTGTTAATGCATATTTTTACTTAGGTATAACAAGGCAGAGAATGGATAAAATTAATGATGCTATTACTAGCTATAAAAAATGTATTTCAATAGATCCCAAATTTACAGCAGCATACGCTAATTTAGGAGAAATTTATAGACTAAATAATGACTATTCAAATGCTATTATATACTTTCAGGAGGCTGTTAAGTTAGATGAAAAATATAAATACTATAATAAAATTGGGGAATGTTATAAAAATTTAAATCAGAATAGTAAAGCAATAGAAAATTATCAATTATCTGTTGATAAAAATCCTTTAAGCAATGATAATGAAAAAAATGATGCTTGCGATTCATATAAAAATATAGCAGATATTTATACAAGAATTGATAAATTTAGTGAGGCTTTATTATGGGTTAAAAAAGGTCTTGATATAAATCCAAATTATGCAAGCCTCTATTTTATCTCTGGCTATGCAAAGAGTAGACTCATGGATAGTAATGGAGCAATAGAGGACTATAAAAAATGTATATCATTGGATCCGAAATATGTTCAGGCTTATATTAACTTAGGAAGCCTTTATAATGATATTGGTCAATACGAAGATGCAATTTCTGTTTCTCAAAAAGGTATAGTCATTGATAGTGCTCAATATAAGTTATTTAATAATTTAGGAGATAGCTATCAAAAATTAAAAAGATACAATGAGGCAATTGAATATTATAAAAAGGCTATAGCAATTAATCCAAAGATTCCAGACCTATTTTATAATCTTGGGTTATGTTATAAAATGAGTGGAGACAAGGAAGCAAGCATAGATTTTTTAAAAAAATCAATAGAATTAAATGATAAGTATTATGATTCTTATTATGAATTGGGTGAAAGCTATTTCTTATTAGGAAAATATAAAGAGGCTGAGATAATATTTAAGTCTTTATTAACAAAAAAGAGTGATTATCCTAAAAGAGATGACATTGAAAAGATGCTTGCAGTAATTTCTGGAGCACAAAATTAATCTTAACGCTTTGATTTTTTCAAGACATCTTCTATAGTCGCTATTATTTTTTCATTTGGAACACCCTTTATAAGAAAGCCCTTTGCTCCTAATATGAGTGCCTTTTTAATGTATTCTTCCCTTGGCGTTGCTGTAAGAACTATGATATTAGCATTGATATCCTCTTTCATTAATATTCTAATAACATCAAAGGCGTCTATTACTCTACCCTCTTCCTCAAAATATGAATTCATACCTAAGATATCTATTATAAGAATATCCGGTTTTTTTTCTCTATATAACATAATCGCTTCAGTACAGTTTGATGCTTTACCAACAACATTATAATTATAACTTTGAAGAATAAAAGCAAGATTATGCTGAACAGTAAGCATATCATCAGCGATAACGATACTTGCCATTTGTTGTCTCCTAATAATATTTTAGCCAGTGGAGAGAATCGAACTCTCAACCTATTCATTACGAGTGAATTGCTCTACCATTGAGCTACACTGGCCTATTTGTTGATCAATTATACTACAATAAATAGATTTTGTCAAAAATTTATCTCAATATAATTATTATAGAGGAACTTTATTTTCATAAAAAAAATTTTATTTTTTTCTTAAATTTTGTAAAGGATTTTTTCAAAAATTTTGTGATTAATATATAGAAATATTTTTTTATAAAAAGGAGATGTAAGCATGAAAGAGTTCGATTTTGTATTGAATCAAGATCTGTTTGAAAAAATTAACAATTTAAAAAATAAAAAAGATAAAGATCTTTCTACTTTAATAAGGGAAATTATAATCTTTATGCTTCCAGTATTAAAGAGAAAGCATCTTTTTGAAAAGAGGCGAAATAAAGATTATAGATTTATAAATGCCACTCACAGGATTAGAATTTATATTCCAGAAGAGGTATATAATGAGTTAAAATTGGTTCATGATCATATTAACACATTTAGCATTGCCATTCTTATACGAGAACTTTTGGAAATATATTTTACTGGTATTGAAATAGAGGGAGAACAAGAGTTTGCAAAAAGAATAGAAGAATGGCAAAAGGAAATTGAAACTTTAAGGGGAGCTAAGGCTGTGGTGGTGAAGATTGGTTCCCCAGATATCCCAGTCTCAGATGAACATAACGACTATTTTTTACTCAAATTCAACTCAAATTTTTGCCTGAAAGAGATAAAATTTTTATAAAACTTAAAATTTAAAGCACATTTTTATATTTATTTATTATCTCTTTAGATTTGCCTTAGGATAAGTCTGTTAATTTTTTTGCCTAAAAATAAAATCACACTGCTAAAAAATGTTTTATTGACAAATATATTTTGTTTTGATAATATTTTAATAGTATTAAGTCTAATGTTACTTAATTAAATAGTAAAAAAAGTCTTAGATCTAATTTTTTAGAGGTATTCCCTAAAAATAAATATTTTATTTTATATAAGGAGAGAGTATGAATTTTTTAGAAAAACTAAAATCAGATGCTAAAAGATTACAAAAAGTTATTGTTTTTCCAGAGGGGAAAGATGCAAAAATTTTAGAAGCAGCATATAGACTCGTAAAAGAGGGGCTTGTAAAAAAGTCAATTGTTCTTGGAAATAAAAACGAGATAGATGCAGCAGCTAAAATTTGCAATGCGGATCTATCAATTCTTGAAATTATTGAGCCAGAAAAGGATCCTCACTTTGAAGAATATGTGAATGAATACTATGAATTGAGAAAGCATAAGAATATTACAATGGATTTTGCAAGGGAACAGATGAAGAAGACCAATTTTTTTGGAGCAATGTGTGTAAGAAAAGATAGAGCAGATGGAATGGTTGCTGGTATTAATTCAGAGACAAAGCCATTTATCCCGGCATTTGAGATAGTAAAAACAGCAAAGGGTATAAATAGAGCATCAAGCATGTTTTTTATGGTTTTTCCAGATAAAGTACTGTTTTATGCAGATTGTGGGATGAATATAAATCCAGATGAAGATACTCTTGCAGAGATAACAATTTCTACAATTATAACTGCAAAGAAATTTGGTAGTGAGCCAAGAGTTGCTTTACTATCATTTTCTACGAGAGGATCAGCAAGTGATCCACTGGTTGATAAAGTTAGAAATGCGACCATTAAAGCAAAAGAAAAAGCAAAGGAATTAGGTCTTGATGTTCCTATTGATGGCGAAATGCAATTTGATGCTGCCTTTATCCCAGAAGTAACAAAAAAGAAGGCTCCAGATTCTCCTTTTGTAAATGGACCTGCTAATGTTTTTATTTTTCCAGATCTTAATGCTGGAAATATATGTTATAAGGTAACGGAAAGACTTGCCGGTGCAATGGCTTTTGGACCTATTTTTCAGGGATTAAACAAACCGGTGAATGATTTATCAAGAGGGGCAAAGGTAGAAGATATAATAAATGTAGCATTAATTACTGCTATTCAGGCAGGCTAATCTATACGGAGTATCATGTGAGAAGAATATTTTTAACTATTTTTATTCTTATATTAGGAATTAGTTGCAGTAATGATGAGAAAATTATAATAGCAAGATTTGATAATGGATATGTAACTTTAAAAGAGGCAATAAATGAATATGATAATCTTTCTGATAAAACAAAAGAAGAGATAAAGACAAAAAATGACTATTTTAAACATGTAAGAAAGATTGCACTTGAAAAAATTTTATTACTTGAAGCATTGGAACAGGGACTTGATAAAGAAGAAAAATTTGTAAAAAAGATTGAAGAGACAAAAAAGAAGATAGCATTTGATCTTTTGAAGAAAAGAAATGTAACAGATAAGATCAAAATAGTTGAATCAGATTATGCAAAATATAGAAAACTCTACTCTCTCTATCAGATTGTAAAAAGAGTTGATATTCTTGATAAAAATAGAATTGAACAATCTAAAAAGATTTTACTCTCACTCTCAAAAGAGATAAAAGATCTGGTTTCTTTTAAGGAAGCTGCAAAAAAGTTTTCTGATGATGTTACGGCAAGAAATGGTGGCTTTGTTGGTGAGGTCTGGTCTGGCTATATGGAAGATGAGATTTCAAAAGTAATGGAGAAGTTAGGTACTAATAAAGTTTCTAATCTTATTGAGACAGACACTGGACTCTATCTTATTTATATTGAGAGAATAAGAGAGGCAAATCTTGAAGAATTGTTGAGAGACAAAGAACTTTACAATACTATTTATAAGGAAAAAGAGGATAAGTATGAGACTGAATGGTATGAATCAATGTTGAATGATTTTAATCTAAAAATATATAAAGAAAGATTAAAAGAGAGAAAATATGATGATGAAATTGTAATTCAATATTTTGATAAAAAGAAGACAAGAAAAGAGTTTTTTGAACTTGTGGATAATTATAGGCAGAATGGTGCATTCCCAGAGCCAACCTATGAAGAATTGATACAACTTTCAAAAAATATTGCTCTTGGATTTATTATTGATAATAAAATTCATAAGGAGAATCTTTTAAATTCATACGAATTTAAAGAAAGATTTGAAAAAGAAAAAAAATTTTTACTTACAAGAGAATTCATTGATAGAAATATCTCTGTACCAGAAATAACCTATAATGAGATTAAAGAATTTTATGAGAAAAATAAAAAAGATCTTTTTACATTTCAGATTGAAAATGGTAAATTTTATATTCAGCCATTAAAAGAGGTTGAGGATTTTATAAAACAGAAGTTAAATAGTGAGGCAATTCAGAATGCAAAGTATGATTTATATAGAAAAGAGGTAGAAAAATATCATCTTGTCATTGATGATAAAATATTAGATCTCTTAATAAAAAAAGTATCAAAAAAATAGATAAAAATTTGCAATTTAAAAAATTTTGATTTATAATTAAATCAAAATTGATTTTTTTGTGGGGGGATTTATGTCAAGTGCAAAGATTGTAAGGCCAACCATTGTTGAAGGGATATTTTATCCAGAAAATAGAGATGCTTTAGAATCAATGATAAAGTCATCTCTTCTTTCGACAAATGTCGTAAAAATAAAAAGACCATTTGGCATAATCGCTCCATTTGCAAGTTATATATACTCTTCATCTGTATTTGCTGCCTCTTATTCTCAGTTGCTGAATGAGTTTTATGATACAGTTATAATAATTTCTCCAGTTCACAAAATAGCATTTCCTCATATTGCATTGACAGAGAGTGATGCTTTTAACACTCCACTCGGCGATCTGGAAGTAGATAAAGAAGATAATGAATTTTTACTTAAATATAATAAAGAATATATAATAATTGATGAAAAACACCATTTAAATGAACATTCAATAGAGGTTCAATTACCATACATCCAGACTTTACTTGGAGAAAAGGTAAAAATTTTACCAATAATAATAGGAGAACAGAATACAAAATTTACAATTTTACTCTCAAAGGCAATCTCTTCTTTAATGGAGAAGAAGAGAGAGAAAAAATATCTTATTATTGTCCCGACTAATTTGAGCCATGATTTAAAATATGAAAAGGCAATAGAAAAAGATAGAAAATTTGCAGAAGTATTAAAAAAAGCAGATGCTGATCTACTTGCAGAAAAGCTTGCCTTAAATGAGATTGAGGCATATGGTGGCGGGTGTGCTGTTACAATGTTAAGAATAGCAAATATTTTTAACATTAAAGAAGTTCATGTTTTAAAACTTCTTAATTCCGGTGATGTCACTGATGAAAAATTTAAAGTAGAAGGTTATATTGCTGCTTCTATTTGTTAATTTCTTCTACTGAAATTTTAGTTTCTTTTATTAAATTATTATTTTTATCTGTTATCTTGATGGTGTAGACACCTTGTTTGGCTATTAAAAAACTATCTTCTAATTTAAAATTAAGATTTTGTTCATTTTCTATAATAAGATTGAGATTTTCATCATAAGGTTCAATTTTTATAAAAATTTTACTATTTTCTTTAAAAGAATCTGATTCTTCATATATTTTATCTCTGTATAAAACCTTGCCTATCTTAATTTCTGTCTTGGAATAATCTTTTTCAATAACCAAAGTATTTTCGTTTTCTTTGTCGTCGGATGGTAAATCAATGATTCTTCTTGCAAATACAAATCTTTCTTTATAATATTTCTCATCAAGAGAACTCTTAATAACACCTATATTAGGTCCTGCAGAGGCAGCATGCGCAAATTTTTTGTCAAAAAGATATATTCCCACATGACTTATCTCGCCAGTTGTATTAAAAAACAAAAGATCCCCCGATTGTAACTCGTTTATATCAACAAATCTTCCTAACTTTTTCTGATTTGAAACCCCATTTGGTAGATCGATATTAAAAACTGTTTTATAAATTACTTTTGCAAATCCAGAGCAATCAACACCATTTTTGCTTAGCCCAGCATAGAGATAGGGAGTGCCGAGCCATTCTTCAATAGTGGTAAATAATTTAGTTACAATTTCTTCTCTTGATGTCTGATTTTGAGAAAAAATTGGAAAGGAAATCAAGATAAAAAGTAGTATAATATATTTTTTAATATGCATATCTAAATTATCGTAAAAAATAAATCATAACTTAAAAAGTAATACATAGTATTAAAAGTTTTTAATTTTGTCAAAAATAGTGAAACGTAGATTTAATTACAAAGTGCATATTTTATAATCTCATAAGGCGTCATAAAATTAAGACATTTTAATGGTCTATGGTTTAAAATATTTTGAATTCTTAATAATTCTTCTTCTGATATTTTAGCAAAATCTGTTTTTTTCGGCAAGAAAAATCTAATTTTGCCAATTCTATGCGAGTGATTTTATTTTTAGGTAAAAATTTTTAATTTTTTACAGAAAACTTTCATATTTTTCCTTCTGAATAGATTTTTGACAAACTATAATTTGTTGGGTATAACTATTTAAAAATAAAATCATATCCTAACTTTTTTAAATTTTTATTGACACAGCCTTATCTTTTAAGTAAAATATAATAAAGATGATATTTTTTTATATAATTGGAAGTATATTTTTAATACTCTCTTTATATCATTTTATTTTATGGTTTTTTAGAAAAGAGGATTTTTTTTTAGTTGGTTTTAGTATCTATAATATAGGGATTGTAATTCTTGATTTTATAAGAGAGATTTTGCCTGTATATAATAATAACAGAATAATATATGATAGTGGAAGTTGTGTGGGTGTCCTTTTAATGTCTCTTGGCCTTATAATATTTACTTATATTGGATTTGATTTGAAACATAGAATAGAATTAAAAATTATTTTTTTAATATATCTATCTTTGTTTATTTCTTTTATTACTACACTTTTAGTAAGACTACTTTTTGGCATTGATTACCTTAATCCTATATTTTATTCAATTACAATTATATTATGTCTCTTATATTTTATTCTTCTTATAGTAAGATTTATAAAAAATAGACTTTATTTAAATATAGATAATCTAATAATCATAATTGGAACAACATTTTTAATTGTAATTGCTACTTTTTATTCTTTTATTTCTATTTTAAATAAAAGATCCTCTGCATACTTTTTTTATTTATTTATGCTTATAGGCTCTGGTATATACACTATTTCTATAATTCTAAAATTTAAAAGAGAATATAATGAGTTATTATCGTTAAAGAGTAAATTTCAAAACCAGATGAATTATTTTGATAAGTTTTTAGAACAAAAAGATTTTTCTTTAGAAGAAAAAAATATAGTAAGACTCATATTTGAAGGTAAAAGTAATAAAGAGATAGGACAAATATTAAATATAAAATCAGAAGGCACAGTAAAGTCAAAAATTTCAAAGATATTTAGAAAATGCAATGTTTCAAGCAGAGTAGAATTGTTAAATCTTTTCATAAATTCCAAAATGTAAACAAATAGTAAAAATATTTTTTTTCTTATTTTCTTTACAATTTATTTACTATTTTTGATTTTTTCACTACAACCAAAGATTAATGGGATTAATCCAAAGATTAATTGACTTTTCTGTATATTATGAAGTATATTTTTAAAAGAATAGACATATTGAGGAAGATTTTTATGAAATTAAGATTTATTAAGGTTATTATTTTATTTGTTCTTTATTTAATTTTTGGTTGTTCTAATCCGGCTATTTTTTCTGAAAAGGAACAGAAGAGAGGCGAGCCTACCAAAGATAAAAATGATGAAGAAATTAAAATTGAGTTTAAAGAGATTAAAGAGGGAGGTATTATAACTTATCAAGCAGAGGTAACAGAATATACTTATAATACAAGAATAGCTGGAAGTATAAGAATTACCCCAACTTACAAATTATCTATTAAAGAGAGTAATAGTAATATGAATGTAAGAATTGATTATCCAAAAGAGTATGATTCAGCAGGTATAGCAAAAAGTATTTTTGCTAATAAAAATGATGTCATAATAATGAATACCTTAACAAAAGAAATTATTATAAAATTTCAAAGGGAGGATATGAATTTTAATTCTGTTTTAAGCAATAGCAATCCTTTTTTTGGGAAAGTTAATGTTGAGAAAATTGTAGAAGAGATTGAAAATTATAGTCAAAGTGTTGAGGGTGTTTTTTATAACATAATAGATGATGAAACCAGTGATATAGTGACTGTTGAGATTCCTTCAGAAAATGAAACAATGAGAATAATAAAAGAAAATATGAATGGAAGTGATGATAAAATAAGCTCAATTTCTGGTAAAATCTTTCTTGATAAAGAGAAAGATGTTTTGGTTGGTAATGAGATGGCAATAATTAAAGAAGACGGGACAAAAGAGAAAATTGCTACAACTTATAATTATAAAGAGTATAAAGGAGAACAGATTTTAGTAGAGGAGAAAGTGGAAATTCATACTGATTACCCTTATACAATAGATACATCTGATTCTATCTTACCGAGAGTTGATAATCAAGAAAGCATTCCAGTAATAACAGAGGAAGAACTTAAAAGAATAAAGGAAAATGATGGAATGGTATGTGAGTTTGAACAGATAGTTGGTGATCCTTCTGATCCAGATAATACACAGGTTTATGTTAGAAAATATAATAATATAAAGATAAATATAGTGAATGATAACTATTTTATTCCTGGTAAATAAATTAATATTTTTAAAAGGAGGATTAAAATATGAATAAAATAATGAGTATTTTTATACTAGTTATAATAATAGGAAATATTTATTCTCAGAATGTAATACCAGATACATATTTTTTAAAAGGTGTTGGAAATTATTTTGAATACTGGGAGAATGGTGTTAAAAAAGAGGTATATGAGGTAGGTAAAAGAGATTTAAATGTTCAATTAGAACATTTTTATAAGAAACATAAAGATAAGAATAATATGATATTGATTGGCCATAGTCTTGGTGGATTAAAAGCATTGGCATATGCAAGTTATGTAAGTCAATTAGGAGAACCAAATAGAGTAAAAGGCGTAATAACCATGGGTTCACCATTAAAAGGATTTACTGCTTTAGCAAGAGGAAGAGAGGGATTAAATAGACAAATGGATGATTGGGTAAAAAAAATTGCAGACGCAGTAGATGCAGCTTTTTTAAATCTTCGACCTCTTCTACCAGGAATAGCAGAGGGATTGGGTGGTATAGGAGGCGCAGTGGCTGGTTATAAATTTAACACTGAGTTTAGGGACAAAGTGAACGCAAAAATAGATTTATATGTTAACGATGCTACGATTCCTCAGTTAACACCTGGGAGTGAATTTTTAAAAAAGTATATAGAACCTAAAGTAGTTAAAACTTTATACGGTGATTGGTATCTTGTGCCAAGATGGATAGCATCAAGTATGGCTAACGACAAAACTCTTCAGGGAAAAATTTTAATAGATTGGAATTATCGTGATTATAAATGTTGTCAGGTATATATTCCCCCAGTCCAAGTAAGAGAACCAAGGATAAATAAAAATATCTATGTAGGCATGATAGTAGGTCAAAATAATGATTTATATCAGAGTATGAGTGATAGTGAAGCAGAAAAAACAGAAAAAGATATTCGAGATCTTGAAAATGGATTAAAAACAGCAAGAAATGCAGCCTCAGTTTTGAAATATGTTTTTTGTCTGGATCCTTGTTATTTTTCCTTATATCAGTGGATAGAAAATAAATGTTCTGAGGCGGTCTGGGTATTAGAGAACTTCAACACAGATACATGGGGCACACTTCTTGGGGGGAGAAAAAATGACTTTCTTATTACAGAGGACTCACAACAGAGGGACCTATCCCAGATTGGTGGTAAACCAATTAATTTTGATGATTTATCAATTTATAATCCAGCGGATAGAAATGGGATTAAAAGAGTGCAGACAGCGATACATCACACAGATAAGCCAAGGAATTTTTCAGAGTATAACCATCCAGAGATATGGGGGCAGGGTGGAGGAGCAGTATATTATAATAGTGCTGGTAATAAGATAGATAGGGTTGATGCAGTGAGTGATAGGTTAAAGAAAGGGGCGATAAAAAAAGATAGTGTATTAGGTAGGTGGTATGATTGTAGGAGATGGGTATATGAATAATAGAATCTTAAGTAAGAAGGCATTAGCCTTCTTACTTATACTAATGATATTTAGCTGCTCCTGTGATTTATTTAAAAATAATAGTATTATTAAAGAAATAGATGTAACAATAGCATACAAGACACCAATATATACAGGGACAAATGGTAGATTAGAAATAGAAAATAATATAGCCTACTTATATGAAGTAGAAAGCGATGGGATGTGTGCAATAAATCTAGATAATGGTAATGTTATATGGCGAAAAAAAAATTTTTTCCCTTGCTGGAGTAATCCAGTAGTAATTGGCGAAAAAGTATATTTTATGAAAGATGTTCCATTTGATTCGTCAGAACCTACAGAGATATTAGAATTGATAAAGGAAACAGGAGAATATGTAAATAAATATACTTTAGGAAGTAATAGTAGCTGGAGAGTTAGAATGTTTTCAATAGATGGGTATAAAGGCAAACTATACTGGGGAAATGATGGTGGAAGAAACCCTACAGACATAAGGGGACTTGTATACTTTGACACAGTAACAAAGGAGTATGGATTTTGTTATAGATGTGGGAGGCTGCAAATAATGAATAATATAATAGCAGAGGACAATGTAATATACCTTGTTAAAAGTTATAGCCGTGATGATTTTCCAGATTATGAACCGAGTAATCCAGAGTATTATCCAGTATTGGTAGCATTAAAGACAGATGAGACAGATGACAATGGAGAGTATAAAGTGAAATGGGAATTAAAGGATATAGCCTGTGGAATGTTTCCAAGGAATAATGCAATCATCGGGAACAAAATCTATGTGATTAGCGGTGGTATGATATGCATAGACAAAGAGACAGGTAAGATAATATGGAGGAATGAAGAATATAATGGACAGACAACATATTACAAGGGGAGATTTTATTCACAATCAGTTGATTATACTGGGTATAAGTTTTATTGTTTAGATGCGAATACAGGTGAGACTATATGGAAGATAAAGTTAGATGGGGAGTTATATAAGTATTCTGACTCATGTGATATAAACCCACAGGTAAATGAAGGGTATGTATATTATATAACAGATAACTATATGATAGTAGTAGATGATAGAAGAGGATGTGTTGTTAGTGTTGATCCCAAGGTAAGGGCTGGATTACTATCAACAGGAATAAGTGTAAGATACAAGGATTTGATGCTATTCAAGTCACTTGAAGGGTATTTATATGCAGTTAAGATGGATATGCATAGAAGGGGTTTGTGAGGTAAACATTAAAATCCATAGGATATCTGTATGAGTGAAATAAGTAAAGCCAGAAAGCATTTGGAAAAGCGAGTGGGAAAAGGAGGTCGACAAGCCTATCCGTGTTCATCTGTTTTAATCCGTGTTATCGGTGGGATAAGAAAGGGTGAGATTTTATTTCTATGCAAAAATTTTTAATTTTTTTCTAAAAGTTGTAAAGAATTTTCTTAAAAATTTTGTGATTAATATATAGAAAATAATTTTTATAATAGTTGAAGGGGGATTTTTTATGAATAACATTAATACTATCTTAAAAAATTATAAGTGCGATCACGAATTACACATGGTCATTAATTCGAAAATGAAAAAAAGAGTTGAAAATGTTGCAAGGGAATTCAATATTTCTATTTCTGGACTTGTGGTATATATCTTGCAACTATATACCAATCGAGTAAAAGAAATATATTGTTTTGGTCCAGAGGATGGAAATAGATATGAAAGAATAGACGGAGATACAAGAATTCATATATATCTTTCCAAACAGGACTATCGTTTTTTGAAGAAGATCCATGCTGATCTTAATTTTTTCAGCATGGGTTGTTTACTGAGGAGAATTATCCTACTTTTTTTGGGAGAATATGAGAAATTAGGGATTACCGGGGTTGAGATGAAATGTAGTATAGTAACATTAAAATTATTTTTGAGACTAACAAAGATTAAAAAATGGAATAAAAGCAGAGAATTATCCCACTTTTCCAACAACACTACCCCATTTTATAAGGCAATCTACAACGATTGTTACCAAGTAATAGGCTTTGAGACTTATTATTGAAAAAATTTATTTAAAATTCTACAAAAAAATAAATTAGCCTATTACAATAATTTCTCAAACAAAATTACCCCTTAGGATAATTCTATTTTTTTAACTGCCTAAAAATAAAATCGCACCCTTGACACACATAAAGAATAAAAAAATTGACATATTTAGTAAAATAATTTATAATATATCTAATTTTTTAATAAAAATAAAAGATAACAATAATTGAGGTGTGGTAATAAGATTTAATGAGGTATCAAATATTTAAAAAAGTCATTTCTATCATAATCCTTATTTTATTTACAAATAGTTGTCTTGTTTTAAAAGTAAATAAAGATTCTGCACCTCTTGTAGACTTTGGAACACCCTTAATAGGTCATTATAGAAATGGGGATATCCCAAAGGCTGTTCTTTATACTGTTTTATTTGTTACTGGCATTATTGGAATTGTTTTGTTTGCTCCTACTCCTACTGATAATGGTAATAATCCCGGAATTTTGCCAATCGACAGAACAATAGCTGATCCTATTTATTACTCAATATTAGGAGCAACCGCCTGTGTCCCTATAGCATCTTCAATTGATACTGCTGTTACCTATCATATAGTTAATAAAAAGATTATTGATTTAAATGGAATATACTGGGATCCAAAGGGTAAAATAACAAAGTATGATGCAATAATAGATTATAGAGAAAAAGAGGAGGAGAGACTTAATAAGGAGTATGAGGAACAGAGACTTGAAGCATATAAACAGGAGATAGAATATTACAGACAGAAATTACTTGATGGTACTATCACAGAGGATGAACTGGTTTTTATTGAAAAATCAGAAAAATTGAGTGAAATATTAAAGAATGAGTTGGGCTATTATTATATTACACGAGAAAAGAATAAAACAAAACAGTGATTTTATAAGATATATAACTCGATTATTAGTATCCGTATGAATAAAAAAATTATAACTTTTAGAAATCTAGATAAATGTTCTTATTTTAGAAAATAGGAGAAGGGGGATATTACTATTCTAAAAAGTTATATATAACTTAAAATAATTTAAACTATTAAATAATAATTTGTGATAAAAATCCGAAAATTTTATTACTGGGTGGGGGAAATGTTCAAAAAAGTATTTTTATTTGTTACATTTTTAGTTAATCTTATCTTTATTCTTTTCTTAACCTCTTCAAAAGGGAATATTTTAGAAGAAAGAGAGAAAAGGTTAATCACATTTGAGCCAGAAGAGGGATATTATGGCTCAATTGTTAGTATCAGAGTGGATGATTCTATTAATATAGGCAATAATAGGGTAATATTTGGGGATACTGAGTGTAAAGATTATGATTTTGATTATATAAGTTATAGTAATAATGAGATAAAAGTAAAGGTGCCAACCGGAGCAAGAAGTGGTAAGATAAAACTAATTCTGGATAATGAAGTTATTGAGAGTGATAAAAATTTTAAAATTCTTAATGAAAATAGTAGGATTTATTATGATCCTATGGATCTTACAATAGATTATACTCTTATAATTAATATGCATCAAAACCTTGATACTCCTTTATATGTCTGGTTACCCTCTGCTGTCCCTTCTGATACTCAAAGGGATGTGAGTCTAATATCAAAGAGTGGCAACTATTTTGAGACTCAAAATAATATGCTTGACCTTTTTATTTTAGATAATGTTAAAGAGAATAGAGAATATTATGTTTCGAAAAAATTCTCATATACAAGTTATGCAGTAAGGACAATAGTGAATGAAGATGAGGTTTTTGATAGCGATTATGATAGAGAGTCAGAATTTTATAAATATTATACTTCTCCAGAATATGGTGTTGAGAGTGACTCTCCTCAAATAATTGAACTTGCAAAGACAATAGCAAAGGATGAGAAAAATCCATATAAAAAGGCAAGATTATTTTATGACTGGGTTATAAAATTTTTAGACTATCAATATCCACCTCCAAATAGAGATTGGAGAGCGATTAGTGCTTTAAAGACTGGAAGAGGTGATTGTGCTGTCTATTCTTTTTTATTTACTGCTTTATGTAGAGCATCTGGTATACCAGCCCGCCCAATTGCTGGTCATGTTTTATTCAAAAATAATATAGTGTCAATGCATTTCTGGGCAGAATTTTATATTCCAAAATATGGCTGGATTCCGGTTGATGCTAATTACGGAGATTGTGATGGCTATGGATTTGAACAGAAAAATTTCTATTTTGGCAATATGGATAATAGACACATTGGATTTTCAAAAGGGATTGTTAATATGAGATTGCCAGATTTTAATAAAAATTTTAATATAAGATATCTTCAGAAATTCCATATATACTCAAGAACAAAACTCTCTGAAAATAGTTATACTTTAAAAAGAGTAATTGTCAGGGTAATGGAGTAATTTTAAATACTAATTTATTAGAGTCATTCTTAACAAAATATTTCTCATTTACCCTGAATATATTGTTTATTAGAAAAGCAATTATCTCTTTATTTGAATTCTCAATCACAATTGTATAAGGTATAAGAATATCCGGAATACCAATCTCCTTTTTTAATAGTTTTTTTATACTTTTATCTTTTTTATTTATAAAAATAGTATCATTATCTTCAAGATTTCTTACTGTGAATGGAAAGATAACATTTTCCTTATTAAATACAATGTTCTTTTTATAATCGGCACTATTATCATCAAGAATTTCGAATATAAAATTAGTAGACTCAATTTTACCAGTAGTATTTATAGTAATTCTCTCAATATTTTTTAATTTTTTTAGGTTTATAAAATATAGAAACTTAAACTTTGAGGCAACGAATAAGTATGACTTTTTATAGACAACTCTTGTTTTTTTAATACTTTCAAAAAGATTTATATTTTGAAGTGCAGAGCAACCTATCTTTTTTAGAATATGTTTTATAATTCTTTTTTGAATAAATATATGTTTTTTCTTAAAAAGGTTATAATCTATTATAAAAATATCATTCGACTTAAAAATAAAAAGTTTTTTTAATATATTTCTAATATATTTTTTTAAAAAATCCTCTTCTTCTTTTATGAATTTAAAAATATAAGCAAAAGATTTTTCGTAAAATGGTTGAAGTTCACTTATAACAGGTAAAAGTTTATTTCTTACAATATTTCTCTTATAAATATTTTTTAGATTTGAAGAATCGATTATATGTTTTAGATTGTTATCTTTGGCATACTGATCTATATCTTTTTTGGAAATGTTTAATAAAGGTCTTATGATGTTTCTGTTTTTGAATGGAATTGAACTTAAAGATTGAAGGTCTGTCCCTCTGATAAGATTTAAAAAAAATGTCTCTATTTTATCCATAAAATGATGTGCGGTAACTATATAATCGATCTTGTTTTGTACTGCAATTTTTTTAAAAATTGAATATCTTATCTCTCTTGCAGCCATTTCAATTGATTTTGATTTTACATTATTCCAATAAGAAGGTGGCACAGATTCAATAAAAAAATTTACATTGAGTTTAGTAAGATGCTCTTTTACAAAATTTTCCTCTTTGCAAGACTCTTCTCCTCTGAGATTATGATTAACATAACAGACAAAAATTTCTATATTATAATTTTTTTTTAGTCTTAAAAAAAGATCGAGTAAAACAGTACTATCAACACCACCAGAATAGGCAATAAGAAATTTTTTATAATTAAGATCTTTTATCACTCTTTTAAGATTATTCTCAAAAATTTCATAAACTATTTTTTGCATTGTATAAATTCATTGCCTCTTTTGTTTTATCATTTACCATTAATTTTAAAGCATCTTCCACTCGCGGGAATATGATGGAGTTTAATTTTCCCAGTTCCTCTTTTGAAAAATCAGAAAGAACATAATCTCTCATCTTTCCTTGAAATTCAAGTGAAGGGACATTTATCCCTATTCTTATTCTCTTAAAAATATCTGTTCCTAAATGCTGAATAATATTTTTTATTCCATTATGGCCTGCTGGACTTCCTTTTTCTCTTATTCTTATGTTACCAAAAGAAATAGCAACTTCATCGTAGATCACTATAAGATTTTCAATTCCTATTTTAAAAAAAGATAGGGCATTTATAATTCCAGATCCACTTAAATTCATATAGGTAAGAGGTTTAATTAAAATAGTCTTTTGAGAATCAAAAAAAATATTTGTATAGCAGTAGTTGCCATTATTTTTAAAAGGATCAAGATTATACTTTTCTTGAATATAATCTAAAAAGAGAAAGCCAGCATTGTGTCGATTATATTGATACTCTTTCCCCGGGTTTCCAAGTCCAGCAACTAAATACATATCTACATTTTTTCAATCATTGGTATAAGGGCATTTTTATAAAGTTCTACTTTTTTGGTGGCTTCCTCTTTACTATTTCCTTTTGTTGAAAAGTATATCTTTATCTTTGGCTCTGTGCCAGATGGTCTTAATGTTATTTTTGAACCATCCTCCATGAAATACTGAATTACGTTTGATTTTGGTAATAGATACTTACTATCTTTTGCATCATACACATTATCAACATTGTAATCAACAATATTTTTCACCTTTATACCAGAAAGTTCTTTAAGTGGCTCTTTTCTGAAATTCTCCATTATTTCACCTATTTTTGCAATGCCTGCAAGTCCTTTTATTGTGATTGACTTTGTATATTCTTCATAATATCCATATTTTTTGAATATCTCTTCAAGATAATCAAGCATTGTTATATTCTGAGATTTTAAATAGGCATAACATTCTGCTATTAAAAGTGTTGCTGAAATAGCATCTTTATCCCTTGCGTGTGTTCCAACAAGATAACCATAGCTCTCTTCCCCACCAAAGATGTAATTATAGTCTTTATCCTCTTCAAAATTTCTTATTTTTTGAGCTATATATTTAAAACCAGTAAGCATATTAAACACTTTTAAACCAAAACTTTCTGCAATTTCATCCTGCAAATTTGTTGTAACAATTGTCTTAACAATTGCATCATTTGATTTTAATTCTCCTCTTCTTTTTTTCTCTGTAAGTATATAGTATTCTAAAATAGCGCCAATTCTATTTCCATTAATAATCACTGGATTTTTATCTTTATCAAGAAGAGCAATTCCAACTCTATCAGCATCCGGATCTGTTGCAATTAATATATCAGCATCCTTTTCTTTTAAAATCTCAATCCCCATTTTAAGTGCTACCTCTTCCTCTGGATTAGGGGATTCCACTGTAGAAAATTCTGGATCAGGGTTCATCTGTTTCTCAACAAAGTATATATTTTTATATCCCATTAATTTTAAGACCTCTGGCACAAGAGTTGCACCCGTTCCATGTAAAGGAGTATAAACAATTTTAACATCACTATTTTTACCAATATCCTTATTGATAGAAAGTTTTATTACTTCATTTATAAATGCCTTATCCACTTCATCTGAAATCCATTCTATCATGCCTTCTTTTTCTAATTCTTTTAGATTTTTTCTCTTTACATCATGTATTTTTGCTACTTTTCTTACCTCTTCTATGATTCCTTTATCATGAGGCGAAATAACCTGTCCCCCATCGTTCCAGTATACCTTATAGCCATTATACTCCTTTGGATTATGACTTGCTGTTATTACAATCCCGGTGGAACATTTTAAATATCTTACTGCAAAACTTAACTCAGGAGTTGGCCTTAATTCTTTAAAAATATAGGTTTTTATTCCATTTGAAGCAAGAACAATTGCCGCTTCAATTGCGAATTCCTTTGAGAATTTTCTTGAATCATATGCAATTACTGCCTTTGGATTATTCTCTATCATTTTATTAACATAATTTGCAAGTCCCTGGGTAGCCTTTGCAACAATATACTTATTCATGCCATTTGTCCCATATCTTATTATGCCACGCATTCCACCAGTTCCAAAATCAAGATCAGCCCCAAATCTCTCTGTTAATTCATCTATATTATTTTTTTCAAGTAGATCTTTTATCTCATTTATACAATCCTCTTCATAAGGTGGAAGAATCCATTCTTTTGCTCTTTTTATTATCTCTTCTTTTGTAAAAGCCATTTTTAAAAAAACTCCTTTACTATGATATTAATTATATTTTTGATAAATAATTATTCTTTTTATAATAAAAATTTTTTATTTTGTCAAAAGTTTTGAGACTTTTTAAAAATCACGGGTGTGATTTTATTTTTAGTCAGAGAAAAATATAGAATTATCCTAAGGCTAAGTTTTGAGTAAGAAAGATAGAGTGGTAAAATTTTAGATAGAGCACTAATTTTATAAGAATTTTATCTCTTTCAGGCAAAATTTGACGTTGAATTTGAGTAAAAAGTAATCGTTATGTTCATCTGAGACTGGGATATCTGGGGCACCAATCTTCACCACCACAGCCTTAGTTTCCCTTAATCTTTCTATTTCCTTTTCCCATTCCTCTATTCTTTTTAAAAACTCCTCTTCCCCCTCTACTTCAATG
>Ga0209204_1000821_pt1 | contig 31917 bp, 30 predicted proteins | sample AD_JPNMR2_MetaG_FD_184425 | JGI IMG/M metagenome (GOLD analysis project Ga0209204, IMG submission 184425) | Active sludge microbial communities of municipal wastewater-treating anaerobic digesters from Japan - AD_JPNMR2_MetaG (SPAdes) (version 2) | ecosystem: Engineered > Bioreactor > Anaerobic...
CTATCTTGGGCCTTGGGAATATCTAATGCTTAGACTTCATATACTGCAAGTAGCATTTCGTCACCGGGGAATAGTGGGCTTATCTCAAGGGGCAGGATACTCTACAACGATAGGAACCTCTCACCTTTACGTCCATAAGTTGCACAAGAAACAGCCATTGGGAGCATTAGCTAGGAGGGCATTTGAGTGGAGCTGTCGAGGGATACTTCCCGCGAAGCAGTATGGCGCAGTCATATTGACGATCCGAGAACTCCCGGAAGAATGGTCTCAAGGCTGCGTTCGTTAATGATGAAGGATTTGCCTCTTCCGATATGCCGACCTATACTCTTCTTCTGCATAGGAACAGATCGCTCTACAGGTGATGCCCTTGGGCCCCTTACAGGGAGCCGCTTATTAGCTATGGGACTTGATCCTTCGTCTATCTGGGGAACGCTGGATTCCCCGGTTCATGCAGCAAATCTCCATGCTTCAATAGATGAAGCATACACAGCTTTCAGAAATCCTTATGTCATTGCAGTTGATGCATGTCTCGGACGGCTTGAGAATGTAGGCATGATAACTGTTTCCAAAGGACCGCTTAGGCCGGGCACCGGCGTTAGCAAAACCCTGCCTCCTGTTGGAGATATCCACGTTACCGGGATCGTCAACGTAGGAGGATACATGGAGTATCTGGTCCTTCAAAACACCAGACTCTCAGTAGTGGTAAAGATGGCCGAAGTGATATCAAAAGCCCTTTCGCAGGTAGCGCGGGAATTCGCACAGATGAGTCAAGAAACCTGTGACAACACCGGCACTATGAGTACGACTTGCGACTGATAAAGGAGTGCCGTCATTAATCCCTAATCTGATCTTCAGGGCTTTCTGTGGCCCTCAAGAGCTTCAATAACCTCTTCATCAGACACTTGTCTGAAGTCTTTGTAGAATTGACCTACTGCAACAAAGAATGAAGGTGTAGATACAGCAACTACCTTGGATCCTGTTGATTGTTGGAGTTCAGAGACAGATTCGCGAGGGGCAACCGGAACAGCTATAATCAGCTCTTCAGGGTCTTTTCCGAGGATAGCCTGGGCGGCCGACATTACTGTGTATCCGGTGGCAATACCATCATCAACAATAAGCACAATCCTGCCGGCGACCTCAGGGGCAGGCCTATCTCCTCGATATCGCCTGATATAATCCCTAATGTCACTTTGAACCTGGTTTACCGTTCGATCTATATAGTCTTTTCCCACACGGAGACCGGCAATAAGAGAATCATTAAGCAGGACAGTTCCATCACTCGTTACGGCTCCAATTGCTAATTCGGGATTCCCCGGCGCACCGATTTTTCTTGCAATGACAATGTCTAATTCCCCATTCAGTGCAGCAGCTACTTGTGCTGCTACAGGGACTCCTCCACGAGGCAATGCCAGGATTAATGCATTTCGATCTTGATATTCACGCAGCCTATCTGCTAGGAGCCTTCCTGCTTCAGCACGATCTTTAAAGACCATTTCCGGGTCACTCTTTCCTTCTGAGTTCATCACCTGATGCCGCAACTTCAGACAGTTCATCCGGCAATAGTTTTGGGAACTCATCATCCTCCAGCATCTCGCATGACCCGATAAATACTGCCCCGTCTTCCACACACAGGGATCCTGCCTTTACTTCTCCGTACAGCCTACCTGTTGAGGCAATCTCCAATCGACCGCTGGCATAGAGATCTCCTTCAACTTTACCTGCTATTGTTATGTTCTCCGCGTGAATCGTCGCCTTCACCTTTCCACTTTCGCCTATAGCGACATCTCCATCTGCATGGATGTGCCCATCAAAGGAACCATCCACACGGATTGAGCCGCGTATCTCCAGTCGTCCGTTAGCAACTGTGTCCCTTCCAATAATCGTGTCGATCTTCTTGGTGTCAATCTTTTTGCCATCTATCTTTTTATTCTGAGGCGCTTGCGGTCGCCTGCCAAGCATACTGGTGCTCTCCCTTATATATAATCTTGTAGGCACGCAGCTCTCATCCCAGATGTCGACTGTGACTGGTGTCCGGCCGGACTTGAAACGTGTAGGAATAGTAGACAGTTGATGGAAGCAGGCTCGCGGCAGGCTAGTTCATCATGTATGGCCACGGATTCACCGGTTTTCCTGAGACTCTAACTTCATAATGGAGATGGGAGCCCGTACTTACGCCGGAACTTCCCACATATGCAATAACTTGTCCACGCTTTACTTGCTGACCGACACGGACAGCGAGCTTGCTGCAATGACCGTACAGGGTCTGGAATCCATACCCGTGATCTATGATAACTGTAAGTCCGTAGCCTGAACGCGATCCGGCAAACTTCACTACTCCATCGGCAGTGGCCACAATACCAGTACCCTTAGGCGCAGCTAAGTCAACGCCTTGATGCAATTGACTTCTCCCGGTAATCGGATGGCGTCTGGTGCCATAGTAGGACGTCACCCTACCTTTTGTAGGGATTCCACGAGGAGTATGATCAAGCCTATCTCTGTATGAAACCGCAGACTTCTTCAAAGAATCAAGTTGGGCTCCTAAATTATCAGCTGAACTTTGCAGCGCATCAAGCCAATCTGCTGTTTCCGAAAACAATGCAGTTTGTTTCAATAAAGATGAGCCACCGCTTGAACTGCTAGCAAGTGGAATTATTTCTCGAGACTCTTGAGCCACTGCTTCACGACCTGGAGGGACTCCCCGATCAAAATCCCCTCTACTGGGTAGAGATGTATCGGACGTAGATGACTTCGTCCCTTTTACAATCCCGGTAATCTCTCCGCTGAGTGAGTCGAGAAATGCCAGGTCAGTCTCTAGCTTAACTAGCTTGTCCCTTATCTCTTGGAGCCTTCTCTCATTCTCTCTATTGAGGCCGCTGAGCACAGCATTCTCTTTGGAAAGCTGAGCAATATACGAATCCTTGTTCACATGCTCAACACAAAGCGAGCAACCTTTGCACTCATGCCTAGATACGAAGATGCCAAGAACACAGAAACGCCGATGATAAGAGCAAGCCCTGCGTACATCCAGAGAATCGGGATACTCAGGCTCTTGACTGATTCATCACCGGTTGATATAGCCATAATAGTAAGCGTACGACCGCGTTTCTTACCAATACGATTCTTCAAGGCCTTATGCCACATTATGACCCGCTTTTTTATTGAAAGAATCCTATCATTTACTTTCTCTTCATTCATGTTACCTTAGTCCTTTTGAAGGCTTATTAGCCACTTTGCCACAGGCAGCCGTCGAACTCAGCCGCCTACATCGAGCGGAGAAAGCCCACTTCTCCTGGCATAGCTACCCAAGCTAATCATGGTGATAAAAGGACAACGTACAGTTCGACACACATGCCCATTTTCCTGCTACCCGTCATTTTTTTGTGCCCGCTTTTCGTAATCCTTTAAATGTTAGTCTGCACCTTGGTGAGACCAACGATACGCATTGACAGATCTTTCCGGCTACCGTTGCCCAAAATCAGGCTTGACTGAACCAAGCGGTATGTCAATCACTGCCCAAAACTAAGTAATATAAGTAGCATAAGCAGAGTCAAAATGCGAATCAGCTTGCCAAGCCAATAGTAAGAGGCCGGCTACCTGAGTATTAACGCCTCTTGAACAGCTGTTTCTTCCTCTTTTGAGAGAGCGTACTCAGATGCGCCTCCCTTAATCGGCTTTGCATAGACTCTCGATTCTTCACGCCCATACAGGCTCGTTATGACTAATCCATCTCCTTTGCCATTGAGTAAAGCTAAGGCAAAACTCTGCCTGCCTCCGATATCATCAAAAGCGTCAAAACGGACAACTCCGACACCTTGGAGGTAGCGCTGGGACTGGCGATGGACATCTTCGATAAAATCTTCCAAGGCTTCCTGCTTACGTTCAGTTCTTTCTATTCGCTTAACGTATTCTCCTAAAACTTTCTCGAGATTCTCCCCCTGCACTCCATCTAAAAGCTTACGGTAGGTTCTTAATACCTTGCTAAGCTGGAAGTTAAGAACAATAAAGAAAGCAGTTGCAGCTATGAAGAGAACGATGAGAATATTCATAGGATCTTCCACAATAAGACCGATAGCTTCATGCAAGCCGTTAAGTGCTTCCACACGACTTCCTCCTCAAAAGTCTTTCGTGCACAATTCGCACGTAGGCTTTATCCTATTCTCCAGAGACATACGTAGCACCTTCCCCAAGAAAGCAGGTTGCTCAGCCTGAAAAAAGCCCCCTGCCGGAACCGATATTTCCCGGGAAATATCGATAGTGGATACAATAGTGCAATCTATGAATGTTCCTACAGCCCTTCTAAAGACTATAATATACTAATCCCCTTATGCCCCAAAGTAAACTATGCCTCTATCGCCCACCAGAAAAATCTCGTGCGACATACCCGGTTAACATAAACGGAATAGGGGCTTTCGTTTCGCCAAACAAAGGCTGTATGTGGACGCACGATTAGCATTCTTGTTTGCTTTCTCTGGATAGAATACTTGTACTAACCGCTTAACTAATAAAATGTTCCACGTGGAACATTTTGTTTTCCCTGCTATTTAACTGTTTGAGTATTTGACAGGCAACTTATATATCTATTTTCCATGTACCGCCCGCAAGCGTTGCTCGCCGTCACGTAATAAGTTCGGTTCCTGTTAATTCCCGATACTTTTGATGTTTTTCAATGTCCAAGAAGACTGGGCCGTAACATCTGTCCTTTAGCATGAACACGATCTTCACAGGACAACTGATTACCAGGACGACCGATTATGTAGACTCGACATAAATAGAGTCTCAAGAGTTGCTTTCCTGGCAATTATACCACAAGGTGGATCATTACAAATGGGCTCCCTGCCGCAGGCTGCCCTGACAAGCCCAACTGCCGGGTGTTCTCTGGCAGGATTCACGCTATCATAACCCGTGAGCCGGCGGTTCTTTCCTTGCTACGAAGCAAGCATTTGGGACGGGCCTCCGGCGAAGCCCCGCAGCCGGTCTACAATTCTCCGACGCCTTGCTAAGGGGTCTCTTTTGATCGGCCCGCGGATTCGAACTTGAATCGGTTTTCTAAAGACCGGCATCCGGCATACACTTACCAAAAGACGAAGCCTTGCTCCACTCGCCATAGGGCTAGCCGGCGTTATCCAGGTGAATAAAATGCTAGCCCGGCAATGCTTGCGATTCTACGCGGGGGTCTGCGTCACAACCTATGCCTAAGGACAGAGCCCGGAAAAGGCTGTCTCCTGTCCCCGAAATCCCGTGTTACCCGGTGAAAGAAGGATACACAGAGTGGATGGGAGGCCGGATTTTTACACCCCTCGTTGCAATCACCGGCCTCCCCGGAAAGAAGAAGCACGTGATCCTACGTAGCAAGTATCGCGCTTGTGGGCGGCTCCTCTAGCGGAATTGTCTTAGACAATGTCCCGCACGTGCATCAAAAGCGCACTTTTGACACTATCCTGCCTGCCGGCTTGTATCAGGAGACTTGATGTCTTCGTTATAGTGTTCGCATAGCTCAACAAAGACGTACATGAGTACTGCAAAGTGGACGGTGTCACACTCGGCAACGGTACACGCAACGGGGCGCTTTTGGAGAACCTGGCCCGCAAGAGAAAGGCCGGATTATTGCACCTGCCATTGCAATCACCGGCCACCCCTGAAAGAGAAAGCGCGTAATCCTGAGTGGGGATCGTTGTACAGGAGAAGGCGCTCCCATCAGAGGCGCCTTCCGAAAAACCGATCCGTAAGGAGAAAGCTGCGCCTTTACACTTCTCGTTGCGGTCACCGGTCACCACAGAAAGAGAACGCACCTATCCGTAGGGGCCAGGTTTTGCACTCCAAGACGACACCCCAAGCGGATGCCATTTGGCCATAGTTCGGCTCGCAGACAAACGGCCGGACTTTGACATCCATCGTTGCAATCACCTGCGGCTCCGCACAAAACAAAACGGTCGCACATTGCTGAACTGATACTCGATGGTAATCCGCATGCAAAAGCTCCCCACCTGAGCACAGCAACATCAGCCGTGTAGCAGCCATCAAACTTGACAAAAAGCCTTCATCAGCGCCACTTGGCTAAACGTGATGGCCGTCTCCATATCGCCCTGTTGCAAACACTGATTCTCCATGGAAAAGGCATGCGTATGATACCGGGCAACAGCCATGACGTGTTGCACTATAGGCAGCGCCCCAAAAGGAGCACCCTGAACAGTGTCCGGCCAGTGCATGAGAAGCCGAGTCCTGACACTTCGTGTCGAATCACCGTGAAGCATGTAGATAGTGCGCGTATGGAGTTCAGCGATCCCTTTTGCAATCGGGAACATCAATCTCAGTAGGTCACCTTGACAGTATCGCGCTTACCGCCTTATGACGGGGTTTTAATCCCTTCGTTATTATCTTCGCAAGGCTTAGTGAAAGAGTACATGCGTGGTACAGGAGTAGCCGGTGTTGCACTCAAGGACGGCGCTCCCAGCGGGGTGCTTCTGGTAAACCCGGCCTGTAAGCGAATAGCCTCGTTTTTGCCTCCCTCGCTGCGATCAGCTGCTACCCCGGAAAGGAGAAGAGCACCATCGTACCTGGCACGTATTGTACTCGCTGACACCACCTCTAACCCAGCGCCCTGCACTATGTCCATCCCGTACAACAGAAGCGTAATATTGACACTGTCATGCCTACCGGCTTCCAACAGCGCCTTGATACCCCGGTTACAGTCCCAGCGCAGCTCAATGAAAAAGCAGATGCGTAGTGCAGGCTGGACTGTGTCACACTGGGGAACGCCACTCCCAGCGAAAGTGCTTTGGGAAAACCCGGCCCCCAAGAGAATGGCCCGATTTTGAACCCCTCATTGCAATCACCGGCTAACCTTGAAACAGAAAGCGCATGATTCTGTGTGGTGATTATCGCGATGGGGGCTGCACTCACAGCAGGAACGCTTTGGGAGAAATCCGGCCTGTAACCGAAAGGCCTGCTTATTGCATCTCTCGTTGCGATCACTGGCTTCCCCGGAAAGAAGAAGCGCGTAATCCCGCGCAGCCATTACTGTACTTGGAGAAAGAGCTCTCAGCAGAGGGCCTTGCGAAAAACCCATCCGTAAGGGGAAAGCAGCGCCTTTACACTTCTAGCTGCAGTCACCGACCACCCCGGAAAGAGAACGCGCGTAATGGTAGGGGACAGGTGCTGCACTCGAAGACGACTCCTGTGGCCCTGACGCCCTGAACAGAGCCGGGCCCTAGGCGAACGGCCGGACTTTGACACACCTCGTCAAGATCGCCTGCCACTGCGTCAACCAGAGAGTGTATGCGCGTTATTGCAGCCTCTTACCTTCCGGGTAAATGGAAACAAGAAGGAGAAACTCAAAAAAGAAGGTGTGATGAGATACATCACACCTCTATAGCTACGGCAGTCTTGTCTGAATCAGACAACATTTCCTATGTTCCTGACGTGCAAATCACAGGACGAGAGCGAGGATCCTTTCCAGGTCTTCATCACTATAATACTCGATCTCAATTCTCCCTTTCTTCTTACCGGGACGAACGCGAACTTGTGTACCGAAGGCGCGCCTCAGCTGCTCTTCAATTGATACAATATGCGGGTCTTTTTTCTGATCCGCTTTGGCCTTGGTTTTCTGTAGTCTCCCTGTCGCGACGACACGACGCACCAGCTCCTCCGTTTCCCTCACAGAGAGCTGCTTTTCAACAACATACTTACAAACCTTCTCCTGGAGCTTCAAATCATCGATTGCCAGCAGCGCTCTGGCATGTCCCATGGAAATTGTTCCACGTGAAACAATCGCTTGTACTTCAAGAGAAAGGCTCAGAAGCCGCAAGGTATTTGTAATGGTTGGCCTGCTTCTCCCAAGAACTTTCGCCAGCTCTTCCTGGGTCATGCCAAACTCTTCAACGAGTCTCTTATATGCTTCCGCCTCTTCTATTGGATTGAGTTCTTCTCTTTGAAGGTTCTCGATTAGCGCAACCTGAACCATCTCAATATCCTTAAGAGACTTTACGATAACGGGCACTTTCTCAAGGCCAATCATGCGAGCAGCTTCAAGCCTGCGCTGCCCCACCACCAATTCATAGGAGTCGCCTTTCTGTCGCACGACAAGAGGCTGCACTATGCCGTGCTGCTTAATAGAATCGGCAAGCTCCGCCAATTTTGATTCGTCAAATTGTTTCCTCGGCTGAAAGGGGTTGGGCAGAATCACATCAACAGGCAATTCCCTTACCTCGTGACCTGCAACTGTCTCAATATCCGGTATAAGCGCCCTAAGCCCTCTCCCTAGCCCCCTCTTAGCCACCGGCCATCACTTCCTTTGCTAATTGTCTATATGCCTCAGCGCCTTTAGACCTTGCGTCATACATAATAATAGGAATTCCGTGACTTGGCGCCTCGCTTAATCTGATATTTCTAGGTATAACAGTTTCGTATACTTTGTCAGAGAAAAATTTCTTTACCTCTTCAGCCACCTGCTGGGAGAGATTCGTCCGTGAATCATACATAGTAAGGACTACTCCCTCCAGCTCTAGGCCTGGATTCAGGTGCCTCCTTACTAACTGAATTGTGCTAAGCAACTGACTAAGTCCTTCAAGGGCATAGTATTCGCATTGGATCGGCACGATGACAGAGTCTGCAGCAGTCAGTGCGTTCAAAGTCAACAAACCCAGCGAGGGAGGGCAGTCGATAAATATGTATCCATAGTCGTCACGTATTTGCTCCAGGGCTTTTCTTAATCTCATTTCCCTCGACATAGTGGAGACTAACTCGATCTCCGCGCCTGCCAACTGAATGGTGGCCGGCACCACCTGCAGATGTTTAATGGGCGTATTAAGCACAAGGTTTTCGATAGGTTCATCATTTATCAGAGCGTCGTAAATGCACTTTCCAGCGTTAACCTTATCGACCCCAACCCCGCTGCTTGCGTTACCTTGAGGATCGATATCCACAAGAAGAACGTCCGTGCCTTCATCTGCCATACATGCACTGAGATTTACTGCGGTAGTGCTCTTTCCTACTCCACCTTTTTGGTTGACAACAGCTATTACTCTTCCCATTACCACCCGCTCCTGAGAGACTATTCTTACTCAACTAGGATTTGCCGGCATTAGGCCTGCGCGTGTCTTAGGCGATTCTTCCTTTGAACCATTCCATGGCTTGCTTATGCGGATCCTGAGTTCCAGTACATCGTCATCACGGACCTCTTCAGTAACAACCTTAACCCCGGTAGCTTTCATCTGCCCCACAACATCCTTTATGGCATTAAGGAACAGCCGTATGTCCTTGATTGCACGAACAGAACCATTCTCTTCGCCCCGCACCTTCTTCTTCAGCTGTCTTTTGCGGATCTGTTTGAGCCTGACTTCTACCAATGCCTCTGTTTGCTCAACAGTAAGTCCCTTCTTGCATATCTTATCTAACACTGCTAGCTGCTCACGTTCAGATTCCAGCTTTAACAAGGCCCTGGCATGTCGTTCAGTGATTTTCTTCTCGCCCAAAGCGTTTAGAACAGGCACAGGCAACTTCAAGAGCCTGAGCTTATTCGCAATGGTCGACTGGCTCTTACCTACACGTTTGGCCAGCTCTTGCTGTGTCAGACCGAACTCCTTAATCAGCCTTTCGTATCCGATGATCTCCTCAAGTACTGTCAAATCTTTACGCTGCAAGTTTTCGATTAACGAAAGCTCTGCTGATTCACTGGGAGTAAGGTCTCTTATCAGTACAGGGACAGTTGCAAGCCCAGCCATTCTGCAGGCCCTGAGGCGTCTTTCACCAACAACCAACTCATACCCGCCATCGCTTAACCTGACGATCAAAGGCTGAAGCACTCCGTGTTCTTTGATGGAGGCACTCAACTCTTCAAGGCTCTGTTCATCAAAAGTCTCCCGAGGCTGGTAGGGGTTTGGTTTGATCTGTTCAATGGGGATGTGTGTAATTCGATCCTTTGCCGCAGCCTTATCCCTTCCGCGAAAGCCGATAAGACGCGACAGTTCCTCTCTCATGAAAAGTCCTCTCCTTAGAAATGCCGTAGATACTATTTCGTCGTAGAGAACTGAGTTCCTCCCCTACCTTTTGCGTGCCTCCTTTTGACTAAACCCCTGTTTGCAGGTGATCGTCTCTCTTCTTCTCCTGCTCAAATCGGTATGGTTAGTCTCCGCTTTCTTTAGATCTTGTCATATGCCGCCCAAAAATCCTACTTTCAGACGATGGGCCGCTTAGCCGGGATGCCGGGCCTTCTGGGGTATTTCTCAGGTGTGGATGTCTTCTTTCGAATTATCACTATGGACCTTTGCCCGTAATTCCAGGGCAGCGCAATGTCCTCGATCCTCTCCATGTACCCTCCCATTGTTTCTATGGCTTTCATACCTCGTGGAAGTTCATCTTTGACTCTGGGTCCTTTCAGCGCAGCAAACACACCGCCAACCTTAACAAAGGGCAAACACAGCTCAGCCAAGACAGCCATCTCTGCAACCCCTCGCGCAACTACAAGGTCATGGGTTTCTCTGTGCCTCTCGTTACGAGCTATATCCTCAGCTCTACCCCATATTACCTCTGTATCAGTGAGTTCGAGGCGAGATGCGAGAACCTGAAGAAACTCTACGCGCTTCCGCGAAGCTTCCAGTAATGTAAGGACCAGAGATGGCTTTTGGACTTTGAGAGGTATTCCCGGAAAACCTGCACCGGTTCCTACGTCTACTACGCGCCAGTCATCCTCAATCTCGATGGCCTTAGAACAGACGAGGGAATCTAGGAAGTGCTTTACGGCAACTTCTTCTCTGCCTTCTATGGACGTTAGATTCGTCTCCATACCGAACTCGACAAGAGCCTGGTAATGAAGGTCGAACAGGTCCAGCATATCCCGGCGTATATCAATACCCAGAGCTTTCCCGCCGGCAACAAGCACCTCCCTAAACTCCATCTCGGACACCCCTGCTTTGCCTTTGCTTGTGGCCTCCTGCCTCTAAGTAAGCGATTAGTGCCACGATATCTGCAGGATTTACACCTGATATCCTCGCCGCTTGTCCGATTGAGCCGGGGGCTACAGCAGTCAGCTTCTCTCTGGCTTCCCGTGAAATGCCGTGAACCAACGAATAATCGGTGTCTCTCGGTATCTTCATGTTTTCCAGACGTTGAGTCCGTTCTATTTGCCTCATCTGTTTTCTGATGTAGCCTGCGTACTTCAGCTCTATTTCCACTGCGAAAACCACGTCTTCAGGCAGCTCAACCCTGTCTTTGTCAAGCACAGCCAAAGACTGATAGCTGACGTTCGGCCGCTCCAACAAGTCCGCCAGAGAAGTCCGAGATTGAACAGGTGTAGTCCCTATCTCTTTCAAAAGTCTTGTTGTTGCAGTATCCCCGGGAACGATTGTGGATTTGAGCCTTTTGAGCTCGGCTTGGATCTGATCGCGCTTCCTCCTGAACATCTCGTACCGTTCTTCGGAAACCACACCCAAAGCAAATCCCTTGTCTGTCAGGCGCAAATCCGCATTATCCTGCCTGAGAGTAAGGCGGTACTCCACGCGGGAGGTCATCATGCGATAGGGCTCTCTAGTTCCCTTTGTGACTAGATCATCTATGAGCACCCCAATGTATGCTTCGGAACGTCCTAACACGAAAGGCTCCTGTCCTCGAAGCTTCAAGACTGCATTGATCCCTGCGATAAGCCCTTGACTCGCAGCCTCTTCATAGCCAGATGTCCCATTGATCTGTCCGGCAGCAAACAAGCCCGGCACTTTCTTTACTTCGAGCCATGGAAATATCTCAGTCGGGATCAGGCAGTCGTACTCTATTGCATATCCCGGACGCACGATTTCCGCATTTTCCAAAGCGGGAACACTGTGGACTATCTCTTTCTGCACGTCCTCCGGCAAGCTCGTGGACAGGCCTCCAAGGTAAATGACCTCCCCGTACCTTGTTTCAGGCTCAAGAAAGATCTGGTGCCTTTCCCTGTCAGGAAACTCCATGATCTTTGTCTCAATAGAAGGGCAGTACCTGGGCCCGGGCCCTGTGATAACCCCTGTGTACAGCGGCGCTCTGGACAGATTCGCCCTGATAATCTCGTGCGTTTTGGGTGTAGTGTAAGTTAAATAGCACGGCATCTGATCCTCCCTTGTACCACGGGTTTCGAAAGAAAACCCATAAGGGAGGACATGGCCGGGCTGTTCTTCAGCCTTGCCAAAGTCAATAGACTCTTTGGCTATCCTGGGAGAAGTCCCTGTCTTGAACCTTGCAAGCTCAAGTCCGAAACCCCTCAGGATCTCAGTCAGCCCGGTAGATGCAGGTTGTCCATAAGGCCCCGAAGGGTAGCTTACATCTCCTATATAGATCGTGCCTCCGAGATATGTCCCTGTGGCCAGGATCACACAAGGTGCCAGATACTTATTGCCTTCTTTAGTTAAAACGCCTCTGACCCGGCCTTCTGAGTCAGTAAGGACCTCTTCCACATGTCCGAGTTCTACTTGCAGATTCTTCTCTTTTCTCAGAACTTCCCTCATTCGAGCCTGATAGGCGTCTTTATCTGCTTGAGCACGTAATGAGTGCACCGCAGGGCCTTTTCTTGTGTTCAGAAGCCTAATCTGCAGATAGGTTTCGTCAATATTCCTTGCCATTTCCCCGCCTAATGCATCGATCTCCCTGATAAGCTGGGCCTTTCCTGGACCGCCCAAAGACGGGTTGCACGGCATGTCTGCAATTGACTCCCATCCCAAAGTCAGCAGGAGAACGGTTGTTCCCATTCTTGCAGCAGCCAGAGCAGCCTCACAGCCTGCATGGCCTCCTCCGACAACGATTACATCAAAATCATGCACTCCCACTGACACCTCCTTACAAAAAGTCCGGGCAATCGCTTATTTGCCGATGCAAAACTCGCTGAAGATCTTATCCATCAAGTCCTCTGAGGCAGACCGGCCTGTAATCTGATCCAGCCAAAAGAGGGCTTCATGTATATCAATGGCAACAAGGTCAGGTAAAACACCCCTGCCGAGAGCATCTTTAGCTTCTTTCATAGAATGCATCGCGTTCTGTACAGCCTCAAGCTGTCTGAGATTAGCCATGACCGGGCTTTCAGATGTCCCTGTAATCCTTTCCACAGCCAACCCGGCCAAAGCTTCTTCCAGTTCACGCAGGCCTTCCCCTGTTTTCGCACTCATTCTCAGTATCTTCTTGTCCCCGGCATAGGGCATAAGGCTTTCTTCATTGACAAAGCATTCAAGATCACATTTGTTTATCGCCACTACACCGGATTTGTCCGCTACCTGCGTCAACATGTCCAGCTCCTCATCGCAAACAGGACGGCTGCCGTCAATAACCGCTATAACCAGGTCAGCCTCTTCAGCCTGCCGGTTTGCAGCTTCTACCCCAAGCTGCTCGATGAGATTCCCGGTTTCCCTCATTCCGGCGGTATCCACGAGCCTTAACGGCACACCCTTAATGGAAATCCAGTCGTCTATGACATCCCGGGTAGTCCCCGGTATATCGGTGACAATCGCACGCGCTTTTCCTACAAGGGCATTGAACAGGCTTGACTTGCCTACGTTAGGCCGCCCGACAAAAACCACGCTTACACCGTCCCGGTAAACCCGGCTGCTCATACCGGCATCGGCCAGTTCTTTAAGGGCAGCTACCGCTTCTTCGGCTCGCTCCACCATATCTTCTACGTCCATTGCGTCAACAGCTTCATCAGGAAAATCGATTGAAGCTTCTATATGTGCAATCAGTGTCAACACATTATCCCGTATCCGGTTCACCCTGGACGAAAGATCGCCCCTTAAGTTCGCCAGCGCAAGCCTACGTGCAGAGTCGGTCTTTGCACGGATAATGTCTATTACGGCCTCTGCCTGAGAGAGATCTATTCTTCCTGCCAGAAACGCTCTTTTTGTAAACTCTCCCGGTTCCGCAAGGCGTGCTCCCAATCTTATTACGAGCTCCAGGACCTTCATGAGGACGGAAACCCCGCCATGGCAACTGAATTCCACCACATCTTCTCTTGTAAAACTATAAGGAGCAGGCATAGCAATAGCAAGGGCCTCGTCGATGTGTTCTCCTGTCTCAGGATCCACTATTGAACCGTATCTGACTCCCCATGGTTTCAGATCTCTTTTGCGCTGACCTGAAAGATCCCTGAAGATCTGAGAAGCAATGTCAAAAGCCCGGTTTCCGCTGACCCTGACAATTCCTATAGCACCCTCTCCCAAAGGAGTAGATATAGCTGCAATAGTCTCTCTCGCATCTGACACAGGCAAAGCCCCTCCCGGAACACTGCTTTTGTAGAGTAATCAGTGTCTTCCTCACCAAAAGTGTAGCATATAATGAAAAAGCGTGTCATAAAGACACGCGCTTCTTCCTATTCTGCTTTCCTCTGTTATGTTCACGCTTCTTTTGGTGCAACAACCACATATCTATACGGATCTTCACCTTCACTGAAGGATTCCACACCGCTGCACTCTTGGACGGCAAGATGGACTATTCTGCGCTCCATCGGGTTCATTGGCTCCAGACGGATTGCTCCTCCGTCTCTCCGGACTCGCGCAGCCACAGACTTGGCCAGACGCCTCAAAGATGCCACCCTTCTACTGCGATACCCGCCGGCATCAACCAGAATCCTAATCTCCTCTGCAGGTTCTCCGGAGGCCTCGCGCCGCCTAGAACAATTACCGGCAACAAGATTTACCAGGTACTGAACTGCATCAAGAGTGGCACCGCGCCTTCCGATGAGCACTCCCACCTCATCGCCGAACACCTTAAACTCCAGCGTACCATCGTCAAAAGACGACTCAATCGTAATATCCCCCAGATCCATATAGTCAATCAGTCTTTCAAAAAACTTATAGACTTCATCTTTCAAACTCATCTTTTCGGTCACTTTAACACGTGCCAATCTCTGACCGACAAGTCCTAGGATCCCTCTTGAGGGCTCCTCAAGGATTTCAATGTCTACTTCATCTTGCGACAGACCCAAATCCTTCAAAGCATCTTGAACCGCTTCTTCTACAGTCTTGCCGCTTTTCTCAACGCTTCGAACCATTTTTAGTCTTCCCCCTTGCTGCCCTGCTCTGGAGTATCAAGCAAGGCCCTGGGTGTACTCCCTTTCTCTGAATGTGAAGATAATTCTTCAACACGCTTCTTCATTGCCGGGCTTCGGCTGATTAGCCAACGCTGCACCACATCAAATACGATAGTTACCACCCAGTACAAGGTAACAGCAGCCGGAAACTGAGTCCCTCCAAGATACAGAATGAACCCGCTCATAAAGATCGTCATCATTTTCTGGCTGGCCTCAGTGGACATCATAGCGGATTGAACATAGGTTAACCCGCCTGCAGCGATAGCGAGGATCCAGTCAGGCTTTTGAAGGTCAGGTATCCAAAGAAACGGCTGCGTGAACTCGTATGTCCTCAGCGCCGCAAAAAGCGCCCAGATGATGGGCAACTGAATCAGAGTAGGCAGACAACCACCGAGAGGATTGATGTTGTAGCTCTTGTACAGTTCAAGAACACGCCTTTGGTATTCCTCGCTTTGAGATCCGTACTTCTCCTGAAGCTCCTGCACTTTCGGCTGAAGCAGCTTCATTTCTTCCATAGATCTGGTCTGCCTGACGGTGATCGGGTAGAGCACCAGCTTCAAAAGGGCGGTAAACGCTATTATTGCTAATCCGTCGCTGCCGGTAACATTTGAAAGAAATTGCACCAGCAAATTGATTACTTGTGAAATATAAGTCAAGAGCTCTGACCTCCTGTCGCTTCCATGTCAAAACACTAATCTCTAAGGTACAGGGTCCCATCCTCCGGGATGGAAGGGGTGGCACTTGACCAAGCGCCTTATGGCAATATATGTACCTTTCAATGCACCGTACTTGCTGATAGCTTCGTATGCATATGCCGAACACGTGGGGTGAAATCTGCATGTAGGCCTCGGTTTTCTGGAGGATATCCATCTCCTGTAGAAAGCGATAAGCCCTAACTCGATGCGTTGTGCGATTTCAGCCAGACTTTTCATTGCCATTTTCCATGTCAGCCCTTACTTCCTGAGCTATGTCAGACTTTTCCCCATCTGTTTCAACGATATCGGCTTTCACCAACAGCCTGTGCAATTGGTTGGAAATCTCCCGGAAAGAAGCGGTCTTCGCCTTCATCCTTGGCGTAAGGACCAGGTCAAAGCCCTTTCCCATTCTCAAATCGCCTTGACACGCTCGCCACGCTTCCCTCATGATTCTTTTTAAATGGTTCCTTTCGACGGCGCCACCTAATTTCCTGCTAACCGTTATGCCGACCCTGTTGTAAGGTAAAGCGTTTTCAAGAGCATACACGACAACCATGTCGCCGACATATGCTTTTCCGGACTGGAATACCTTACGAAACTGCTCATTCTTACGGAGTCGCTCTACTTTTTGCATCGGCGGCACCTTGCCTTGCTTTCGGCATTATCGGATTTATACGGTCAGGCGCTTTCTCCCTCTCCGGCGCCTCATCTTAATGACCCTGCGGCCTCCCCGTGTCCGCATTCTCTTCATAAAACCATGGCGCCTTGCTCTGCGCCTTACTTTCGGCTGATAAGTCCTTTTCATTATTAATCGACCTCCTAAATCCCCCACTGGACCACCCTGTACAAATACGAGTATAAGGTAACGCCTTTCTGTGTGTCAAGCTTCCCGGACTTAACCGTTATTTCACGTACATTTTTCCGTTTTTCGTAGGACAACAATACCCTGTTTTCACCACTTGCCGCCACACCCCAAACTCCTATACTGCTCCTCCTGCTCTCAACGCTTGTCTACTCTTGAAACGTTTGCTAAGATAAGCATGTGGACTTTTCCAGTCTTTCCATAAATGTTGGTAAGAGGTATAGTTTTCCCCCGCAAGCAAACACTTATGCACAGGCTGTGGATAACCTTGTGGGTAAACCGTTGATATCTTAAGTGAGTATTCTACAAGACTTTCGCCGCTTTCTGAAATCGCCTGTGGATAATACATATAACGAGCTAGACTGCATGTTTTAAAGAGAAAACCGCCTCCTAACTGTCGTAGCTTTATCCACAAAATCTGTGGATTCCCTGTGGATAGAACGTTAGTTTCCTGTGAATGGTGACTTGCTTGACATCTTTCCACATATTGTGGAAAGGCCTGTGGAAAACTCAGGGTGAAAGGCATGGCAACGAAATGATACGCCTTTTTTCACGTCTTTTCGGAAAACGAATTGAAACGCATGACAGGCACTTTTCGACTTGTTCCAACCCTCATGAATCGTCCTGGAGAGAACAGGAGCGCGGTGTCAGAATCGCAGTGTACGATTCCCTTAGTACACTACCGCGAATAGTAGATATCAGGTCAAGTGACTACGCTGAGCTATTAAATGAAGTATCATCAAAAACCTATGCCCTTGCCCATGACAAAGGAAGCACTTTACCGTACATAGCTATAAAGGAAGTTGTGGAAAACCTCCTTCACGCTGACATACAGGAAGCTGTCATAACGATTCTTCCTGATGGGAATACTATCAGAGTGTCTGATCAAGGTCCGGGTATTCCAGACAAAGAAAAGGCTTTCCTTCCAGGTTTCACCACAGCATCATCGAAAATGAAAGAAATCGTAAGGGGAGTAGGTTCAGGCCTTCCCATAGTGAAAGATTCCATGCGATCTATCGGCGGAACCATCTTAATAGAAGACAACCTGAAACAAGGGTGTGTCATTACTCTTTCGTGTTCAAAGGAAGGTAAAGAGCCTGCTCGCGTAGTGAAAGAGAAGCCTGCCGGTGCAAGCGGTACGCCATCCCAGCCTTCCACGGCTCAACGCGCACCCGGGGTAATCGATAATTCCGAGACATATGAAAAGCTCCACAATATCCTTTCCCATCGACAGAAAAAGGTTTTCATGATACTTGCGGAAGAAGGTGAAGGAGGACCTTCTTTGGTGGCGAAGGAATTATCAATTAGCCTTAGCACGGCTTATCGGGATTTAGTCGTTTTGGAAAACCATGGTCTAATACAGACTGTAGATTCTTCAGGAAAACGTAAATTAACCTCGAAAGGTATTGCATTTCTCCCCTATATTGCGGGATAACCTATTATATGGTGTTTATCAGGGTTTCAGGGGGTAGGGTCCATGGCTGAACAGGCTGCCACGCTTTGGGGTCAGGTACTTGAGATTATGCAATCGAAAGTATCGAAACCAAGCTATGAAACGTGGTTCAGAAATACCGAAGGAATAAAACTTAACGGGAATACGATAGTTGTCAAGACGCCTCATGACATAGGCAGGAAGTTTCTAACTGACAACTACCGTGAAGATATCGTCGGCACTCTAAAGGCTATTACAGGCAAGGATATGGATGTAACGTATGTTTCAGGCGATCCTTCTGTTGGGCCGTCACTTATTGCCGGTGACCAGGTTAGTCCGGTTTCCTTGCCCGGAGATGATATGTACGTTGCAAAACTCAATCCTAAGTACACTTTTGAGACTTTTGTTGTGGGAAACAGCAATATGTTTGCACATGCAGCATGCCTTGCAGTAGCTGAAGCGCCGGGCAAAGCTTACAATCCTCTTTTTATCTACGGTGGAGTAGGGCTGGGCAAAACCCATCTCATGCAGGCAATAGGGCACTTCGTCTTACAACGCTCACCCAATGCCAAAGTCGTGTATGCCCCTTGCGAGAAGTTCACAAACGATCTTATCGACTCTATCAGAGACGATAAAACCATGGAGTTTCGCGAGCGGTACCGCAATGTGGACGTGCTCTTAATCGACGATGTCCAGTTCTTAGCCCAGAAGGAGCGCACACAAGAAGAATTCTTCCATACTTTCAATGCGTTGCACGAAGCAGGGAAGCAGATAGTCATCTCAAGCGACCGTCCTCCTAAGGAGATTCCTACACTGGAAGACCGCCTGCGTTCCCGATTTGAATGGGGTTTGATATCTGATATCCAACCTCCTGACCTCGAAACAAGGATCGCTATCTTAAACAAGAAAGCCCAACAAGAAGGGCTTGACATACCTCAAGATGTCTTAGTCTACATAGCAAACCAGATACGTTCAAACATCCGTGAACTGGAAGGAGCATTAACCAGGGTAGCTGCTCATTGCTCGATTCATAATCGTCTGATGACAGTTGCCGCGGCAGCCGATTGCTTGCGTGATCTGATCCCTGCTCAAAGGCCGAGACAGGTCTCTATATATCAGGTGCAGCAGGCAGTAGCCCAATACTTCCGTGTATCAATGGATGATCTGAAATCTAAGAAAAGAACTAGGAATATTACGTATCCACGGCAGATCGCAATGTACCTATCAAGAGAACTGACTGAAGCATCTTTGCCTAGGATAGGAGATGAATTCGGCGGACGCGACCATACTACCGTGATGCATGCGTGTTCAAAGATACAAGACGATATACAGCAGGACCCTGCTCTTGCCGCCTCTGTCAAGGAGATCATCTCTAAACTTAAAGAAATGACTTGATCTTTACTTATTTATAAGGATAAGGAGAAGCCCGGGTGTGGATTGTCTGTTAGCACTTTGCTCATTACTTGTGGAGACTTTGTTGATGGTTTTCTGAACTAGATTTATCTCTGGATTATGTGGACAAACTGTGCGGGAAATCCACATGCTTGTCCACAGCGGGATCTCATTGATGTCATTGCGTACAACGACTTATCCACAAATCAACAGGCCCTACTACTAGTACTACGAAAGTGTACAAGTACTAGAAAATCGTATTAGTAGTACTACTTGTTGAAAGTATGTATTGAAAAAGGGGGAACCTCTGAATGAATAACCTACCGGGTACTGATAATGCAGTCTCTTGTGACAGAGAGCTTTTGGCAAAAGGTGTAGCTATAGTGCAAAGAGGTGTTTCATCCAGGAGTACACTGCCTATTCTACAGGGAATGCTGATAGAAACATCGGATAAGGGCCTTCACCTTATCGGAACTGATCTCGAGTCGTACATAGAGACCTATGTTCCCAGCTCGCTTACAGGCAGTTTTCGGATGGTTCTTCCTGCGAAGTATCTGGGGGAGATAGTTCGTAGATTGCCGGAAAGAGAAGTCGTACTCAGATATGACTCTGAAAAAAGAGTTGCCGTTATTTCAAGCGGAAAAGCGGTATACGAGATTAATTCCATGGATCCGGCTGAGTATCCATTGTTCCCTGAAGTGCCTGAGATAGCATGGTGGAAAGTGGCCGGGAAGGAACTTGCCAATTTCATCAAAATGACGGCTTTTTGCGTGGCTACGGAAGAAACCAGGCCTTTCCTTACCGGTGTTTTCATGGAGTTTGACGAAAACGAAGTTAAGCTGGTGGCTACAGATTCATTTAGATTAGCTTTAACACGGGTTTCTTCTGAGAACGGCTTTTCTCGGAAAAGGGACAAAGGCTTACTCATCCCTGCCAGGGCTCTCAACGAAGTAGCAAGAATACTTCAGAATTCTGACGAGGAAGTAGAGGTATACGCATCGGAAAACCAGGTAGCTTTCAAGTGGACAGATACGACGATTGTAAGCAGGTTGATTGAAGGCCAATTTCCAAGTTACGAAAGGGTAATCCCACAGCAGCACAGTACGTTGATAGTCGTGGAAAGGGAAGCTTTCCAGGAAAGCGTGGAACGCGTATCTATTATGGGCCAAGATGAGTTTGGAACTGTCCGTCTCAGTGCGCGAGATACGACACTCACGGTGAGTGCTAATGCTCCGGAAGTGGGGAGGGCACTGGACGAGATCTCAGCAATCAAGGTTACAGAGGGGAACGGAGAAATTGCTTTAAAGGCAAGGTTTATTACTGATGTGCTGAAAGCTGTAGACGATGACGAGATAGCTATCAAGATGACAGGAGGAAGCACAAGCCCGGTTATTCTCACCCAAGTAGAAAGTGAGCCGGCTAAACCTGTCAGGTTCCTGTATCTTATAATGCCTGTATCGCTAAATGTATAGGCGCGGTAGGAGTCAAGTTGCCTTATTATGGAGAAGACGAGAGTTGAAAGAATCGCAATAAGCGGAAGTGTAATCAGGCTTGATCAATTCTTAAAATGGGCAGGTCTCGCAAGTACCGGAGGCCACGCCAAGGAGCTCATACAATCAGGCTATGTTCTTGTGAACGGAGAAATAGAAACTCAAAGAGGAAGAAAGCTCAAGAGCGGGGATAAAGTGGAAGTTGAGAACGTTGAAGGGATTGTCTACGAAGTAACGGAGGATGCAGAGTATGCTCCTTGACAAGCTGAGATTGAGGAATTTCCGGAACTATACTGCCCTCGATATAGAATTATTTCCCGGGAAAAACATACTCTTGGGTAATAACGGACAAGGGAAGACAAACATAATAGAGGCTGTCTATTTATGTGGCACCGGAAAGTCGTACAGAACATCCCGTGACATGGAGCTTGTCAGGTGGGGAGAGTCAACGTTCTACACTGCTTCGCGGTTTATCCGAAAGAACGGAGACCTCCTTGTGGAAGTTGCTTTCAGTCCCGAAAGAGGGAAGAGAATTCGCTTAAACGGCGTTCATCAAGATACTGCTATTGACTATATCGGTGCTGCAAACGTTGTAATATTCGGCCCTGACGACCTAAGGATCATTAAGGGGGGGCCTGTTGAGCGAAGGAAATTCCTGGACTCGGAGATATCTGCAGTAAACGAGCGGTACCGTAAGGACCTGGCCGATTACCGGAGGATTTTAATACAACGTAATACATACCTAAAAGATGCACGCCATAAGGTAGATTCTATACATGTCAAAGCAGCATTGGATGTCTGGGACGAGCAATTGGTATCTGTAGGCGTGCGCATAATGGTGAGAAGGGCTAAGGTTATTCAAGAGTTTTCAGCTCTGGCGCAGAATGCGTGGAGGGATATTTCCTCTTTAGGCCTTCTTAAGCTTATTTACCGTCCTTCATTTGATGTTGAAAGGCCTTTTCTCTCTGACGAACAGGCTGATGAACAGGGAATGACCAAGAAGTGGTCAGCCTTGTTTCATGACGAGCTCGTCAAGCTAAGGCAAGATGAACTCATGCGAGGCGTTACTTTGGTAGGCCCTCATAGGGATGATATGGTATTCACCTTGGACGGCACTGATATGAGAGCCTTCAGTTCCCAGGGTCAACAACGAGCTGCAGTGCTGGCCCTGCGCTTGGCAGAGCTTGATTTCATCAGGAGTGAGATGGGGGAAGACGCCATCCTCCTCTTGGATGACGTATCAAGTGAACTGGACCCCGAAAAAAGGGCCCATCTGTGGAAGTACATAGATCGGGGTATTCAGACTGTTATCACTACGACGGATGAAAAGATCGTTGATGAGCTTTCGGAGCCCGGAAAGATCTTTCTTGTACAAGCCGGCTCTGTCCAGGAGGCCAACTGATGACAGTCAGGATTAACGTAGCTATCCAAAGCAGCTTGCGCAGACTCGGGATAGTCAGAAAAGTCAAGCGTTCCCAGGCTGTTGCCATGTGGGAAGACGTAGTGGGCCCTGCTGCAGCCAAGGTCTCCAAGGCAGTTACGTGCAGAGACGGAATACTGTTCGTTGAGGTTAAGAACTCTGTATGGGCTACTGAATTATCGTTGTTGAAACGAGATATCTTAAAGCAGTTAAATCGGCGGTTGGGCGGAGGAACCGTAAAAGATATAAGATTTAGAGCCACCGGGAGGAGCTTACACGAACCTACGGAACAGCCGGGAGGACGAAAAGGTGAAGGGGTTCGAAGAGCGCGCAGACAAGCCCTTCCTGCCGGTGAGGTCCAAAGAATAAGGGAATTAGCTTCCGCTATCAAAGACCCTGCACTGAAAGAGGTCTTTGTACGGTTTGCCATTACAACAGAAGAAACCCGCAAGTTGCGTGAAACAGTTTAAGTGCTCTCCGATCTCAAGTGCCGGATGATCTAAATCACGCTCGCTTACATCCTCCGGATCATCTCCTATTACACCTAGATAACCGGATAAGTCTTAGCGTTGACACTGATTTTGATGTATAATAACATTGATTTGTGAAGAGTCGCGTTCATGGAAATACTATAAGCAACTGCGCTTTATAAGACATTATAGTATCCTCTGATATTACCAGAATATCACCAATATGTAGGGTTGATTGCGAACTTACGTTTGGTATAATTTTTTGTGGGGATACAGTTTATTGAGGAACCGTGGTGGACTCCATCACGGTTCTTACCAGTCAAACAAAAGGCGATTCTACCGGAAACACCAAGTCGACTATTTCCCGCCAGAAGTTGCTTGCCGTGACAAATGCGGAGGTGAGAACGTTTTCATGCGCAATACCCCAGGTAACAGAGGGATAAAAGATAACGGATATGATGCAGCTAAAATCCAAGTCCTGGAGGGGCTTGAAGCTGTTAGAAAACGTCCAAGTATGTATATTGGAAGCACGGGGCCGCGTGGGCTGCACCAGCTTGCTTTCGAGGTTATAGATAACAGTATCGATGAAGCTATGGCCGGGTACTGCAACTTCATCGAGGTCACTGTCAGAGGAGACGGCTCACTGAGAGTCGCGGACAACGGTCGTGGAATACCTGTTGACATCCATCCTGGCACAGGTAAACCTGGGGTTGAAGTTGTTTTGACAGTCCTTCACGCCGGAGGCAAATTTGACAGTGGAGCCTACAAGGTTTCAGGCGGCCTTCACGGTGTGGGTGTATCAGTTGTTAACGCACTTTCAGAGTGGCTGGAAGTCGAAGTCTCGTCCCATGGAGAAGTATATCTACAGAGGTACGAACGAGGCCGTCCTGTGACCGGCCTTGAGGTCGTCGGAGCTTCCGATGCTACAGGTACTACCATTACGTTTCTCCCGGATAATAAGATTTTCGAGATAACAGAGTTCAACTTCGATACCTTAGCACACAGGTTGAGGGAGCTTGCCTTCCTGAACAAAGGCATAAAGATCAGTCTTACCGATGAGAGAGCCGGCAAATCCGTTGAATTCATCTACGAAGGCGGAATAATATCCTTCGTTGAATATCTCAATAGAAACAAGGATCCCATCCACAAGGAGATCTTCTATATATCCAAGGAAATCAACGATACCTACGTGGAAGCCGCTCTTCAATACAACAGCGGGTACATTGATAACACTTTCTCATTCGCCAACCACATCAATACCACTGAAGGCGGAACCCATCTTGCCGGTTTTCGTTCAGCCCTTACGCGGACTATTAATGATTATGCACGCAAAGCAGGGTTTCTTAAAGAGAATGAAGAGAATCTCACAGGCGATGACGTAAGGGAAGGCCTTACTGCGGTCATCAGTGTTAAGCTGATTTCTCCGCAATTCGAGGGCCAGACCAAGACCAAGCTGGGCAACACGGAAGTGCGAGGGATAGTTGAGTCTGTAGTATCTGAGGGGCTTACTGACTTCCTTGAAGAAAACCCCCAGGCTGCCAGGGCAATTATAGATAAAGGGATCCAGGCGTCTCGGGCCAGGCTTGCCGCAAGAAAAGCCAAGGAGCTTACCCGTCGAAAGAGCGCCTTAGATGGTGCGGCACTTCCCGGAAAGCTCGCAGATTGCTCCATCCGCGAGCCGGACCTCTGTGAGCTGTTCATTGTTGAGGGAGATTCAGCCGGAGGCAGCGCAAAACAGGGGAGAGACAGACGTTTTCAAGCTATCCTGCCTCTGCGCGGAAAGGTCATTAACGTAGAAAAGGCACGGCTCGATAAGATCCTTGGGAATGAAGAGATCCGTGCAATGGTTACAGCCCTCGGAACCGGCATCGGAGAGGATTTTGACATCGAGAAGCTTCGCTACAGAAAAATAGTGACCATGACTGACGCTGACGTAGACGGCGCCCATATAAGGACTTTGCTGCTTACGTTCTTCTACCGATACATGAAACCACTGGTTGAGGGCGGCCACGTTTACATTGCTCAGCCTCCCCTTTACCGGGTCAGGCAAGGCAGAAAAGAGTGGTACGTGTTCAGCGACAATGAGCTTGAGGAGCTTCTCGAAGAATTAGGACGCAACAACATCAATGTTCAAAGATATAAAGGCCTTGGAGAAATGACCGCAGAACAGCTCTGGGAGACGACGATGAACCCTGAGACGAGAACGCTTCTTAAGGTCTCCCTTGAGGATGCTTTGGCGGCTGATGAGATATTTACTACGTTGATGGGTGACAAAGTGGAACCCAGGAGAGAATTCATCCGAACCCATGCAAGAGAGATTACTGAACTTGATATTTAAGACCTTGAGGAGGTCATAGTCTTTGCTTGAATTCACAGACGGCAAAATAATCCCAATTGACCTGAAAGACGAGATGAAGCGCTCGTACATGCTGTACTCAATGAGCGTAATAGTGGGAAGGGCTCTTCCTGATGTCCGTGACGGCCTGAAGCCTATCCACAGGCGCATCCTTTACGCAATGAATGAGATAGGCCTCACATCAGACAAGCCTCACCGAAAGTCTGCGACAATCGTCGGAGAGGTTATGGGTAAATACCACCCTCACGGAGACGCAGCGATTTACGATGCCTTGGTCAGGATGGCTCAAGACTTCTCGCAAAGGTATCCTTTGATTGACGGCCACGGGAACTTCGGATCAGTTGACGGGGACCCTCCGGCTGCGATGCGTTACACTGAAGCTCGAATGGCCAGGATATCTCAGAAGCTTTTGGCTGATATAGATAAGGACACCGTAGATTTCCAACCTAACTTCGATGAATCGTTGAAGGAGCCTGTGGTGCTGCCTTGCCGTTTCCCAAACCTCCTCGTAAACGGGTCATCAGGGATTGCTGTGGGAATGGCTACTAACATCCCTCCCCACAACTTAAGGGAAGTCATTGACGGCGTCATTATGCTTATAGATAACCCGGATGCGAAAGTTGAGGATCTAATGACCGTCATAAAAGGCCCTGACTTCCCAACAGCGGGCATAATTGTAGGAAAAGAAGGAATTCGAAGCGCATATACCACAGGCAGGGGTTCTATTAGGATAAGAGCCGCCGCTCAAATCGAGAGCCTCTCAGGGGGAAGGAACCGTATTATAGTCTCGGAGATTCCGTATCAGGTCAACAAGTCACGGCTGATTGAGCATATTGCAGAATTGGTCCGTGACAAGAAGATCGACGGTATTACTGATCTCAGGGATGAAAGCGACAGAGAAGGCATTCGGATCGTCATTGATGTCAGACGGGATGCAAACCCCAACGTAATACTGAATCAACTCTACAGGCACACGCAGATGCAGACGACCTTTGGCGTGATCATGCTGGTCATTGTAAACGGAGAGCCTAAGCTCCTTGACCTGAAGAGCGTGATTTCCCACTATATCGAATACCAGAAAGAGATAGTGGTAAGGAGAACGAGATTTGACCTGAACAAGGCAGAGGAAAGGGCTCATATCCTCGAAGGCCTCAAAATAGCCCTTGATAACTTAGATGCTGTCATCAATCTGATTCGGTCCTCCCCCACCCCGGATATTGCACGGGAAGGCCTGATGAAAAACTTCAACCTCACAGAGAAGCAAGCCCAGGCTATCCTTGATATGAGGCTGCAGAGGCTGACCGGCCTCGAGCGGCGGAAGATCGAAGACGAACTGAAGGACATTATGGAGCTGATAAAAGAGCTCAAAGGCATCCTTGCTGATGAGCAAAAAGTGCTCCAAATCATCAAAGACGAATTGTCAGAGATCAAAGAGACGTTCGGAGATGACAGAAGGACCAGGATTACAGCGGGCAGTTCAGACTTTGATGTTGAAGACTTGATAGCTGAAGAGGATATCGCAGTGACCCTGACTCATCAGGGATACATCAAAAGGATGCCTCTAAACACCTATAAGAGCCAGAGGCGCGGGGGCAGAGGCATTACAGCTACGAACCCAAAGGAAGAGGATTTTGTGGAGCACCTGTTCATAGCTACGACCCTAAACTACATCCTCTTCTTTACAGATAAAGGAAGGGTATACTCGCTAAAGGCCTATGAGATCCCTGAAGCAAGCCGTCAGGCCAGGGGCACCGCGATTGTCAACCTGATACCCTTGATGCCGGATGAAACTATCAGGGCAGTGATACCGATCAGGACGTTTGCACCTGATAAATACCTTCTCATGGCCACAAGGCGCGGCATTGTAAAGAAGACTGCCTTGGAAGAATTCGATACCAAGAGGAAGACCGGGCTTCTGGCAATTCGCCTGGATCCCGATGACGATCTTGTCAGTGTGAAACGGACTACGGGAAACCAGGAGATAATAATTGTCACAGCCCAAGGCTTGGCTCTTAGATTCAGTGAGGAAGACGTCAGGCCAATGGGGCGTAGTGCCAGGGGAGTTATTGGGATTCGCCTGGGAGACGGAGATACAGTCATAGGGATGGATGTAGTCAGAGAAGACCGGGATCTGCTTGTTGTCACTGAAAACGGTTACGGAAAGAGGACGCCTCTTAACCAATACCGTACTTACGCTTCCAGAGGAGGTAGAGGCGTCAAGGCCATTAAGCTTACAGACAAGACCGGCTTGGCAGTTGCCATTAAGGTGCTTGAGGGCGACGACGAGCTTATGTGTATCTCTGCTGAGGGCGTTGTCATCAGAATGGATGCGGCTGACATTTCCCAACAAGGCAGGGGGGCGCAGGGTGTTCGAGTTATGCGCCTCGACCCCGAAGACAAAGTCGTTTCCATAGCACAGATCGTGACGAAGAACGGTGGATAGAACCGGCATGGGGATGAGATATGAGGTTTTTGAACACACAGCAGATGTAGGCCTTCGTGGGTTCGCCAGGACCCTTGAGGAGCTCTTCTCCGTAATGGCTGCGGGGATGACCCGGCTGATTGTGTCTTCTGAAACCCGTATCTCCTGTACGGATGAGATAGATATAGAAGTTGAAGGCCATGATCTTGAGAGCCTCATGGTGTCATGGTTATCAGAGCTGTTGTTTCAGATATACACAAAAGGGTTTCTGCCGGGTGATATCAGAAGTTTAACAATCCGAGAGCCTGAGGAAACTTCAACCGAGTCAGACGGGTATGCCGTATCCGCGGCAATTAGCGGAGAGGAGTTTCGCCCTGAAGCACATGAGCTTGTCCTGGAGATTAAAGGCGTAACATACCATATGCTTGAGGTGGAACATCTTGCCGGGGATGAACAGGGCCGAGATGATGAGGCCAAGTGGTATGCCCAGGTTATACTGGATATCTAGATACGCTAAAGGTCCAAAGCCAATTCCTGCTTCCGCCTCTTTCCCAACCATTTCTTCGGTTACCTTTTCAATGGAACGCCTTGCCGGCGATTATGCTTAGCAGTGTTGTTAGGGGGTGTCAGACTCATGAGCAATAGATGGACAGGCCCTCTTGAGAGAGTGGATAAGTTTAAGTGGAGAATCCCGGAGACGTATAAACCCGGTATGAGGGTGCCTGGCTTGATCTACGTAGATGAGGACAATATTGAAGTGATACGGGAGGATCAAGCCCCTGAGCAAGTAGCAAATGTTGCGCATCTCCCTGAAATAGTAGGCGCGTCTCTGGCGATGCCTGACATTCACTGGGGATACGGCTTTGCCATCGGCGGGGTAGGCGCAACCCGCCTTGATGACGGTGTGATATCGCCGGGAGGAGTAGGCTTTGACATCAATTGCGGAGTCAGGCTCCTCAGGACTGATCTTCAGGAAGAAGAGGTCCGTCCCCATCTTGAGAAATTGGTAAATCAACTTTTTAAAGATATCCCATCGGGAGTGGGCTCAAAAGGCGCTGTCAAGCTTGATAAGGACGAAATCCGGGTAGTTCTGGAAAAGGGCGCAGGCTGGGCAGTGGAGGCAGGCTACGGCCTGCCGGAGGACCTGGATAAGACGGAAGAACGGGGTTGCATGAAAGCGGCCAAAGCGGATAAGGTCAGCAACAAAGCATGTGACCGCGGCTTGGTGCAGCTGGGAACCTTGGGGTCAGGCAATCACTTCCTTGAAATCCAGGTAATCGAAGAGATATTTGCTGAAGATGTAGCCGAGGATCTAAGGCTTTTCCCGGGTCAAGTTGTTGTCATGATTCATTCCGGTTCCAGGGGACTGGGCCATCAAGTGTGTACTGATTACTTGAAAGTCATGGAGCGCGCGGTCAGGAAATACAACATCGATATTCCCGACAGGCAGTTGGCATGTGCTCCGTTTGCTTCTGAGGAGGGGCAGGATTATTTTGCAGCTATGGCTGCAGCAGCAAATTATGCTTGGGCTAACAGGCAAATAATCATGCACTGGACTCGGGAGGTCTTTAGGAAGGTGTTTCTGAAATCTCCTCAGGATCTTGGTATGGAGCTTATCTATGACGTTGCTCATAACATTGCAAAGGTCGAAGAGCATAAGGTAAACGGCAAGCCTATCCGTGTTTGTGTGCATAGGAAGGGTGCTACCAGGGCGTTTCCTCCGGGCCACCCGGACATCCCTGAAGAGTACAAAGACATCGGTCAACCTGTATTGGTTCCTGGAGATATGGGTACAGGGTCATATCTTCTTGTCGGTACGGAGAAGGCGCTGGAGGAGACCTTCGGCTCCACGTGTCACGGCGCAGGACGGGTTCTCAGCAGGACTGCTGCTAAGAAAGAAGTCAGCGGAACAGCAGTACAGTCTGAGCTGAGGGACAGGGGAATCATTGTTAAGGCTGCCAGCCGCGGAGTGTTGGCTGAAGAAGCGCCGCAGGCATACAAAGACGTCAACCAGGTAGTGAAGGTTTGTCATGAAGCAGGGATTTCACTTAAGGTTGCCCGTATGAGGCCTATTGGGGTAATTAAGGGCTAAAAAGGACGAAGTGAGTAGGGGGAAGGTCTCTTCCCCCTTAAATTTTCTCAGCTGGAGGCAGTACCACCTGTCTGGGCTAACCTGAATTTACTTGCGATAGTCTTCAGTTCTTCAATATCATCTTTTGCTTCTGCCTCATTCCTCAATCTGATGTTCCCTTCAAGGTTTCTCATGGCTGCTTCAAACCTGGAAGTGTCTCTCTCCGCATCTTCCGCGGTTATCCTTCCGCGAAGGCCTTCCCAGGTAGTGCGAAGCACCGATAGCTCTCTACTTGCAGCTGCCCAGTCTTCCCTCGTCACAGCATCTTCGACTTTCTCTATGCTACGGTCAAGATCTGAAGTCGTTGGTTGAGGGGTTGTAGGCGAAGGAGTGGGCGTAGGTCCAGGAACTGTCGGTGCCGGCCTTGTTGGGGCAGGAGTCTGTGGCGCTGGGACCCTGGTGAAGCGGAGCCCTGCAAATACTGCCAATACCACAAGGAGCGCTCCGATTAGCCATGCGCCGGTATTAATATGTCCGCCTCTCGTCCTTCCGCCTCTGTCTTGATCTCCTAAACTGCCACCTACATCCGTGTCGCCGGACCGGTCATTTGGTGACATTTCGTTGTCCACAAAATCACCTCCTTGGCAATTAGTATCTGCCACGACGCATTTGATGATGCGTAATAGTTTAAGGCGCGCTTTACATGGTCGTTATAGAGTGCATGAGGCCCCGGTTTCTATTGATTGGAGTTTACATAATATGACGATTTGTGTTATCCTTCAATGCTAAGCCTGTTTAGCTGGGCTTTTGCTGAATGATCGCAGCTAGGCTCGTCATATGAAGGGCTAAGGCTTCCGGACTTTGTACGGGAAGCTTTGTGGGAGGGGCGATGCTTGGTTCCGAAGGTAAATACCTCTGATGGAACTGTCAATCAGGATAGAGCTTTAAAGATCAGGTTGATGTTGACTGCCTTCATGGGCCTGGCTTTCGTTGCTGTCGTGACGTTCGTGTGTCTTGTGGTACTGAAGCCCGGGCACAATGTGGTAGGTAAGATCATGTCCCGGGCAATCAACCTTTCCCATGGCATGACAGTTGGCAGTGGGGATGGCTTTTGTGAATGGCTCGAAAAAGACCTGGTTCACCTTGCCGGCGTTGTGCGAGAAAGCGGCGGAAAGCAGAGTAGGCGTTCGGGATTGAAAGGCTCTGTGACGGGGTTGAAAGGTGCTATGGCAGTATTAAAAGGTGCTGCAATAATCGAGGGAGAGATTGCCTTTTTGGAAAGTCAGATGGAAAAGCTTAATGCAAGTCCCACTTATACCCATCCTAAGCTGGGCTTTCACATATACGATAGAAATGCCACAGGCTGGTTGAATGTCCTGTATAAAGCGGCCGACGTTCGAAGGAACCTTCTCGCATCCCGCCTGGATCCGTCGGTTTTCCGTGGCGTCAAAATACATCAACTTCAGGACGGAATTCCCCTCTATGAACCTGAACCCGGCAGGGTGCCAAAGGTAGAAGAAGTAGCAGACGTGCTGGAGGGAATGACCCTTCCTGCCAAGGTTTTTCATGGGTACAAGGTTTACATCCTGCCCTTTTCAATGGGGGAAATCAGCGGGCTTGGATCCGAAGGTTATATGATACTTGGCGCACCGCCGGCAGATTTCCGAGCCTACGAAAACCAGATAGCTTACACTATAGCTCATGAGGTTGGACACCACATCCATATGACATTCCTCGGAGTTACTTACGAGGAAAACCCGGAAGGATGGGACGAGTATATGGACATCCGCGGCATTCCTATGTGGACTTCCGGCGGCAAGGTTAATTCGGAAGGCTGGTTCCGGTCGACAGAGGAGACATTCGCAGAGGATGTTAGAGTCCTTTTTGGGACTCATCAGGCTGCAGCCTGGCCTTTCGGCACCGTTTACATGGATCCCAGGGAGGATCAGGAAGTTGCTGAAAAGTTGAAGATCTTTATTGACAGGCTTATCGATTCGTGGTAATTTATAAATCCGACTTTGTTGTCGATTCACCACGAAGTTTGTCAACTAGTCAATAGTGATTTCAAAAGATATGAGGACTTGACAGACCTGATGGTGCATGGTATCATCATAAAGCGCCGGGGCGCGGCCCCGGAATGCAAGGCGATTGTTCCTTGAAAACTAAACAGTAGAGGCATGCGCAAGATTGAGGTTCTTTTATGGAGTTAGAAATGCTTGTGCAGTAAATGCATGAGCTGGGGTTTATAACCCTTTAGATATTATCTGGAGAGT
>Ga0209204_1000822_pt1 | contig 31894 bp, 25 predicted proteins | sample AD_JPNMR2_MetaG_FD_184425 | JGI IMG/M metagenome (GOLD analysis project Ga0209204, IMG submission 184425) | Active sludge microbial communities of municipal wastewater-treating anaerobic digesters from Japan - AD_JPNMR2_MetaG (SPAdes) (version 2) | ecosystem: Engineered > Bioreactor > Anaerobic...
CGTTCGGATTCCCCGCCAAAAAGTTCGGCGGATTGATCAGACAGAAGGCCCGCCAGTCATACGTCAGAATCGTAAACCCTATCGTCGGCAGCCCGTTGATCGTCGGATACTTCTTCGCATACTTCTCTATCAAATCAAAGTACTCATCCAGCGTCTTGATCTTCGGATACCCAAACTCCTTCAGCACCGCCTTCTGAATCCACAACGCCGATTCACTGTAGTAGGAGCTCTTGTATTCACCGGTGATTACCCCCCAGTTCGGAAGACAATAAATGTGCCCATCGTCTTCCTTCATCTTCTCCCACACCCCGGCATACTTCTTCTTCAAATTGGGCCCGTACTTCTCTATCAGATCTTCCAGCGGTATCAGCGCCTTCGCCTCGATGAACTTCGTGCTATCCACCTCAATCAGATCTGGATAGTCCTGCGCCGCGATCATCGTCCCGATCTTCTGATCCTTCTGCCCTACCGCAATGTCCCACGTAAACGTCACATTGAACTTTTCCTTGATCCACTTATACATCTTGTTGTCGGGCGGCGGTGTCTGCTGCGGCTGGATCGTAAATACCGAAATCGTTATCGGATAGTCTTCCGGTTGACCACCCGCAGCCTGGCCCCCCTTCCCTTTCGGCTGGCACCCCAACAGGAGTACCAGGCCCATACCCACCAGCACCAGCCCTAATCGCCAGCGCTGCCCTGCACTTCGTTTCATACATATCCTCCTTAAAAGTCTCTTTATAGTATCCCGCCTTTTTTGCGAGGATTACTACCAAAACGATATAAAACGATTTTTATATCAATTTATTTGCTACACATCATTTTTCATTGTTCTTTTCCGAATTATACACCGGAGAATTTAAATCTGGCAAGTTTTTTATCATAAAAAATGTAGTATATCAGAACAAAAAACATAAAACCCCCTAGAAAATTAGGGGGTAAATTAGGGCTATATTAAGTAATATGATGGAAAACAAGAGGAAAAATTCTTTACCCCCGAGGGGTAGAAAAACAGATAAACTACTATTTTTTTATCCGCAACGAAATAGCCACCACCGAATGGGGTGGTAAGGTCACTTTAAAAGTAAGATCACCCTTATTTTCCTGCCATGAAATAGATTCTTGGGATAGCGTCGAAGCATTTATAAGGGTTTGCACTTGTTCATCGGTGAGATACACGGGTTTCCCCATGGCTTCCCATGTTTTCCGAGGATTCCCATGGTTTTCATCGATCCGTTCTACAAGGATTTTTTCTATTTTTTGAACTCCTTTTATAGTGATAACAACTTTTTCTGATTCGATGGGAGAAAGGGGAATCTGATGATTTGTAAGAAGGATCATCAAACCTTCCTCGTTTTTTGTCGCCACCCAATCAACGGTGGAACTGGGACTCTGCACTTCCCCCCAAAGCCGGATTTTCCCAAGCCGAGAAAGGAACTGAAAGGCCCTATAGGAGGGCTTGGGGATCCCATGAATAGTCAACAGGCCAAAACCACCATGGAAGGGCAAAGAACTGAAACCACACTCTTCGAAGATATCGGAAAAAGTCCAGAAAGAATAACAGCCCAGGGGTAAATCCATTATGTCTATCAGGGTCTTTACAATAAAAGCCGCATTATAGGGAATGTCATGGTAGTAATCCCGAGGACTGGGCGAATTATTCCATTCGGTATAATACACCGTCAGGGGCGTCGCATCTTCCACTACCTTTTTGGCCCGCCAGGCCAGCTCTCCCCGTTGTGCTTTGGCCATGCGCTCTTCCATATTGGTCCCCAGACTAAAGGCCAAATCGGTAGGATAATGATGGGTGGAAATAAAATCGAGGGGCACATTTTTGGTTGCGCAAAAGGCTTTTAATTCAGGCACCCAGGCGTCAATGGCGGTAGCAGGCCCTCCCACCTTAAGTTGACTATCCACCTCTTTTATTGCCCGGGCCGCATATTCATAGAGCTTAAAATAGTCTTCCTGCGTACCGGTCCAGAACATATCCAGGTTTGGTTCGTTCCAGACCTCGAAAAACCAGGTCCGAACCTCTTCTTGTCCATAGCGTTCAACCAGATGTTGGGCCAGGGCCTTTATAAGGTGCCCCCATTCTTCATACGAACGGGGGGGAGTGATATTCCCTTTATAATGAAAGACCGTGGTAGAACCGGAAGCCAGGGCGCTTGGCATAAAACTCAGCTCTACAAAGGGCTTCATGCCTATGCTCAGCAAAAAATCAAAGATAGAATCGATGTTGAAAAACGAATATTCAAAGGTTCCCTCTTCGGTGCGGAGACAGACACTCATATCATCGTTTAAGAGTCCGTGGAAACGAACATAGGTAAAGCCCAGTTCTTCTCGGCACTTTTTTAACTGGGCCCGCCAATCTGCCCGGAGGGCCGTAGCCGCATGACAACTACCTACACAACTAAACCAAAACGGATGTAGTATCCCCTGTTTTTTATCAGCAAAGATAGTAAGATTCATGGATAGAGCCCTCCCTTAGGAAAATCTTTTCTTTTACGCTGCCGGGGAAGATCCCCGGCAATTTTTTAACTGTTTTTATATAGCTGGAGGAAATCTTTAGAGCCCCAGCATGAATTCCAAAATGCGATCGTGAAGTCCAGGAAGGTCCTCGTGACCAAAATCGGGGTAAAGGACCACCTGTTTTTTACTTTTTATCTTGTTATACGCCGCATACTGGGTAGAAGGCGGACAAATGGTGTCCATCAGACCTGTTCCCATAAGGACCTCTGCTTTAATACGCGGGGCAAGGTGCTGCACATCAATATACCCAAGGGAAGTAAATACGGCCTGTTCTTTTTCATGGCAGGGATCAAAACGCCGGAACCAGTCCCGCAGTTCCTGGTAGGCATCCTTCGCTAAATCCATCTGCCATACCCGCTGGTAATCCGTCAGGAAGGGATATACCGGCGCAGCCCGGGCGATCCGGGGTTCCAGGGCGGCGCAGGCAAGGGTTAAACCGCCTCCCTGGCTCCAGCCGGTGACCCCGATACGATCCGCATCCACCCATTCCAATGCCATGACCACCCGTACCAGCTGTACCGTATCAAGGAACTGAGCTCGGTAGTAGAGTTTTTCTGGCTTTCCTTCCAGGGCATCGGTAAGCCCCCGTACGATATGACCATGAAGGGTATTTCCGCGAACGCCCCCCACATCCTCTGATAAGCCCCCCTGGCCCCGACAATCGAGGGCCGCTACGGTAAAGCCCGCCGCTGCAAGCCCGAGCCGGGACTGCCAGTCCCCACTGCTCCCTGAGTAGCCATGGAACTGAACGATGGCAGGGCCCTTTTTGTTTGCCCCCTGTCGACGAAGCAGGGCGGTCCCCACCGGTTTTACCAGTTTAGCATACAGTCGGGCTCCGCCCACACCGGTAAACCAGAGGTCATAATATTCTGCAAAATCCGGTTCTGTTCCCAGGCCGTGGGGAGCTTTTAGAGAAGCGGGCTTAAGTTCGGGATTTGGGTTGGTAGCCGCAAGCTCCTGCAAGGCCCTGGTCCAGTAGTGATCAAAATCGGCCGGTTTTGGGTTTATACCCTGATACTTCTGCAGGGCCTCAAAGCTCATATCAAAGGTTAGTGGCATGATACATCCTCCTTAACCCCACCTTACCAGAGAAAGGGGAAATCGGTAAACAGAGGGGGAAACAGCTCTAAGAAAGCCCAGACCATTTATTTTCTCCCGGATAGGGACAGGAAGCGTCTTTCTTAAGCGCCCGAATATGCACAAAACACCCACAATATCCACAGGTCTCAGAAGGAAGAAGCCCCTCGCAGGAGTTGCATACCCTAAGTCGCTCCTCATATCCCTTGTCAGAACAGCAGTCAGACGGAGCCAAGAGGGAACGGCTTTGTCTTACCAGGGCCTCCCGCTCCTCTTTTGACATCCCCGTTTTTTCGCAGGATGGACAGAGGGGATCCCTCATTTCATTCGACCTCTACCTTCAGAAGCACCACCGAATGGGCGGGCAAAGAAACCGTCAGACTATTCCCGGAAAACCGTATATCCTTGTATTCAGTGGGAACCACCGCATTGGGTTGCTGGAAGGTGTTATGGGCCTGAAGAGATGGCGCCGTAAGGATGGTCCCCGTACAAAGCCGAAGCGGAGAGCTCTCCAGGGCGATCGTAAGCGGTACAGCCTCTTTTGCGTGGAGATTCGCCACCGTGATATGGATAGTCCCATCGTTCTGCTGGGAAGCGGAAACCGTGAGGGCCGGGACCTTCTCTCCATTCCATTCAAGTACCGGGCCTTCCACGTAACTATCAAGCAAGGTGGCTCCCTGGTGCACCTGATACATGTCGAACACATGATAGGTAGGCGTTTTTACGAGTTTTGCCCCTTCGGTAAGCAGTGGGGCCTGAAGGACGTTCACCAACTGGGCAATGTTGGCCATCTTTACCCGTCCTGCGTGGTTGTTAAAAATATTGAGATGAATTGCCGCAACCAGGGCATCCCGGAGCGTGTTTTGTTGATACAAGAAGCCCGGATTAGTTCCTGGTTCCACCTCATACCAGGTGCCCCATTCGTCTACAATAAGACCTACTTTCCCCTCTGGATCATACCGATCCATGATGGTACTGTGTCGCTGGACCAGTTGTTCCATGTAGAGGGCCTTTTGCATGGTTTCGTACCAGTCATCTTCAGAGAATTGGGTGGCCGAGTTCTTCTTAGCCCAACCTCCCGGTACGGTATAATAATGAAGGGAAAGGCCCTGCATAAAACGGCCCGCTTCCCGCATCAATACCTCTGTCCAGTGATAATCGTCTCCCGCCGGTCCACAGGCTATTTTGTAAATGGGGTTGGGCCCATACTGTCGAACGTAGGTTTGGTAACGTCGATAGAGGTCTGCATAGTATTCGGGGCGCATATTGCCACCGCATCCCCAGTTCTCATTGCCCACCCCAAAATAGGGAAGTCTCCAGGGCTTTTCTCGGCCATTTGAACGGCGCCAATTGGCCATCGGGGACTCCCCTTCAAAGGTGATATATTCTACCCATTCGGACATCTCCTGAACGGTGCCACTCCCCAGATTTCCACAAATATAGGGCTCACATTCCAGGAGTTCACAGAGTTCCAGAAACTCATGGGTACCAAAATGGTTATTCTCTACCACCCCACCCCAGTGGGTGTTTATCATCCGTTTTCGGTTTGCATAGGGTCCTATACCATCTTTCCAGTGGTATTCATCGGCAAAGCAGCCCCCCGGCCAGCGAAGTACCGGAATTTTAATTTTTTTAAGCGCCTCCAGCACATCCTTTCGATAACCCTGAATATTGGGGATAGCTGAATCTTCCCCAACCCACAACCCCTCGTAGATACAACGACCCAAATGCTCTGAGAAATGGCCATAGATTTCCCGGGCTATAGTAGGGCCTTTTTTGTGTGTAGATATAACAAGCTGAGCCATTTAAGGTACCCCTTTAACCATCAATAGCGTCGTACCGTCATACAGCGGCGCTAAATCATAAAAGTTATACACCCCTCTTCTTTAATTGTCAATCATACTTATCGTTCTATATCAATATAAATAATACAATATTCTTATGTGATTTAATAAAAAGGTGGCACAAAAAATTAGGGACCCTTTCCAGGCCCTTTTTTCTGAATTAAATTTTATTTCAGAGTATCCGAATATTCCTCTCGCCTTTCAAGCCCTTTTCATTATATCAAAATCTATGATATACTATGAAAATGGAACACAATGACCGATTTTTGATCCTGAACACCCGGGATGATCAGGAGATTATCGAAGCCCTGGGTTCGAGTATTCGTTTAAATATCTTGAATCTTCTTGTTCGGGAAACCCTTAACGTGAATGAAATCGCCCAGCGACTACAACTTCCCCAATCGACCGTGGCTACCAATATAGCGGTGTTGGAACGGGCTGGGCTCATCCATACCGAAGTTGTAAGCGCAAAAAAAGGAAATCAAAAACGGTGTTCCGCCGCCTTTGACGAAATTCTCATCCAACTCGTTCGAGATGAGCCCCCTGCAGAGGATACCATCGAAGTAGAAATGCCGATTGGCCTTTTTACCAATTTTCAGGTTTCAGCCCCCTGTGGGCTTTGTTCTACTACGGGAATTATCGGTTACCTGGATGTACCGGATTCATTCCTTAATCCTGACAGGATGAGTGCAGGTTTGCTCTGGTTCGAAACCGGTTTTGTAGAGTACCAGTTTCCCAATAATAGCCTGTACACCCATAAACCCCTCAAGGCCCTCGAGGTAAGCGCCGAGCTCTCTTCAGAGACTCCCGGTACTAACCCCAACTGGCTTTCCGACATTACCCTCTGGATAAATGGGATAGAAGTAGGCACCTGGACGAGCCCCGGTGATTTTGGGGATCGGCGAGGAAAATTCACCCCCGAATGGTGGAAGCTCGAAGGGTCCCAATATGGGCTCCTTAAGAAATGGCTTGTGACCGATGCGGGGTCCTTTGTCGATGGGGTCCAGGTTTCTTCTGTAACCCTCCCTGACTTACACCTAAAAGAACATCACTCTATCCGGGTCCGGCTTGGGGTTAAAGAAGATGCGGTTCACCCTGGCGGCATCAACATCTTTGGCCGAGGTTTTGGAAACTACAACCAGGCCATTATTCTGCGCCTTCATTTTTAGGGTTTTAGCGGAGGGGTGTGAATGTGGTGTAGGGGCAACGCTTTTATTTTGTAGAGAAACACCCTAGGAAAAATAAAAGGCCTTCATCTTAAGGAAGACCCCCGCCTCCCTAGAAATTCGGGGGCCTTACTATAGATAATTCATGATAGCTCCCATCATTGGGGGAGATTTTAGTAAAAAACTACGTTTACTCCAAATTAATAGGGTAACAATTTCTGCGCAGGTAAAAATGGGAAATATCAGCGTTATAAGATTTTCTTTTACAATGCGGTATAAGAGCTAACGATGGAATAGATGTTCGGGGGGCCGGGGGCCGCGGAAGAGGGGGCGACAAAATGGGGATGGAGTAATAGGCTGCAATCAGGGTGCCCCCGGAGAAGGGGGTGGGCCGGGACCGAGGCCCGGCCCAGGGGGAAGGCCTTCCCCCTCCCCTACTTTATCCGCTTATAGTTTTTTATTTCCTCTTTGATGCGCTGAACAAGGTCGGCGCGGCGGACCCGCACCTGCTCCATACTGTCCCGGAAACGGAGGGTCACCGTCTGGTCTTCTTTGGTCTGGTAGTCGATGGTGACGCAGAAGGGGGTGCCTACTTCGTCCTGGCGGCGATAGCGGCGGCCGATGGCGCCGGACTGGTCGTAGTCGGTGGCGAAATCCTCCCGTAATTCATTGCGGATTTCCTGGGCCAGTTCGGCCAGGCCGTCTTTTTTCATAAGGGGGAGCACTGCCACGGTGATGGGCGCCAGGTTCGGGTGGAAGCGGAGCACCGTCCGGATGTCGTCCGCGTCGCCGTTGTCGGCCACCTTTTCTTCGTCATAGGCGTCGCAGAGGAGCATGAGGAGGCTCCGGGTAAGGCCCGCGGAGGTTTCGATGATGTAGGGGATGTAGCGTTCGTTGTTATTATCCTGGTCGATGTACTTCAGGTCCTTGCCGCTGTACTGCATGTGGCGGGAAAGGTCGTAGTCGGAGCGGTTGTGGATGCCTTCCAGTTCTTTCCAGCCCATGGGGAAGAGGTACTCGATGTCGTAGGCGTCCTTGGCGTAGTGGGCCAGTTCTCCCGGTCCATGGCGGTGCCAGCGCAGGTGGTCCATCTTGACGCCCATCTTTTCGTAGTACTTCCAGCGCCGCTCCCGCCAAATCTGGAACCATTCTTCGTCCGTCCCGGGTTTTACGAAGAACTGCATTTCCATCTGTTCGAATTCGCAGGTCCGGAAAATAAAGTTTTTGGTGACGATTTCGTTGCGGAAGGCCTTACCGACCTGGGCAATGCCGAAGGGGATTTTCATCCGGTTACTCTGGATGATGTTTTTATAGTTTACGTAGATACCCTGGGCGGTTTCGGGCCGCAGGTAAATGACGCTGGAAGTATCTTCCACGGGTCCAATGTGGGTTTTGAACATCAGGTTAAACTTGCGGGTGTCGGTGAGTTCTCCGCCACATTCGGGGCATTCCTTTTTCGCAAGCTTATCGGGATCGATCTGGTCCGCCCGGAAACGGGCCTTACATTTTTTGCAATCCACCAGGGGATCGGTGAAATTTTCTACGTGCCCTGAGGCTTCCCATACCCGGGGGTGCATGAGGATCGCCGCATCGAGCCCCACGATGTCATCGTGAAGCTGGGTCATCTCTTTCCACCAATAGCGCTGGATGCGGTTCTTAAGTTCGATGCCGAGGGGTCCATAGTCCCAGGCGCCACTCTGTCCGCCATAGATTTCGGAAGATTGAAACACAAAACCACGTCGCTTGGCGAGGGACGTGATTTTCTCCATCGTTGCAGGTCCCTGGTACTCTTGCAATTCTTCTGCCATGAGCAACTCCTTGTATCATGCCGTCCGAATTAGGTACCGCGGGATGCGGCCCTACCGGATCGGGCGGGGTTTTTACCGCGGGAAGCGGCCCACCCCTTGTCTGTAGGGCCATGGTACCATAAAAAGCCGACGATTGGCGAGGGGCTAAAATCAGACTTCTGTTTCCCCGGGAACCCTCGACCAAAAGGAAGGTTCTGGATATACTACGCCCCATGATTGGATTTCTATTAAAGAAGACGTTTTATGACCTGTGGGATAACCTTTTTCGGCTGGTGCTGGTAAATCTGGGCTTTATCCTTTCTGCGGCCATTCCCTTTGCGCTTCCGATGTTTCTGGAACATATGCCGATTCTTGGCATAGTGCTCCTGGTGGGGGGCGTCCTCTGGCTTAGTATTTACCTGGCGGCCACGGCGATAGTGGTAAAAGAGATTTCGGACTACAAAAGTTTTGGGTTCGCCGAGTTCTTTGCCGCTATTCCCCATGCGGTGGTTCCTGGCCTTGCCTTCGCGGGGCTGGGGGTGCTTGTCTGGCTTCTCGGTTCCACGGCGATTCCCTTTTATTTAAAAATGGGAAACCTGGTAGGCTTGTTTGCCGCCTCCCTCGTTTTCTGGACCCTGGTGGTGGTGATTCTGGCCCTGCAGTTCTTCCTGACCATCCAGGCCCGCCTGGATCGGCGTCTTTTAAAGGGGCTGAAAAAATCCTTCATCATCTTTTTTGATAATCCCGGGCTCTGTGTTTTTTCTTTCCTCCACAATGTAGTAGTCCTGGCGATCTCCTTCTTTCTTGCCTTTCTTGCCCCCGGGCCGGCGGGGATCCTTCTTTTTATGGATGAAGCCCTGAGGCTCAGGCTCCTTAAGTACGACTGGCTCGAAGCACACCCTGAGGCAGATCGCAAGAAGATCCCCTGGGATGAGCTTTTAGAAGAGGAACGGGAAAAAACGGGAACCCGCTCTCTGCGAAGCTTTATTTTCCCGTGGAAGGATTAGTCACAAGGATTAGCTCCAGCGACGGAAAGGGATGCGCCCAGAGTATAGTGGACGACAGTCGATACTGGCCCCCGAAAGAGGATGCCCCGTATTTCCGTACCATTCCTTAATAGGGACCGAACAGGGCCCGCCTGAACTCCGCCGGGGGTGGCACAGAAAATTCCATGGGGGCATGGGTTTCAGGATGATAAAAAGAAAGAAGCTCTGCATGGAGCAAGAGCCGTTCCTTACCAGGGCTCTGGCGATACCCAGGCTCTTTTGTTCTCCTATATCGGTTATCCTGGTGAATGTCCTGGGGGGACCCAGGGTAACGGTCGGAAACGAGGCCCGACCTTCGAGGGGTCTGCTCTTGAGGGCGATTTCCGTACTTTGTGTCTCCCACCACAGGATAGCCGATAGCCGCAAGGTGCACCCGAATCTGGTTCTTCCTTCCTGTTTCTAATTCCAGAGAAAGGAGCGTCCTGCGAGGTCCCCGCTGGAGTACTCTCCAGTGGGTCACCGCCTGCAGCCCTCGCCCCGGCGGAGCTACCACCATTCGACCGTTGCGGTCCTCCATAAGGGGTAGGTCGATAGTTCCTTCTTCGCCCTGGACAACCCCTTCTACCACCGCCACATACTGACGACGAATCACCAGTTCATCCCAATGTTCCATAAGGGTCTTTTTTGTTGCCGCCGATTTGGCGAACACCATGACCCCCGACGTATCCCGGTCGAGCCGGTGGACCACCGCAACCTGCTGCCTCTTGCCCCGGCGGCGCAGGTATTCATTCAGGATCCAGTAGGCTGTCCGGTCCCGCTGTCCGCCGGCGGCTACCGAAAGGAGCCCTGCGGGCTTATCTACCACAAGGATAGCATCATCTTCGTACAGGATTTTCATCCCCAGGGGCAGCTTCCAGGACCGGGTTTTCTCTGACGCGGGCCGGCGGGGCCGGTGTGGGTTTTCTCCCCCTTCTGTGTTTTTCATAGCCCTTCCCTGCGAGGACCTCCCCGGGAATCCTCATGGACAGTGCCAGCGGAATTGCCGATGGAGTTTCTGATGGGACTGCCGCCGGTTGAACTTCCACTGCCACGGCGGAGACTAAGGAGCTGTTCGGCGATTTCGGCAAACCCGTCGCCGCCGTCCCGGTCTGCCACAAAGGCGGGCCCGTGTTTTATAAGATGGGTATAGTTTCTGATATTTGCCACCGCGCAGGAAAGGGGAAAGGCGGCAAACATGGGCTCGTCGTTGGGGGAGTCTCCCACAAAGATCACCTCTTCCTTCCCCTCTGCCGGATCCCAGCCGAACCGTTCGCGCAGAAAATCCCGGGCCATAGAAAGCTTGTCGTAGTTACCCATCCACATATTTACATGGATTGAGGAAACCTTGGCATGGGCGCCATGGGACCTCGCAAGCTCCGCCACCCGGACCGCCGTGTCTAAAGGGAGAACCGGCTCTTCTTCGGCAAAATCCACGGCTATGTCAAAGAGCCTGAAGGGCTGGTCCTTGGCAACCCTGAGCCGTGCATCAATCTGAAGAACTTCCGTGAGTATGTCCTTTAACCGGGGGTCGCTGTTCCGCACCGCATGAGGATGGAAGTACTGCTTAAGTACCGGAAGGCCCTCACCGCCTGTGGTGGCTTCCTCCCAGAATACCAGGGCGCCGTTCTCGCCCACCACCGCATCCACCGGCCACTGGCGGGCAATCAGGTCGCACCACCCCGCGGGGCGGCCCGTGACGGGGATACACCGGAGACCGGCACTGTGGAGGTCCCAAAGGGCCCGATATGCCTCAGGCACTAACTTTCCCTCTTTGGTAAGGGTATCATCGATATCCATGAGAACATATTTTACTCCCCGGGCCTGGGTATCCGTAAGTTCCTGTATAGGACGCATGGTGATTCCTTCAAGTTGTTATTTCTTCAAAGGGGTGGCTTTTTGTGGCTTTTTCCACCGCCGCAAGGCGCTGGAGCACCGGCGGATGGCTATAATGAAACAGCACATACCAGGGATGCGGATAAAGGTCCGAGAGGTTCTGCACAAAGAGCTTTTTAAGCGCCCGGCTGTACCACAACGGCGCGGTATGGGCGACCGCAAAGGCATCGGCCTCATACTCAAAACGACGGCTTATGGCAAGAAGAATAAGGTTTTCCACCACCGTGATAGGGGTATACAGGATAAAAAAGGCAAACAAATTCAGGTGAACCCCATAGGCTGTCGCCCCTAAGGCCAAGGAAAGGGATTCGGAAGTAAGTACCAGCGACAGCACCGTGAGGGTAATACAAATAGAAAGGCCTGAAAAAAAGAGATTCCGGCGGACATGGCCTTTTTTATAGTGACCAATCTCGTGGGCCAGAATGGAAAGAATTTCCTCTGTATCATGTTGTTCAAGAAGGGTGTCAAAAAGAACTATCTTTTTAAAACGGCCAAGTCCTGAAAAATAGGCATTGCTTTTACGGCTTCGCTTAGAGGCATTCATCACATAGATACCACCGAGGGGAAAGTCCGTCTTAGTCGCCAGGTCGGTAATAGCTTCTGTAAGGGGGCCCTCCGGGAGGGGACTAAGCTTATTAAAAAGTGGAACAATCAGGGTGGTATACAAAGAAGAAATGAGTAACACCAGGGCCCAGAGGGCAAGACCAAAAACTACAGGAAAGAGGGGGCCCAGATGTTCAAAGGTAACATAAAAGAGATACCACACAAGGCTCCCGAAAAGAGCGGTTAGTAACAATCCCTTAAGTTCATCGGCAACGAAGGTCCCCCATCGCTTGGTATTAAACCCATAGCGGGCTTCGAGGGAAAAATCAAAATAGGCCTTAAAAGGAAGCCCCAGAACCCAAGAAAACAGGTAGAGAACTCCAAAAAAGAGGAGCCCCCGCCAGAAGGGAGTAACCGCCAGGGTGGTAATCCAGCCATCAAGCCAGCCGGGCCCTCGGAACAGTAAGAACAAAAGCAGCACGATGAACGACACAAGACCTTCTGCCAGCTGGAACAATTCCTTTTCTCGATTATAGGAAAGAAGGCGGTGATATTGTTCCCTATCGATAAAGCCCTCAAAGATATTTGGAATCTCCGGTCGAGGATACCGCAGATTGAGCCCATCCACCACAAAGGAAAGACCGTTAAAGGCCCCATATACCAGAATAAGCACATAAAACCAGAGTTGTGTTTCCATACCCCCCATAGTATCATTTTTTTCTTTTTTCGATGAGCCCTTCGTATTTTTCTCCAGGGGACTCTCGCTTAAATAAGAGGAATTGTGATACAATAAAGCCGATATGATGATAACAGTGCATCCTTCTGTATGGCGTATAGAAGATCCGGAAACAAAAAAACAGTACCGGCTTATGTTAATGTTTGAAGACGATGGGACCCTGGTCATTGCCGAAACCTCACAGGAAACACCCCAGATTCTGCATCGGCAACAACTGAGTACATTTCCTTCGGATAAGGTGGTTCAGGATATTATCGCCGAGGTTCTCCATATCTCTCAGCCGCGGGTTGTTCCTATTAATCCTCATGTAGAACTTGATGACTCCGCCCTCCAGGGGCTCAAGAAAATGCCCGTGGATATATTCAATAATGATTACCTGGATGAAATGAAGCCGAGGGCTCTGGTTCTTTGTACCGACCTTCGTAATTTTAGCCGCTTTCTCCGGGATTATGAGGAAAGCCGGGTATTCAAGCTTATTAAGGAATTTACCTCTAACTTTCTCTCCTGTGTGAATCAGTTTGGCTATGGCTGTTCCTACTATAAACTTCTAGGGGATGGGGCCCTCATTATCTGGGATGAAACTACCGAGGACACCATCCGGGAAGCCCTTATGGTGTTTGACACCTACGTGGAATTTCTTGAAACCGACCTTTTCTGCGAACACCCTCAGCTTGGCTTAGGAGGGTCCCTCGTTTCAGAAACCCTGTATAAATACGAGATCTCCGCCGAGGCTTCTCAGCTAAAGTATCGGGATTATGTGGGCTACGGCATCAATCTGGCATGCCGCATCCAGGCCTTAGCAGAAAAGAACCAACTGGTTATCAATAAAAGCCTTGCCCAATCGGGGCTCATCCCCTATACCGAAATAACCCATCCCGCAATCCTGGAAGAACTAAGGCGTCTCAAAGGGCTAAAAGAAGAGGATCAGGAGATCCTGTATTGTTATCGGAAAGAATAGGGGTTAATACGCTTTTTTTGAAAAATTTTTCTCCCTATGGTCGACCTGCCGAAAAGACAGGGTTACTTACCGGAAGAAAGCGTATCATAATCACAAAAAAAAGGCCCCGACCTTTGTCGGAGCCTTCTGCAATTTTACCTTCTTTTACAGGATTTGTTCGTCGATAGCCTTGCCACCAGGCACCATGGGGAGCACCTGTTCATCCATGTCGATAATTGCTTCAATCAAGGCGGTATGGCCATCACTGATATTCTTGAGAGCCTTTTCCAGGGCTGCCACAAAAGATTTTTCATCCTCTGCTCGGTATCCATGGGCGCTATACGCCTCGGCAAGTTTCACAAAGTCCGGTGGCCTATCCAGGGTGGTCTCGGCATACCGTTCATCATAAAAGAGGGCCTGCCACTGACGTACCATCCCCAGCACCCGGTTATTCAAAATCACTATGAGGATAGGTAAGTGATAGTTAGCACTGGTTGCAAGTTCTCCGCAGTTCATGCGAAAAGAGCCATCACCAGTAAAAAGTACCACCGGCCGATCCGGATGGGCCCGTTTTGCTCCCAGGGCAAGTCCCATTCCACATCCCATAGTTCCAAGGCCCCCTGAGGTAAGGAAAGAACGGGATTTATTTATAGGATAGAATTGGGCGGCCCACATCTGATGCTGGCCCACATCGGTGGCTACAATCGCCTCTGGACCAAGTCGCCGGGCGACCTCTTCCATAATAAAACGAGGATGGAGCGGCACAGGGCGACTATGGGCTTCGGGCACTATTTTTTTGAGTTCTGCCACATCCCCATTCCAGTCGCTTTCCATCCGTTCAGGGAGCTGTTCCAGAAGGCGTTGTAACACTATTTTTACATCGCCAATAATCCACTGCTCGGAACGGATATTCTTGTTGATTTCTGCAGGGTCGATATCAATGTGGAGAATTTTTGCAGAGGGGGCAAATTTATCGGCCCGGCTTACCACCCGATCGGAGAAGCGGGCCCCGATGGCGATAACCAGGTCTGCCTTCTGGATAGCCTTATTGCTGGCCACGCTTCCGTGCATGCCGATCATACCCGTATTCAGGGGATGATCGTGGGGAATGGCCCCCTTTCCCATAAGGCTTAAGGCCACCGGTGCATTCAGTCGTTCCACAAAGGCCCGCAATTCTGCAGCCGCATCGGCGATATGCACTCCCCCACCGGCATACACAAAGGGCCGCTTCGCCTGGGTAATAAGCTGTACCGCCGCCGCTATGTCTTCTTCGGTAAAGGTCGGCCGTTTCGACCGGGCCGAAAGCCGGGCGGCCCGGGCCAGGGCAACGGGGCTCTGGTGTTCTTCGGGAACATGCTGAGAGCGGGGGGTCCACTCGCAGACCGCGGCGGTAACGTCCTTAGGGATATCGATTAACACTGGCCCGGGCCGCCCGGAGGCCGCCACGATAAAGGCTTCTCGCACCACTTCGGCCAGGTCCCGCACATCCTTGACAATCCAGTTGTGCTTGGTAATGGGCATGGTGATGCCCGCAATATCCACCTCCTGGAAACTATCTTTGCCCAGAAGATTGGTGGCCACGTTGCCGGTAATCGCCACAATGGGTACCGAATCCATGTAGGCCGTGGCAATACCGGTTACCAGATTGGTCGCTCCCGGGCCAGAGGTAGCAATACAGACCCCCACTTTACCGGTGGAACGGGCATACCCATCCGCCGCATGGGCCGCGTGCTGTTCATGACTTGTCAGCACATGGCGGATCCGATCCCGATGTTTGTACAGTTCATCGTAGATAAAAAGAACAGCTCCGCCGGGATACCCAAAGACGGTATCCACTCCCTGTTCTATCAAAGATTCTATTAAAATCCGGGCACCTGTGTATTGCATGGCTACTCTCCTTTGAATATGGCCCCCTGGGCCGCAGAACTCACCTGGCGGGCATAGCGAGCCAGGTATCCATGGTTCACCTTTGGTGGCGGGGCCTTCCATTCCTTTCGTCGCCGTTCAATTTCCGCCTCATCCACTAAGAGGTCGAGCCGGCCCGCCTCAATATCAATCTGAATAGAATCTCCCTCCTGGATAAGGGCGATGAGCCCCCCTTCGGCGGCTTCCGGCGAGACGTGACCTATGGCGGCCCCCTTCGTGGCCCCCGAGAAGCGCCCATCGGTGATAAGGGCCACCGATGCATCGAGCCCCCGGCCAGCCAGGGCTGCAGTTGGGGCAAGCATCTCCTTCATACCCGGGCCGCCCTTGGGTCCTTCATAGCGGATCACCACCACATCCCCTTCTTTTATTTTGCCCCCCATGATTGCCTCGAAGGCCGCTTCTTCCGAATCAAAAACCCGGGCCGGCCCGCGATGGCGCATCATGTGGGGGGCCACCGCACTCTTTTTAACAATGGCCCCATCGGGGGCAAGGTTGCCTCGCAGAGCCATAAGCCCGCCGGTGGATGAGTAGGGATTCTCTATGGGACGAATCACCGCGGGGTTGCGGTTATAAGCGGTGCGAATAGCATCCGCGATGGTACCATAGACGGTCTTTGCAGAGGTATCTATCAGGTTTTTCTTTGCCAGTTCCTTAAGGACCGCCTGTACCCCACCAGCCGCATAAAGGTCTTCAATATGGGTTTGGCTTGCCGGAGCAAGTCGACAGAGGTTTGGGGTTACCGCACTCACCTCGTTCAATATATCCAGGGTAAGCCGTACCCCCGCTTCGTGGGCAATGGCTGGCAGATGGAGGGCCGTATTGGTTGAACAGCCCAGGGCCATGTCCAGGGCCAGGGCATTGCGGAAGGCCTGTTCTGTCATGATGTCCCGGGGTTTCAGGTTCTGTTCAAGGACCTTCATCACCAGCATGCCCGCCTGCTTGGCAAGACGAATTCGTTCGGCGTACACCGCGGGGATTGTCCCGTTGCCGGGGAGCCCCATTCCCAAGGCTTCGGTAACACAGTTCATGGAGTTAGCCGTAAACATACCCGCGCAGGACCCACAGCCGGGGCAGGCATTATTTTCCAGTTCCAGGAGCTCCGTTTCACTCATACGACCGGCCCCTACGGCTCCTACCGCTTCAAATACCGTGGTAAGGCTTACGGGCCGTCCGGGATTGGCCTGGGCCTCAGCCCCTCCAGCATTCCCACCAGAAGGGGCTGACGCCGTGGCTGTTCCAGAGGGGACAGGGCCATAGGAGCGGCCCGCTAACATGGGCCCACCGGATACAAAGACCGCGGGAATATTAAGCCGGGCCGCGGCCATGAGCATGCCCGGTACAATCTTGTCGCAGTTGGGGATATACACCACCGCATCAAAGGCGTGGGCCATCACCATACATTCAATCGAATCAGCAATGAGTTCCCGGGTAACCAGGGAATACCGCATCCCCTCGTGGCCCATGGCGATTCCGTCACAGACCCCGATAACCGGGAACTCGATAGGTACACCCCCGGCCATACGGATCCCATCGGCTACCGCCCGGGCTACCTTGTCTAGATGAATGTGGCCCGGTACGATTTCACTCCGCGCTACCGCTACACCGATGAGGGGCCGCTGTAGTTCTTCATCAATAAATCCCATGGATTTAAACAGGGACCGGTGGGGCGCACGGGCTACCCCTTTCTTTACGGAATCGCTTCTCATAGTGCTTCTCCTTCGTATGCCGGCCTGGGCCGGTTTTTACACAGAAACCGCTTCCAGGGCTTCCAGCACCGCCTTGCCCATGGCAACGGTTCCCACAATCTTCTCCTTTGTTAAACCTGCCCCTTTGGAGGCAATGTCCTTCGTTCGATATCCCCTATCCAGGGTAAGCTCCACCGCCTTTTCGATAGCCTGGGCCTCTTTCTCAAGCCCAAAGGAATAACGTAAGAGGAGCGCCGCCGATAAAATGGTGGCCAGGGGATTGGCCACATCCTGACCGGCAATATCCGGCGCCGAACCATGGATGGGTTCGTAGAGTCCCATGGTTACGGGTTTTCCGTTTTTCACGTTACTTGTATCGGGGTCTCCCAGGCTTGCGGAGGGAAGCATGCCGATAGAACCGGTAAGGACGCTGGCCTCATCGGAAAGAATGTCCCCAAAGAGATTGCTCGTCACAATCACATCGAATTGCCCCGGTGCCCGAACAAGCTGCATGGCACAGTTATCCACATACATGTAGGTGGTTTCGATATCGGGATACTCGGGGGCTACTCTGGCGGCCACTTCCCGCCAGAGCCGGCTCGATTCAAGGACGTTCGCCTTATCCACCACACAGAGCTTCTTCCGCCGGACCGCCGCGGCCCGATAGCCCGCCCGCAGCACCCGTTCAATCTCTGTTTTGGAATAGGTTTCCGTATCAAAGGCAGATTCGCCATCGCTGCTGCGCCCCCGCTCGCCAAAGTAGAGTCCCCCCGTCAGTTCCCGCACAATCAAGAGGTCAAAGGTGGCCTTTCCTTCGGGATGACTTGCGGTAAGAACATCTTCCTTTATCGGGCAGGCCTCTTTGAGCTGAGGCAAAAGCCGGGCAGGCCTGAGGTTGGCATACACCCCCAGTCCCGCCCGTAGGCCCAAGAGGGCCCGTTCAGGCCGGAGATGTCCCGGCAGGGTTTCCCATTTGGGGCCACCCACCGCCCCCAGAAGCACCGCATCGCAGGATTTAGCCGCTTCCAGGGTGTCCGCCGGTAAGGGTTCTCCCGTGGCATCGATGGCACAACCGCCCGCTAAAAGTTCTACATAATTAAAGGTGTGTCCAAACCGGTCTCCTACCGCATCAAGGACTTCCACCGCCTGGTGGATTACATCCGGTCCAATGCCATCCCCCGGTACCAGGGCTATTGAATAGGTCATCGTTATTCCTCCTCAGTAGCTTACAAATACGCCTTAAAGCGACGCTCAATATCATGGATGAGCTTATATTCGATAGCATCCACCAGGGCACTGCGGCTTGCTTCGATAATGTCTGCCGAGACCCCAACGGTCGTCCAGGTTTCCTGGCCATCGGTAGACTCGATAAGGACCCGCACCTTGGCGGCGGTGGCGTCCTTGCCATCGATAACCCGAACCTTATAATCCGATAGCCGCACCCGCCCCAGTTCAGGGTAGAACCGGGCCAGGGCTCGCCGGAGGGCCCCGTCCAGGGCATTCACGGGACCATCCCCTTCTGCGGCGGCGATTTCGATGGTTCCATCAACCTGGACTTTTACCCAGGCGTTGGCGCAGGTGGTTGCATCCGCGCTGGGATGTTCGCTTACCACCCGATATTTCTCTATAGAAAAGAGGGGCTTATACTTTCCCAGTTCCCGGCGCACCAACAGCTCAAAGCTTGCGTCGGCCCCTTCAAACTGCCAGCCCTCTGCTTCCAGGGCCTTAAGCCGGGCGGCCACCGCCGCCGTCACCGGATGTTCCTTGGTGATGCTGGGATCGATCCGTTTGGCCCGCTCGGCAATGGCTGAACGGCCCCCTACCTCGCTCATCAGGAAGCGCCGGTCGTTCCCTACCAGGGCAGGATCCATATGTTCAAAGGAACGGCGCACCTTGAGGATCCCATCGGCATGCATCCCCGCCTTATGGGCAAAGGCCCGGCTCCCCACATAGGGCATGCTTTCGGGGACCGCCACGTTGGCAATCTCCGCTACCCGGCGGGTAAGCTCCGAAATTCGGGGGAGTTTTCCCTCCGGGAGGCACCGGTAGCCAAGTTTTATCTCTAGGCTGGGGATAATTGCCGCCAGGGCCGCATTGCCACAGCGCTCCCCAAAGCCCACCAGGGTCCCCTGGACGTGGCGGGCCCCAGACATTACCGCCATCACCGAATTAGCCGTGGCCATTCCCGCATCGTCATGGCAGTGGATACCCACGAGGTACCCCGCCGCTTCTGTTGCGGCGAGTCCCTTGCCAGGACCGGCACAGAATTCTTTGTAGGCCGGGCCCCCTACTTCCTCAATCAGATTGATAACCTGGCGTACCCCTTCCTGAATCCGATCGGGGAAACTCCCGCCGTTGGTATCACAGAGCACCAGCCGATCCGCCCCGGCTTCCAGGGCTGTTTTAAGAGTAAGAAGGGCATACTCAGGATTAGCCTGCCAGCCATCGAAATAGTGTTCCGCATCGTAAATCAGGATCTTGCCCTGCTGTTTAAAAAAATCGATGGTCTCCCGGATCATGGCCAGGTTTTCTTCTAGGCTTACCCGGAGCACCTCGGTGACATGGAGGTCCCAGCTCTTCCCAAACAGCACCACCGCATCCGTTTCTGCCTGCAAAAGGCTCCGTACATTGGGGTCTTCCTGGGGGGTCACGCCTTTTTTACGGGTAGCCCCAAAGGCACAAAGCCGGGCGTTCTGGAGCGAAAGGCTCCGGGCAATCCGAAAGAACTCCATATCCTTGGGATTACTCCCCGGATTCCCTGCTTCAATCCAGGTAACCCCCAGTTCATCCAGGGCCTGCGTAACGGCAAGTTTATCCTGTACCGAAAAGGCAATACCCTCACCCTGGGCCCCATCCCGGAGGGTGGTATCAAATATTTCTACTGTCCGTTGAAGGTCCTGTTTAGACACCCTGGCTTACCTCCCGTTTTGTTCCATTCCCGTTGGCCACTGCCGCGAGTTCCCATTCCATGGCATTGATAGCCGCAATGTAGGCCTTAATCGCCGCCTCGATGATGTCCGTCGAAATTCCCCGACCGTTCCAGCGCCGCCCCTCGTAGGCGATCTTCACCGTGGCCTCTCCCTGGGCATCCTCTCCACCGGTGACTGCCCCCAGTTCAAAGGCCTCCAGATCCGGTTCTTTCCCAATGATATGATCGATGGCCTTAAAGGCCGCATCGATGGGTCCATCCCCTACGGCGGCATACTCATGGATGGTTCCATCCTTATGGGCAAGCCGGATGGTACTGGTGGCACTCATGGTAGAACCGGAATTCACCACCCACCGATCGAGCCGATAGGTTTCCGGCACCGTGGCGGTGGTTCCCGCAATAAGGGCTTCTATATCCCGGTCACTGACGACCTTTTTCTTGTCCGCCAGTATTTTGAACTGCTGGAAGGCCTCTTCTATGGCCTGGGGTTCCAGGGTAAAGCCCAGGTCTTTTATGCGCTCCTCAAAGGCATGGCGCCCTGAATGTTTACCCAACACCATACGGTTCCGGGGAATACCAATCGATTCGGGGGTCATGATCTCGTAGGTAGCCCGATTGGCAAGTACCCCATGTTGATGAATACCCGCCTCATGGGCAAAGGCGTTCTCCCCAACAATGGCCTTATTCGGCTGAACCCGGACGCCGGTTACCTGGGATACGAGGCGACTGGTGGCATAAATTTGAGTGGTATCTACCCGACAGGTAAGATCAAACAGATCTTTCCGGGTCCGCAGGGCCATGACGATTTCTTCCAGGGAGGCATTCCCTGCCCGTTCGCCCAGGCCGTTTATGGTACACTCTACCTGGTCAGCCCCATGGACCAGGGCAGCAAGGCTATTGGCCACTGCAAGGCCGAGGTCATTATGGCAATGGACCGAGACTTTTACCCGATCGATATTGGGGGTGTGTTCTTTTACATATTGAACCAGGCGGCCAAATTCTTCGGGAATGGCGTAGCCCACCGTATCAGGGATATTCACCACCGTGGCTCCCGCATCGATGACCGCCGCAAAGACCTTACACAAGAAGTCTGGATCACTCCGGGAGGCATCTTCGGCAGAAAATTCCACATCCGAACAATACCGCTTTGCGTATCGCACCGCCGCTACGGCCCGTTCCAGTACCTGATCGGGGGACATCTTAAGTTTGTACTCCATATGAATCGGAGAAGTGGCAATAAACGTATGAATCCGGGGAGCTGCGGCCTTTGCAAGGGCTTCCCATCCCGCATCAATATCCTTGTCCAGAGCCCGGCATAAGCCGGCCACAACACTGTTTTTTACCACCCCAGCCACGGCCTTCACCGCCGCCAGGTCGCCAGGGCTTGCCGCGGGGAAACCTGCTTCCATCACATCCACCCCCAGCTTTTCCAGCTGGCGGGCGACTTCTACCTTCTCCTGAAGATTCATACTGCATCCGGGGGCCTGTTCACCATCCCGGAGGGTTGTGTCAAAAATCTGTATGGTACGGGCCATAGGGCACCTCCTCGCTATACTTCTGATTTGGGGAGCCAGCTCATCATAGAGCGGAGCTCCTTACCCACCTTTTCGATGGGGTGGCGGGCTTCGATTTCCCGCATTTTGTTAAAGAAGGGTCGATTGGTCTGGTTTTCCAGGATCCAATTCTTGGCAAAGGTTCCATTCTGGATATCCTTCAGAACCTGCCGCATGGTGTTCTTTGTTTCTTCGGTGATAATCTTGGGACCGGTGACATAGTCCCCGTATTCGGCGGTGTCCGAGATGGAATAACGCATGAACGAAAGCCCACCCCGATTCACCAGGTCGATGATGAGTTTCATTTCATGCATACACTCAAAGTAGGCACTTTCCGGTTGATACCCTGCCTCCACGAGGACCTCAAACCCCGCCTTCATCAGGGCCGACACGCCTCCACAGAGAACCGCCTGTTCCCCAAAGAGGTCCGTCTCGGTCTCTTCTTTAAAGGTGGTTTCCAGAACCCCCGCCCTGGCGCCTCCAATGGCCGCGGCCCATGCCAGGGCAATCCGCTTGGCATCGCCGGTGGCATCCTGGTGCACCGCCACAAGGCAGGGCACACCGGCGCCAGCGACGTACTGTTCCCGCACCGTATGACCCGGCCCCTTCGGGGCAATCATCACCACATTCACATCCTTGGGAGGTACAATCTGACCAAAATGGATGTTAAAACCATGGGCAAAGGCCAGGGTTTTTCCAGGCTTCAGGGCCGGCGCAATGGATTCCTGGTACAGTTTGGCCTGCTTTTCATCATTAATAAGGATGATGATGAAGTCCGCCTTTTCGGCCGCTTCCCGGGCGGTATACACCTTGAATCCCGCCTGTTCGGCCCGGCTCCAGGACTTTGAGCCTTCGTATAGCCCCACAATCACGTTCAGTCCCGATTCCTTTGCATTGAGAGCATGGGCATGTCCCTGAGACCCATACCCAATCACCGCCGCCACCTTGCCTTTTAGGGCGCCTAGGTCGCAATCCTTTTCATAGTACAATACTGCCATACACTACTCCTTTCGTGTGTAATATGAGATAGGGCCGGCATCTTTTCAGTGGCATCACAGGGATTTCAGTATTGCTGAAACCGATGCTTAAGGAGTCCTGACCGGAACTTTTTTCGATTTCCGGTTCCGAAGCTCCCGTAGCAACCGGTCCATCTACTGGCCCTGTTCCACAGGAAAATACCGTGCCTTAAATGCTAATGCTTAGTACTAGGTTTCCACGCTCCAGGGCTACTAGACCGGTGCGGGCTAGTTCTAGAATGCCGTAGGGGCGTACGAGGAGAAGGAGGCCTTCCAGCTTGTCAGAATCGCCGGTTACCTCGAGGGTAATTGTGGAGGGAGATACATCTATAATTCGAGCTCTAAAAATAGTGGCGATTTCAATAACCGCCGGCCGGGTGTGTTCATCGGCCTTAACTTTTACTAACATCAGTTCCCGCCGGATACAGGACTCTGGCGCCAGTTCCCGAACGGAAATCACATCCACCAGCTTACTCAGCTGTTTCACGATCTGATCGAGGATCTGTTCGTCCCCGCTCACCGCGATGGTCATGCGAGACACCGATGGATCATCGGTTTCGCCCACCGTGAGGCCGTCGATATTAAAGCCACGACGGCTAAAGAGCCCTGCCACCCGACTCAGGGTACCTGAGCGGTTTTCCACCAGGGCCGACACCACGTGCCGTTTCATGCCTACCCCCGCTAGGGGCCTACAAAGAGGCCCGGTATGCTCCGAGGAACCGGAAGTCCTCGGTCTTCGTCTTTAAGTCTTCCATTGCCGCATCAAAGATTCCCTCTTCTTGCGGAATAGAGACATCCACATAAAACAGATATCGCCAGGGTTTCCCCGGAATAGGCCGGGACTCTAGCTTCGTCATGTTGATTCCCTTTTCACTGAGAACCTTAAGGCACTGGAACAGGGAGCCCGGTTCGTTCGGTGTGGAGAACACCAGGGAGGCCTTGTTGGGCAAGCCCGAACCCAGGCTCGGAGAAATAAGGGCCGCTATCTCTGCCAGAGAAGGAACTGCCGTTTCGCTCCAGGCGCCCCTCTTACCGATGATCATAAACCGGGTATAATTCAGGGGATTTGTTTCTATCCCTTCTTTTAAGATTTTAAGCCCATAGATGTGGGCTGCGGCCTCTCCCGCAATGGCCGCCACATCGATCCGCTGTTCCCGAGCCAGGGATGCGACGGAAGTTCCCGTATCGTTACAGGGCTCCAGGGTCCACTCAGGATGTTGCTCCAGAAAATCCCGACACTGGGCAAAACCCTGGGGGTGGCTTCGAACAATCCGAATCGTTTCAAGTCGGGCATCCGGATGAGCAATAAGACAGTGAACAATCCGGAGCTTTATTTCCCCCACCATGGTAATATCAGGGTACCGTAAAAAAAGGTCGTAGTTCTCGTGGACCGAACCGGCAAGGCTGTTTTCTACGGGCACCATGCCATAGCGGGCTGAGCCATCCAGCACCGCATTAAACACCGCCTGAAAGGACGACACTGGCAGACGGGGCACATCTTCGCCAAAGGCCCGGAAAATGGCCTGTTCCGCAAAGGCCCCACTCTCCCCTGAAAAGGCCACCACCGGCAGGGCCGATTCCTTTTCTCCCGCCCCAAGGGAAGCGGGACCAACCTTTTCTTCCGGTGGTTCCACCCGCGAGGGGGCTTCTCGAGGGGCCTCCTTCTCCCCTGCCGCAGCAAAGCCCTTTTTCCGTCGCTGAGCCAATATAGTTGCTGGCAGAGGGGTACGGAACAACTCCTTCCCTACCACCGGCGCCAGGGCCTCGATATCCCGCATCAGTTTTTCAAACTGTTCAGGATAAAGGGATTGGGGCCCATCCGAGAGGGCCTCTTCGGGCCGGGGATGCACCTCAATGGTAAGACCATTGGCCCCCGCCGCGATGGCCGCTAAGGCCACGGGGCTTACCTTGGCCCGGATTCCCACGGCGTGGCTGGGATCTACAATAATGGGAAGGTGCGATAATTTACGTACCACCGGAATAGCCGAAATATCCAGGGTGTTCCGCGTGTAGGTTTCAAAGGTGCGGATACCCCGCTCACAAAGAATCACATCCTTTGTACCTGAGGCAAGGAGATACTCCGCCGAAAGGAGCCATTCTTCTATAGTGGCCGAGGGACCTCGTTTCAAGAGCACCGGCTTTCCAAGGGATCCTACTTTTTTAAGGAGTTCAAAGTTCTGCATGTTCCGGGCCCCAATCTGGAACATATCCACCAGGTCCTGCATCTGGACCGCTAATTCGGGAGACACCACCTCGGTAACGATGGGCATACCGTACACATCCCCGGCCTCCCGCATGTATTCCAGGCCCTTCATTCCCAAACCTTGAAAGGCGTAGGGACTTGTCCGGGGTTTGTAGGCCCCACCCCGGAGCATCACCGCCCCCGACTCACGGACCAGGGCGGCGGTTTCCAGGATCTGCTCCCGACTTTCCACCGCGCAGGGGCCGGCGATCACCGTGATCCGGCTTCCCCCAATGGTTACGGGGCCCACCGTTACAATCGTGTCTTCCGGATGGGTTTCCCGGGAGGCCAGCTCATAGGGCTTCGAGGTCTGGGCCACCCGTTCCACGCCCGGCAGCAGGGAAAGTTCCCGGAGGTCCACCTGACCTTTTCCCGTGGCCCCGATAATATCATCATCCCCAAAAACCTGTTCCCGCACAGAAAAACCCCGTTCACTTAAGAAGGAGCGAATCCGCTCCCGATCCCGGGAAGAGCAGGTTTTTGAGAGTACCACCACCATGGTTACGAATCCTCCGTAGTGTATCCATGATAGCCATTCCCGCGTACTTTGACAAGGGTTTTTTGCAAGAATATACAGGATTTAAAATATTTTTTGCATATTTTTTAAGTATTGCAGCGGCTACAGCATTGTTAAAAAACAATGGAAGAAAAAATGTCATCTCCCTAAAAACGCAGCCCCCTCGAGATGTTATCGAGGTATTATCAAGTTATACAACCTTTTTAAAAGATAATTTGAATAAGGGCCCCACGCCGGTTTACCACCGCCATGGTACCCCGCAGTTGTTGCACCAGGGCTTTCACAAGGGTAAGCCCTAAGGACTGGCTTTGGAGCGATGCCCAATTTTCAGGGAGCCCTGGCCCATCATCTCGAACCTCTAGGCAGAAGCGACCTTCCCCTTTTCGATAAAAACTGAGACGGAACGTCCCCTCAGTTCGCCCCTGGTAGGCATGCTTAAAGGCATTTGAGACGAGTTCATGCACAATCAAACCTAGAGGAATGGCCGTATCGAGAGAAAGCTCCGCCGGTTGCAGGTCCAGCGTACAATGCACCCGGTGGGCCACCTCATAATAGGTCATGGAGAGTTCCGAAAAGACCTTGCTGAGGTATTCGGCGATATTCACCGCAGACAGCTGATCCGAATGATACAATACCTCATGAACCTGAGCCATGGTGCGGATCCGTTGCTGGGTTTCTTCCAGCCGTTCCATCAGTTCTGGATCTTCTATGGAATCCTTCTGTAACTGAAGCAGGCTGGAAATTATCTGCATATTATTCTTTACCCTATGATGAATTTCTTTCAGAAGGATTTCCTTTTCTCGTACCGAAAGGGTTAAGGCCTGTCTGACCTGGTATTCTTCGGTTATATCCCGAATAATAAAGAGAACCTTCTCTTCTTCTCCGAGGCGCACCGCCCGGGCTTCAAAATGTTTTGGACCCCCCAGAACGGTAAGGTCATATTCCAGCACTACCACCTTTTTCGTTGTCAGGGCCTGCTGAATGGCGTTTTTTATGACAGCACAAAATTCCGGAGAAAATTCTGCTTCATCGATTGTTTTTCCTAACAATTGCGCCGGTTCCTTAAAAAGCAGATCTTTATTTGAGGTCATAATCTTAAGATACCGCCCTGCAGCATCCACGATAAGAAAAAGGTCCGGCAGGGCCTCGATAAAGGCCAGGGTCTCCCGCTGCATCGCAAGGAGGGCCCGATTTTTCTGAATCAGAAGGGTCGTTCGCCGGGCCACCTGTAAGCGAAGGGTCCAGGTAAACACGAGGAGAACCAGAATAAGGACCCCACCTACCAGGCCAATCCAGAAAAGGACCCACCAATTTACAGGAAGCCCCAGGGAAACTCCTTGCCAGCGCTCTTGTATTTCCCGGTAATGGGCCTGCGGAATAGCGAGGAACCCCTCAGTAAGGACCTGATAGAGGTCTCGCCCATCAGGGAGGGGTTGTCGTCTCTTGTGTACCGCCCGATGGAATTGGCCATGAAAAAGGGGAAAGCCTTCCCGAAAATCGTACTCCAGTTGATATTTGTACAGGTAATAATGGGCTGGAGGATCATCCATAACAAAAACACGTACATCCCCCTGCTGGGCGGCCCGGATAAGTGACTCATAACTGGGATAGAGTAGCAGGTCCCCGATCCCCTCTTGACGCAACACAGCGATTACGGCATCCCCCTCTTTTACGGCCACCCGAAAGCCCCGTAAATCTTTAACACTGCTCAGGCCAGAGATATTCTTGTGATAATAGAGGGAGACCGGGATATCCGCATAGGGGTCAAGGAAGTCCCAGTTCTGCAATCGTCCGGGGGTCTTAAAGGCCGAATCAATAACATCGGCGGCACCCCGGGACATCTCCTGAAGCGCCCGGGACCATTTCATCCCATCTAGCTGCACCTGGATTCCCGTAAGCTGCGACCAGATTCGCCAGTGATCAGGAATTATCCCCTGCAAAATCCCTTCTTCGTTTCGAAAACAATACGGCGGGTATTCATCATCACAGACTACCCGAATAGTATAAGAAGGGGGTGTTCTTTTTTCAGAAAAAAGAGGAACATCCTGCTGGCTCCCCGCCACAAGAAATGAACATGGAAAAAGAATTCCAAAAAGCACTACCCTCAGTGCAGGGCCACGAAAGAACATATTATAATTCTAAGCTATTTTTACCTTTTTTGCCAAATCATTACAATAAAGAGAAAAATGTACACCGCCGTCTGGCATAGAAAAACCCGGGAAATCCCCCCCATGATGGGGCCCTTGGTCTCATGCCGATATCCCCATCGATGCATACGCACAAATTCCCTTGTAATAGCTATCGCCCCCACCGCCACACCGAAAAGTCCCCATAACGGCAAAAGTCCATAAATGCAATACAGGGATAACAACCCCAGCGCCCCCACCACCTCGCCATACACAAGCCAGGGCGCCCGTTGGGGGCCCAGAAGAATAGCCAGGGTTTTTCGTCCCGCCCACCGGTCCCCCTGGATATCGCAGCTATTATTGGCCGAAAGGATCGCCCCAATGGTAAGACTTTGCGGAATTCCCATGAGAAAGGCCTGAACAGTGAGGGTTCCGGTAAAAATGTAATAACAAATCAGGAAAAACACCTCCCCCAAAAAGCCCCCCGCAAAGAATTCCCCCAGGGGAGTAAAAGAAATCGGCCGGGGCCCTCCGGAATAAAAAAAGCCCACCAGCATACAGACAAAGCCCGCTAGGATCACCAGGGGGCTGGTTAAAAAACCAATTATCAGACCCACAAGAGCGGCCACCGCAAAACAGGCAAGACTGATAAGAAGCGCCCAGCCCGGAGAGACCCCCTGATGCACGAGCACCTTTGCATCCTCCCGATTGAACCGGGGATCATCCACATTGTGGTACCAGTCAAAGTAGGTATTAAAACCGGTAGTCCCCATATCCACCGCCAGCGCCGCAAGCAGGGTAAGCACCGCCACCAGGGGAGAAACATTTCCACGAGTGGCAAGGGCATACCCCAGGGCAATAGAATACGTTGAAAGGCTTACAATCTTGGTTCGTAATTCCACAATCCCAGAAAATTGTTGAAAGGTCATAGAAGGAGTATAACAACAAATAAAAACATTTGCAGCAAAAGAGCCCACTTTATTATACTATGGATATGCATCTATCTATTCGAGCTTCGTTTCGGCTCATTATTCTGGTAACCATTTTTCCCATTTTTGTGATCCTCCTTATCAATGAGGTAGACCGCTACACCTATCTCAAAGAGAACACCCTTAAAGAACATGAGAAGATCCTTGATGTGCTCTCGGAAGTTCAAAAGGGTCTTACCGTGGAGATTGAACGGACCCTTGCCACCCTGAGCATGGTGCCGGCGGTAAAGCAGATGCATTCTCAGGACGTGCTCGAGATCTTCACTTCTATCCTTACAAAGGATCCTAATATTTTCAATATAAATATCACCGATCCAAAAGGGAATGTGTTGATTTCAGCCCGCCTTCAAGCAGGAACAGACCTGAGCATGCGTCCTCATATTCAAGAAACCTTACAAACGAAAGCCTTTGCTATCGGTCCCTATGTTCGGTCCATCCTCGATGGAAGCAGCATTATAGGATACGCCTATCCCCTCCTGAATAACGCGGGGGATATCATTGGTATCCTTGCGGCAAGTCTTAACCTGGAACGATATCAGGAGATCCTTTCAAAAATTACTATTCCTGCCCACACAACAATCTATCTCATAGACAGGGATGGTATCTGTCTTTTTCAATTTCCGCGGGAACAGCAAGCAGAGGCGATAGGGCGTCCCATCGATCCTAAGGTGTGGAACCAACTCCAGTTTCCCCTCGAGCGGGGCACGTTCGAGATTATCACCGATTCTCTCCATCAAATGTGGTATGGCTACCAGAAACTATACGCCCCCGCCACCCAGCGGCCCTACATAACGGTGATGTACAGCTTTCCCATGAACTATGTAACGTCCGCCACCTTTGCGACCTTTATCCGGGAAACCCTGCTCATCCTGTTGATTATTCTCCTCAGTCTTGGGGGAGCCCAGGGATTATACGCCCTTCTCTTTGGGAAGAAGCTAAAATCAACCCTTGGGATGATCCGTTCTCTTGAACAGGGGGACTTTTCGGTCCCTATCCAGCCAGAACATCCCTTCACCGAATTCGGTCAGATTCAATACGCCCTGTACGAGATGGCACAGACCATCCAAAACCAAATCGAGGAGCTTCAGAAAAAAGAACAGCACCTTCACGCACTTATTCAAGAAAAATCTCTTTTGATGAGGGAGATGCACCATCGACTAAAAAACAACCTGCAGTTGATTCGGAGTCTCCTGATTCTTGAAGAAACTACGGATTGCGAAACCTTTCGGGAGAGCATGGTAAGCCGCCTTGATAGCATTGGAATGATTCACCAAATGCTGTACCAAAAGGAGGGCGAAAAGGAGATTGACCTCTATCGCTACATTCAGGAATTGATCAACCTGGTATCGGATCTTACTACCCCGGATCAACAACCAAAGATTATCCTCCAGGGAGAGTCCCTCATGGTTTCCCTCGATCAGGCGATTCCCCTGGGGCTCATTCTGAACGAACTTATAACAAATTCCTTAAAATACGGCAAAAAAGACCCTAAAGACCTGGAAATTCATCTTTCGATCGCCAAAACAGAAAATAATCTCCGCATAGAGTTTTCTGATAATGGTCCCGGATTTATCGAGCCCTCTGCGGAAACTCCTAAAAAAGGTTTTGGCCTTCAGCTTATAGAAACCCTGGCATCACAACTTAAAGGAACTCTTGCGTGGGAACATGAGAAAGGGACAAGGTGCATCCTCACGGTGCCCCTCTCCTCATAGACAGGCGAGCCTCATCGCTATATAACATATTCCATGAAAAAGCTCCTTTTCAAAAAGAAAAAAGACCAGGGGACCCCTTCCCAAGGGCTTTTGCCTATTGAAGCTGTCCCCGATATTTCACCACAGGACAGGGGATCTACTTCTTCAACAAAAAAAATCCCCCCTCAGTCCCCTGTCACCCCGTGGAAACTTTTTCTCCTTTTTGCCCAGATTACCACCGTAACCCTCGGCGGGGGCTATGTTATTGTGCCTGTGATGGGGGGAGCTTTAGAAAAAAAAGGATGGATGGGTGAGGAACGATTTTATGACATCTTTGCTCGGGCCCAGCTATTCCCCGGGCCCTTTGCTCTTTCCACAGCCCTGTTGGTGGGCGCCGAGCTCTGTGGTTTTTGGGGGGCCTTTGCGGCCTTCTGGGCGGTGCTGCTCCCCCCCTTTGTGGTCATCGTGGGGGTAAGCAAACTCCTTTTAACCTACCAGGAGGTCCCCCAGGTTCAGGCCTTCCTCCAGGGAGCAGGGGCGGTGGTTCCTGGCGTCATAGCAGCCATGATCTGGAAAAACCTAAAACGGTTCCCCTGGCGCATCCACCGACTCATTGCCCTGGGCTCTCTTACGGTTCTGCTCATTCTGCTACCTGCATATAGTATATATCTTTTACTGGGGGCGCTCCCCCTTCTGTACTGGTGGGAGGGCCTATGGAAATCTTCGAAGTAGCCCTGACCTTTCTCCAGATAGGACTCATCTCCCTGGGCGGCGGCTGGTCCACCGTAGGCATCATCAGAAACGCGGTGGTCCCCCGCTGGATCGATGAAAAGGGCTTTCGGGAACTTATTGCCATTGCCCAGTCCACACCCGGTCCGGTAGCCCTTAACGCAGCCACCATGATTGGCTGGTACCACGGGGGGTGGTTGTCGGCCATCATCGCAACCCTCTCGGTAGTCACCATACCAGTACTGTTCGTTACCATCGTTCTGCTGCTTAGTCGGCGCTTCACCCTCGCATCCAGCCGCCTTAATCAAACCCTAAAAACCACAAGCCTTGCCATGATGCTCATGACGGGCTGGGTCCTCCGCCCCACAACTCTTGATCCCATCCTTTTAAGCTACGCCCTCATTACGTTCTGGGTTTCCGCCTTTACAAAAATCAATCCCCTCTGGGCCATCCTCGGCGCAGGGGTGGTAAATATTTTTGTGAGGTATCTACGGTAAGGGCGAGGCTTTCCCCGGCCAACCAGCGGCAACCCTACCATCCTCACCCTGCCCCTCTAGGGGGGCTCTAGAGGGGGAGCACCGTACCGCTCCCCTTTCAGCTTAATCCGCACCAAACCGCCACCCAGGCCGCCGCGGCTCCCCCCTCGCGCCTGCTTCCTTCGCCGCCTCGACATTTCCCCCCAGGCCGGGCGTCCCGCCCGGCCCATTGCTCAGCCCCACGGCTCAGGCGATCAGGCGCTCCCCCCCACTCCGGGCTCACCCCCGGCGGGGCCCTTCTCAGGGCCCCGCGAGGAGTTTTCTTGCCGATGGGGGCGCTCCTCTCAGGCTCTGTGCGCCTTTCTCCGGCCTTCCTTTCGCAGGCCCCGCCCCTCCGTGCCACACCGCCAGTTTTCTTGGGGGCCCCCTCTCCACGCTACCCCACCGCACCCCAATTCCCCTCCCAGCCTTGCCTTCCCAC
>Ga0209204_1000828_pt1 | contig 31780 bp, 27 predicted proteins | sample AD_JPNMR2_MetaG_FD_184425 | JGI IMG/M metagenome (GOLD analysis project Ga0209204, IMG submission 184425) | Active sludge microbial communities of municipal wastewater-treating anaerobic digesters from Japan - AD_JPNMR2_MetaG (SPAdes) (version 2) | ecosystem: Engineered > Bioreactor > Anaerobic...
CGGGGCAGGAGCCGAGCATCCGTTAATCCCGGGATGTCCGAATGGGGAAACCCGACGGAAACGGGCAACCGTCATCCGTCATCCATGGCTGAATGCATAGGCCATGTGAAGCGAACGCAGGGAACTGAAACATCTTAGTACCTGCAGGAAAGGAAATCAACCGAGACTCCGTTAGTAGCGGCGAGCGAAAGCGGATGAGCCCAAACCCCGCACCTATTTTTGCTCAGGAGAGATGCAATGAGCTATGTGTATGTGCTTGTGGAAGAAGCGAGTCGAAACGTTTATATTGGGTTTAGTGCCGACTTAAAAAAACGAATCCGTCAGCATACGGGCGGATGGGGAGCCCAAACCACAAGGCATGGAACATGGCATCTGGTATATTACGAGGCATACGCGGATGAAGGCGATGCCCGCAGACGAGAACTTCGGCTCAAGCACGATGGACGAGCCAGACGTCAGCTGTATACCAGAATTCAAAGCTCTCTTGCTGGTCAAAAATAGGTGCGGGGGGTTGTGGGTGCCGATCAGGAGTTACAAAGACACGGTCAGCAAAACGGTCTGGAAAGTCCGACCACAGAAGGTGATAGTCCTGTATGCGAAAGCCGGTGTCCTCCGTTACGTTCGGCGTACCAGAGTAGCACGGAGCTCGTGGAACTCCGTGTGAAGCCGGGGGGCCCACCCTCCAAGGCTAAGTACTCCTCGACAACCGATAGTGGAAAGTAGCGCGAGCGAAAGATGAAAAGAACCCCTACGAGGGGTGTGAAAAGGACCTGAAACCATACACTTACAAGCAGTAGGAGCCCTATGTCCCGCACCTATTTTTGGCCAGAAGATGATTCAGAATAGAATTATTTTTGTGGTCAAAAATAGGTGCGGGAAACGGGTGACTGCGTGCCTTTCGCATAATGAGCCGGCGAGTTACTGTTTGCGGCCAGGTTAAGCACTTCAGGTGCGTAGCCGCAGCGAAAGCGAGTCTGAATAGGGCGTTCAGTCGCAGGCAGTAGACGCGAAACCACGTGATCAATCCATGGCCAGGTGGAAGGGGATGTAAAAATCCCTGGACGACCGAACCCGTTAACGTTGAAAAGTTATGGGATGAGCTGTGGAGAGGAGTAAAAGTCTAATCAAACGTGGAGATAGCTCGTTCTCTCCGAAATAGCTTTAGGGCTAGCCTCGAGTGGTCCCTGCTGGGGGTAGAGCTACTGATTGAGGATAAGGGGCTACCCGCCTACTTACCTCTACCAAACTCCGAATACCAGCAGGTACAGCCCGGGAGTCAGTCTGTGGGGGATAACCTTCATGGTCGAGAGGGCAAGAACCCAGACCGCCAGCTAAGGTCCCTAATTTCGTGCTCAGTTACTAAGGAAGTCCGATTGCTGAGACAATCAGGATGTTGGCTTAGAAGCAGCCACCATTTAAAAAGTGCGTAATAGCTTACTGATCGAGCAGTTGGGTGCCGATAATAAACGGGAATAAGCCGAAAACCGAAGCTGCGGATCCGCGCAAGCGGGTGGTAGGAGAGCGTAGCAGTCAGCGTTGAAGCGGTACGGAAACGAGCCGTGGAGCGGCTGCTAGTGATTATGCCGGCATGAGTAACGATAAAGCAGGTGAGAATCCTGCTCGCCGAAAACCTAAGGTTTCCTGGGGAAGGTAAATCCGCCCAGGGTTAGTCGGTCCCTTAGTCCAGGCCGAAAGGCGTAGACGATGGGCAGCAGGTTAATATTCCTGCACCATGTTGTCAGACGACGGAAGTGACGCATCTTTCTCCGGTCATCCCGCGGGCAGTAGTGCGGGTTCCGCAAGGACGAGGCCGCTTTACGATGCCGAAGTGACCCGAAAAGGTGCCGAGAAAGAGCTTCCTAAGGATGAAGACAGCATGACCGTACTAAAACTGACACAGGTAGGTGAGGAGAGTATCCTCAGGCGCTCGAGAAAACTGTCCTTAAGGAACTAGGCAATTTGACCCCGTAAGTTCGCGAAAAGGGGTCCCTCCGGGTGCTGTTATTTCGATAGCAGCATGCCGAGGGCGCAGTGAATCGGCTCTGGCGACTGTTTACCAAAAACACAGTTCTCTGCGAACACGTTAAAGTGGATGTATAGAGAATGACGCCTGCTCGGTGCCGGAAGGTTAAGGGGATGGGTTATCCCGCACCTTTTTGCCCAGGAGAAAGAAGATGTTTTATGTGTATGTCCTGCTGAATCCGCAGAAAGGCCAGACGTATATTGGATATACAAAAGACCTGATACGGCGGGTCAAAGAGCACCAGCAAGAAAAAGGTGCTCGATATACCCGACGCGGTGTTTGGAATCTGGTGTACTATGAGGCCTATGCGGAGCAAAGGGATGCCGCTCTTCGAGAACGGCGTCTTAAACAGGATGGGCGAAGCAAGACACAGCTGCTTCGCCGGATTCAAAATTCTTTAACTGGTCAAAAAGGTGCGGGAGAAGCTCCTAACTGAAGCCCCGGTAAACGGCGGCCGTAACTATGACGGTCCTAAGGTAGCGAAGTTCCTTGTCGGGTAAGTTCCGACGTGCATGAACGGCGTAACGACTGGAGCAGTGTCTCAAGGACAGACTCGGTGAAATTGTACTTGTAGTGAAGATACTACAGACCCGCGGCAAGACGGAAAGACCCCGTGAACCTTTACTGTAGCCTGGTATTGACGCCTGGCATATCATGCGTAGGATAGGTGGGAGGCTGTGAAGCGGTGCTTCCGGGCATCGCAGAGCCGACGTTGAAATACCACCCTTGCTATGTTAGTCGCCTAACCGTGACCCGTGAACCCGGGCATGGAACAGTGCTAGGTGGGCAGTTTGACTGGGGCGGTCTCCTCCTAAAAGGTAACGGAGGAGTTCAAAGGTACCCTCAGCGTGGTTGGCAATCACGCGTTGAGCGCAAAGGTAGAAGGGTGCTTAACTGTGAGACTGATAGGTCGAGCAGATGCGAAAGCAGGACTTAGTGATCCGGTGGTTCTGTGTGGAAAGGCCATCGCTCATCAGATAAAAGGTACTCCGGGGATAACAGGCTGATCGCCTCCGAGCGTTCATAGCGGCGAGGCGGTTTGGCACCTCGATGTCGGCCCATCACATCCTGGGGCTGAAGGCGGTCCCAAGGGTTCGGCTGTTCGCCGATTAAAGTGGTACGCGAGCTGGGTTCAGACCGGCGTGAGCCAGGTCGGTCTCTATCTGCCGTGGGCGCAGGAATCTTGAGGGGATGTTTCTTTAGTACGAGAGGACTTGGAAGCACTGACCTCTGGTGTACCGGCTGTAGCGCTAGCTGCACCGCCGGGTAGCTAAGTCGGGAACGGATAACCGCTGAAAGCATCTAAGCGGGAAGCCAACCCCAAGATAAGGATTCCATGGACCTTCGGGTCCGAGAGACCCCTGGAAGACTACCAGGTTGATAGGCCGGGTGTGTAAGCGGAGAAATCTGCTCAGCTAACCGGTACTAACGGTCGAACACTTGACCATATCAATCGGTCGGTTGTATGGGATTTCGCCAAGGTTGGAAACGGCGCTGGATTGAACCAATCTGCTTTTTTACAAGGTACGAGAATTTCGGCAGGTCCCGAAAGGGATACGCCGATTCACGAACTCCTGGTGACCATGCGGACGGGGAAACGCCTGATCCCATTCCGAACTCAGAAGCTAAGCCCGTCCGGCCGATGATAGTCCTTCGGGGCGAAAGTAGGTGATTGCCAGGTTTATGAGGCCCGTCGGAGATATCCGGCGGGCCTTTCCTTTTGCGCGAAAGAATGCGTTTACGGCAGGGGGGCGACAACAGGCCAGCCGTCTTTCCATTCCATCGTGGAGATTTTCAAATAGGGTCTTCCGGTCTGTCCGTGATAGGCGTGAAAGACCAGATAGTCCTGGTCGCCTTCCCGAAAAACAGCGCAGTGGCCGGGTCCTTTCCAGTTGTCTGTGGTGGCTTTGATGACTTGGGTGCCGCCGCCTTCGAGCATCGGTACGCCTTCGCGGTTGAAATAAGGGCCGGTGACTTTTTCGGCACGTCCGACGACGATGTTGTATGTGCTGTCAGCCCCGCGGCAGCACAGGTCAAAGGAGACGAACAGGCACCAGAAGCCGTCCCGCCGAACGATAAACGGAGCTTCGACGGCCCCTTCGACGGGCGGGGTCTTGTGTTCTGCTTTCCTCGGCCGGCTGGCGAGCGTGTAGTGGGTGGTATGTTCCGCGGACAGTTTGCCTGTGGCGGGGTCGATTTTGCGCATCTGGATGCCGCTCCAGAAACTGCCCCAGCAAATCCAGATATTTTTCTCATCTTCGATGACGATGTTGGCGTCGATGGCGTTCCAGTCGTCCTTGCCTTCCGTGGAGCGAAGGACCATCCCGTGATCCTCCCATTTGTACTCCGGGCTGTTTGGGTCGAGGGTTTTATTTGTGGCCAGGCCGATGGCGGAGTTGTTCTTGCCGAAGGTGGAAATGGAGTAATAGAGATGGTACCTTCTGTTAAAATAGGAAATATCAGGTGCCCAGACACCGCGGGTTCCGGGGATTTCGATGGGGGCCCATTCCGGAAGGGTTTCAAAGACATAGCCGCGCAACTGCCAATGGTGAAGGTCTTTGGAGCAGCGGATAGGAACGTAGCCGGTTCGGCGGTTTCCGCCGGTACAAAACAGATAGTACGTGTCTTTTTCCTTGATAAGGACCGGGTCGTGGACGTTCAAATCCCCTTCCAGTTCGAGCATAATGGGTTCTCGGTCCGGTACGCCGGCAGAGGAAAGGCCGAGCCAGCAGAGCAGCAGAAGAAAAGAAGCGGCTGAGGAGGTTCTGGAGCAGAGAGGAATGTTGGATTGTTTCATTTTTTGCACTCCGAAAAGGTTTTGCCGGTACTTATTGTATTCGGTAAACTGATTTTTACAAAATTGTTTTCCGTAGAGAAAAATGGAGGATGCAATGAAACAGTTGCTGCTTTTTACGGCGGGATGGATGTTGGCGGCGTCAGTTGCGGCCGGAGCCGAAACGTCGGACGGGTATGTGCTGGTTTGGGCCGATGAGTTTGAAAAAGACGGCAGGCCCGACCCGAACAACTGGACGTATGAGATTGGGTTTGTGCGGAACGAGGAACTGCAGTGGTATCAGCCGGAAAACGCCTTCTGTAAAGGGGGAATGCTGATTATTGAGGGCAGGCGGGAACGAGTCAGGAATCCCAATTACAGTCCGGACAGCCGATCGTGGCGGCGGAATCGGGAATATGCGGAATATACCTCCGCCTGCGTAAAGACCTCGGGGAAGCATTCGTGGAAATTCGGGCGGTTTGTGATGCGGGGGCGGATTGATACGCGTTCGGGGCTGTGGCCGGCGTTTTGGACGCTCGGATTTGCCCGCGGCTGGCCGGGCTGCGGCGAAATCGACATTATGGAATATTATCGGGGGATGCTTCTGGCCAATGCCTGCTGGGACGGCGGGGGCAGGCGGCCGGCGTGGGATGACCTGAAAAAACCGCTGGAAGAGTTCGGCGACCCGGACTGGTCGAAAAAGTTTCACATTTGGCGGATGGACTGGGATGAACAGGTTATCCGGCTGTATGTGGATGATATGCTGCTGAATGAGATTGACCTGTCCAAAACCATCAATCAGGACGGGCAGGGGGCGAATCCGTTTCATGAGCCGCACTATATTTTGCTCAATTTAGCCATCGGCGGCATACAGGGCGGAGACCCTTCGGAGACGGGATTTCCGGCCCGCTTTGAGATTGATTATGTGCGGGTGTACCAGAAAAAATCTTAAGGTTTCGAACAAGATGAGGCCGGGGAGGGCTGGATTCCCGCCTTCCTCCTCCGCTGAAGCTTCGAAGGACAGGTCGCGGGAATGACAGGAATATGCGGGAATGACAGGGGGGTTGTTCGGTACCTTTCGAGATGTTCAGTTGGTTCCGACGGCCTTGGTTATTAAGTCGATTGCGTACACAGCGGACGGGGTGTTGATATAAAGGGTTTGCCGCTCGGGGCCGCCGATGCAGACGTTGGTGGGGCTCTCGGGCAGGTCAATCGTATCGAGGAGCTGTCCGTCGGGGGTGTAGATTTTGACCTGCCTGCGCCAGGTCAGATAGACATTTCCGCGGCTGTCGAGGGTCATCCCGTCGGAGCCGTCGGAGCAGAACAGCCGCTTATTTGTAAGTGTGCCGTCTTTTTGGATGTCATAAAGCCAGGTTTTGCCGGCGGCATGGTCGGCCACGTAGAGGAGGGTCCCGTCGGGGGTTCCGATAAGTCCATTCGGACGTATCATATCGTCAATCACGCGGATAACCCGTCGGTCCGGGGTGATGTAATAGACGTGCTCGCCGTCCTGCTGCATATCATCACGGCTGCCGTACCGAGGGTCGGTCATGTAAACGCCGCCTTTGGGGTCCAGCCAGCAGTCATTGGGGCTGTTGAATTTTTTGCCGTTATAGCCGTCCGCCAGGGTGATGATGTTTTTTTGGCGGTCAATTCGAAAAAGACGCCTGGGGCCGGCAGATTCGCAGACAATCAGCGAGCCGTCCGGGGCAACCTGAAGGCCGTTGGATTGATTGGTTTCGATGTATTTGGAGAGGGTGCCGTCGGGGGAGATTTGGTAAATCAGGCCGGCGGGAATGTCGGAGAAGTAGAGGGTGCCGTTGGGGTCGGCGGTGATGCCCTCGGTGAATTGAAAACCGCCGGCGATTTTTTGGGGCACAGCAGAAGGACGGACGGGGGAGATATGTGTGTCAATCTGAAGAAAAAGAAGCATGCTAAACCATAAAAGGACAACTGAAGTCTTCATTGTCTAACTCCTTTTGTTCGTATATTATCGGACATTATTCTATCGCAGAAATGAGTAAATAAAAACTGAAAAACGAATGTTTGAGATGCTGTCAGAGTTTTTTGGAAGGCATCTTGTGTTTCTGAAAAGTTTGCCGACACAACAGTGCTTTTCGAAAAAAAGAAAAGCCGAATCGTTTATTTGAACGACTCGGCTTGCTGTGTGCAGTTAAGAGCAGGTCAGCAGGTTGTTTCAAAGGGATTGTTTTGGAGCATTTTGAGAAGCTGGTCTTTTTCCTCTGAAGACAGTCCGAAAACATCCTGGAGGATTTTACTGAGCAGGTCGTAGCCCGTTTGTTCCTTTTTTTGGGATTCGCTATTTTCAGTTTCCTCTTGGTTGCTGTTTTGGGCGGGTGGAGGCGGCGGGGGAAGCGGAGACTGGGCAACAAAGGATTCCAATTCTTCACGACTGACAACGCCGTTACCATCGGAATCGGACTCGGCGATTTTTTGACCGAAGAGACCGGCTGCATTCAATTCTTCGATGCTCAAGACCCCATCGCCATTTGTATCCAAGTCACCGAGAATTTTTGTGCTGACTTCGGACGGATTGGGTGTTGGATTTTGCTGAATAATTTCTGTACCTGCCTGAGTCAAGAGTTCTTTCAGCGCATTCAGATCCGGTTTCTCTTTGAAACTCGATCTGGGTGTGATTCCCATTTCTTCCATTTTGGCTGTAATTTTGGCGAGGATTTCCTCCGCGGTAATGGTGCCGTCTTCATCTGTGTCGGCTTGGGCGATTTTTTGGCCGAGTTGTCCGGCATTCGTGAGTTCTTCAGAACTAATGCTCCCGTCGCCGTCTGTGTCCAAGGCGTTGAGAATCTTGGAGCTCAGTTCATTTGGTTCCGGCGGTTTCATTTTCCCCAGGTGCATCATTGAAAGCATCTGACCCGTTCGTTCCACCCCATTGATTTCCATACATTTTTCCCTTTCAAATGAGTAACTGTCTTTTACGCTGAAGCACAAGGATATTGTGCAAAATTTATGCCAAGGGTCATTGTGAGAATGTTTTCTGCCAATACCAAGGTTTTTAGGCCGAAAATGGCGGATGTGAGCACCTTTTTTCCTGTCAAGAGGGAATTTTTTTCCGGATTCATAGAAATTTTTTCTGAGGCAGCGATTTCGTCTTATTTTTTTTCAGGAGAAAGCATAAAGTTGGTTGTTGACAAGGGGGTTTGTTTTTTTAGTTTGGGGAAAAAAGAACGAGTTTGGAAAGGACAATTACACGTGGCGGCAAAGATACTTGACGGCAGGCAGATAGCATCTCAGATGCGGGAAGAACTGAAAGGGCGGATTGCGGGACTTGTTCAGCGGGGTATTCGCCCGGGGCTGGCGGTCATTCTGGTGGGGGATGACCCGGCATCCAAGTCGTATGTGACGGCCAAAGAAAAGGCGTGTGAAGAGGTCGGGATTTATTCGAGCGACAATCGGCTGTCTGCCGCAACGACGGAGACGGACCTGCTGGGGCTGATTGAGCGGTTCAATCGGGACCCAAAGATACACGGGATCTTGGTTCAGCTGCCGCTGCCGAAGCACATAAACGAAGAGCGGGTTTTGAATGCGATTTGTCCGGAAAAGGATGTGGATGGTTTTCATCCGGTGAATGTGGGGCGGATGGTGATTGGACAGCGGTGTTTCCTGCCGTGCACGCCGCATGGGGTTGTGCAGATGCTCGTGCGAAGCGGGGTTGTTCTGGAGGGAGCGGAAGTCGTGATTGTGGGGCGAAGCAATATTGTGGGCAAGCCGCTGGCCAATCTGCTGATTCGGAAGGGACGGATGGGAAATGCAACGGTGACGATTTGTCATACAAAGACGCGGAATCTGGCCGAGCATGTCCGTCGGGCGGATATTGTAATTGCGGCGGCAGGACGTCCGAGGACGATTACGGCCGATATGGTCAAGGAAGGGGCGGTAGTGATAGACGTAGGGGTTAATCGAGTCGAGGATGCGTCTTCCAAGAACGGGTATCGGCTTGTAGGCGATGTGGATTTTGAGGCGGTCCGACAGAAGGCGTCGATGATTACGCCGGTGCCGGGCGGGGTGGGGCCGATGACGATTACGATGCTTTTGTATAATACCGTGGAGTCGGCGGAGCGGGCGGCGGAAAACCGTTAAAAGGCCGATTATTGGAGATGGCTTTCATCCGGCCGGTTGGGTGAAGGAGAGGGGGGTGTGGAAGTTTGGTTCAGCGGGGCGGAGGAGGGCTGTGCCGACGGGGAAACAGGAAGGGGTTTGGGGTCTCCGAGTGAAATGAGGTACTCGATGGTTTTTTGGGGCTTATCAGCCAGATACTGAAGGGACCATCCGGCCATAAAATGACATATTTTTACGGTTGTAGAGGAGGAAAAGGTTTTCATTTTGTCGAGGGAAATGAGCCGCAGGAAGAGTTCATGTCTTGAAAAGGGCATAATGCAGACGGCTAAAAGAAGAAAGGAGGTCAGGGTATAGCCGATCAGGAAGCCGAGCAAACTGCCGGCGGCTTTTTCAAAAGCAGCCGGAAAGACGCAGTCGGCCCCGCGGAGAAAGAGGTAATAGCAGATTCCCTGCAGGAGGATAAAACAGGCGGCGGCCAGGAAAAGGATGGAAAATGCGGCGTAATACCCGGATTCCTGCAGGACGGGGTTGTTTTTGAGGAGGGCGGGTGCGGCCATGACGGCGATATAGAGGGACATCAGGAAATTAAAGGCGGCGGCGGCCATGATGTAAACGCCTTTTTTGAAGCCGAGCCAGGCGAAAAAGATTCCGAGCAGCAAGGCGGCAAACCAAACCATGTTATCCTCCTAAGTGGGAAGTGACTCGTTTGATTTCCTCGAGGGTGGTAATGCCTGCCAGAACCTTGGCAAGCCCGTCTCTCCGCAGGGTGGCAAAGAAGTCGCGGTCGCCTTTCTGTTTCATATCGGCGGGGGTGAGGGTGTTGCTGACGAGGGTATGCCGGAGTTTGTCGTCCATGTAGGTGACATCCATGATGGCGATTCGGCCGTAATAGCCGGTTCCGCCGCAGCGGCCGCAGCCGCGCGCCTGGAAGATTTTGGTCTGGTCGAGATTATTCTGGATGCAGTAGTTGATTTGGCTTTGGGTCAGTTCGGCGGGCCCTTTGCAGGCGTCGCAGAGCCGGCGAACCAGCCGCTGGGAGATAATGACGCTCAGGGCGGAAGCCAGCAGGAGGGGACGGACTCCCAGGTCCATCATCCGCACGAGGGCGGCCATATTGCTGGAGGCGTGAAGCGTGGCCAGGACGAGGTGTCCGGTCTGGGCGGCCTGCACGGCCATGGCGGCGGTTTCCGCATCGCGGATTTCCCCCACACAGATGACATCGGGGTCCTGACGCAGGATGCTTCGCAGGGAGGAGGCAAAAGTTACGCCGGCCTTGACATTCACTTCAATCTGGCTGGCGTGGGGCAGAACGTGTTCAATGGGGTCTTCGATGGTGACGATGTTGCGTTCCTGGACATTCATATTGGAGAGCATTGCATAAAGCGTGGTTGTTTTTCCGCTGCCGGTCGGACCGCAGACCAGAACCATCCCGGAGGGCTGCCGGATGATATTTCGAATGGCCTTCTGGGTTCGGTCGTCCATTCCGATTTCCTCCAGGGACATCAGGCCGCGGGTCTGGTCGAGGACGCGGATGGCCAGTTTCTCCCCGCCGAGGACACCGGAGGAGGCGACACGGAAGTAGATTTCGCCGTCGGGCGTTCGGGCCATAAAAGCGCCGTCCTGGGGGCGGCGTTTTTCGGCGATGTCCATTCCGGAAATGGCTTTGATGCTGTTGATGACGGCGTTGCAGACCTTGCTGTCGATTTCTTCGTGAACACGGAGCATCCCATCGATTCGGTACCGAACGGTATAGATTGCATCGGATTTGGGGTCAATGAGAATATCCGTGGCTCGCCCCTGAAGGCCCTCGAGGATAAGCCGTTCCGTCAGGTCCAGAATCTCGCGATTGGTCCGTCTGCCGGAGGACTGCTGGGCATAGACATCGGCAAAATGCCGTCCGGCGGCGTCCATCAGTTCAATCGAGGGGCCGATGGAGGTGATGGGACGGGCCTTGCTGATAGGGTTGGTTCGAAAGACGGCGGCAAGGGTGTATTTAGGCAGGTCAGCCCAGGCAAGCTTGCCGGCCTGAATTTTCTGGACGACATCTACGACAAAGAGGACAAAGAGAACGGCCGGTCCGAAAAAGAGGGCGGCCGTATTGGCCAAAGCCCGATATTGGTTGAGAATCAGGGGGCTTTCATCGGAGCGGCGGACGGAATACAGGCACAAAAAGAACCAGCTGATCAGAAAAATAACTTTGTAAGGACTGAAAGGAAGAGCCCAGTCCATCTGCCCCCAATCCGCCACAAGCCCGTTCAGATCGGCCATACGACCTTATACACTCCTCATACCTGTTTTTTATAACGCTGTAGGTATGAAAGGTATTTTATCCGGCTTGGGAAGCGATATCAATCCATTTCTTATCCGATTATTTTTGTCCTCAAGCGGGGGTTGCCGAATCAGGGCGTTTCATCCTGCAAAAACCGCTGGCGGATATTCTCCTGCATTTGCTCGATTTGTGTTTTGACTTTCGAGTGCGGCTGATAAATCTGACTGTTTCGCTCTTCTTCTGATTCCGTCGGCATTTGAGCCAGACCCCGCTCATCGATGACGTAAGGCGTAACAAAGACGAGCAGTTCGTCGTTCTGAAGGACGATGTTGTTGTGTTTAAACAAGCCGCCGACCAGCGGAAGGTCTCCGAGGAGAGGCACTTTCTGGACGATGCTGACATCGTTCTGGAAGAGCAGACCGCCGAGGATGACGGACTGGCCGTCGTTGACAATCATGTGGGTCATGGTATCCAGGTTCTTTCGGGTCGGCTGGGTGTTGACGATTTCCTCCTGCAGCTGCGAGATATTCAGATGAATAGCCATATCGACGGCCTTTTCCGGGGTGATGTTGGGCCGGATTCGCAGGGTGACGCCGACATCCTCAAAGTCAAAGGTGCGCTGAACGGAATTGGTGTTGGTGCGGTCGTAGGAGTCACCGGTGATGAAAGCCACCTTCTGGGCCTTGACAAACCGGGCTTCTTCGTTGTCCTTCGTCCACAGTGTGGGCTGGTTGAGAATCTTGGCGTTGGCGTTTTTGACCAGGAAATCGATCAGCAAATCCGCATTGCTTTCGGCGGAGAGGGCAAAAGACTGCCGCGAATAGGTGGCGGTCAGGTTGTTGAGGATATCGACGGCGTTGACGCCGATGGTGCCGAAGGCACTGGGGTCGGAGGAAAGGCGAACCCCCAGCGAAGTGACATCGCTGTGGTCGATTTCCATGATGACGACCTTGATCATCACCTGCATGCCGGGCTGATCAAGCTGTTCAATCATCTTGAGGATGTCATCCATAAACTTCGGCGGTGCCAGAACCAGCAGCGCTTTGCTGCGGGCAACCGGGATAAAGCGGACCCGTCCGATGAGGTTGCTGGGCGGCATCTGGTCTTCGCTTTGGCGCTGGGTGGTCCACCAGGGCCGGATGGTTCCGGCGGATTCCTGCATTTGGGCTTCTGTGGTGGTTGTGGACGTAGATTCGGTGCTGTAGGCGCTGAGCCCCTGCACGCTTCGCTGAATGGTAGCGGTGGTGCCGGCTTCGTTGAGGATGGCGTTCAGCTGCTCACTGAGCTGCTCGGCATCGGCGTATTTGAGCGTGACAACGCGGGGCACTTCGGCGCCTTCCTGGCCGTCCAAATCCTGCACAAGCCGTTCAATCACATCATAGGCCTCGGGGATTTTGCTGATGACGAGGATTTTTTTTGTGTCGGGAACGGCTTCAAAGGTGAGCATTCCATAGAGGGAGCCGACAATTTTACCCTTGGTCTGTTCCTGTTCACCGAACAGAATCCGCAGCAGCGACCGGGAGCCGGAGGACTCGGATTCCTCGCTGAACAGGCGGGTGAGCAGGTCGGCCATTTTGACGGCGTCGGAGTTTTGAAGGGTAATAATGCGGTACTGGTCTTTGCGCAGGTCCAGGGGGATGTCCCATTCCTCCTCAATTTGTTTGGCGATGCGCTGCATGTTCTTTTCGGAGGCAATGACGGTCACCTGCCGCAGCGTCGGATAGGAGATGACTTTGACGGTTTCCTCCGGATTGATGGTTCGAGAGCGGGAGGTGGTTCGGCTGGAGCCCCAGCTGTAGGAGCTGAGGGTTCCGGCCTCGGTTTCATAGAGTCCTTCGATATTCTGCTTAATCTGGTCGGGGTCGGCGTGTTTGAGTTTGAAGGTACGCTCAATGTAGATGTCTTCTTTGGGCAGGTCAATCTGGGCGATGAGTTTTTCGACGATTTTTCGATTTTCATCGCTGCCGAAGACGACAATCTGATTGGTGCCCTGCAGGGGCTGGACGATGAGGTTGGCGGTCAGGTCTGTGCCGGGCATCTCGCGCAGGGCCTGGGTGACCATCGTGGCGACTTCGCGGACATCGGCGTAGCGAATCTGGAAGACCTGCTGCTTGGGTTCGGTGCTTTCGCCGATGTCGAGTTTCTGAATCCAGGATTCCACGGTCTGCATATCTTCTCGGCTGCAGCGAGCCAGAATCCAGTGCTGTTTGGGCATAGCAATCAGCCGGATGGGGATTTCGCTGGTTGGAATGACAACGGCCGGGGCTGCGGGAGTTGTTGTTTGGGTGCCTTCCCGTCCTCGTCCGGGACCGCGGAAACCGCCTTGGGAAGAGGAGGTTCGCTGCGTCTGGGCGGTTTGGCCGAGGATGAGGTTAAGAACCTGGACGACCTCGATGGGGTCGGCGTATTTCAATTCAAAGATGCGTTCAACCGTTTGGGAGGACTCCGGCACATCCAGCTGGAGGATGACCTGTTCGATGCGGCGGAGATTTTCGACGGTGTCGATGACGGAGATGCGTCCGGTGGCTTCATCGGCGGTGACGTGGCCGTATTCTGCGGTCAGGGAGCTGACAATCTGGGCCATTTGAGAGGCCTTGTAGTTGGACAGCTGGTACCACTTTTCGACAACCTGGGCGGGGTCGGAGATGCGGGCCAGCGGTTCATCTACGCCGAGAGTCGGGACGGCCCCGAGCCGGGCACTGGCTAAGGGCTTTAGGAAGATGGTGCTGCCGGTTTGGTCCACGAGGACTCCGCGAGAATGGAGGGCGGACACGAGCAGGGCCAGGGCCTCCTCGCGGGTGACTCGTTTGGGAGAATAGACAGTAATGCGGGTCTGCATGATTTCATCGTTGACGGGGATGACGGGTTTGTTGGTCCAGTCGGCGAGGATTTTCAGGATGTTTTTCATCTCCATATCATTGAGTTGAACCGATTCGAGGCCGTCTCCGGGCTGATTGGGGTCGGAGCGTCCCATTTCACCGGGTCGCGGGCCGCGGTCTCCGAACCCACCGAAGCCGCCGAAGCCCTCGCCGCGTCTGCTGAACCGGGAACGGCGGGACTCCTCCGGCTGGGAGGGCTGATTTTCTGCGGCCGGCTGCGTTGGAGATTGTTCTGCAGCCGGCTGATTGGGTTGGGCGGCTGCCTGGGTGGTTTGGGATTCGCCTTGTGCGGGTTCCGTTTTGGCTGATTCCTGTTCAGTCGGTTTGGAGCGTGCCGTCATCCAATATCCGATTAGGAAAAGGCCGCAAATCAGAGCAATTACAATCCATCCTGTCTTTTTCATATTCATCATCCTGCTTTCGTTATCATAATCATTTTGAAGTTGTTTAAAATTGTTCCCGCCCGGTTATTGTCCGCCGGAGCCTTGGCCGCCGCCGCGTCTGCCTCTGCCGAAGCCGCCCTCCTCAAAACGGCGGCGCATTTCATTGCGGAGCGCCTCGCGTTCTTCCGGTGTCATTTGTTCGAATCGCTGCCGCATTTGTTCTCTTTCTTCGGGGGACATCATCCACGGAGGCCGTCCGGAGAAACCGCCGAAGCCTTCCGGCGAGAAGCGTGCGGAGGGGCGAGAGCCGCTTTCAGAACCCTGTCGGCTCTGCCGCGAGCCGTTGGGACCGCGCGGCGGCTGTCCCTGCTGGCCTTCAGGTCTGTATTCGAACGGATATTGTTTGATTTCCTTGCCTTCCCACAGGAGGGTGACGGTGGTGCTGTCGATGGCGATGACTTTGGCACCGTTAATTTCTTCGCCGACCTGGACCCATCGGTCGCCGAAAAAAGCGGCATTGCCCAAAATCTGGGTGGCCTGCGGGGGCTGTGGAATGATTTTGGGTGCGAAGAGGTTTCGTTCCTGCAATGGTTTCAGCCGTGCTGAGGCAGCGGACGCTGCGGTGCGGGCTTCCTTCTGAAGAGTTTCAAATCGTTCGGCGGCGGTTTCCATCCGATGAGGATTCAGGAGGATTTCGCCGGCGGCCTTAACCCAGGTGCCGAGGAGAATCAGGCCGGCGCAAGCCCAGCCGGCTCGGCGGAGCATTTTCATTGAGGCGAGCAGTTTGGGTTCTTTCTGCTGTTTCATAAGAGTATCTCCTTAGCGGCTTGCATAAGTAAAGACAGTGATTTCCCATTCGAGTTTCTGCCGGTCTTTTTGGTCGGGTTTGATGGAGCATTTCTGAACTCCGACACAGTAGGGGTTCTGGGGCAGGTCGGCCAGAAGATTGAGAAGCTGCTCATATCGGCCGGTGCCCTGAGCCGTCAGATTGAGCACGATGTATCCGGCGGGGTCGTTGCGGATGGAGCGGCCGCGGACCAGCTGCATCCGCCGTGAGACCAGGCCGACTTTGCGGAGCTGGTTGGTAAAGGCCTCCTGAAGGAGCGGGCCCTGCTGGTCGGAGGGTTTGGGCAGTTCGAGGACGGGGACCAACTCCATCAGCCGCTTCTGCTGCTGGGTTTGAGGGCTTTTCGGGTCCAGTTTGAGCAGGGCGGCTTTTTGACGGGCGGACTGAAGCTGCGTTCGCACTTCGCCCCAGGTTCGGGTGAGCGGCTCGACGGCCAGAAAATAGATCAGAATCAGGCCGCAAACCGTCAGACTGAACAGCACAATTCGTTTTTCTCTCGGTTGAAGTTTTTCGAGCATAGGCATCGGTTATTCGCTGAAGTTTCGATACAGAAAACGGATACGGAAGTTAACTTTTTTGGTTTTTTCGTCGAGTGTGGGCTCGATGAGCTGAACTTGACGAAGCTCATTTCGCTGCTGGAGATTTTTCTGGAATTGATAGGCCTGTTCGTAGCTGGCGGCCACACCCCGCAGCTCGACGGGTTTGCCGCGTTCAAAAAGGAATTGGTCGAGCAGGAGGCCTTCGGGCTGTGTCTGGCGAAGCAAATCCAGCAGTTCGAGCAGGTCGGGACGGGCGGCGGCGACCTGTTTTCGAAACTCCATCATTTGGAGCATCTGCTGGGCGGTTTGGCCTTTTTCCGCCGTGCTGAGCTGCTGCTGAAGGATACGCAGCTCGGTTTTGTCCTTCCAATAGAGGCCGATGAGCACAAGGACGACGGCCAGCACCAGCGAGAGGGCGGTTCGGCGGACGGGGGCCGAGAAGAGCTGCTGCCGAAGCGAAGGAGCCGGCTCAGTCTGTTCGATGGTAAAGTCAAAATCGACGGCCTGACCGTCCAGAGCCAACAGGGCTAGACCGAGGGCTTCCGGACAGTCGGCGGCGGTTTCCGGGGTCAGACGGGCCAGACGTTTGGTTTTTTCAGGAGACGGACGGCAGGGCTGAACCTGAAAGTTCTCCTGCCGAAGGTCATCGATGAGCGACGGGAAAGGATCGGCCTGCGTATCGAGAACAAAAATCGGTTTGGAGCGGATTTGGGGTGTGAGAGACTCGAGCATCTGAATGAGGTCGGTTTTGAGCAGCTCGAGGGGGGCCTGCGGGTCAATGTCAATGCGGGCTGCGCCGAGAAGACGGCCTTCTTCGGCGAGAACGGCGGAGACCTGATGGGGGGTGAGCTTGAGCAGGACGGTTTCCTGCGGTCCGGGGGCGGGATGGAAAAAGGTCCGCCAGGCGGTCAGCAGTCCGACCAGGTCTGGAGCGATAGACACGGAAGCGTCGGCAGGGAGCGGTTTGGAAACGTGTTCATACAGGTCGTTTTTGACGGCTGTCAGGATACAGCGGTTTTCGGAGAGGTGTTTGTCAATCCGCCAGGCCAGCCGCATGGCTGAAACCGGAAGGGGGAGATATCCTTCCGCCTGCGTGCGGACGACGGCGACCAACTGCGGGGCCGGAAGAGACGGCACCTCCAGACGGTAGAATCCGACGCAGGACGAGTCGATTCCGACCGCCAGAGCGAGGGCACCGTCGCCGGGATTTGCCGGAATCGCATGGCGGAGGGACTCGGAGACGGAAGAGTTGAGGGGAAAGGTTCGGAAATCCTGAAACTCGATCCCCTGCGGGCTGCGGCGGAGCCGTACGACCTGAATCAGGTTATCAGCTGCGGACCATCGCAGGCCGATGGAGGTGTTCGGCATATCGTTTTTTTCTTTTTCGGCTGTCAATCCTGAATCTCCTGCTTTTCCTATTGTTCTCTCCAATAAAGGACACGTCCGTTTTGTTCATCGCGATTGAGGATGACTTCGATGGTATATTTTTGTCCGGTGGCGTCGGAGACAGCAGTGCTTTGAATGGAAAAGACGCTGGAGCGGACATCAACAAGGTCGATAATTTGCCGGAGGACGGATTCGGTCATCCCTTCGACCTGTGCCAGGTCCTGAAGGGTTTCAAAGCCCGCGGCCCGTCCTTCGCGGTAGGCGATGATATTTTCGGCCAGGTCCCGCTGACCCTCCAGCAGGGCGGTCAGCACAATCAGACCGGCGGTGTTGACGTTGACTTTGCCGGACGTGACGGTCTGGCTGCTGAAGCCGATTCGGTCGGCATTGGCCAGAACGCTCTGCCAGGAGGGGGTTGTGCCGGAGGTTTGCTGGCCGGTGCGGGTTGACGTAGCGGAAGCGGTAGTTGTGCTGCTTTGGCCGGTGCGGGAAGAGGTTCCGGATGAGCCGGTACCGGACTGTCGGGAGGATTGCTGGTTTTGGGAACCGGAGGAGCCGCCGGCGGGACTGCTCCCTGAACCGGAACCGCTTCTGCCGGATTCGGAAGAGTCGGAACCGGTACGGCCGGAGGAGCCCTGGGTCTGGCCGGAGCCGGCGGAGCTGTTTTGACGGGAAGAGCCGGATTGGCCTGACTGACCGGATTGACCGGATTGTCTGCCGGTTTGTCCCGAAGAAGAGCCGGCGGATGAGCCGCCCGCAGATGAACCGGACGAGGTGCCGGAAGAGCCCCCTGTTCCGGCAGTCGTTGAAGCCGAAGACGCCGCAGCGGTTGAGGAGGAGGTGCTTTGCGTCAGAGAGACGAGGTTCTGGAAGGGGCGGTTATTCAGAATCCACTGGGCCTCATTGCGGCTGAAGGACAGCGAGCTGGTCAGTTCATCCCGCTGGGCCTGGTTGATATCGATTTTGGGATTGCCTTGGCTGTCGATGTTGGGCTGGGCCGAATGGCAGGTCAGGTAATTCATCCATCCCTCGTTTTCACTCCAGGCCAGTTCGGGCGAGGAGGGACCGTAGAAAATATCCCGGGTGACTCCTTTGACGCGGAGAAGTTCCCGGATAGTCTGGAAAGAACCGTTCCGGCAATAGTAACCGTTTGGGAGGGTCAGATAGTATCCGGATTCGGCGCCGTCGGTTCGGATTTCTTCATCGGTATCGCGCCAGTCGAGGATGCTGCTGAGGATTTCCTGCGTCATATCCGGCAGATAGGCCAGGGCGGTTTCGGAAACGGTGTTGATGTTCAGTTTGGAGGATTCATCGATAACTTTGGCGGTGAATCGGCAGCCGTAGAGCGGGACATCGACAAGGTCGGCTTCGTTTTGAGCCCAGATGTCGAGTTTGGTATCGGAAGCACGCTCGTCCGACAGGAGCAGGGCCCGGGCGGTTTCGACGCCGGCGCGGGCGGCCCAGCGGCAGCGGATGCGTTCAGCCGCCAGCTGGCTGATGCGGCTTTCGAGCATCGCCATTCGGGCAGTGACGACCGCGACGGTGGTCATCAGCATCACCAGCCACAGGACGATGACCAGTGCAGAACCGTTTTTCCGGATTGTTCGGGGTTTACTGGGCACCGGTTTGTGTCTCTCCTGAAACGGTGGTTTCTGTTTGAGTTGTCGTTGTGGTTGTCGTCGAGGTATTTTGTCCGAGATGGGGCTGTCCCGGGAAGAACATCCAAATGGTTTTCTGCAGGACCCGCGGCTGTTTGGCGGATGTTGACGAATTCTTTTGCAGCTGGGAGGTGTCGGCGGCCAGCAGGTTGATTAAAACCAGCTGAGGCAGTTCCGTTTCGGTCAGCCAGTAATCCAGCCATTGGCTCCCGTCAAAGTACTGGGCCTGAAAGTCGAGGATGGATTCGCTCAAGACGGTCAGAATGCCGCCGGAGGTTTCCTCGCGGTCAACTTCAACGCCGACAAGGGGGCAAATCCGACGGACGAACAGGGTTTTGTCTTCGGACTGGAGCAGGGAATATTCGACCTCGTACAGATCGGATTCCGGGGAATTCGGACGGGCTGGGTCGGTTTGATAAATCCGCATCCGCAGCGAAGGGGGCATACCGATAGCGGGGTCGGCGGCAATGGCCTCAAAAATGACTGAGTTTCGAGCGATGGAGGCCAGGTCGCGTTCGAGGATTTCCGCGGCATATCGCAGGGCATCCGCGGCTTCGGAGGCCTGGTCGATGGTGGTCCGCGTCATACTGACGGAACGGAGGCCCGCCACGGCCACCAGTGCCACAAAGGCCGTCAGAACGGCGGCCAAAAGTACTTCCAATAATGTAAAGCCGCGTGTTTTCATAAAGGGGTTTCACTCTGGGTTGTTTGCGATTCGGTTGTTGGGGAGGTCTGCTGAGTATCGGGCGGTTCACAGAAGCGGGTTTGGCAGCGAATCGAATGGACTTTCGAACCGGACTTCCAGGAAACGACGATTTCAACGGAATATAAATAAGGAATGTCGAGTTCTTTGATTTCGGCCTGCCAGGAATAGGATTCATCCTGAGAGAACTGTCCCGAAAATTGTCCGAGTTTCTGAAAGGCGGATACCCCATAGGCATCGATAAGTTTGAGCTGCATGTCGGCCAGCTCCCAGGCGCGTTCGGTTTCCTGATCGAGCCGGACGGTCTGAACACTTCGGCTGCTCAGGGCGCCGAGGGTCATCACAGCGCCGGCCAGCAGCGAGGAGGCCAGAATCGTCTCGAGCAGATTAAATCCGGAACGAAATGGAACGGTTTTGGTGCTCATTGGACGGCGGTCTGTTCCTCATCTAAATCCACACGGTCCAGCAGAAGGGTAGTCAGCTCGCCGGAGGTTACTTTGACCCGTCCGGTGATCTGATGGATGGTGACGGCGGCCTGATTTTTTCCGTCTGACAATTGGATGACAGCGGTTTTGGCGGAACCATTCGGCTGAAATTCGATTTCGAGCGAATCGGTCGGTTCGTCGCTGAGGATCAGAATTTGTTCGAATGTGACGGAGCTGGGCAGCTGGACGGATTTTATCGGGGCTGCTTCGGCCGGTTCTTCCTGGGTTGCGGAGGGCAGCACGGAGACTTTTTTGTTTTCGCGGTCGAGACTGAGTCGGCAGGGCTGTCCGGACTGGACGGCCTGGATGCGGGCGGCCTTGGCGGTCAAGGCAATCTGCTGGGCCGCCTGAAGAAGTCTTGTTTTGGATTGATTGCGGAGCATTAGGGCGGTGCTTGCTATGGCTGCGGCGGCAATGACCGCTGCGACGGCCAGCAGCTCAATCAGGGTAAAACCATTTTGTTGAAGCGTTTTTTTCATTGTTTAGTCATTGACAATATCAGCATTTTCGCCCTCACCGCCTTCCACACCGTCGGCGCCGAGGGAGAGAAGGTCATAGCTGCCGACGTTAATGGTGCCCGGTTCGATGTAGAGATAAGGACGTCCCCATGGGTCGAGGATTTCGGACTGTTTGAGGTAAGGGCCGGCCCATTTGTCTTCCACATCCCGCGGGGCGGTCAAAAGGGCTTCGAGTCCTTCGCTGCCGGTCGGCAGGCGTCCGCAGTCATACTGAAACTGGGCGATGGCCTGTTCGACAATGGCCATTTTCCCGCGGGCAATGTCCTGTTTGGCTTTGCCCAGTCCCCGGAAGGCCCGCGGAACGACAAAGACCGCCAGCAGGGCGATAATCATCGCCACGGCCAGCAGCTCGATGATGGTAAATCCTTTTCGTTTTCGCTTCATTTTTTGAGGTTCCTTTCCTTGTTTCATCGCTAACGACTGAAGACGCTTAAATCCATTCCGATGACGGGCAGCAGGGTGGCGGCGATCAGGAAAAAGATGACGGCGGCCAGCATCAGAATCAGCAGGGCCGGAACGAGAGACATATACCGCTGGAGGGTGGAATCGGCCTGTTCATCGAAGGTGTCGGCGGCCTGCAGGAGCATCTCATCGAGTTTGCCGGTTTGTTCGCCGATGGAGACGATTTGAACCAGCAGGGGGTCAAACAGACCGGATTGCCCCAGCGGTCGTGCCAGGTCGCTGCCCGCTTTGACCTCCTCGCAGACATGGTCAATTTGCCGCGCAAGGACTTCGTTGCCGAGGGTGTCGCGGACAACGTGCAGGGCTTCGAGAATAGGAATGCCGCATTTGGTCAGCGAGCCGAGGGTGCGGGCGAATCGGCCTACGGAGAGGGTTCGCAGGACCGGCCCCAGCAGCGGAACCTGCAGTTTGAAAGAGTCCCATTGAAGCAGACCTTCGTCTGTGCGTTTCCAGCGGAGGAAGGCGTAAAGAGCCGCAGTCAGTCCGGCAGCCAGAAGCCAGCCGTAATAGAGCAGAAAATGGCTGGTGCCCATCAGGATTCGCGTCGGCAGGGGCAGCGCAGACGGTTCCGTGCCCAGGGCTTCAATCAGTTGGGGAAGAATCCAGACCAGGATTACGATGATGGAAATCAGTCCGACCGTCAGGACGAAAATCGGGTAGGCCGAGGCGTTTTTGAAGCTGGACTGGATTTTGTGTTCACGGGAGAGCAGCCGAACCAGCTGCTGCATGGTTTCTTCGAGGATGCCGCCGGTTTCGCCCACCTGGACCATCGAACGGTACAGGGCGGGAAAGACGGCGGGATATTCGGCCATGGCTTCGGACAAGGAGCGTCCGGAACGAACGGCCTGAGCCATCTGCTCGAGAATCCGCCGGGCCGGCAGTTTGTTTTGCTGCTGAGCAACGATTTCGAGGGTCTGGAGAATCGGCAGTCCGGCCCGCAGCGCCGTGGCGATTTGTTCAGTGACCAGAAGAATATCACGGCTGCTGATTCGGTTCGAGACAAAAAGGGACTGTGTTTCCTGCAGGGGAGCCGCCTGAGGGGCTGCACCCGGCACGGCTTCCTGAATTTCGAGGGCGAACTGTCCCCGCTGGGCCAGCAGCGAGACCGCACTTTTCCGGTCCACCGCTTCAATGATGCCGGCGGCGGGTGTGCCGTCCTTTGAAACTGCCTTGTACGAAAACCGAATCATCCAAAGCTTCCTGTTTTATTATGAAGTTTCGACAGGGGCGGTACCGCTGCTTTCGGCGCGGTCTTCTTCTTCCATTCCCTGTGTGACGCGCAAAACCTCTTCCGGTGTTGTGATGCCCTTGAGGATTTTCTGGATTCCGTCGTGACGCATGGACGTATGGTCCTCGGGTGCGGCCTGGAGGATTTGGTCAGTTGTGGGCCGCTGGGCGATGAGTTTTCGCAGAGGTTCCGTGATGCGCAGCAGTTCAAAGATTCCGATTCGGCCTTTCATTCCGGTCTGGCTGCACTCTTCACAGCCGCGTCCGTGATAAAGAACGGCATCAGGCCCGATGGAGATGGAGTTGGTGAGCGTTTCGAGCAGGTGCGGGTCGGGGGTGTAGCGTTCTTTGCAGAAGGGGCAAATCTTCCGCACGAGCCGCTGCGCCAAAACACCTTCAAGGGAGCTGGCCAGCAGGAAGGGCTCGACGCCCATATCAATCAGCCGGGTGACGGCACCGGCGGCATCGTTGGTGTGAAGCGTCGAGAAGACCAGGTGGCCGGTGAGGGCGGCCCGGATGGCGATGTCGGCGGTTTCGCGGTCGCGGATTTCACCAACCATAATGATGTTTGGGTCCTGACGGAGGATATGGCGGAGTCCCCGGCTGAAGGTCAGTCCGCGGCGGGGGTTCACCGGCATCTGAATGATGCCTTCCAGCTGATATTCCACCGGGTCTTCAATCGTAATAATCTTCAGACTCGGGTCGTAGATTTTGTTCAGGGCGGCATAGAGCGTCGTGGTTTTTCCGCTGCCGGTCGGGCCGGTAACGAGAACAATTCCATGGGCTTTTGTAAGGCAATGGCTGAATCCCCTCAGGGTGTTCTTGTCCATCCCGAGGTCTTCCAGCGGAATCAGGGCGGTGCTGCGGTCCAGCAGACGCATGACCACAGATTCGCCGAAGATGCTGGGAACGGTGGAGACTCGGATATCAATTTTGCCGCGTGCGGTCGGAAACTCGATGTGCCCGTCCTGCGGGATAAACCGCTCGGCGATGTTCATATTGGCCATGATTTTGATGCGGGAGAGAATGGCCGCCTGAAGCCGTTTGGGAGAGGCGGATTTTTCGATGAGCATGCCGTCGATGCGGTATTTGATTTTGACGCAGTTTTCGAACGGCTCAATGTGAATATCGCTGGCCCGTGCCTCGATGGCTTCGAGAATAATCAGATTGACCAGGTTCACCAGAGAGGGTTCGCGGGCCAGTTCGTGGAGTTTGGCGGGTGTCAATTCTCCGTTGGTTTCGATTTCAGCAGCAGAGCCCTTATCGGCGGGGGCCAGGTCTTTGAGCATCCGGGCAACGTTGCTGCCGTAATATTTCAGGATGGCCTTCTCCAGTTCCATCGGGCTGCTGTAGCAGCGGCTGATGCTGCATCCGGTAACCAGCCGAAGGTTTTGAAGAGCTTCCGTGTTGAAGGGGTCGGCCATTGCCACGGTCAGTCGGCCGTTGCTTTGTTCGAGAGGAAGAACGTTGTACTGAGTGACTATTTCCGGAGGTATTTTCTGAAGAACATCCGGTTTTATGGTAATGTCTTCCAGATTCCTTTTCGGGATGCCGACTTGCTCGACAAGGCATTCGATGAGCTGCCGGTTTGTGATGGTTCCCGATTCAAGGAGAATCTGGCCGAGTTTTTTTCGAGTATGCTTTTGGGACTCGAGGGCGGAAGCCAGCTGTGAATCGTTTATAAGTCCCTGCTGACAAAGAAGTTGTCCTATTTTTATTCGCACGTGTATTCCCTGCTTTTTTTTCAATTTCTGAAATTTCGTCCTTTTTATTAGATTGTGAATAGACAAGGGTTGCTGGAGGCCCTGTCCCGGGAAGATAGACGTATGAAAAGGGGGGTTTGTTTCGAAAACTGTTTTTTTTGAACGGTTTTCGGGATGAAATTTTTAAGTCTTTAATATAAAAGGGCTTAGAAAAACGAATATAGCCGAGTGTCCGGGGACACTCGGCCATATTCACAACACCTCCTCCAGTGCCAACGAACGTGTGTCTTTTCCTTGTTAACGCTCCAGTGTAGAACGTATCATAAGTTCGTTGTTTGCTTCCTGGCCTGCAGGTCTATCCTGAAACGCGTTTGAGTCGAAGCAGAACAGTCCCGGCAGCTAACAGACACACCGTTGTTGGTTCTGGAATCGGATTATCCCCCGGTACCGGAAAATCCTGATCCGGGTTATCCCCGGGAACGGGGAAGGGGTCATTTTCTTCTTCCGGCAGGTTGGGCCACGTAAAGGTGGCGTATTCCATTTCCGGATAAAAGGCCATCATTTCCCCGCCGCTCCCGACCGCCAGAGGAGTCTGGACGGCTCCCCCCTGCGGGGCGCCTGCCGGCAGGGCACGGCTGACTTCGAGGGGGATTTCGAATTCGTCTCGCTCATAAACGGCGATGACGATTTTAGGGGCGTCCACACGCATTTGGGTTGCCATACTGGCCGGGTCGCTTACGTCGCCGAGCCAGTAGAGGAAACGATAGCCCGGCTTGGGCATCGCCGTCAGCGTTACGGTGGCGCCGACCGCCAGTTTGTGGACGCCCAAGCCGGGGTTAACCGTTCCTGCGTGAATCGGACTTTGTTCAATCAGCACGGCATAACCGTTCTCATCCGTGTCGGCTGCGAACGCAGCGGCCGCTGCAACCAGCAGAACCGCCAGCGCGAATCCCTTCATCCCTTGATTGAATGCTTGTTTCTGTTTTTCGGACATTTGGGTCTCCCCAGCCGATTTTGAGTTTGGAACATTCGTTGGCATGTGTCGGGATTAATGGATTTTTCGGACGGCCGCCGAGGCCAATCCGATGCTGAGAATCAGCAGAGTTGCCGGTTCAGGAATCGGATTGCCGTTGTCTTCGTCGCCGGGGACGGGGATATCCTCGTCTTCCGGCGGGAACAAATCATAGGTTCCGACCTTAATCGGACTGTTGCTCCGGATCAGCAGGAAAACAGAATGTTCTCCCGCCTGGATGTTCTGGGTTTCGAACAGCCAGTTTCCCTCCGTTCGGCTGACGTTAAAGAAAGCCGAGGAGGCATCCACACCGGAGACGGTATTGTCCGTGCCGATGTAACTGTTTGGATTGTCGGCGGGAATAGCCCCGTCGCCAATCTGCTTAATTACGAACGCGGTCAGAGCGGAGGAACCGGAGTTCTGGAAAATCTGATAGGCATAGATGTAGCGTCCGGTTCCGGGAGCAGTTCCCGTAAACTCACTCGGATAGGCCTGGGTGTCGTACACGGCAAATTCGATGCGTCCGCTGAGAATCTGGCCGTTGCCGAGGTTGAGATTGTAATGTGTCTGACCGTAATAATAGGAACTTTCCGGCAGGTGAGTCAGGGCCGCCTGCGCCGCCGGGATGGCGGCAAGCGCCGTACAAATTAACAGCCACAGGTGAATCGTTTTGATTTGGGTCATATCAATGACCTCCTCGCTTTTTTAGAGTTTGGACTGTTTCGTCAAGGATGCTGCACATTCAACTGTTTCTCTTTCGAGAAAAACGGCTCAGCATGCCCCCTGCGGCCAGAAGCAGCGCGGTCATCGGTTCCGGGACGAACTTCGGGGTGAGAATCTTGCCGACCAGGAAATTGTATTGACCGGCTGTAATACCGGCTAATGAACCGTCTGCTTCGATGGGCTTTTGGGGACTGATGAACCAGAGCGTTGCGGAGGTGTCACCCGGCTTGAGGGGGTTCTTGAAGAACGCCTCAATGCTTTTAATTTTGCCTTCGTCGGGGTCATTGACCGGTTCCCAGGCAAAAGGAGTTTTGCCGTCTACATCCCATCCATAATCAAGAATCTCCACGTCCGCTAATATCTCAACGGAGAAAAAGCTGAGATTGACGCGGGCATCGGAGATTAGGTAGGTGTAGATGTAATTGCCTCGGTAGTTGTGTTCTTCGCCGGCCAGATAAACCCGGCTGAGTACCTCGGCGGCTCCTGTGCCTGTACCCGGCTCAAAGGTGTCGCTTAGAGAGGCATAGAGGGTGCTTCCGTCGGTGATCCCTGCGAAAGCGATGGGTGAAACCAGCAACGCCAGAAGAATAATCCAGCATTGCCTTTGAATCGGTTTCATAGTCTCCCCTTAAAGAAAGAGTTTAACACGTTCGACTGCACAGACTGCAAACTGCACACACACTTCCTGAAACACACACACAAAACGCACACTGCACCACACACACACGCTATTTCCACTCGAACCCGCCGCACGCCGACGAATTCGAGTACCACACCGTTTTGTGCGGAAAGGCCGCACGGCTCAAAGCATGCGCAGACTCTCTCCGGCTCGTGTTTCCTCTTCCTCTAAGAAAGCGTCCTATCCTCCCCAATTCGAACGGTAAGATGTGTCCTTACATCCGCAGACAAAACCTTGTCAAAAAAAGGTGCAGGGTCATAACACGTTCAATCGGCACTATCAATGATCCTGCTTCTCTTTCCTCGACCTCCCCAGATTGGATGATACTGGTATTTAACCAGATTGACGTTTTGGAGTCAAGAGAAAAATTTTAAAAAAACAAAAAAGTTTTTTCTCTTCCATATCGGCGTTTTTTTCGGACGTGCCGAGGGCGGCCCTTCAAAAAAAATGCTGATGCGGAAATGGAGCCGACAGGGCCGTCTAAGGAATTTGCATTTGTTTCCGTCGTTTTCCGGGGACGGGTTTGCCCTGAAGGTAGCGTCCGATATTCCGAACGGCCTGACGAAGCCGGTGTTCGTTCTCCACCAGAGCGATGCGCATGTGGTATTCGCCGTTTTCTCCGAAGGCGCGGCCCGGGGCCATGGCGACATACGCATTTTCGAGCAGCTCCATCGCAAAATCGATGCTGCCTTTTCCTTTGGAGTGTTCGACGGGAAATTTCGTCCAGACAAACATCGAAGCGCGGGGGACATCCACTTCCCATCCGATTCGTTTGAGGCCTTCGCAGACGACATCGCGTCGGGCCTGATATTTTTCGTTTTGAATTCGGATGTGGTCGTCGCAATGACGCATCGCGATAATGCTGGCGATTTGGATGGGCTGGAAGATGCCGTAGTCGTAATAGCCCTTAATCGTAGCCAGGGCCTCAATCATTTTTCGGTTGCCGGCGGCAAACCCGATTCGAAAGCCCGCCATCCCGTAGGGCTTGCTGAGTGTGGTGAACTCGACGCCGACGTCTTTGGCGCCCTTGGCGGACAGGAAACTGGGGGCTTTGTAGCCGTCAAAACAGGTCTCTCCGTAGGCGAAATCGTGGATGACGGCGATTTGAAAGCGTTTGGCCAAATCCACAACAGTTTCAAAGAATCCTTCCTCGACGGTCATTCCGGTCGGGTTATGCGGATAATTGAGAATCAGCAGTTTGGGCCGCGGGAACAGGTGCTCGCAGACCATCGCAATGGTGTCCAGAAACTTCTGGTCATTGCCCAGCGGGACGGTGATGACATTCGCGCCGGCCAGAGCGACGCCGTAAATGTGGATGGGGAAGGCCGGGTCGGCCACGACAGCCGTATCACCCGGGCCGAGCATCGCCAGACACATATGGCTGAAGCCCTCTTTGGAGCCGATGCAGGCGAGGACTTCGGTTTCCGGGTCGAGGGAGACGTCCCATTTCCGCTCGTATTTGAGGGCCATCTCGCGGCGGAGATTGAAGATGCCCTTGGAGGCGCTGTAGCGGTGGTTGCGGGGATCGCGGGCGGCTTCGCAGAGTTTGTCGATAACCAGGTCCGGCGCCCCGTCCATCGGGTTGCCCATACCGAGGTCGATGATGTCGATGTCCTGCCGGCGTTTTTCAAGTTTGAGGGCGTTTAAGCGTCCAAACAAATACGGCGGCAGCCGTTTGATTCTCGAAGAAGGTTCAATTACAAACTCGTCCATTTTTTGTGGTCCGTTTTTTAGGTTTTGATTTTTGATTTTCCAATTTAACCGATAAGGCGGCTTTTGTAAACCATCGGCATACAAGAAGAGAAAGGTTTGATTTTTCGATTTGCCGATGCGGAAAATCTGTATAGAATGTCCGAAACTTACAGGTCTTGTCCGGTTGGAAAGGTTTCGGATTGCGGAAAGGCAGGGCTGAGTTGTGAAGCGGACGGTTTTGTATGATTGTCATCTGGAATGCGGGGGGCGTCTGGTGGACTTTGCCGGCTGGCATATGCCGGTGCAGTACCAGAAGGGGATTCTGCAGGAACATTTGGAGACGCGGCGTTCGGCCGGTTTGTTTGATGTATCTCATATGGGGCGTTTTGAAATTACAGGCCGGCGGGCACTGGAGTTTTTGCGGTGGGTTCTAACCAATGATGCGGGAGCTTTGCCGGTCGGTCGGGCTCATTATACCCTGCTGGCGGATGAGACAGGGGGAGCGATTGACGATGCCTATCTGTATCGTTTTTCGCCGGAACAGTGGATCCTGGTTGTCAATGCGGCCAATACCTATAAGGACTGGGAATATTTGCGGAGAAAGGCCGGAGAAATGGGTGGGGGGATTCAGCTGAAAAATGTCAGCGAGGAGCTGGCTATGATTGCCCTCCAGGGCCCCCAATCCGAGGTCATGCTTTCAGGTGTGGTGGAAAGCGGGCAGCTGCCGGAACCGAAGCGGAATGCACTCGGGACGGTTCGGATTGCCGGCTGTGAGGTGCTGGTCGGGCGGACGGGCTATACGGGGGAACCGGTCTGTTTTGAATTGTTTGTTCCTGCTAAGGCAGCGGAGGGGCTCTGGTGTCTGCTTTTAGAGAGGGGGGTTTGTCCGGTTGGATTGGGGGCTCGGGATACGCTTCGTCTGGAGGCGTCGTTGCCGCTGTACGGACATGAATACGGCCGGGATGTGATGGGACAGGAGATTCCGATTTTGGCCTGTCCGGCGGCGAAGGTTGGAGTGAACTTAAAAGACCCGGAACGTCGCTTTATCGGTCGGGAGGTCCTCGAGGAGCAAAGCAAGACTTTAAAAAAAGGAATTTGTGCGTTTCGTGTGCTCGGCAAAGGGGTCGTACGGGCCGGGGCGGCGGTGTTTCAGGGTCTGCGGGAAATCGGACGTGTCACCAGCGGCACGGTGGTGCCTTACTGGGTGCCGCGAGAAGTGTCCTGTCCGCATCACTGCGGTCATGGAACGGGCTGGGAGGCACATTTTTCCGGACAAACCGCTCAGCGTGCCATCGGTCTGGCGATGCTGGAAGGGCCTTTGGGAGCGGGGGCTTTGATCGAGATTGACCTGCGGGGGCGGCGGGTCGAGGCGGAGGTTGTAAAAAGAAATCTTGACAATTCCTGCGGGCCGATTACGTTTGCGGTGGTGTGAAAGAAACGGCGATATTCTTTTTCGATATCGGAGGTTCACAGGATGATTGACCCGGAAGCCAGATACTTAAGGACCCATGAATGGGCCAAAGACGAAGGCAGGGGAGTTTTTGCCGTCGGTTTGAGCAGTTATGCCCTCGAACAGCTGGGGGATATTGTTTATTTGGAACTGCCGGAGGTTGGGGATACGGTGGAGCAGGGAGGTACGTTTGGGGTGGTGGAATCCGTCAAGGCGGCTTCCGATTTGTATGCCCCGCTGGGCGGGGAGGTTGTGGAGGTCAATCGGGCGGCGGCGGAGAATCCGGACATGCTCAAGGAGGACCCGTATGAGGAGGGCTGGCTGATTAAAATCAAGGCCTCCAATCCATCGGAGTTTGAGGATTTGATGGATGCCAGGGAATACAAGCAGTTTTTGGAGACGGAAGCAGAGTAGCCGCTGTTTTTAACAATTCATTTTGCCCCGTTATTTCTTGAGGACAGGATGCCTTACATTTCCCATACGGACCGGCAGCGGGCTCAAATGCTCGCGGAGATTGGACTGAAACCGGAGGATTTGTTTTCCGATATTCCGCCGTCACTTCGATGCAGACCGCTGAATTTGCCGGAGGGCTTAAGCGAGCAGGAGGTGCGCAGCCGTCTGGCGGCGATTGCCTCCAAGAATTATATCCATCTGACCTGTTTTCTGGGCGGCGGGTTTTATGACCATTTCATTCCGGCGGCGGTGTATGCCCTGACAAGCCGAAGCGAATTTTATACGGCCTACACGCCGTATCAGCCGGAGGTGTCGCAGGGCACGCTTCAGGCGATTTATGAGTTTCAGTCCGTCATCTGCCGGCTGACGGAGATGGAGGCGTCGAATGCGTCGCTGTATGACGGAGGAACGGCGCTGTATGAGGCGATGATGATGGCGCTTCGGCTGACGCGCCGCAACAAGGTGATTGTGGATGATTCGGTCAATCCGATTTATCGGGTGATGCTGCATTCCTATACGCGGAATCTGAAGATTGAGCTGACGGAAACGGAAAACGCCGGCGGATTGGCCAATCGGGAGGCGATACGCCGGGCCCTCGATGAGCAGACCGCCGCCGTGATTGTACAGAATCCGAATTTTTTCGGGTGCATCGATGATTTTACGGATTTGGCCGAGGCGGCACATTCGAAAGGGGCGCTGCTGATTGTCTCGTGCTATCCGATTTCGCTGGGGATTTTGAAGACCCCGGGAGCGATGGGAGCGGATATTGTAACGGGGGAAGGGCAGAGTCTGGGGCTGCCGATGTGTTTTGGGGGGCCGTATCTGGGCTTTATGGCGACGCGGAAGGAGTATGTGCGTCAGATGCCCGGACGGATTGTCGGGCAGACGACCGATGCCCAGGGGCGGCGCGGATTTGTGCTGACGCTTCAGGCGCGGGAGCAGCACATCCGCCGGGACAAGGCGACCTCGAATATTTGTTCCAATGAGGCGCTCTGTGCCCTCACGGCGCTGGTGTATTTATGTCTGCTGGGCAAAGAGGGACTGCGGGAGACGGCACAGCTGTGTGCAGACAAGGCCAGTTATGCCTATCAGCGGCTGACGGCGATTCCCGGGGTGCGGCCGCATTTTCCGGCGCAGTGGTTTTTTAATGAGATGGTGCTGGATTTGCCGTGCGAGGCGGCGGAGGCAGCGGCCAAACTGATTGAGCGGGGGTATGCGGCGGGATTCCCCCTGAGCCGCTATTACAAGGGGATGAACAATTCGCTGCTGATTGCCGTCACGGAAAAACGCACCAAACAGGAAATCGGAATGCTGGCTGAAGAACTGGAAGCAATTTTATAAAACCGCTGCGGTGTAAAAAGGAAAAATGAATCGATGAAGCTGGTGTTTGAAAAAAGTTCAGCGGGACGGCGGGGCCTGCGGATTCCGAAATCGGATGTGCCGACGAGCATTCATCTGAAGAAAGAATACCTGCGGGCGCAGCCGGCGGCCCTGCCGGAGCTGTCGGAACTGGATGTAGTGCGGCATTTTACGGAGCTGTCGCGGCGCAATTACGGTGTGGATACGAATTTTTATCCGCTGGGCTCGTGCACGATGAAATACAACCCGAAGGTCTGCGAGCGGATTGCGTCGTATCCGGGTTTTGCCCATCTGCATCCGCTTCTGCCGCAGCTGCGGGGCGGCGGGATGCTCACACAGGGGGCGCTGGAGGTGCTGTATGAGACGGACCTGATGCTGCGGGAAATCTGCGGGATGGCGGCGTTTACAATGCAGCCGATGGCCGGTGCCCACGGGGAGCTGACGGGGATTATGATGATG
>Ga0209204_1000832_pt1 | contig 31706 bp, 28 predicted proteins | sample AD_JPNMR2_MetaG_FD_184425 | JGI IMG/M metagenome (GOLD analysis project Ga0209204, IMG submission 184425) | Active sludge microbial communities of municipal wastewater-treating anaerobic digesters from Japan - AD_JPNMR2_MetaG (SPAdes) (version 2) | ecosystem: Engineered > Bioreactor > Anaerobic...
AAATCCAAATATCCTCTCATAACCGTTAAAGGAGTCCTTAAATGATGCTGAGTTGCAAGCAAGAATTGAGTTTTTGCATCATCTAATCTTTTAAACTCTTCATTTAATTTCTCTGCATCTTGTCTTAGCTTTCTTTCTCTGTCAATTAATTTTTCTGTTTCTTCTTTTGAAATTTTTTCTCTCAAAGCAATTTCCTCTGCTTTTCTTTTTTCAAAATTAGTTCTAATAATTTTGTCTGTGTTTTTATTAAAAAAATATCCGTAAACAATTACTAAAATTAAAACAGAAAAAACTGCTGCTTCAGAAATTTTCTTTTCAATTAAAAAAGAAAGAAAAAATGAAAGTACAATTAAAATTAAACTTATTATTTGATATTGTAAAAATATGCAATTAGAAAATTTTAACTCGCAATACTGGCATCGTTTATATGGATTATGGCCTAAAGATTTAGCGAGCCAGCAGTTTTTGTTAATATATCCGTTTTCTCCCAAGTTTTTTGTTTTTTGCGTTTCCATTCTTAAAATTTATTTTTTATTCTTATTAAAAATTTTTTTTAAAAATATATACATTAAAGTAGCAAGACAAAAACCGACAAAAACCGCTAAAAACATTAAAAAATCTACTATTAAAACAAAAATCCAGGCCCAGCTTACAAATTTATTAAAATGAATGAATAAATAGCCAATTAAAAGGAGAATTGCCATCATGCCGAAAACAAAATTTAATTCACTTTTTTCTTTTACAATTGGTTCAGATTCATCTTTTAATAATTTTCTTAAAAATAAAGCGTGAAATTGATAGGGGATATCAAGTTTTATAGAAAAGAGCCGTAAAAGCATTAAAATGATAGTTATCAAAAGAATCCATTCGTTTTTTAAAATAAAAGAAATTAAAACTAAAACAGCATAAACTGCTCTACAAAATTTAAAAGAACTTTCATAAATTAGGCATGTTTTAGAATTATTATTAGGTATTGGGCATTTTGTTTCTTCTATATTATTCATATTTTAATTTATTTTTTTAATTTATAATTTTTTAATTATTTTTTATTTTCTGAATAATAATTAACATCTGATTTTATTTTATTTACCAGTTTAAAAAGACTGTTATCTTTTAATGGAGAAAATTGTCCTCTTAATCCTATTTTATCAATAAAATAAAAATCTGTATTTTTAATATCTTCTGGTTTTTGATTTTGACAAATTCTTAAAAGTAAAGAAATAAAACCTTTTGTTATTAAAGAAACACTATCAATATAAAATATCATTTTTTCATTTATGTATTCAGAATGATACCATGTGTCTACTTGACATCCTCTAATTAAATAATCATCTGTTTTATACTTCTGATCAATTGGTTTTAATTCTTTTCCTAATTTAATTAAATAATTATATTTTTCCAAATCATCATTAAATTTTTCAAATTCTTGAATAATTTGATTTTGAATTTCTTCTGGTGTCATATTTTTATTTTTTAAATTTTACTTAAATACCTTTCTCCTCTATCTGGCAAAACAGTTACTACATTTTTGAAGTTATACTTCTTTTTTATTTTTCTTGCAGATGAGATATTAGCGCCCGAGCTTATTCCTGCTAAAATGCCAAACTTTTCTCTTAATTCTTTCATAGTATTAATTGCTTCGTTCGATGAGATCGTAACTATTTCATCAATAATATTAATATTATCTTTAATTATTTTTGGAATAAAACCTTCTCCTATTCCTTGAATTTTATGAAATCCTGGTTTTTTTCCAGATAAAACTGCTGATTCTTTTGGTTCTACAGCGATAATTTTTATTTTTGGATATGCTTTTTTTAAAGTTTGAGCAACGCCTATTAAAGTGCCGCCAGTGCCTACTCCTGCGACAAAAGCATCTATTTTGCCATTTGTTTCTTTTAAAATTTCTTTTCCTAATCCTTCTCGATGAGCAGAAATATTGTTTGGATTTTCAAATTGTTTAGGTAGCCAGGCATCTGTAAATTTTTTTATTATTTTTTCATATTCTTCTACCGCGCCTTTCATATCTTTTTTTGCTGGCGTTAAAATGATTTCTGCGCCAAAAGCTTTTATCATTTTTCTTCTTTCTATGCTCATTGATTCAGGCATTATCGCAATAAATTTATATCCTCTAATTGCAGAAATCATTGAAAAAGAAATTCCTGTATTACCGCTTGTAACTTCAATAATTTTGCTTTTAGGTTTTAGTTCTTTTCTTTCTTCTGCTTTTTTTACCATATACCAGGCCATTCTATCTTTAACGCTTCCAGATGGATTAACGGTTTCTAACTTTGCAAAAATTTCTCCGACTTTTATTAAAGGCGTATTGCCAATTAAATCTAAAATTGAAGAGTTTATATTTTGATGTTTTTTCATATTTTTAAAATTTATTCAAACATTTTTTTTATTTGTTTTAATGTTTCGCAAAAATAATCTATTTCTTCAAAAGTATTATAAAAAGACAATGATGCTCTCGCCGAACCTTCAATTTTATAATGGTCCCAGATAGGATGAGTGCAATGGTGTCCAGTCCTTATAGCAATGCCCATTTTATCTAAAAGCATTCCTGTATCATAAGCGGGAATATTATTTAAAAGAAAAGAAAAAATACAAGCCCTATCTTTTGCTAGTCCGTATAATTTTAAGCCATCGATTTTTAAGATTTTTTCTAATCCATATTCTAATAATTGTTTTTCGTAATTATAAATATTTTCCATTCCTATATTGTTTAAATAATCTATAGCAATGCTAAGACCTATTGCGCCAATATAATTAGGAGTACCTGCTTCGAATTTAAATGGTAATTCAGCATAAATAGTTTTTTCAAAAGTAACCCTATCAATCATATCTCCGCCACCTTGATAAGGAGGTAACTCTTGAAGCCATTTTTCTTTTCCATATAATATTCCAATTCCATTTGGCCCGTATATTTTATGGCCAGAAAAGCAATAAAAATCACAATCCAAATCTTTAACATCAATTTTTCTATGTTGAATTGCTTGAGTTCCATCTATTAAAACCGGAATATTATTTTTATGAGCAATATCAATAATTTCTTTTACTGGATTAACAGTGCCAAGAGAGTTTGAAGTATGAACAATAGATACTATTTTTGTTTTTGGTGTAATTAATTTTTTATATTCTTCTAATTCTAATTCTCCTTTATCATTAAATGGAATTATTTTTAAAATAGATTTTTTTCTTTGACAGAGCATTTGCCAGGGAACAATATTGCTATGGTGTTCCATTTCAGAAATAATAATCTCGTCGCCTTCTTTTATATATTTTTCCCCAAAAGAAAAAGCCACCGCATTAATAGAGTCGGTGGTTCCTTTAGTGAAAATTATTTCAGAATTAGATTCAGCGTTTAAAAAATTTTTAATTTTTTCTCTTGCAATTTCATATTTTTCTGTCATTTTATCGCTTAAATAATGCACGCCACGATGGACATTGCTATTATATTCTGAATAAAGCTCATTTATTGTATCAATAACTATTTTAGGCTTTTGAGTTGTTGCCCCATTATCAAAATAAACAAGAGGTTTATCGTAAATTTTTCGGCTTAAAATAGGGAAATCATCTCTTATTTTTTTTATATCAAAAAATGAATTCATGTTTTTAAAAATTAAAAATTTATTTTAAGTTTTTAATTATTTATTTTACCTCTTTTATTTAAAAATACAATAAAGTTATTAAAATTACCAATAGGCAGTTTAATATTAAAGTAAATGTTTTTTTGAACTGCTTCGTATTTCAATTCTTCTTTTAGCTTCTTGGTGAACACTTTTTAAAAGAAGAATGCATAATAAAGAAACCAAAATAAAGAATACTAATCTTGATGAAAAATTAAATTCAATTTCAGGAAAGATTAAAAGAGTAAAAAGTATATACATTTTATTAAATTTATTTTAATTTAATACTATTATTAAATTATATGTTATGATTAACAGATTAAATAAATTAAAAAAGAAAATGAAAAACAATAAAAAATTAGAAAGAGAATTTTATGTAAGAGATACTATTGAAATTGCTAAAGATTTATTAGGGAAATATATTGTTAGAAAGGATGGAAATAAAAAAATAGAAGGAAAAATTATTGAAACAGAAGCTTATATTGGGCCTCAAGATAGGGCATCTCATGCTTATAAAGGAAAAATTACCAAAAGAAATGAAGCAGAATATTTAATTGGCGGACATATTTATATTTATTTAGTTTATGGAATGCATTGGCAATTAAATATTTCAACAAATAAAGAAGGTATGCCGGAATGTGTTTTAATAAGAGCATTAGATAAAGGAAAAATTGCGAATGGTCCTGGAAAAGTTTGCCGCTATTTAAAATTAGATAAATCTTTTTATGGCGAAGATTTAACTAAAAGCAAGAGAATTTGGATAGAAGATAGAAATGAAAAAATAAAAGAATCAGATATTAAGGCAACGAAAAGGATTGGTATAGAATATGCTGGTTTTTATTGGAGTCACCGAAAATGGAGATTTTTATTAGACAATAAAAATCTTTAATTTTTAATAAAAAGGGATTTTTGTTAAAATGTAATATTATGGAAATAAAAGAAATAACTAATAAAGAAATTTGGGAAGATTTTTTATTAAATTTTAAAGAAAAAACTTTTCTTCAATCTTGGGAATGGGGGGAATTTAATAAGTTATTAGGAAATAAAATTTGGAGATTGGGTATTTTTTTAGATGGAAAATTATTATCTGTATCTCTTATAATAAAAGTAAAAGCAAGAAGAGGCACTTTTCTTTTTGTTCCGCACGGGCCTCATATTTTAAATTTTTCATTAAAAGAAGAAATTTTTAAAACTTTATTAAATGAGTTAAAAAAAATTGGCAAAAAAGAAAAAGCTCATTTTATAAGAATTGCGCCATTATTTGAGAGAAATAGCAATAATATAAACTTTTTTAAAAATTTAGGATTTAAAAAATCTCCAATGCATGCAAGTGCTTATGAATCAACCTGGAAATTAGATATTTCTTTAGACGAAGAAGATCTTTTGAAAAATATGAGAAAAACAACTCGTTATCTTGTTCGTCAATCGCTTAAAAATTCTGATATTGAAATTAAAAAGAGCGAAAATGTAAAAGATGTAGAAATTTTTCAAAAAATAGCAGAAGAAACAGCTAAATCTCAAAAATTTGTGCCTTTTTCTTTTGAATTTGTAAAAAATGAATTTGAAATTTTTTTAAAAAATAATGAAGCATTATTATTTTTAGGAGAATATAAAAAAGAAGTGGCAGCTGGCGCATTAGTTATCTTTTGGCAAAATATCGCTTTTTATCATCAAGCTGCATTATTGCCTAAATATCATAAAATTCCAATAGCTTATCGTTTACAATGGGAAATAATAAAAGAAGCAAAGAAAAGAGGGTGTAAAATATATGATTTTTGGGGATATATTGATCCAGAAAAAAACCCTAAACATCCTTGGGCTGGTCCTACTTTTTTTAAAATGGGATTTGGAGGTTTTAAAAAAGAATATATAAAAACACAAGATTTTCCTTTATCTTTAAGATATTATTTAATTTTTGTTTTTGAATTTCTAAGAAAAATAAAAAGGGGATTATGACTTATAAAAAGAAGCCACGCCGAATAAAAAGAAAAAAACCATTTTTTAAGAGAAAATTTTTTTATTTTTTTATTTTTATTTTATTTTTAAGCGGAGTTGCTTTTTATTTTTTGTTTTTCTTTCCTTATTTTCAAATTAAAAACATTGAAATTTCTGGTAATCAAAAAATAAACGCTGATAACTTAAAAGCAACAGTAAAAAATAGTATAGAGAAAAAAATTGGGGTCTTAACAACAAAAAATATATTTTTAATAAATAATAAAAAGTTATCTAATAAAATATTAAATAACGAATTTTTAATTTCTAATATTAGAATAAAGAAAAAATTGCCAGAAACATTATTTATTGAAATAAAAGAAAGGGAACCGGTTGGAACATTTTGCCAAGAGGAAAAATGTTTTTATTTTGATAATACAGGAATGTTTTTTGAAGAAGGAAAAGATATAATTAAACCTTTGGTTAAAGATGAAAATTATTATTCAGATTTAGGTTTGGGAAAAAATATTTTGAAAACAGAAGAGATTTCAAAAATTTTGGAAATTAATAATAAAATTAAAAATAATTTTAAAATAGAAATAAAAAATTTTATTATCTCTTCTGATAAAGAAAAATTAATTGTTGAAACCGAAGAAGGTTGGAAGATTTTTTTTGATTTAAATCAAGACATTTCTGAAAAGATTTATAATTTAGAATTAGTTTTAAAAGAAAAAATTCCTGCAGAGCAAAGAAAAAATCTTGACTATATTGATTTAAGATTTAAAAGAGTTTATTATCGTTTTCTTTCTAATTAACCTTTATTTAATATAATAAACAAATATTGAACCAAGTCTTTTAATAGGGGGTTCAAATTGATAAAGCCAATAATAATAATCAGTTTTTCTATCATATCCTTTAGCCGGAAATCCTCTTCCGCCTTGCAACGAAGATACTGAAACAGCAAAATAATTTGGTTTTTCCATTTCTTTTGGGTTTTTCTCTCCTGACCATTTTATTGCTTTTTCTCCAAAATAAAACTCAACATCTCCGCCTCCAAAATAATCAATATAAATTTTTTCAATTTTATTTTCTTCTACCCATTTTTTTAATCTTTTTAAATCTTGTCCCCAATCAAAATTAGAATCAACAGCGTATAAATATCCGTTTTTAGAGCCGCCAGCAAGCTCATTAAAATATATTAAGAAGTTAGGGAAAACAGAAATAACAGTAAATGACTGCCATAAAAGAAGAAAAAATAAAATTAAATATTTGATTTTTAGGTTTTTATTATTAATCCAATAATTTGTGATTGTTTCACTTACAAGAATTATTGTAAAAGGAAAAATAGGAAGTAGATGGCGGACACCGATATTAAGTTTTGAATTTATAGAAGTAAACCAATAGAGGCAGAGAAAAGTTATCATAGAAAACTCTGTAAAATGATTTTCAACCCAATTTTTTATTCTAATAAAAGTATTTTTTGAAACAGGTTTTTTTATTAAAAAAATAGCAGTTATTAGAGCGATTAAACTTAAAATATGAAAAGCAAGAGGTTCTTTTATCAAATAAATAATTGGAAAATAAGATTTCCAGCCTGCAGCCGAAACTTGACCTAAAAAGTAAGTAGTATTTCCAGTAGCACTTCTATTTAAAACTAAAAGTATTCCCAAGAGATATTGAGAAAAAGAACGAAAAATTGGTTGAGTTGAAAGCCATTTATTTATTGTTATTAAAAAATGAGGCAAAGAACTTGTATCTAAAAGAAATTGAGTATCTCTAATTTGATGTTGGTGCGGATAATTTAAAATATGGTATTGATAAACTGGTAAAATAATAAAGATTAAACCAATTAAACCAATAAAAATTGCTGATAATAGATATTTTAAAATATATTTTTTTCCTTTTAAAACAGCATAAACTAAAGTAATAAATCCAAAAAAGGGAATTAATAAAAGTAAAGAAAATTTGAACAGCATAGAAATTCCGAAAATAATTCCCGTCAAAATAATATTTTTTCTTGAAGGATTTTCTAAAAATTTTAACCAAAAATAAGTTGATAAAACTACACCTAAAGCAGCGCCGACATCTGTAGTTATCAATCTTCCGTGAGCTAATAAAGTGGGGGAGAAAGAAAATAGAAATAAAGTTAAAATAGCAGTTTTATTATTAAATAATTTTTTTGTCCAAAAAAATAAAAACCAACCTAAAAATATTAAAACCAGTATCATTGGAATTCTTCCCCAAAATAAAATTTTATCAGGATTATTTCCAGATTTATATAAAAATTGATTAGCAAAATCAAATTGAAACCACCATTGAGGATTTTCATTTTGAGTCCAAGAAGGATGGTTTTTAGGAAAATTAAGATTTAAAAATAATAAAGGTAGAGCAGCAATATCTTTTATTAAAGGAGGATGTTCCGGGTTTAATCTCATGTCTTTTTGCGTAAGGTAAGAATATCCAGCTGCTATATGAGCGGTTTCGTCAAAAGTAAATGAATCATCTTTTATACTGAAAACGCATAATAAAAACATTATTATTAAAAAGAAAACAGCAATAAAATTTGTTAATTTATCAGACATAAATTATTTACTAATTAATTTTGAAAATAAATTAAATAAAAAACTAAAAAAAATTTCAAAGATTTTAGAAAAAATAATAAAAACAAAAAATAATATTATTCCTCCTATTATTAACAATATTCTTTTTGTTTTATTGTTCATAATTAATTTTATACACCCAAAATTTATTTTGTTGTTCAAATTTCCCATCAGGAAATCTTTTTTCTAACTCTGAGGATAATTTTCCATCATATAAAGGAATAATTACTGTTTTATTTTGAGATGTTTTAATTTTATCTAATTCTTCGGCTTTTAAATAAATTGCACGAGGTTTTCCAAATTTAATTGATTCAATAAAAATTGGAGTTTGCGCAGGAATAGAAATTCCATAAAGCGGGCTATCAAATGCATTAACTATTACATATTTTTGAATTTCATCAGATAAAGAATTTAAATAATTTCCTATATTTACTAAATTTTCAGAAAATGCATCTTTAACTTCTTCTCTTTTTGCCCATTCGTTAAAATATTTATTATATTCACTATAAGCGAGAGTAAAAAGAAAAATAGAAATAATAAAAATTAAAAATATTTTTTGTGTTTTTGTTTTATAGAAAATTTTAATTTTTTCAAAAATTTTAAAAGCAGATAAACCACTGAATATATAGACAGCAGGTATTACCCCTATAACCCTTAAAGAATGTGAAATTCCCTCAAAAGTTAAGGCACCGGGTAAAAGCATTATTAAAAACCAACTTATTAAAAAACAATGAGGTATAAAAACTTTATAATTTTTATCTTTTAAAGAAAATATTAATTCTTTAATTGAAAAAATAATTCCTAAAATAAATAAAATTCCAATAGGCCATAAAAGTTGAGGGGATCCAGAAAAATTATGACGCCAATTTTTATCTCCAGAAAAGTTAAACATTAATAAATGAGAAATGAATGATTCTAAAAAGTTATATATAGGTTTTTCTGAAGCAAAAACAGAAATAGGTGTTGCTCTTCCAACAAAATCATAAGGGTTTTTTAAAAAATAAATACCTATCGGAAGAGCAACTAAAAATATAATTATTAAATTTAAAATTGTGAATTTTAAAAATTGTTTTTTTTCTCCCTCTTTTTTATAAAGAAAAAACCATAAAATAAAAGTAATCGCTAATAAAATAACTGCGAATCTAAATGAAATATAAGTATAAAAACCTAAACCAAAAAGAATTCCAGAAATAATAAAATTTATAATTTTTTTATTTCGAAAACCTTTAAATAAAAAATAAAAAGAAAAAACCAAAATAAAGGGTGTAAGAATTGCTCTAAAACTTATTCTTGAAAAATTTGTATGCCAAAAAGAAATTGCTAAAAAAAAGCTAGAAGTTAAACCAATATAAGAAGATAAATTACTATTAGAATTAGAATTATAAAAATAAAATAATTCTTTTGCTAAAAAATAAAGACCCAAAACAGTTAGAATTCCAATTATCGCCGAAGTTATTTTAAATGAGAATAAAGAAATGCCAAAAATTTTAAAAGAGAGAGCAATCAAATTTATAAAAAGACCTTCTCTGCCGTTATTATCAGGATAAAAAACTTTAAAATTATGAGTTTGTAAGGCTTTAATAGCATCGTTAGCATTCATTGCTTCATCTGGATAAATTCCGGGAGGGATTAAGGTAAGTTTATATAATCTAAAAAAGGAAGCGATTAAAATAATTACTAATAATAAAAAAAATATAAAAGATTTATTGTTTTTCATATTTTTAAAAAATAATTAAAATAAAATTTATTAGATTTAATATTATAATATAAAACTTTTTTTATAATAAAAAAAGGTGGCAAAATTTGCCACCTTTATTTTTTATTTTAATATTTCTTTTCTAGATTTTTATTTAAATCAATTTTTTATTAGCATATTTTATTAATCATTCAATTCTTTCTATCTCATTTTTTTCTCCTTCTTTTAAAAGTTTATGTTTATAACAATTAACTATTTTTTACAGAAGAAATATTTTTAAGAATTAATTAATTATTTTTTAAAAATTCTAAATTTAGAAATATATCTTTTTTTATCAAATTTTTAATTTTATAAAATATTAACACTCTTGACATTAGATTGCTAATTTTTTAATATTAATATAGATAAAAGCAATAAAAAATAAAAAAGAAAAATGGAAAATTATAATTTAACAGAGCGACAAGAAAAATTATTAAAAAATATAGTAGAAGAATATATTAAAAGAGTAGAGCCGATAAGTTCTGATTTTTTACAGAAGAAATATTATAAAGATATTTGTCCAGCAACAATAAGAATTGAGATGAAAAAACTTACAGATAGGGGATATTTATATCAGCCTCATACTTCTGCAGGAAGAGTTCCGACAGATAAAAGTTATAGATTCTTTGTTGATAATTTATTAGAAAAAGAATTAAAATACCCTATTGATTTTGAAATTAATAAAGAAAAATTATTTAAAAAAGAAGATGATATATTTCAGATTATTCAGTATTTGACAAGATTTATTGCTAAAAAAACAAGAATGTTGGCAGTAAGTTATTTATTAAATGAAGATTTTTTATGGAAAGAAGGGTGGGAAGAAATTTTAAGAGAACCAGAATTTGAAAAAAGAGATTATGTTTTAAGTTTTGCTGAATTTTTAGAAAGATTTGAAAATCATATTGAAAAATATATTAAAGAGTTTAAAAAAGATGAAGGAATTAATGTTTTTATAGGAGAAGAAAATCCTTTACCAGAAGCAGAAGATTTTTCTATAATTTTTTCTTCTTGTTGTCTGATAAAAAATGAAAAAGGAATTATTTCTATTTTAGGGCCAAAAAGAATGCCTTATAAAAGAAATTTAGAATTAATTAATTCTTTAATTAAAGAGTTAAAAGAAGAAAATATAAATAAATAAAAACTATGGAAGCAGAAAATCGAGAACAAAAAGAAAATAATAAAAATAATACGGAATCTAAAAACTTAGATAACCAGATAAAAGAATATCAAAAATTATTAGAAAAGTGTGAAAAAGAAAAAAAAGAATATTTAGAAGGATGGAAAAGAGAAAGAGCGGATTTTTTAAACTATAAAAAGGATGAAATAGAAAGAATTGAGGGATTAATAAAGTATGCTAATGAAGAATTGATTTTAAAATTTTTACCAATTTTAGATAATTTAGAAATTGCGGAAAAAAACATATCAGAAAACTTGAAAGAAAATGAAGAGGTAAAAGGATTATTACAGATTAAAACTCAAATTTTAGATTTTTTAAAAAGTCAGGGATTAAGCGAAATAAAAGCATTAGGCGAATTATTTGACCCTTATTTTCATGAAGCGATAGAAGAGATTGAAGATAAAGAAAAAGATTCAGGAATTATTATAGAAGAGGTAAGAAAAGGATATTTATTAAATAATAAAGTTTTAAGGCCATCGCGAGTTAAAATTGTTAAATAAATTATAAATCAAAATTATAAAATAAAATTAATTATAAAATAATTTTTTAAAAATATGAGTAAAACATTAGGTATAGATTTAGGAACAACTTTTTCGGCAATGGCTGTTGTTGACAACGGCGAGCCGAAAATAATTGAAAATAAAGAAGGAGCAAGAACAACTCCCTCGATTGTTGCTATTACAAAAAACGGAGAAAGATTGGTTGGAATTTTAGCAAGAAGGCAGCAAATTACAAATCCTAAAAATACAATTTTTTCTATCAAACGTTTAATTGGCAGGCGTTTTGATGATCCAGAGATCCAAAAAGATAAAAAACTTTTACCTTATGAAATTAGAGAATCTGATGATGGTGGTGTTGAAGTAAAAATGGGAGATAGATGGTACAAAGCGCCAGAAATTTCAGCAATGATTTTACAAAAATTAAAACAAGACGCCGAAGATAAATTAGGAGAAAAAATAACCGATGCAGTTATTACGTGTCCTGCTTATTTTGATGACGCGCAAAGAAAAGCAACAAAAGTTGCCGGTGAAATTGCTGGATTTAATGTCAAAATGATTTTAAATGAACCAACTGCCGCAGCATTAGCATATGGATTAACAAAAAACAAAGGAGAACAAATTTTAGTTTATGACTTTGGAGGAGGAACATTTGATGTTTCTATTTTGGATATTAAAAAAGATCCTGATACAGTAGAGGTTATTGCTGTTGGAGGAGATACTCATTTGGGCGGAGATGATTTTGACCAAAAAGTTATGAATTGGATTATTGATGAATTTAAAAAAGAACAGGGGATTGATTTATCTAAAGATGAATTAGCTTTACAAAGAATAAAAGAAGCAGCCGAAAAAGCAAAAATTGAACTTTCTACGGCAATGGAAACAGAAATTAATCTTCCATTTATTACTTCTGATGCTTCTGGTCCCAAACATCTTTATTTAAAATTAACAAGAGCGCAGTTAGAAAATTTAGTAAAAGAATATATTGATAGATCAATTGAATTAGTAAAAAATACTTTAAAAGAAGCAAAATTAGAACCAAAAGAAATTGAGGAAGTTGTTTTGGTGGGAGGACAAACAAGGATGCCAAAAATTCAAGAAGCGGTAAAAGAATTTTTTCAAAAAGAACCAAATAAATCTATAAATCCCGATGAAGTAGTTGCGATTGGCGCAGCTATACAGGGAGCAATTATTGGAGGAGATGCTAAAGAAGTTTTGTTGCTTGATGCTACTCCGCTTTCTTTAGGAATTGAAACATTTGGAAATGTTAATACAATTTTAATTCCCAAAAATACAATTTATCCAGTTTCAAAAACTCAAGTTTTTTCAACAGCAGCGGATAATCAAACTTCAGTTGAAATTCATGTTCTTCAAGGAGAACGTCCTATGGCTCAGGATAATAAAACTCTTGGAAGATTTATTTTGGATGGAATTCCGCCAGCACCAAGAGGAGTCCCTCAAATTGAGGTTACTTTTGATATTGATTCCAACGGTATTTTAAATGTATCAGCAAAAGACAAAGCAACAGGCAAAAGTCAATCGATAAGAATTGAAAGTTCTATTGGAATTTCAAAAGAAGAAGTTGAAAGAATGAAGAAAGAAGCAGAAATGTACGCAGAGGAAGATAAAAAGAAAAAAGAATTAATTGAGGCAAGAAATTTAGCTGATAATTTAATTTATACTTGTGAAAAAACATTAAGAGATGCTGGCGACAAAATTAAGGAAGAAAATAAAAAAGAAATCGAGACAAAAATTGAAGAATTGAAAAAGGTTAAAGATAGTGATAATATAGATGAAATAAAAAATAAAACAAAAGATTTATCTGATTCTATTCAAAAGATAGGAGCAGAATTATATCAAGAAGCTCAGGAGAAAAAAGAAGAAAATAAAGAAGAAAAAAAAGATAATAATGAACCAGAGGAAGGAGAGTATAAAGAAGAATAATTTTATTAATTAAATTAAATAAATGAAAGATTACTATGAAATTTTAGGGGTACCCCATGATGCTTCCCAAGAAGAAATAAAGAAAGCATTTCATAAACTGGCTCATAAATATCATCCGCATAAAGGCGGAGATGAAAAAAAATTTAAAGAAATAAACGAAGCATATCAGGTTTTATCCAATAAAGAAAAAAGAGCTCAATACGATAAATTTGGGAGAGTTTTTGAAAGTGAAGGCGGCCAGGAACAAGGCCAAGGTTTTGATTTTTCTTGGGCTTGGGGAAATGGTGGGCAAAATGCAAATATGGATTTTGATTTTGAAGATTTAGGTGATATAGGGGATATATTTAGCGATTTTTTTGGATACAATACAAGAAGTCAAAAAACAAAAAAGGATTTAAGAAAAGGGAAAGATATTCAAATTGAAATTGAAGTTTCCTTAGAAGAAGTTTTAACAGGCACAACAAAACGAATCATTTTAACAAAGATGATTCCTTGTTCGCGTTGTAATGGTTCAGGAGCAGAGCCTAATACTTTAATAAAAGAATGTTTTTCTTGTCGAGGAACAGGACAGGTTCAACAAATTAAAAAAACATTTTTTGGCTCTTTTACAACCTTAACTATTTGTCCTGAATGTAATGGTGATGGATATAAACCAGAAAAACCTTGTATTGTTTGTAAAGGAGAAGGAAGGGTAAAAGGAGAAGAGGAAATAAATATTTCTATTCCGAAGGGCATTGACACAAATCAAGTTATAAAAATTGAAGGAAAGGGAGAAGCAGGAAGAAGAGGGGGGAAACCAGGAAATCTTTTTATTAAAATTTTAGTTAAAGAACATGAAGTTTTTGAAAGAAAAGGGGATGATTTATATATGAAACTTCCTATTACTTTTTCTCAAGCGGCATTAGGTGATGAGGTTGAAATTTTAACTTTGGATAAGAAAAAAATATTGCTTAAAATTCCTGCAGGAAGTGAATCAGGAAAAATCTTAAAAATTTCAGGAAAAGGAATACCTCATTTTTCAGGTTTTGGAAAAGGAAGTTTATATATTGAATTAATTGTAAAAATACCGAAAAATTTAACAAAAGAACAAAAAGAAGCTATTAAAAAATTAAAAGAATTAGGATTATAATTTAAGGTATTGTATTTTTTTAGAAATTTTTTTATAATTGAAAATTAAATAGATTTTTAAAATTTAATTTCGCCTCCGTAGCTCAATTGGTAGAGCAATGGCCTTTTAAGCCACTGGTTCCAGGTTCGAGTCCTGGCGGAGGCACATATAATAATCTCAAAATTTTTTTTAAAGTTATTCACTATTATTCTTCTTTTGAAAATGTGATATAATTTATTTAAGAAAAAGGTCGATAAAAAATAATTTAAAATAAAAAAATGTTTTGGGATATAACTATAAATGCTCTCTTAAATTTATGGCAAGGTGTTATAAACTTTGTTCCTAAATTAATAATTGCTATTGTTGTTTTTTTGATTGGTTATTTTATTTCTGTTGGAATAGGAAAATTAATAGAAGAGATTTTGAAAGGATTAAAATTTAATAAGTTATTTGAAAAAGAAAATTTAAAAAAAGCAATGGAGAAAGCAGATATTAAATTAGATGCTTCAAAATTCGTTGGAGATATTTTTAAATGGATTTTAGTAATTGTCTTTTTGTCAGCTGCGGCAGAAATTTTAGGGTTAATGCAATTCTCTTCTTTCCTTTATAGTATTTTAGGGTATTTGCCAAATGTTATTGCTGCTGTTTTAATTTTTATTGTTGCGGTAATTATTGCTGATATTCTTGAAAAAATTACAAAAGCAAGTATAGAAAGTATAAAAGTTGGATATGGAAATGTTGCTGGCGCAATTGTAAAATGGTCAATTTTAATTTTAGCGGCTTTAATGATTTTAGCTCAGTTAGGAATTAACACAATGTTAATACAAACTCTTTGGGGAGGAATTGTTGCTTTAGTAGTAATTTCTGCTGGCCTTGCATTTGGTTTAGGAGGAAAAGATATTGCAGCTGAGATTTTAAAAGATTTAAAAGATAAGATAAAAAAGTAATTAACACTTGACAAGTAATTTTGATTTGCTAAAATTTGTTTATTATGAGAATACAAGAAAATATACGAAAAAAAAGAAGCGGTTGATTTTTATTTTGTTTGTAAGTTTTCTAAATCAAAAAAACCGCTTCTTCTAAAGCGGTTTTTTTGATAAAAATTTTAAATAGAAAATGAATGACAGAAAGAATGGGAAGACAGAAAGAATGGGAAGAGAGTACTTTGAAAATTAAATATTGATAGTTAATAATTATTTATTGATTATTAATTGTCAGCCGCAATATTGCTTTTAAAAAAGAGAAAAAATAAAAATTTTTTAAGGGCAGATGGTGGATGCCTTGGGATATCGAGGCGATGAAGGACGTGGCGTAACTGCGATAATCCTCGGGGAGGTGTTGAGCAACCTTTGATCCGGGGGTTTCCGAATCGGGAAACCGGATGCAGGCTTAACCTGCATCATCTTATTAGATTTTCTAATAAGAAGCGAACCCGCTGAAGTAAAACATTTCAGTAAGCGGAGGAAAAGAAAAAAAATTGCCTTTTTATTTTTTTCTTATTTTTATTTTTTAGATATTTTAAATATTTTAATAATTTGATAAGAAAAAAATAAAAAGCACATTCCCTTAGTAGTGGCGAGCGAACAGGGAGGAGCCCAAACTGCTTTACATTTTGTAAAGCAGGGTTGTAAGAAAGTATTGTCCGGAGCAATCCGGAGGGAGAACATTTAGATAAAGCTTCGTTAATTGAATGCTCCTGGAAAGGACAACCATAGAGGGTAATAGTCCCGTAAATGAAAACGGCTTTATGCTCCTTGATACTTTTCTTGAGTACTTTAAGGCATGATAACCTTGAAGGAAGCAGGCCGAACTATCGGCCAAGGCTAAATACTACGATATCTCCGATAGTGAACAAGTACCGTGAGGGAAAGGTGAAAAGCAGGGAGGTGATCCCGGTGAAATAGTACCTGAAACCATTTTGCCCACAAAGACTCGGAGCTTTACGTTTTTACGTAAGGTGACGGGGTGCCTATTGAAGAATGAGCCAACGAGTGCTTTACATTGCTTTATTTAAGCGCCTCCGGCGCGTAAGTATAGTGAAAGCAAGGGTGAATAGCCCGACCTTAAGCGATGTAGAGCGACCCGAAGCCAATGCGAGCTTACCATGGACAGGGTGAATCTCGTAGAAATACGAGAGGAGGCCCGAACCCGTGAGCCGTGCAATACTCTGGGATGATCTGTGGTAAGTAGTGAAAAGCTAATCGAGCTTGGTAATAGCTGGTTCTCTCCGAAATAGCTTTAGGGCTAGCGCCTACAATACTTTTTGCAGGTAGAGCACTAGAAGGGATATCGTGCCGTACGGTAGGTATTCCTACTAAACTCCGAATAGTAAAAAGATTAATGTAGGTAGTCAGACTGTGGGGGCTAAGCTCCATGGTCGAAAGGGAAACAGCCCAGATCTTCATCTAAGGTCCCTAAACTTTCTGATTTATCAGAATCTTAGTTTTTTAAACTAAGAGAGCTAAGTGCTATGAAGGAAGTAGAATTCCTTTGATAGTTAGGAGGTTAGCTCAGAAGCAGCTATCCTTTAAAAAGTGCGTAACAGCTTACTAACTAAGGAATTCTGCGCCAAAGATTTAACGGGGCTAAGCTCAGTACCGAAGATAAGGATTTGCTTATGTTTTACATAAGCAAATGGTAGGAGAGCGTTCTTAACACACTGAAGCTGAAGGGCGACCAACAGTGGAGTGTTAAGAAGTGAGAATGTTGGCACGAGTAACCGCAATCCCGATAAAAACTCGGGACACCGAAAACCTAAGGTTTCCTTGACAATGACAATCAGTCAAGGGTTAGGCGGGCCTAACTTTTTATCCGAAAGGATAAAAGGGATGGACAGCCGGTTAATATTCCGGCCCTTCTATAGTTTTAACTAAAGTGACGAAGACATTGAGTTTAAGAGTATTATTGGATTTACTTTGCCTTGCAAAAGGCAGGAGATTTAACTACGGTTAAATCAACTTAAATGATATTTCTTCCTAGAAAAGCTTTAGCAGAATTCTATAGAATCCGTACCGAAAACCGACACAGGTGGGTTGGTATAAATGTACCAAGGTGAATGAGTGAAAGCTCCTGAAGGAACTCGGCAAAAAAGTGTCCGTAAGTTCGCGATATGGACTTCCAATGCATTGCATTGGACGCAGCGAACGTACCCCTAGCGACTGTTTATCAAAAACACAGGTCCCTGCTTAACTCGTAAGAGGATGTATAGGGGCTGAGGCCTGACCAGTGCTGGAACGTTAATCTCGTCGGTCTTATTAGTTTTCTAATAAGGCTGAATGAGTGAAGCGCCAGTGAACGTCGGCGGTAACTATAACCGTCCAAAGGTAGCGTAATCCCTTGCCGGGTAAGTTCCGGCCCGCATGAAAGGCTTAACGACTAGGGGACTGTCTCCAGGAGTTGCTCAGTGAAAATGCAACACCGGTAAAGATGCCGGTTACCTGCGGCTAGACGGGAAGACCCCAGGAGCTTTACTGCAGTTAAATATTGAGTTTTGGTTTTAAATGCGTAGCGTAGGTGGGAGACTATGAAGCCTCGATTTCGGTCGGGGTGGAGTCGCCAATGAAACACCACTCTTTTAAAACCTTTATTCTAATCTCGCTTTTGTGGGAAACAGTGTTTGACGGGCAGTTTAAGTGGGGTCCTTGCCTCCTAAAAAGTAATGGAGGCGTTTAAAAGGTCGGCTAGCTCCGGATGGAAATCGGAGCGATAGCGCAAAGGCATAAGCCGGCTTTACTGCAAGAGGGATAACTCGCGCAGTTGGGAAACCAGAACTTAGTGAACCGACGGATTTTCATAGAAAATCCGGAGATCATCAAACAAAAGTTACCCTGGGGATAACAGGCTAGTAGAGCCCGCGAGTCCACATCAACGGCTCTGTTCGGCACCTCGATGTCGGCTCACCTTATCCTGGGGCTGGAGAAGGTCCCAAGGGTTGGGCTGTTCGCCCATTAAAAAGGTACGTGAGCTGGGTTCAAACCGTCGTGAGACAGGTTGGTCCCTATCTACCGCAGGCGTAAAATCTTGAGGGGAGTTGTTCCTAGTACGAGAGGACCGGAACGAACTGACCTCTGGTCTACCAGTTGTTCTGCCAAGAGCATCGCTGGGTAGCTATGTCGGGAAAGGATAAGCGCTGAAAGCATATAAAGCGCGAAGCCTACCCCAAGATTAGGATTTTTAGCTTCCTCAAAGATGATGAGGTTGATAGGCTACAGGTGTAAGTGGAGTAATCCATTAAGCCGAGTAGTACTAATAAAGCGATCAAATTTATTTTTCTCTTAAATTAAAAGTAAATTAGCGGCTGACAATTGATAATCAATAAAAATCAAGGATTCTGTAAGACGGCGATACCAAAGGTGCTCCACCCGATTCCATTTCGAACTCGGAAGTGAAATCCTTTAGGGCCGATGATAGTGGCTTTGCCGCGAAAGTAGGTCGCCGTCCTACAGAGTTCTTGATTTTTTATTTTTAAAGACTTTTTAAGGTCTTTTTTTTATTTTTATTTAGAGTAGAATTAAAGTAGAAATTAGATATTATTTGTGGAAAATATTTTTATGAAAAAAAAGAAAAAAAATATTTTTAGAAATTTAATAATAGTTTTAGTTTTTATTGGAATTTTATTTTTATTAAATTTATATCAAAAAGAAATAAAATCTTTTTCTTATAATCTTTTTTTACCGATTCAAAAAGTTTTTTGGAAAATAGGGGATAGTGCTTCTGATTTTTTTAATGTTTTTATAAAAATAAAAAGCGCTGCCGAAGAAATTAATAAATTAAAATCAGAAAATAAAAAACTTTTATACGAGATTTCAGATTTAAGAGAGGTTAAAAAACAAAATGAATTTTTAAGAAAAGCTTTAAATATTGGATTAAATAAAGATTTTGATATTTTATTTGCCAATATTGTAGCAAAAGATATAAATTCAGATTCAATTTTGATCGATAAAGGAGAAGTTGATGGTGTCTTAAAAGATATGCCAGTTTTAACTGAAGAAAAGATTTTAGTAGGAAAAGTTGAAGAAGTCTATAAAAATAGTTCGAAAATAATGCTTATTTCTAATAAAAAAAGTGAAATTGATGTAAAGATTCAGAAAGAAGAGAACAATAATGATATTTTTGGAATTTTGAAGGGCGAAGGAAATTTTAAAATTATTTTAGATCTAATTCCAAACGAAAAAGAAGTTTTTAAAGATGATAAAATTATTACAACAAGTTTAGGCGGGATTTTTCCTCCGAATATTTTAATTGGAAAAATAAAAGAAGTTAAAAAAAGCGATGTTTCTTCATTTCAGTATATAGAAGTTGATCCATACTTTGATATTAAAGACATCGAATCCTTATTTGTTGTGAAAAATATTTTAAATCATTAAATATGAATTTTAAAAAAATATTAATTTTAATTTTTTTTCTTTATATCCTAATTATTTTTCAAACGAGTTTTTTAGTGCATTTTGATATATTAGGATTTATTCCAAACTTTATTATTATTTTTATTGCTTTATTGTCATTATTTGAAAAAAATAAAAAATTTTTATCATTATCAGGATTATCAAGTATTGTTGGAGGTTTTTTTCTTGATTTATTTTCTTTTAGGCTGTTTGGCTTTTATATTTTAATATTATCTTTAATAACAATTTTTATAAAAAAGATTATTAAAAACTATGTTGAGATTTCCTTTTAATAAAAAATCAAAAATTAAAAAATTAACTAAAGAATATATTGAACCGAATGAAATATTTTTAGATTCTTTGGCTAAAAAAAAGGAGGAAGAATTGAATATTTCGGAGAAAAAAATAGAAGTGCCTTTGTCATATAAGCTTCTTAAATCTTTTTTTGCTTTTTCATTTTTCTTGCTTTTTGTGCTTTTTTTAAGGACAATTCAGTTCCAAGTTTTTGAGAACAAAGAATTATTAGCAAAATCCAACAGAAATAAATTTGTTTCAAATTCTTTAGAATCTTATAGGGGAGTGATATATGATTCTAAGGGAAAACAATTAGTTTTTAATAAATTAAGTTTTGATTTAATTGTTGATAAGAAAAAGCTTTTTGAAACAGAAAAAGAAAAAAATGATACCTTGAAAATGCTATCAGAAATTTTTAATTTAAGCGAAAAAGAATTAGAAGAAAAAATTAATAAAGAAGATGGTGAAAAAATAGTTTTATTTAAAAATATTGATTCTCAGCCATTAATTAAATTAAAGCCGAAAATTCTTGATTTTAAATCCTTAGAGATAAAGGTTAAATCAATTAGAAATTATTCAGATGGTCCTGTTTTTTCTCATATATTAGGTTATATGGGTCAAATAAATAAAGAAGAATTAGAAAATTTTAATGAATATTCATTATTTGATAGTATTGGCAAATCAGGGTTAGAAAAATTTTATGAAAGCATTTTAAGAGAAAAACAAGGAAAAATTCAAGTTGAAAAAGATGCTTATGGTAATATTTTGTCTGAAAAAGTTATTTCAACGCCGCAATCAGGTAAAAGTTTAGTGCTTTATTTAGATGCTGATTTGCAAAAAAAAATAACTGAAGAAATGGAAAAAATGTTAAAAGAAGTAAATGGTAAAAAGGGAGCAGCAGTGGCAATAGATCCAAGGACAGGTGGAGTATTAAGTTTGGTAAGTTTTCCTTTATTTGATAATAATATTTTTACCCAAGAAGATAATAAAGATTTAGTTAAAAATATTTTAGAAGACAAAAATAATCCTTTGTTTAATCGGGCTGTTTCTGCTCAATATCCAACTGGTTCTATTATTAAGCCATTAATTTCTTCGGCAGCGCTTGAAGAAAAAATAATTTCTCCAGAAAAAAAGATTAATTGTCAGGGAAAAATAACTATTTTAAACCCTTATAATCCGGAAAAAGAAACAATAAAAAAAGATTGGACTACCCATGGTTTAACTGATATGAGAAAAGCAATTGCGGAATCTTGTAATGTATATTTTTATACAATTGGAGGGGGTTATAAAGATCAGATTGGATTAGGTCCAACAAAAATTAAAAAATATCTTGAATTATTTGGGTGGGGAAATAAAACAGGAATTGATATTTTTTCGGAAAGCAAGGGTTTTATTCCAACTCCTCAGTGGAAAAAGGAATTTAAAGGAGAGAATTGGTATAATGGAGATACATATAATCTTTCCATAGGGCAGGGAGATATTTTAATAACACCTTTGCAAGTTGCTTTATCTTATTCAGCAATTGCTAATAATGGCATTCTTTTTAAACCTTTAATTGTTAAGGAAATTATAGATGAAAATAAAAATATAATACAAGAAAACAAGCCTCAGATTATAAGAGAAAATTTTACTGATAAAGAAAATCTTAAAGTAGTAAGAGAAGGAATGAGAATGACAGTTACAGCTGAAAATGCGCCTTTAGCATCAGCTCCAAGCTTAAATGATTTACCAGTAAAAGTGGCAGCAAAAACTGGGACAGCAGAAACAGGGAAAAATAATTATTTACATAAATGGATTACTGTATTTGCTCCTTACGATAATCCAGAAATAGTTTTAACAATTGTAATAGAGGATATACCAGATACTCAACCGACAACAATTCCAATTGCAAAAGAAGTTTTAAATTGGTATTTTAAAGAAAAAATAACAAAATAAATAAAAAAATAAGATGGCAAAAGAAAAAAAAGAAAACAAAAGAAATAATTATTATTTAACAGAAGAAGGTCTTAAAAAAATTAAACAAGATCTTAACTATTTAAAAAATGTTAAAAGAAAAGAAATTTCTGAACGTTTAAAAGAAGCAATTTCATATGGTGATTTAAGTGAAAATTTTGCATATCAGCAAGCAAAAGAAGATCAAGCTTTTTTAGAAGGGAAAATAAACGAATTAGAAAAATTAATAAATAGAGCATCTGTTGTTGAAAGTAAAGATAAAGACAGTGTTCATCTTGGAAACATTGTAACAATTGTAGAAATTTCTGATAATAAAAAAGAAGAAGAAACTTTTACTTTAGTTAGTTCGGCAGAGGCAGATGTTTTTTCTGGAAAAATTTCTGTAGATTCTCCTATTGGTCAAAAGTTATTAAATTTAAAAGAAGGAGATATTTTTATTTTAGAAACCCAAAACGGGAAAAAAGAATATAAAATTATAAAAATTCAATAAATATGGAAGCAATTTCAAGTTTTAGTGGGAAAAATAAAAATGTAAGGACAAGATTTGCTCCTTCTCCAACAGGGCTTTTTCATATTGGAAGTGCAAGAACAGCATTATTTAACTATCTTTTTGCTAAAAAAGAAGAAGGTTCATTTATTTTAAGAATTGAAGATACTGATAAAGAAAGGTCAAATAGTATTTTTGAAAATGATATTATTGAAAATTTGAAATGGTTAGGAATTTTATGGGACGAAGGGCCTGTTTATAATGAGGAAAAAATAAATGGGAAAAATTTTATCGGGGATTACGGGCCTTATCGGCAAAGTGAAAGAACTGAAATTTATAAAAAATATTTAGAAAAACTTTTAGAAGAAAAAAAAGCATATTATTGTTTTTGTACTCCTGAAGAATTAGAAGCAAAAAGACAATATCAAATAAGTATTGGCAATCCGTATCATTATGATGGGAAATGCGCTGGTCTTTCTGAAAAAGAAATACTAGATAATTTAAAACAAGGCAAGAAATATGTAATTAGGTTAAAAGTGCCAGCAAAAAAAATAGAAATAAATGATTTAATTAGGGGAAAGGTAGAATTTAATACAGAACTTTTAGGAGATATTATTATTGCTAAAGATTTAAACGCTCCTTTATTCAATTTTTCAGGAGCAATAGATGATTTTGAGATGAAAATTACTCATGTCATAAGAGGAGAAGATCATTTATCAAATACTCCAAAACAAATCATAATTCAAGAAGCATTAGGTTTTTATCGGCCTTATTATGCTCATCTGCCTTTAATTTTAGGCCCTGATAAAAGTAAATTAAGCAAAAGACATGGTGCTGTTTCTGTTTCTGAATATAAAAAAGATGGGTATTTAAAAGAGGCGTTGATTAATATGATTGCTCTTTTAGGTTGGAATCCGGGAAATGAAAAAGAGATTTATTCATTAAAAGAATTGATTAAAGATTTTTCTATAGAAAAAATAAATAAATCAGGAGCAATTTTTAATATTAAAAAATTGGATTATTTAAATGGTTTTTATATTAGACAAAAATCAATAAATGAAATTACAGAGCTATGTCTTCCATATTTAATTGAAGCACGTCTTATAATTCCTATAATAAAAGAGCAAGAAAGAATTTTAAGCTTTAAAAATTCTTTTGAAAAAGAGATTATTCAGGAAAAATTTTTAACAGAGAGCGAGAAAGAAATTTCTTTAGAGGAAATTAAAAAAATTATTTCATTATATCAAGAAAGATTAAAAAAATTATCAGAAATTACAGAATTAACTGATTTTTTCTTTAAAAAAGAAATAAAATACGAAAAAGATTTATTAAAATGGAAAACAATGACAGAAAAAGATTTATTATATGTTTTAGATAAATTAGAAGAAATATTATCTAAAATTGAAGAAAAAGATTTTAATAAAGATAATTTAAAAGAGATTTTAGATTTAGAAAGCGAGAAAACAGGAAAAGAATTAAATATGATAGGCGATAGGGGACATTTATTATGGCCTTTAAGAGTTGCCTTAACAGGAAAAGAAGCATCTGCAGGGCCTTTTGAAATTGCTGAAATTTTAGGAAAAGATGAAACTATTAAAAGAATTAGAGCAGCTAAAAATTTAATTTTGGATAAATGAAAAGAAAAATATTTTTTATTTTTTTTATTTTATATTTATTTTTCTTTTTTAATTTTATTTTTGCTCAAAGTGATATAAATAATTTAAACAATATTAATAATTTTTCAATTAAAGATTTTTTTAAAAAAAACCCAGAAGATATTAATTTTTTAGAAAAAATTAAACAAACTGATATATATTATAAATTAGAAACATTTTGGAGCTCTTTTTTAAAACCACCTCTTAATAATTTAATAGAGAAGACAAAAAACGCTATTTTTAATAAAACAGAAATTAATAATATTAACTTAAAAAAAAAGATAAAAAATGAGATTAATAAAGAAAAAAATGAGACAATAAATGAATTTCAGGAAATAAAAAAGCAAGAATATCAAAAAATAAAACAAAAAATTAAAGAAGAATTTAAAAATTTAATTAATAATTATAAAGAGTAGGAGGTGGGGTTTTTACTTGACATCTGTTTTTATAAATAATAATATATAGTTAGAAAATGTCGTAAAATGTAGGTAAAGCGACATTTTATATAAAAAAATAAGATTATATATAAAAAACGAGAATAATATAAATATCTATGCTTTTATATAAATATTTATGCTTTGATTAATTTTTTTAAAAATAAATATTATTTAAAAATAAAAATTTAAAATTAAAATTATGAAAAATTCTGATAAAACAATTATTGAACATATCCCCGACTTTTTAGATTATTGCGAGGTTGAAAAAGGATTATCTGATAATACTCAAGAAAACTATAAGCGGTATCTTGATAAATTTAGAGAATGGTTAAAATATAAGAATTTAAGCAATATTAAACCACACGAATTAACACCTCAGCATATTTGGGACTATCGGCTTTATCTTTCTCGCTATATTAACCCTAAAACAAAAAAGGGGCTAGATAAGACAACCCAAAACTATTATTTAATCGCTTTACGCGGCTTTTTAAGCTATTTTGTGGCAAAAGATATAAATTCCATCCCGCCGGATAAAATTACGCTTCCTAAACCTGATAAAAAGACAAAAACAATAAAATTTCTCACCTTAGATCAAGTTGCAAAGCTTTTAGAGGCCCCAGATACAACAAATATTATTGGTTTAAGAGACAGGGCTATTTTAGAAACTTTTTTTTCTACAGGTTTAAGAATTCAAGAGCTTACTTCTTTAAATGTAGAGCAATTTAAAAACATAGAAGATAAAGATGAGTTAGAGTTAGGAATTATTGGAAAAGGAGGTGTTCCGAGAACTGTTTATTTTTCAAAGCGCGCTTTGTTTTGGATTAAAAAATATTTAAACCAAAGAAAAGATAAAGAAAAGCCATTATTTATCCATTTTAGAGCAAAAAAAGATGCTGATCCTCGTTTAACTTGTCGTTCCATTGAGAGAATTGTTAAAAAATATGCAATAAAATCAGGAATTCCAATTTTTACCACTCCTCATACGCTTCGTCATTCTTATGCTACTGATTTATTAAATAAAGGAGTTGATTTGCGAACAATTCAAGAATTTTTAGGGCATAAAAATATTGTTACAACCCAAATATATACTCATGTTACGAATAAGAGATTAAAGGATATTCATAAAAAATTTCATTCTCTTTCTGAATGAAAATTAGTTTTTAGGATTGTTTTTTAGAATTAATAAATGTCGCAAAATATTAATCTTATTTTCCAAATCTTCTTTGGCGAGAATAATAATCATTTAATGCTTTTTCTAAATCTTTTTCAGTAAAATCAGGCCAATATTTTGAAGAGAAATACAATTCAGAATAAGCAGATTGCCAAAGCAGAAAATTAGAAAGCCGTTTTTCTTTGCCTGTTCTTATTAAAAGATCTAAATCAGTTGTCCAAAGATTTTGAGAGATAGTTTTTTCATTAATTTTTTCTAAAGGAATTTTCTTTTCTATAATTTTTTTGACAACTTCAACTATTTCATTCCTTCCCCCATAACTTAAAGCAAAATTAACAGTCATTTTTTTATTATTTTTTGTTGAATTTTCTACCTTTTCAATTTCTTTTTGCAATGATTTAGGCAATTTTTCTTTTTGGCCAATTACTCTTATTCTTATTTTTTCTTTTTTTGCCGTATCTTCATAATCTTTTATCATTTCTTCTGCTAATTTCATTAAATAATCAACTTCTTTTTTTGATCTTTTCCAGTTTTCTGTAGAAAAAACAAAAAAAGTTAAATTTTTTATTCCTCTTTTATTTGCCCATTCAATTGCTTTTTTGACCTTATCTATCCCCTTTTTATGACCTTCAAAAGTAGGCAATCCCCTTTTTTTAGCCCATCTTCTATTTCCATCAATTATAATTCCTAAATGATTAATTGTTTTTTCTTTCATATTTATTATTTTTTTATTGCTTTTGTGTTTTTCTTTTAACTTTAATTTAAAAAAAGATAAAAATCAAGTTTTTTAAAAATTTTCTTCAAATTGAATTGGCATTTTACTTTGCTCTTTTGAAACAATAAATCCTATAGAAAATGAAAATAAAGAAATTAAAACAATAATAATAAAAATTAATATTTCCTTTTGATATTTTTTGACAAAAAATTTAAATTTTGATAACATTATTTTATAAAATAATTAATATTTTATTTATTATGTCTAAAACAAAATCAGCAGGAACAACAGGATTAGGAAGAGATTCTCAGCCAAAATATCTTGGAGTAAAGCTTTTTGATGGTCAAAAAGTTAAACCTGGAATGATTATTGTGCGTCAAAGAGGCACAAAGTTTATTGCTGGAAAAAATGTTAAAAAAGGCGCTGATGATACTCTTTATGCATTAAAAGAAGGCACTGTTAAATTTCAAACAAAAAAGAAAACACTTTTTAATAAAAACAAAAGATTAGTAAAAGTAGTAAACGTTGAATAAATATTCTTTGTTTATTTTTTTGCTGATGTTTTAATAAATTCTTTAAATAAAGGATGAGGATTTAAAGGACGGGATTTAAATTCTGGATGGAATTGTACTCCTACAAAAAATGGATGATTTTTTATTTCAACTATTTCTACTAAATTTTTTTCTGGATTTATTCCTGCAAACACCATTCCATTTTTTTCTAAAATTTCTTTATAGTTATTATTAAATTCATATCTATGGCGATGTCTTTCTGAAATAATTTTTTGATTTCCATACGCTTTAAAAGAAAAAGTATCAGGATTTAATCGACAATTATAAGCGCCTAATCTCATTGTTCCTCCATATTTTTTATTTTTTAGCAATTTTTTTTGCTCTTCCATAATATCAATTACTGGCTCGCAATTTTTTGAAAATTCTGTTGAATTAGCATTTTTAATATTACAAACATTTCTTGCAAATTCAATAACTGCTAATTGCATTCCTAAACAAAGGCCTAAAAACGGAATTTTATTTTTTCGGCAAAATTCAATTGCTTTTATTTTTCCCTCTATTCCCCTATTTCCAAATCCTCCAGGAATAATTATTCCATCATAATTTTTAAGCTCTTTTAATTTTTCCGGATTTTTTTCGTATTGTTCCGATGAAATCCAAGAAATTTCCGGTTTTAAATTATAATAAGAAGAAGCATGTTTTATTGCTTCAATAACTGAAATATAAGAATCAGTTAAGGTAAAATCTCCGCTTTCAAAATATTTTCCAACAATTCCGATTTTAACAGATTTTTTAGATTCTTTTATTGATTTAGCCATTTTTTCCCAATCTTTAAGATTGCTTTTTCTTGATCTTAAATTAAAAAAATTAAGAATTCTATTTCCTAAATTTTCTTTTTCAAAATTTAAAGGAATATCATAAATTGATTGAATATCAGGAGCAGAGATAATATTTTTAAAAGGAACGTTGCAAAAAATTGAAATTTTCTTTTTTCTTGGTTCATCTAATGGTCGAGCAGATCTTGCCAAAATAAAATCTGGTTGAATTCCTATTGAATTTAAAGATCTTACAGCGTATTGAGTTGGTTTTGTTTTCATTTCTCCAATTGTTTGAGGAATAGGAAGATAGCTTACTAAAATAAAAAGCACATCTTTTGGATATGCCATTTTTAACATTCTTGCCGCTTCTAAAAATAAAATATTTTGATATTCTCCTACAGTTCCTCCAATTTCAATTAAAACAAAATCTGCATTATTTTTTCTTGTTGCTTTTTTTATTCTTGAAATTGCCTCGTTTGGAATATCTGGAATAGTCTCAACGCAGCGACCATTATATTCTAAATTTCTTTCTTTATTTATAACGGTTTGAAAAACTCTTCCGGTAGTAATATAGTTTGTGTCGTAAATATTTTCATCTAAAAATCTTTCATAATTTCCGATATCTTGGTCGCATTCGGTTCCGTCTTCTGTGACAAATACTTCTCCATGTTCTATTGGATTCATTGTTCCGGCGTCAACATTGAGATAAGGATCAATTTTAATAGCTGTTACTTTAAATCCTTTGCTTTTTAAAATTCTTCCAATTGAAGCAGCGGCAACACCTTTTCCAATGCCTGACATAACACCGCCAGCAACAAAAATATATTTTGATTTTAGCATAATTTAAAAAATAAAATTTTAAAATAATTAAATTTTTTCTTCTGTTACAATCAATCTTAGTTCTGCTTCTAAATTATGAGGAAATTTAATTTTAATAGGAAATTCTCCCAATTCTTTTATAGGTTCTTCCAATTGAATCTGCTCTTTTTCAATGTTTATTCCTGTTTCTTTTAATTTGTCTGAAATTTTTTGAGCAGTGATTTTTTCAAAAAGTTGATTTTCTTCCCCTACTTTTACAGGAATTACTAATTCTGTGCCATCTATTTTTGTGGCTAATTCTTGGAATTTTTTTAATTCTTGTTCAGCTTTTTTTTCTTCAATTTCTTTTTGAATTTCTAACCATTTTAAAGATTCTTTTGTTGCTGGTTTTGCTAATTTATTTGGAATTAAAAAATTTCTAGCATACCCCTCTTTAACTTCTTTTACCTCAAATTTTTTTCCTAATTTTTCAACATCTTGTAAAAGTATTACTTTCATAATAATATAGTTATTTAAAATTTTTAAATTATTTTTATATTTTAACTTATTTACTTTAATAATTCAATAGCTTTTTCTAGTTGAGGATCTTTTCCTTCTTCAAAATCTTTTTCTGTTAATTCTACTTTTATATCTGGCTCTAAGCCAACATCTGTTATTTTATTTTCTTTTGGCGTTAACCAATCAGCAACAGTTATTTTAATACTAGAACCATCAGATAAAGTTTCTAATTCTTGAACAGAGCCTTTTCCAAATGATTTTTCTCCTACTAATTTAACTCCCCTATTGTCTCTTAAAGCAGCGGCTAATATTTCTGATGCTGAAGCAGAGCCGCTATTAATTAAAACAACTAAAGGATATTTTAAAAGTTTTGCGTTCCCGTTTGTTTTATATACTATTTTATTATTTTTATATCTAAAATCTTCAATAACAACTATTTCATCTTTTTCCAAGAACCAATCAGCAATATTTTTTGCCACTTCTAAATATCCGCCTGGATTATTTCTTAAATCAATAATTATTTTTTTTGCCGGGCTGTTTAAAATTTCTTTTGCGACTTTTGGGAAATCATAATTTGCTTTTTCTGAAAATTCATAAATTTTTATATAAGCAATATCATTATTTTTTAATTCCCATTCTAAAGACGGAACTTCTATTACGGCTCGTTTAATTTTGAATTCTTTTACATTATCCCATCCATCTCTTAAAATAGTTAAAGAAACTTCTGTGTCTTTTGGTCCCCTAATTAAAGAAACTGCTTCATCAATAGTTAAATCTGATGTAAAAGTGTCGTTAATTTTTATAATTTTATCTCCAGGCATTAACCCTGCTTTTTCTGCCGGAGAGCCTTTTATTGGAGAGATAACTTGAAGTTGATTTTTCTTTATTCCAACTTCCATTCCCACTCCTTCAAAATAACCGCTTACATCTTCTAAAAACTTTTTAGTTTCATCTGGTTTAAAAAAAACAGTATAAGGATCATTTAAAGATTTAACCATTCCTGCTGCTGCGCCATAAATCATTTCTTGAGGTTTTATTCTTTCTTTATCTACGAATTTTTTTTCTAATTTATCCCATGTTTCCCAAATTAAAGATAAATCAACTTTTTCCGGCGGACATACTTTGCAGATAACTTGATTTTTTCCGACATAAAATCCAAAAATAAAAATTACCAAAAATAATGATATTTGAAATAAAACTAAAAAAATTTTCTTATGAGATTTCATATTTATTTTTATTTTATTTAACTATTATAACTATTAAAAAATTAAAAACAAGTTTTAAAATTTTATATATTTGATATTTTAACATAATTTTTTAAAATTAAAAAGATTATAGAAATTTGCTTTAAAACCTTGTTTTTTTAAAAAAAATATGATATATTCTATTATTGTTCTTTGATAAATTACACTTTATTTAAACAATAATTAATCAATAAATGATTAGAAAGGAGTAAAGGTATGGTTAAGAGAATGGAATTAGAATTATTAGGGAAAGTGCGAAAAGCACAGAAGATATTAGGAGAAAATATTATTTCTCCGTTGGAAGTAAATAATATTTTAAAGGAAAAAACATCAGTAGAAAAGAATCTTTATTCTTCAATAATTCAAAATTATGTACTTTTAGAAACAATTCCTGAAGATTCTGAGTTAAATCGTTTAAATGAGGAAGGTTATTTAATGATACCAAGGCCTCCAGAGAATTGTTTTAGAGTTCTTGAGGATTTTATCCGAATAGAACCTGATTTATTTTTAATAAATAGCGATATAAGAATTTCTTTATTAGAAATTAATAAAGAAAAAATAAAAGGATCTGGATGGATTTTTTTTAAAAAAGATGTACTGGGAAGAAATTTAAGTTATAAGGAACAACTTGAATTGATTCAAAGTAGCAATGGCTATTTAAAAAGATTGCCAACAGTTACTGAATTATCTTGGATATTTTTAATTTATTATTTATCAAAAGGAAAGGTAATTTTTGATAAAAGATATTATATTAGAACTTCTTCTTTTATGAATAATAATCATTTAATTTTGGGATTATCGAATGGGAAGTTAATTAATGTAATTGATTTTTCAGATTACCTTAAGTCTATGATGGTTGGGATATCACCCATATCTATAAAAAATTTATAAGTTTTTAGCTTATAAAAATAAAATAAAGTGTAGTTTATCTGGCCTTCTGCATCTGTGTTGCAGAAGGCATTTTTTATTAGTGGACCTACGGGGAATTGAACCCCGGCCTCCTCCATGCCATGGAGGTGTTCTACCGCTATACTATAGGCCCGTTTATAATAAATTTATAATAACAAATTTTTAAAAATTAACAAATTCTTATTGAT
>Ga0209204_1000841_pt1 | contig 31445 bp, 15 predicted proteins | sample AD_JPNMR2_MetaG_FD_184425 | JGI IMG/M metagenome (GOLD analysis project Ga0209204, IMG submission 184425) | Active sludge microbial communities of municipal wastewater-treating anaerobic digesters from Japan - AD_JPNMR2_MetaG (SPAdes) (version 2) | ecosystem: Engineered > Bioreactor > Anaerobic...
GGTCGACGGAGGACTGGAACTCGATGAGGAGGTAGAGGTAGACCGTTCCCTCATCTGTGAGGGGGAGTTTCCAGATGAGGTCGGACTCAAGCTTTTTGAACTGGCGGGTGACGTAGGACTTGTCGACTAATGATGCCCGAGAGAAATCGACGTGGGCGACCCAGTCTTCGTGGATGAAGGAGGTAACCAGTTGCTCCATGAAGCGCTGGTTAGAGAAGAGGGCCTTGTAGCCGCGGTCGTGGTGGTCTGGCATAGGAACACCATAGCACAGGGAGTGTGGGAAGGCAAGGATGGGAGGGGAAATCGGGTGCGGAGGGGTGGCGTGGAGAGGGGGCCCAAAAACCTGCCGGGGTGGCTTAGAGGACGCCAGAACCGGGTAAGGTTGGCTATGGGGGGCCCTGAGAAGGGCCCCGCCGTGGGTGGTCCCGGAGTGGGGGGAGCGCCTGATCGCCTGAGCCGTGGGGGTTGGGGGCGTGGGCCGGGCGGGACGCCCGGCCCGGGAGGGGCTGTGGAAGCGGCGAAGGAAGCAGGCGCGAGGGGGGAGCCGCGGCGGCCGAGGCGAAGGGTTGGTGCAGGCTGAGCTGTGAGAGGAGGCGGTGCGGTGCTCCCCCTCGGGATACACTATTCAGCTACGATGCTTCCCGGTTTTAAGAGGGCCGCGTTCAATGCGCCACAGCGAATGCCCTCTTGCAGGGCTTCCTCGAGGGAGGCTCCCGCAGCAAGGGCTGAGGCTATTCCGGCGGTAAAGGCATCGCCGCATCCCGTGGTGTTTACGGGGAGCACCGGCTCGATGTTTTGTTCTATGAACTTGCCCCGCTCAAAGGCCCAGACTGACTGGGAGCCTCGGGTAAGGATAATCTGGCAGCCATAGGTTTTCTGGATTTCCAGAGCCGTTTCCTGGACCAGGGCTGCTAGGGGAGCTTGAGAGGCTTCTTTGGAATTTTCGCTTGAGGAAGAAGTCGCTGTTGTATGGTGGGCGGTCCTGTCAGGAAGAAAGGTTCCTACAAATTCGTCAAAGTTGGGTTTGATGACATGAGGGTGATAGGGAAGGCATCGCAATAGGTCCTCGCCTCGAATATCCAGAATAATCTGCATCCCCTGTTCGCGGGCCCTTTGCACCATGAAGGGAAAGATATCTGCCGAAAAGCCCCGGGCCTTGGTCCCTGAGATGATGAGGGTCGGTACGGCGGACTTTTGTTTGTGGGTTTCTGTGTGGTGAGAGGATGGGGCAAAATCGGTGGCTAAAATCTCAAGGAAGCGGGTTTTGATGTTTTCTTCTGTGTCGGGGGCCACCGCTTCAGATTCTTCTACCAGTTCGGTTACCGTATGGGTGCTTTCTTCAATCAGGGTGTAGCAAAAGCGGATGGGGCTGTTGCTTTCTACCCACCGGACATCAAGGTGATCCTGTTCGCAGAGTTCCAGGAACAGGGGACGTAGACTGCCCCCAAGCTGGGTAAGATGCACTACCGATTGGCCAAGCTGCTTAAGAACCCGGCTTACGTTTACCCCTTTGCCCGAGGCATCGAGGCGGTGAGTGGCGGTTCGATTAACCCGGTCTGGCTGGATGCGGGAGAACCGGAGGGTTTTCTGAAGGGTTGGGTTAAGGCACACCGATAAAAAAGAGGCCATACACACAAGAGTATGCCAGGGCTTTCCCCTGGTGGCAAGGGGGCGTATGTTAAAAGCCCTTTAACACAGGACTATGCCTTCACCCTCACCAACACCTCGTCTAACCCACTATAAAAAAACTCGAGTCTAGATGAAGCTTTTGCAAGATACTCCCCATGAAGAGGCTTAATCCGAAAAGGAAATAGGCCTGGGTTTTCGATAATTTCTTTTAAAGGGATGGGCCCATTACCCTTAGAACGCAGAAAGGCCTCGATGAGCCAGGCGACAAGACGCGGATCTTCTACCGTTTGAGAAGTCCCACCGGTGTATATCCCTATTTTCTCTGTATCCTGTAAGACGCCCCAATCAACGAAAGAACGAAGCACCCGGCGAGTTGCCTTTGAAACGCTTTCCCGTTCTCCATAGAGTTCACGAAGGCGTCGCTGAATCTGAGATGCCGTAGCATTGCCCTGCAGTCGCAGTAACCGGCCCGTTTGGGTCGCCACCGCCGTCCAAAATGGGTACACGGCCATCATCATGCCCCAATGAACGATCAGGCTGGTCTCACCAAAACAAATTCCTTCTGGTGGTTGAGCTAAAAACTGCAGTCCCTCCGTGCGCAGGGCCCGAATTTCAGGGATCGGATTGACCCACACCATTTGGAGTATACTGATCACCTTATCCCGATTGCAGCGTTTTGCCTGACTTCCAACAGATAATTGATCCTTTAATAGTTCCTGTAAGGTCCCATGAATGTCTTTTTCATTGTTTCCTGCCAGAATTAAATGAGCGGTCCGTTCAAGCCATTCCAAACGCACCCGTTGATTAAGACCTAAGCGGTTTTTATTTAGCGTCACTCAGCGCTCCTTTCAATTTTAATGAAGGGCACAATAAGCTCTTCAATAGAAATTCCCCCATGGCTTACCGTATGGTTCTGTTCCGGGATAAAAGCCCGCCGGGAAGGGGCCAGTAAAGGATAATAGTTGTCGGGGAGACCGATCGGTTCCCATTCGATTGCTTCAGGAAAAAGCTCTTTTACTTTTCTTCGCAGGATCGCATCCGGATAGATGCGGACCCGTTCTCCCCGCTGATCCGCCACCGCCCCCTCTGTGGGGCGACCCATGCCTTTCGCCTCCACATTTCCATGATCCGAAGTCAGATACACCTGGAACCCCTGGTGTAAAAGCGCATCCAGGAGGGAGAGAAGATAAGGCTGACGAGCCCAAAGCCGCACCTGACTGTGCATACCGGCAGTACCGAGTTCTATGCCATGCATGATTTTGTCAATCTTATCCACCACGAGGGCGGCAACCTGCACTTTGGGGTGGGAAAGCGCTTCCCCTATGGTCGCACTATCTCCATCTCCCACACCTTTGAGATAGATCACCTCATTATCCACAAGTCCCTGTTCTTCCCAGAACCTGGTCCACAAGGCAGGTTCTTTATGGGTGCTCTGGATGCTATCCGGAAAGAAGAGCGGCGCCTTACCCGCAAAAAGGGCTTGCCGCGATACCGAAGTTACAGTGGGAATCCAGGCAAAAACTGACTGTTCACGGAAACGCACCCCAGGAACCTTTGTGGCTAGTTCGTTACGCAATACTAACCATTGATCCAAAGCAAGTCCGTCAATGACGACCAATGCAATTTTAGCGGCCTGTTTTGCTAAAAAACGGGGAATATGGTGGACCATGACCGGCGGGTCCGGCGGCAACTGGTGCAAAGCCGCATATCGGCGCTGAACCCACCGCTCAAATCTTGTATCTACCTGCTGGATTAATTCCTGAATCCGGTTCTGAAGGCCCACCGACAAACTGAGAGTTTCATGGCGCAGCATCTGGAATTCTGCCCACGTGTGGGCAAAGGAAAACCAGGCAGAGTATGGTGCCTTTTCCTCAGGGAGTGTAGCTTCCAGACTATCTATCAGTTTTTCTAAACGGCGAGTCCTTTGTTCGGGACCTCCTGTTTTTATCCCAATGCGCCACCAATTGTTGCCTGAGGAACCAATCTCCGCCTTGGGTATGGCTTGCAACATGTCTTCGGCAAACAGCTTTTCGATATAGCCCCGAATATCGTCGTGCTCAAAGGGTAACTCCACAGGACCCTGAATAGCGACTTTATAGAGTGGTTCCTTTTCCAAAACCGATGCGGATTCCCGCATGGCAACCCTGTTAATAAAAAAAGACCATCGTTCTTGCAGAAAAGCCAAAAAGGCTTCCCGATCAGGAACGATGATATCCAGGGGCCAATCGTTGAACACCTGATTTTGACGAAGCAATAGAATCAATCGTTGTTCAATCTCTGCAGGAATCTTTTGTTGATAATAATGGCGGCGCAATAAAACCCGTAACAGTTCTGAAGGCTGTTTGATAAGCTCGGGGGCAATTTCAAACACATGGCGGAGAATAAAATCTTTAGTGGCGTTATCTCCCAATTGTCCCGGTGCATGAAGTTCCTGGGCCGCAAAGAGGGCCTCAAAATAGCCCCGATCCAGGCTGGCCACCACGGGATAACTTAAATGGGGGAAAATCGTTCCAAGAGAAAATGAGAGTTTGCGCCCTGCCTGCAAAAGGTCATAGGGTAAATGATGTAAATCGCTTTCCTGGGATCGCAGGATCACCACCAGATTAGTCGTTTCACCCTGGTCCCAATGGGAGCGGAATTTCGATTCATAGGCATACCGAAAGGCGATGGGGTCCTCAAAAGGGATTAATGCAAAACCGCGAACTTGAATGTCCTCTAAGATCCCTTCTTCCAGAAGAAGCCCGTCGGGATCAGCAACCAGAGTGAGCTTAGCAATCTGAGGCGTAAACTCTTTGAGAATCACATCACGCCAGCTTTCCACAGTTCTCCCCTTCTATCCGAATCACCATCAACGGTTCTATGTTGGGTATCACCTGAGCCTTTTGGGCCAGATATTCCAGAAAGCGCTGTTCCTCCTGGTTCAGAAGCTTTAAACGATGGTCCCGTACCTGCGGAAGCCCAATGCGCTCGATTGTTTTGCGACGGGCCGAAAGGGCATAGCGGACCTTTTCTCGTTCCTGATCTATGCGGCGTTGATAGTCCGTCATGATTTCTGCATACAGAGGTTTCCCCTGCTCCTCCGCGATAGCCCATAGTTTTGCAAAAACATCTTCCGAGAACGGGACTGTTCCCTGGATAGGCACCGGCCCCTGGAGGAGGTGATCCCAGATATAGCGGGCGGTGGGAATATAGACTGCCCCCTGGTCTGTTAAAAAGAGGGGCATCATGCGGCGAAAATGATTTTGTTCTGCGGAATGCTCTGTGAAAACAGCATTTTCGGATGAGGCTTGTTCAGTTTGCCAAGGTTTTACCGTGATTTCCCACAGGGACCAAAGACCCCGTACCTCTTTGGCCAGATCGGGCATCGCGATAATCGGTATAGGCTGGCCCGGGATAAACCGAGGGATATGCTTGACCAGGTTTTGCACCTTCGGTTCTTCCAGGGTAATTTGATGGGCTCTAGGTATGCGCTCCGCATCCTCTCGGGTAAACACCCTATGGGTCCATGTTTCGCCGTCGGGCCAGGAAAGGTGCCAGGCCGATCCTTTTTGCTCGGCCTTTCCCCCGTGAGAGGCGAGGTATCCCAGGGTCATTCGCTCAATCCAGTAGGGCAGTGGATGGGTCAGAAGTCGTTGCGCGGTGCCCACTTCCAATGGTGGGGCTTTTCCGAGGACCGCTCCCATGGCCCGGGATGTGCGGATCTGTTCTTGCAGACGGGAAACCACCGTTTCCACCGATTCTGGAATCTGTGCCGGATTGAGGATCGCTCTGACATACATCTCATCAAAGAGGGGACCCGCCTGGGCTGAGTCGAGCACATCACCGGTTTTATCCACCCCAAACTCTTCCAGGATTACCGCCAGTTTTTGCTCCAGCACTTCGAGCACCCGGTATTCCACCGAATCCTGGAACACAAAATTAATCGCCCGGACCGGCTTGGTTTGCCCAATGCGGTCCACCCGGCCAATCCGTTGTTCGAGCCGCATGGGGTTCCAGGGAATATCGTAGTTGATCACCACATGGCAAAACTGCAGGTTCAACCCTTCCCCACCGGCTTCGGTGGAAATGAGGATCCGCACCTCGCCGGCAAAGGATTCCTGGACTCGTTTGCGCTCATCCATATCCATAGAGCCGTTGAGGCAGGCCACCGAAAAGCCCCGGTCGCTGAGAAACTGCCTGAGCATTTCCTGGGTGGGAACAAACTCGGTAAACACTAGGACCTTGAGTTCCGGCTCGCCCTCTTCGGATTGCAGGCGATAGATCCATTCAATCAACGCCTCTGCCTTGGCGTCTGGGCTGACTTGTTCGCAGCGCTCAGCCAGTTCCAGAAGCATCTGGATTTCGGCCCGTTCATTTCTCAATGCCCTGATCCGGCTCTGTAGTACGATTTCTGCCTGCTCTTGTCCATCCAGGTCTGCCCATTCTTCCGCATTATCCAGGGGAAACAAACTCAATTGCTCCTCAGGCTCGGCAAGCACCTGGAGCCTTTTTTCGAGGGCAGTGCGAATGGCCCGGGTGCTGGACACGACCAGTCTCTGCATCAGGCACATCAAAAAGCCGATGTAATTGCGCTTTTCTTTAACCGCCTGGTTGTAGCCTTCCCGCACATAGGACGTGACGGCTTCATAGAGGGCTTGTTGTTCCTGGTGTGGGGCTTCCCAGGCGATCGGCGCAAGCTGGGTGCGGCGGGGCTTAAACAGGGGCTTGCCTTCCGCATCCACGGCGGCGCGCTTTTCGGTGCGAATCACATAGGACTGAATTCTCTCGCTGGTCACACTCTCCGGATCGGGAAATTCCCGCTCATCTAAAAGCGACATAAGCCTGTGAAAGGCATCGGACTTGCCCTGGTGGGGTGTGGCAGACAAGAGCAACACATAGGGGGCCGCCTCCGCTAAGCCCTGGCCCAATTTAAAGCGGGCTACCTGGTCGGTACTCCCCCCCAGCCGGTGGGCCTCATCCACAATGACCAGGTCCCAGCCCGCAGTGATGAGATCTTCGAAGCGGTCCTGATTGTAGGCATCAATCTGGGCATCGCTCCAACCGCGACGCCGTTCCAGGGGCTTTACCGCATCCATGGGGACCACCACCTGGGGAAACAAGGCCCAGGCATTGCCGTAACAGGCTTCCCCTGTCTGTGGGCGGTTTTTTTCTTCACCCTGTGGTGGGGGGAGAATCCGCTTTAAAGTTCCGATATCTTCGGGTAACACCAATCGGAAGGTTTCTCCAAAGTGAAAACGCATTTCGCTTACCCATTGGTTTACCAGCCCCTTTGGGGCAATGACCAGGGTGCGCTTCACCAGGCCCCGTAGTTTAAGCTCCCGCATAATCAGCCCCGCCTCGATGGTCTTTCCAAGACCCACCTCGTCGGCCAACAGATACCGCACACGGTTGCCTGAAACTGCCCGCCATAGGGCGTAGAGTTGATGCGGCAGGGGAATCACCGAAGCTTCCAGGGGGGCAAGGAGCACATCCTGAGTTAAGGCATCGGCGATGCGGGCCGCCGTGGCCACATAACTAATATAGTCGGGAGAACAGAACGGCGCTTTTTCCAGGGGCTCCAATTTTGACGCGGGAAGCTGGATTACGCGGTTGCTTTCGGGGATCCACACCCAGCACACCGTTTCTCCCCACAGGGTGTGGCTTTCCATGACAAGACAGGGTTGCCTATGGTCGGGGCTGTAGCGCCAAAGGGAAGACATGCGTTAATTATACTCCACCTATTACCTGCTGAATTTGGACTACAGAGGTAATTCTTGTCTGAATTTCATTATAAACAGCTATATTAACACCTTCGGCTACCTCTAAAGACACAATCAAACCATAAGCTATAGGACTTTGAATTTTCCCAGCATCTTCTCGGCAATTCACTTTGATCTCTATGACATCACCATCATTAAAAGGTTCCGCCTGCTCACCTTCAAATACTTCATGTTGAACCGTTCCGCGTCTTACTGCTTGCCAATCCGTATTTTTTCTGTTTGAGGTTAAACCATTATTGTTTACTTCGAACCAGAGGTTTGCTACGCGGTATTTCTGATTGCTAGCCAATACGGGTGACAACCAAGCCAAAGTGACAGTTAATCTTCGCAAGACAGTCTGGGAACTTAACGATGGCGGTAATGGTAATCTGAAAATATGAGCTTGTCCATCAGAGAGTTGTCCAAAACCTAATACCGTAGCCCGTTGCTCCGTACAATATAATACCCGGCCAATCTCTGGATGCCCGTACCCGATCCATCTGCTAATTTTTGCGTTAAGTTCTTGTTTGTTTTTACAATCACTCTGAAGTACACCATGTAGATGTGGGGCGATATTTTCCCATGAGCAACCGTGAATTAACATTGCTTTGAGCAATGGTATTTCATACGGGCGCATATCAATATTAGGAAGCTGCTCAGAGACTATTTGTTGTAACAATTCGTAACAAATACTAGCCGCTCTGCTCATCAAAGCCGCCGCATTGCTCGTTCCACAACAATAAGCAACACCATCAAGATTTCCAGATTGCCTGGATGGTACAGCGGTTTTGTTTCCTGGAGGATTGCTTCGAATCGCTGGTTCTACCGGTTTTATCACATAATGATCTTTCCGAGAATATCTAAGATCCTCCTGATACAAAACCCTGCCTCCCCGAAAAACAATGTCTGGTTTAATTGACCGCCGATAACCAACGCCGAATGCAGATACCGGGCTTGGCAACGAATGTTCAAAGGGATTAAATCCGTTATAACAACTTTCATAAGAAGAGGAATCAAATTGAAGCGCCCCAACTGTGAGATTATTGATGCTTTCGGCTGGAGAAAGAAGTTTACGATTTCTGATATCTTCAAAAATAGCTTTTAGGATAACCGCTTCTTTTTGTGATGTAGTTAAGGACTCAAACTGAGCCCTAGGAACATTAAGATAAATGGGACTTGGGTGGTTTCCCGCACTGATAATAAAAAGTATTTTATAAGTACTACTTAGCCAATCCAGTAACCTTGCTAAAGGACTCATCGATTGAAAAAACTGTCTAGAAGGATCGCCAATAGATAAATTGATGACTCGTACCGAAGGGGCCACTGGTTTTTCTATGCCATCGTTTTCAAATAACCTTTTTACAGATCTATGAATAAGATCTACGATGAGAACATCATCTGGTACATACTCTGGGCGAGGTCTATGATAATCATTGGGATTCGGCCTCATGATTGGTCGCACATACACTGGCCGTTTTAATGGTTTTTCCCTATCATTAAGGTCTCCATGAATGATGAGCGAAGCCATCGCAGTACCATGAACGCGTTCTTCGGCATTATAGCTATTTTCAAAATTATCAGGATCATCAATAATTAGCCTGTCTTTTAGAAGACGATGATTCGCTAATGGCAGGCCATCTAAGAGGGCTATGACAGGTTCTCCTTGCGGCAAAGAAGATTCTGGGAAATCTGAATAAACCAAATCATTTTCAGGAAGAGTACCATCAGCAATTATCTGTCCAACAGGGCGAAAGAACATAATACTTTCGCACTTTACCAATTCTACATCCTGGTTATTAATAATGGTCTGGATAGATTGGGCCGGCAGTTCGGCTAACATACCATGATACGCAATTCCCTCGTATAATGATCCAGTCAGAACACGCCCGTCCAGATTACGAATTAGATCTGTAACTCTATTTAAACTTTGTTTTCTCTTCTCGGGGTTACTTCGAAACCAAAGTTCAACTTCAAAGCGAATCGGTCTATTGCTATCATGCTTTAAATCTTCTTGCCAACCCTGAATTACCCCAGTTTCAAGCAATCTATCCTGAATATCCCATCGCCGGATAGACTTTAAGCATGTGAATAAATTATAGAAATTTTTAAGTCCATAATCGAAAGATTCATTGTTTTGATATCGACGCCACAACGAGAGCAATTCATTTAGCGCTTGCTGATTGGTCATCACAAAATACAGACGACCTGTTAGTGTTTTATCTGGAGAATCTGCATCATAAAAATCTTGGTCAGGCGAAATATCCTCCACCTCAATTTCACCCATCCATTCAAAGCCAGCAATACGCTTTACAGCATTAACAAAATTTTCTACTCCACCAACAATCTCTATTACTAAAACATATTCGGGTTCTATACCTGCAGTGCTTTGCTGAATCTCCACTTTGCGGGCTTCAAAAGCAGTCCGTAATTGCTCAAACATTGGAGAAAGTCGTTGGATCTGCCGTGTTGTATCAGGTTTATGAATATTATTACGAAAATTCCATTTCTTTTTTGTTCTATCAGCCAATTGTGGTGTCGGGAAAAATAGCAGTGGTAACTTAGACATCTTTTACCTCCGCTCCCTGTTGTTCTACTGGAATTGCTCTGATGGACCACAAACGAAGTGTTTGAGCTATAATATCTTTCATGTTGGCGTTCGGTAATTCCAACACATACTGCCGGAAAACCGTCATCCCGAACTCTTCGATTTCGGCAAAATTTAAGCCTTGAAGGTATTTAGCTAAAGTGCTTGGGGCATACCCCAGTGGAACCTTAATTCTATGTTCAAACTTTTTGAACCATTCTTCCAATCGATCTCGCGTAGGTGGTGGTAAGGTAATACGGATTTGAAAACGCCGCCATACAGCACGATCAAGAAGTTCAGCATGATTGGTAGCCCCAATCACCATGACATGGCTCGGCAGGTTGTCAATTTGCATAAGCAAAGAACTCACGACTCGTTTGATTTCTCCGGTTTCATGTAAATCCCCGCGTTCTTTACCCAATGTTTCAAATTCATCAAAAAAAAGAACACATCTTCGAGTAGCTGCATATTCAAAGAGTTTTTTTAAACGAGTAGCCGTTTCTCCCAGATATGCCCCGACCACACTTTCATACCGAACAGTCAGTAAGGGAATTGCTAGTGCTTCCGCAAGCGCTTCGGCTAGTGATGTTTTGCCGTTCCCTGGCGGGCCAATCAGAAGAACTCGATTTCTAGGTTCTAAATTGTATGATCTAAGTAAATCCGTCCTATATTGTTCCTGAAGCAATTCTTGACAAATCAGTAAAACATCCTGTGGAAGAATCAGGTCAGAGAGTTTTCGTTGGGGGATAATTTCGTAAAACAGGTTGTCCATCCGGTGATCCAGCATGCTCCCGCCGTTGGCAACAGGACGATCAACCACTCCTGAGTTCAATATTTCTTCAAGCTTTTCAGCTAACACTGTATGTTGTTTTGTTCGCTCTTCAGCAATGATTGCTTCGACAACTTTCCTGAAATTCATTTTGTCGCCCCGCATACCGGATTGCACCAGGCGAATGAGTAAATCTGCTCTGGCCATTATTGATCCCCCCTTCTCGTGATCGCCTGATCATACCACATGAGGAGCTTGGGGTCTTCTTCCAGGACGGTGTGGGGGATTTTTTCGGCCACGGCGATGATGGTGTCGTAGTCCCGTTCCTGCCAGGCCTTTTTAAAGCCCGCCCGAACCGCTTCCAGGCGAAAGACCTTGAGCTTTCGCTTTTCCGCCTTGTACACATCAAATTCCTTGAGCAGGGCCCGCTCCCGCAGTTTTTCCAGGTCGCTCGCCTTGTTGGGATCCGGCACATACCAGCGGTCCCGGGCCTTTTCCACCAGGGCCGGGTCTTCTTTGGAGAGGTTGCGCAGGTCCTTCCAGTTGGTGGAAAGGTAGGCGTGGATCTGCTCGGGTACGGGGCCTGTGTCGTCGTAGCAAAGGAAGTTCTGCTCCAGAAGTTCCCGCAGGTCCAGGAGCACCTCGTTTTTGCTCCAACCACCCAGGTGTTGCATAAACTGGGGGTTGATATCGGAAAACTTCTGGGGCTTTTCTTTAAGCAGTTGCCTGAGCCACTGGATGGCCGAGGCTTCGTCGCAGACGAAGAGCTCTGCCTGGGGGGGTGCGGCGGTGATCATTTTTTTGCGGTCGTACTCGGCGGCCTGGTCGCTTAAAAAGTACATGCCATCCCGTTCGATAAAGCGCTGGGCGAGCCCCGCCTGGAATTCCTGGCTCGAGAGGGGCACGAAGAGGCCCTTGCGCACATAGTAGGCCACCACCTGGTCGTAGAGGATGCGGGGGTCCCGCTCGGGGATAAACTGGAGCGCCTCATTCTGAAACTTTACCACTGGGAGATACTTGAGATGGGTGCGCACAAAATCCCAGACCCCCGCTTCGCTCTCTGCCTCTTGTTGAAAGCGCTCCTCAAAGCCGCCGTTGGGCTTATAGGCAGAAATAACCAGGTCCTGCTTGACCGCCGTGGGAGTAGTTACCGCATTAAAACTGCGCTGTTGCTTGTCCAGGGCGGACACATTGGCCACGATAAAGCCCGCCTCGGCAAGGGCCGTCTGAATACTGTTCCACACCGCCGCCTGGGTATTGGAAAACTCCACGGTCATCCAGCGGCCGGGCTTCAGGACCCGATAGGCCTCTTTAAAACAGGCGGTCATGAGTTCCCGGTATTCGTCTAACCCCTTACGCTGGGAATCGTTGACAATCGCTTCGGGTTTGGTGTTGGTAAAGACCTTAAGCCAGGCCTCCCAGAGAAAGTTCAGTTCCGAATAATTTAGATTGGACCCAAAGGGCGGATCGAGGAAGATGTAGTCGATTGAAGAATCAAAAGAATGTAATGAACTACTTGATTCTGTATCGATGCACCATACAAAATGTTGATTGTTTCTAATTTCAAGAAATCTTTTTAGCTGTTTTATTTTGTGTTTGTATACATCGAACATATTCCCTTCTGTTGGAAGAGATGGAATATATAAGGTTCCTGATAAAGGACGATCTCCACCAAACGGATTTAATCTTCTCATTTTAGTTCCATGCCATGATGTATTTAAAAATCCAAAAAGAAATAAAGAGATATTTGAAGATTTTGCTCTCGCTCGATACGCAGCCAGCACCCACAGGTTCCGCCGGGTGTAAAAATGGTGCACATGGGTGATGCCGATTCTCAACGGCTCGCCGGTCTTATCACCTTTTGGTATTGCGTCCGTCGGGAACCAGTAGGGGATCTCGCTCTGTTCAATTTTTTCGATTAGTTCCAGGTCAAAGGCATCGGGTTTTTTGTCCGCCCGTTTCCCCTGGACGGTGTAGTTAATCAGCACCGGCACCTGCTTGGCCTGCCGGATGGTCTGTTTCAGGGCACTGTCGTATTTGTTGACCCAGGCGCGGTCCATGCGCCGCTTGGTAAGCAGGGCCCCACAGTGGGGGCAGGGGAACTCCTCCCGCACCTTGCCCGCGGCCTGGTCCACCGCGGCGTCCCAAAACACCACCTCCCCACTGCAATCGGGGCAGATAAACACATCGCTCCACACGGTATAGTTGATTTTTCCCCTGGTTTTACCGTCGGTGTGGAGGGTCTCGTACATCCAGCCGCACTCGTCTTCCACCTCTTTTAAGATGCGCCGGGCTTCCCGCTCAAAGGCCTTTACATCCACGGGGGTGTTGTAGTTGTAGGCAATAAAGGTCGCCGCAGGCGAAAGGTCGTTTAACACCGCCCGGCGGGCGCCAAGGCGAGAAAAGGGCTTCCAGATGGTTTTCCCCGCCTCGTCCTGTTCTTCCTGGTAAATAACGCCATCGGCATCAACTTTGTAGCCCAGGGATTCCACCGTGGACCGGTCGCCGCAGAGCTGGGCCGCCACGCCGGTCATGCCGGTGCCGCAAAAGCCATCAAAGACAATGTCCCCCGGCTCGGTGTAGTGCAGAATGTAGCGCATAATCGCCTTGTGGGGTACCTTGGTGTGGTAGGAATGGGCGTTGTAAATGGGATCGTTTTTCCCTTCGCTGACATCGGCCGCAAAGGGTTCCCGATGGTAGTGGTAGTCCTCGCCCTTGGGGGGCTTTTCTGCCTCCCAGGCTTTAATCATCTCGGCGATCCAGGGGTTGGGACAGGCGGTGTAGTAGGGCGGATCCGACAGGGCCAGGATGGCCTCGTCGCTTGCAATGGGAAAGCCTTCGATGTTTCGAAACTCCGGGTCCTTTAGTTTTTTGCGCAGTTCCTCGGTAAAATAGGCCCGGCGGGCCGCGTCGTTAGGGAAGGTCATCCCCAGACAGGTTACCGGCGAAGCCGAAGCGGCTTCTTCCTGGGGGTAAGTATCAAATAAATCTTGTTCCTGTGACATTTACGAACATCCTCCTACGAGTCTCAGGGTGCGCCGGACAAAGCTAGGCCCGATCGCACTATGTTTTTCTATACACGCTTTATACACATCGGTATAGAAACCATACCACATGTGTATAGAGCTAGGGGGTTCGTGTATAGAAAGGGCCATCCCGCCTCCCTATTCCAGCACAATCCGCACCTTGGCGGGTTCTTTGCCTTTGATCAGGGTTTCAAGGTAGGCATCGAACCGTTTGCGCAGTTCTTCGGGGGTTGCGGGGGCGCCGCCGCCTAGGGCATCCCGCAGGTCCGTCATCTGAACCGATATTTTAATAAGCCCCGACAGGACTTCCTGCAAGGCCCGGATAAAGTCCTGGTCCACCGCATCCGGTAAGTGTTTGCTTTTGATAAAGCTATCGATGGTTTTCCGCTGGTCTTCTTTTAAAAGGTTCAGGTTGCTTTGGGTAATGGGGTCCTGCAGGTTATCCAGCAGGGTTTTGGTCCATGCCGCCAGGATGGCATCCAGTTCTGTCTCGAGGGCGTTCAAACGGCTTGCCGCCGAGGCACCGACGCTCTCTTGATTGGGCCTAAAGCCGCAGTGGGGACACACCGGCCCCGCATGTAAATCCTGATCGGTCAGGGCAAAACAGGTTTTTAATTCTCCCAGGCGATGCAGGAAATCCACCAACTGCTGGCGGGGCAACAGGTCAATGGTGGATAGCTTCTGCAAAACTTTGATTCTTTCATCGGCTAACAAAGCCTTCTTATGTTTGTCTTCCTTTGCCCCGAGCCGGGTTTTAGCGTGCAAAGCCTGGTAGACCGCTATGTACGCCTGTTTCAGTTCCTCAAGCCTGCGCTGGCTCTGGGGGTAAAAATCCGGCCGATTCCGCATAGCGGGATCGGTGATCTGGTGTAACATTTCTTGCCGAACCTCTTTTACCATCCCAAGCCATTCGTGGTCTTCGGGGAGCGCCGCCTCTGCTTTGGAAAGATACGAGGCGATTCTTTCTAGGTCTGCTACCACTTTTTGTTGTGCCCTAATTTCAAGAATGGCCTGTAACAGCCCTTTCTGTTCTTCCACATCCGCAGTCTCATACCGGAAATTCTTCAGCTTCCCGAGGGTGGTGTACACCTGGAGGCTTTCCAAAAACTCTTTCATGGCCGCGAGCTGGGTCGCCCGTTTTTGCAGCTCCGTCTCAGAATAAAGACTCTGTCCCCAAAAATAGGTGCCCTCCTTTAAGGACTGCTGGAGCTGGATGATGTCGTCGATTTGTTTGGCTACCGCGGCTTGCAGGGCCTGCACCGGTTCTTCTTGCCCCTGGGTAATCAGCTGGGCAAGCCCCGGGGCGAGTCCCAGCAACTCAAAAAGGGCTTTCAGGGCAGGGATATTCCAGTCCTTGGGTCTTTCAATGTGTTTAAAATTGATAAGGTCATCAAAATTGGTTCCGGCCAGCAGCGCCAGGTTCGAGGCATCGAATTTCTTGCCCGGAATGGCTAGCACAATTTCGCCCGCATATACCATGGCCGCAAGGAGCACCACTACCCATTCCGCCTCCAGGCGATACCGCTCGACCCCCAGGTATTCCACCCCATGCACATCCTGGATTATCTCAGCCCGGTTCAGCACCTGCCCCTGACCTTTCTCTTTCAGGGCTTCCAGAATGAAACGGGCATATCGGGACTGGGCAGGGGTGAGTTTTTCCCCATCCAGAAGTTCCAGGGCGCTCAACACCGCGATGGCCTGCTTGGTCTTGCCCTGACCCGCGATGGCTCGAAGAGCCTCCTGCGCGGCCTGGCGGCGATTAGCCCCCGTAATCAGTACCGAAAAGATGGGGTATTCCGGGGCCAGATCTTCGAAATGGACTTTAAAGCACAACCCCGCAATCAGGTTCACAAAATCCCGGAAATTCACGCCTTCCTGCGAAAAACCAGCACCCCGCATGGTTCCGGCTCCTGCGCTTTTAAGCCACTCGGCCATGGTTTTGCTCTTTCCCTGGTAGGTTACTTCAAAGGAGGTGGTCATATTTTTCCGCAACCACTGACCCAGTTCATCCGAAAATGTCCGGGCCTTGGCTTCGTAGGTGGCTTTTGCCTGGCCCGAGGAAGTAGAGGCCAGATCCAGGGCCGCCGCATAACGGTTCAGGGCGGTCAGGAATTGCTCGTCCTTATGGACTAAGCGGAAAAACAGTTCGTCCGCTTTTTTTTCATCCTTAAAACGGGGTGGATTGATAGGCTGGATAAAATAGATGTAGAAATCCCGGAAGGGAACGGCGGTGGAGCGTTCGTTGGGGGTTCCAAAAAAGAGGTATCCCTGCCGGGTCACCTTCCGTTCCCGCCATTCAATTTCATGTTGCCAGATTTTGTAACCCGTTACCCAGGTTTGATCACTGCATTCCATGATCTGCCGAAGGGCATCGTAGAAATACCGGTCCAGTTGATTCTGATCCAGGCTTTCGGCTCGCCTTTCGATGAGCGCGTCGTAATCGTCGCTTTTTTTAAGATCCAGGTAGTATTGGCGGTTATCCGGATTAGAAGAAATAAATTGACCGCTTACGGTTCGGTGAATTTCCCGAAGGACCGTCTCCACCTGGGACAAAAGATCCTGGGCGGGGTCTCCCCCTAACTCTTCGATACCCGGCTGATACAGACAAAGCCCATCCCGCAGTTCTTCGGGGGTGGCCCCCAGGGGAGCGTAAATATCGCCGGTGGTGAGCCTATGGACAGAAAGGGCATGAATCAGTTGGATTGCCATGGGTTTGTAAGCTGGCCGGGTAAAGGCCTGCTGGACCCGCGACTCCAGGACCGCGCTACAATCAATGACCGCCTTGATATCCGGCACTGCCCGGAACGAAGGATTTTCGCGCAGGTTTGTCCAATAGCTGTCATAGGCGATGATCCCCGGGCGGTCAGTGGGGATCTCCTGATCCAGCAATTTTTTAATCGCCAGCGAAAGGGTTTTAAGGACCTCCCGTTTTTCCGCCACGGTAATCCGCTCAAAAACATCCACATAGTCCGGATGCACCGGAAAAAGACGGACAAACTCATCCATCCGCTCATTCATGCGGCCATAGAACTTTGCAAAGGGCATAAGATAAGCCCGGATCTTTTCCTGTTGGTCGGCGCTTTTCTTTAACAGCCGCTCGGCCACCACAAACTTGACATCGGTGCGGGCAATCAGAATTTGCTCAAAACGATCCTTGACCCGGCGAATGCTATCGGCGACAAAATTAAAACGGGAGTTGTCAAAAATGGCTTCCTGCACCCCCGCCATAAACCGGAACCGCAGGTCCTTACATACCTCGCCGATTTCCCGCAAAAAATTCAGGTCCAGGATCAGTTCCTGGTCTTTGCGGGTGCGCAGGTAATCGAGTAGCTCATCCACCACAAGGAGCAAGCCCTGCTCGGGATAAATCCTGTGAAAGGCGCTCATCATCTCTTCGAAGGCCCGCTTGTTGTTGATCACCTTCTCTGGGGGCGGGAAGGTGTAGTGAACTCCAATGGCCGCTAATTGTTCCTCGATCTCAGCGACGAGAATATCCCGCAACGACATGGTGGTGGCCCCCAGTTCGGTGCGGATAACCTGAAAGCGTCCGGCGATCTTCCCGGCGGCCGCGGCGACGCTTGGGTTGTTCAAAGAATTCACCAGTTCGCCCTTTTCCGCCACCGCGGATATGACGGACATCAGGTGGGATTTACCGGTTCCGTAGTTACCCACCACCAAAAGAGCCTTGTTGTCCGTGGGTTGGTCAAATTGTAACTGGGGAAAGACTACATGAATGAGTCGCTCGGCCATTTCCGAGGAGATAACGTAGGTTTGAATAAGCCGTCGGGCCGCCGATATCTCGTTGGCATCCCGTAGCTGCACCACCGATTCAATAGGATTAAATTGAATTAATTCTCCGTATTTCATAATAAGGTAACGCTCCCACTAAATTTCCGGTGTAAACACCAAAAAATTGCCTAGTTCATACCGTCTATATTCGGGATGATCTGGCATAGCATACACTACATGATTGTTTTCTATTATACCATTCCATGCGGCCCCTATTGTTTTTATACGAGAGAGCCCCAGAAGTAGCCGTAAAGGATCCTGCTTCAGGGAAATATCAAAAAGTATTTCAAGATTATCTAGGAGAACTATATCACCTGGGTATGTCTGGATAAGGTCGGTAAGTAGCGGTGATATCTGTAATATTCGCTGTTTTTCGTTTAGTTCAAGCAAACGACGAGAAAGCTCACGATTAATGTTGATGAGTGGTATCCCGGTCCGTTCATGAATTTGCTGGAGTACTGTAGTTTTCCCTGAACCAGAAGGCCCTACAAGGAGAACAAGCCTGTAATAGAGTTCATGAGCTTGTTTGATTCCCTTAAGTATATTCTCAACAAGCCACTGTGACATTGTTGTCCCTCTTTGTTTCTTGATTATAGAGGGATTTCTGTGGTTGTGGTAGGGTTAATTACAGAAAATAGTTATTACCCCAAGGCCGGAAGTGGTTCTCTGGTCCCGGTTTGAGAGCTTTTTTAGTAACAAATCTGAACTTGCCGAATAGGTTGTCTGGTACAAAAAGGCTAGTATATGTTTTTAAAGTACCCCCGCTTTTCTAAAAGACGATGCCCAGGTTTCTTCTGCTGTAACCAGCTAAGGGGGGAACCTGTTTTAAAAAGCAGCCCTGCGGCTCCCATCTTACTATCCCTATTACTGTCCAGAAGATGGGGCCGCCCGCTACTGCCGTGCGCTACCGTAATGTCCCCAGCTTATGCCTTCTTGTCTTTTTTTGAGCTTCCGCTTTTTTCAAGGCTTCATCCAGGGTTGAACAGAGATATTCTTCCCCTAACTCCTGAATAAAACCGGCCTTTTCAAGGGCCCGTCGGGGTTGTTCTCGAATTTCGCAGAGAAGGAGGCTGATGTGATGTTTTTTGCAATACCGCAGGAAAGACTCCAGGGCCGCAATGCCGGTGGAATCGATGGCTGGCACCTGGGCAAGCTGTAAAATGAATACCCTCGGCTTTTTCTCCAGGGTCATGAGGGTATCCTGGAGAATATCGGCTACCCCAAAAAAGAAGGGCCCCGTGATTTCGTAAATTTCTATGTCCTTTGCATGGCGGGGTAACTCATGGGGATGTTCGTTGTTCGGTCCATACACAAGTTCTGAACCGATGTCAGGGCTGCCAGGACGAATCTCCGCGGTTTCTACCATGCGCCGCAGGAAAAGGAATGCCGCCAGCACAACCCCTACTTCTACCGCCACCGTTAGGTCGATGAGGACCGTAAGGGCAAAGGTGGTAAGGAGTACGATCATGTCACTTCGGGGAGACTTGCGGATAATGCTGACGAACCGATGCAATTCACTCATGTCCCAGGCTACGACCATAAGAACCGCCGAAAGGCTCACCAGGGGAATGACCGACGCGAGGGGCGCCAGGAATAACACAAAGAGAAGAAGAGTAAGGGCATGGACCATCCCCGCTATGGGGCTCTGGGCCCCCGATTTAATGTTGGTGGCCGTGCGGGCGATGGCGCCGGTTGCGGGGATTCCCCCAAAAAGGGCACTCGCTATGTTCCCCACTCCCTGGGCCACAAGTTCCATGTTTGCCTTGTGGCGGTCGCCGGTCATACCGTCGGCCACCACCGCCGAGAGAAGGGACTCTATTGCCGCCAGGAGGGCGATGGTCACCGCGTCAGGAAACACCGCCCGAAGGGTTGCCCACTGAAAGGACGGTATGTGGGGGAGGGGAAGGCTTGCTGGGATGGCCCCAAAACGGGACCCAATGGTTTCGACGGGTAAGCGGAAGATGACGCATACCAGGGTGGCGATGGTTACCCCCACCACCGAAGCGGGAATCCGGGGAAAGAACCGGCGGATTCCTACGATGATAAGAATGGTGCCCATCCCTACCGTCAGGGTGAGGGGATTAAAGCTCCCGATGTTTTCGATGTACTGAACCCATTTTTCAAAGAATTCGGGGGACACCTTTTCGATGGAAAGGCCTAAGAAATCCTTTACCTGTTGAGAGAAGATTAACAGGGCTATGCCGGTGGTAAAGCCGGTGGTAACCGGATAGGGGATGAATTTAATGAGCCGACCAAGCCCCGAAAGGCCCATCACTATGAGCATAAGCCCCGCTAACAGGGTGGCCACAATAAGCCCTTCCATCCCCTGACGGGAAATTACGCCGTAGATGATGACAACAAAGGCCCCCGTAGGTCCCGCAATCTGGTAACGGCTCCCGCCGAGGAGGCTAATGAAAAAACCAGCAAAGATGGCGGTATACAATCCCTGGGCGGGGCTACCCCCCGCGGCGATGCTAAAGGCCATGGCCAGGGGAAGGGCCACAATCCCGACGGTAAGCCCCGCGATAAGGTCTTTGACTAAATTTTCTCGGCTATACGGAAAGGCTTTTCCTATTTCGAAGGTTCGGGGAACAAATTCCCCCTTTTCTTTAAGAAACGAATTGAGATTCATGATAAATATAGAAAATATGCTTATTTGTTGTTTTATTCAAGAGTATTCCGCATTATATAATATTTTATGATATATATTTGCAAAAATATCTATTTTCTGCTAATTCATTTAAAAACAGGAATGCATGCAAAAGCGCCGCCTTCTGGAGGTTCAGCCTCTTTACTTTTTCAAAGCCCTGAGTACAATTTTGCCCCATGGAATTAACACAGGAATTTATTGATAGTCTCGTGGTCAACGAAGTGGCCTTGATGAAACGGATTGCTGAAACCCTCTCGATTAACCTGAGTCAGGTTTCAGCGGTTATCAGCCTTTTTAACGAAGGGTGTACGGTTCCTTTTATCGCCCGATACCGGAAAGAAAAAACGGGAAGCCTGGACGAAGTCCAGGTACGGGAAATAGATCACCTTTTTACCAGCGGGAAGAACCTGGAAAGTCGCCGGATTGAGATTATCCGGAGCATTTTTGAGCAGGGAAAACTGACAGAGACCCTCTATGAAAACATAACGAAGGCCGCCACATTAGCGGAATTAGAAGATATCTATGCTCCCTTCAAACGGAAAAAGAAAACCCGGGGCATGGTGGCTCAAGAAAAAGGGCTTGAACCCCTGGCTGTGGCCATGAAGGAACTTGAGGCGGCGCCCCTGCGGGAGAAGGCCCGGGAATTCATCAAGGAGGATCCCGAACATCCTGAGCTTTCGGTGCCTACCGTGGACGATGCCCTGCAGGGGGCGATGGATATCATTGCCGAAGAGGTCGCCCAGGACCCGGATAATCGCAAGAAAATTAAGGATTTCTATCTTGCCGATGGGAGAATCATCGTAAAAGGCCTGGGGGACGAAGAAAAACGAAAGACCAGCACCTACCAGATGTATTGGGATTACCAGGAACCCCTTTCTCAGATTAAGCCCCACCGGATCCTGGCGATTAATCGGGGCGAACGGGAAGGAGAACTGGAAGTAACCATCGATGTGGACGAAAACCGGGCTACGGAACTGCTCCAGAGTCGTTACCTGATTCATAACGACTATCATAAAACGGCTATCGAGGATGGGCTTAAACGCCTTCTGTCCCCCGCGGTTATCCGGGAAATCCGGGGCGATCAGAGCGAAGCCGCCGATGATCACGGTATTTCTGTCTTTAGCCAGAACCTGAAGAATCTTCTCATGCAGCAGCCCATTAAGGGGACCCGGGTGTTGGGCATTGACCCCGGTATTCGGACGGGGACCAAGTGCGCCGCCCTTGATGAGACCGGCAAATACCTGGGAAGTTTTGTTATCTACCAGCATCGGCCGGAGGAAGCAAAGAAAACTCTCCTTGAAGGGATTAAAAGTTACAATGTTCAACTCATTGCGGTGGGGAACGGGACCGGCACCCACGAAGTGCAGGAACTGGTTTCCCAGGTGATTAGCGAAAACAGTCTGGAGGTCCTGTATACCGTGGTGGATGAAGACGGGGCGTCGGTGTATTCGGCCAGCGACATCGCCCGGGAGGAATTCCCCGACCTGGACCTTACCATCCGGGGGGCTATCTCCATTGGTCGGCGTTTGCAGGATCCCCTGGCGGAACTGGTCAAGATTGATCCTAAGTCTATCGGCGTTGGGTTATACCAGCACGATGTGAACCAGAAGAAGCTTTCCGAAACCCTGGATGAAGTAGTCCAGTCGGTGGTGAACAATGTCGGGGTAAATCTGAATACGGCGAGCTTTTCGCTCCTTAAGTATGTGTCGGGTATTAACAGTTCCCTGGCTAAGAAATTGGTGAAATACCGGGAGGAAAAGGGGAAGATCCTCAGTCGGCAGGAGCTTCTCCAGGTGCCGGGAATGGGCCCCAAGACTTTTGAGCAGTGTGCCGGTTTCTTAAAAATCCCCGAAAGCCCCGATCCCCTGGATAATACCTGGGTTCACCCCGAAAATTACGAAATTGCCCGGGAAATCTACGGGATCCTTAAAAATAAGGGGAGCCTTTCGGCGGAAGATCGAAGACTCCTTAAAGAAAAATATGGGGTGGGAGACACCACCCTGACGGATCTGGAAGAGGAATTGAAAAAGCCCAACCGGGACCCCCGGGAAGATTACCCCAAACCGGTGATGCAAAAAGGGGTAGTGTCTTTTGAAGACCTGCGGGAAGGGATGGTGGTCACGGGGAAGGTGAAAAATGTGGTGGACTTTGGGGCCTTCGTGGACCTGGGGATAAAAGAAACGGCCCTGCTCCATATCAGCGAGATGGCCGATCACTTTGTGCAGGATCCCATGGAAGTGCTCAAGGTGGGGGATGTGCGGCAGTTCCGCATCATTGGTCTTGATACGGATAGGCGGCGCATCAGCCTTTCTCTGAAGAGCCAATCGAGTGGAAGTGGGTCGGCCACGGCCGCCGCAAAGCCAGCGATTGGGGGAGCGAAAAAAGAAGGAGAAAAGCGCCGCGTTGTGGTAACCACAGCGAAAGCGCCGGCCGGGGGTGGTGCGGTGTCCGGTTCTGAACGTCCCCATCAGTCTGGAAAACCCGCAAAGGACCAGTGGGGACCAGGAAAAACCTCTGGAAGAAATGATAGGGACGATGATGGTACCATGTACAATCCCTTTGCGGAGGCCCTTCGGAAAATGCAGGAGAAGGATAAAAAACGGTGAGGGAGGAGGAACTCCTTTCGCAAGGAATAAGCACCCTCTGTGAGCGGTATCCCCTGTTTAAGGAACTTCTGGCAGGGCGGGAAGCGGAGACCCAGGGGCTTCTCTTGCAGTATATCGATGAAATAGAGCTGTTTAATCCTGTCTATGGTCTTGTGGGCACGGCGGATCGAAAAGAATTGGTGGTAAAACACCTCCTCGATTCTCTTGCTCCCCTGGGGATACTGCTTAACCTGTTGGAAGGGGAAGGGAAAGAATGGCGTCCTGAGCAGCCTTCCCCTGCTTCCCTTGCCGGGGGAAAAGACCAGTCCTCGGCGGCCCAGAGGGCCCCCATCGCCCCGCTTACGCTTGCCGATGTGGGGAGCGGAGCGGGCTTGCCGGGGATCCCCCTGGCGATCTGCTGTCCCCATTGGCGTATCACCCTGATAGAACGGATGGGACGACGGGCAGGTTTTTTGCAGAACACCCTGGCGGTTCTGCACCTGCCCTCGGTTCGGGTGGAAGAGAGCGACCTTGAGCGTTCCCGGAGCGGTCCCTTTGATATCATCACCTTTCGGGCCTTCCATCCCCTGGATGCGAAACTACTTAAAACCATGCGGGAGAGGTTAACGCCGGGTGGGCTCATTGCGGCCTATAAGGGGCGCCGGGAAAAGATAACAGAAGAAATGGTCCCTCTTGAAAAGGTGTCGCTGGCGGGGAACTGGCAGGCCATCCCTGTGGAGGTCCCCTTCCTTGCAGAAGAGCGGCATCTTCTTATCGTTCGATGAAGTTGTTCCCTGAAGGGGTTATCCGCTAGCCGGGTCCTTCAAAAGGCCACAGCGCTCCTTCATACTTTTTTTCTATCCATGCTATACTATCTCCATGGACCTTTCTGCGGGTGTGCTTCCCATCATTTTGAACCATCTCCAGGATAGAACGGTTCGCTTTGTTTTCCCTTCCTCGGTAGTTGCCCGGCATTGGGCAGAAACCACCTGCGTGGCCACCGGTAAGCCCCTGGACCTGCGGCGTTTTATTGCCTGGGACGTGTTTAAGGAAGAGGCCCTTTCGCAGCGGGAAGAAAAACTCCGGCCCGCTAATCGACTGTTACGGCTCCTTTTTGCTACCCACTGTTTAAGAGAAAATAAAACACACACCCAGGAAGGGAAGCTCCTTTTGTATCAGCTCATTCCACACGCTTATGCGGCGGAATATCAGGTCTTTGTGCCCTACGTGGCGGAACTCCTTCCGGCTCTTAAAAAAATAGTTGAGGCCATTGCAAACCAGACCGCCAGAACTAAACAGGATGGAAGGGCCGGCTCCGCCCCCGAAGGTTCCACATCGGCGCCATTCTTTTTCTCAGATGGCCTATCCTTCTCGATGCCGTCCTGGTTTCAGCAGGTACAGGACCCGTACTATCGAGATGTAATTCTTTTGTATCATTGGTACGCCCAATTCCTTACAAAACAGGGTTTTTTTGAGCCCTCCTGGAGAGAAGGGGTGTTCTCGGGGAATCCCGCTGAGTGGATTATCTTTTTCCCCGAATTACTGGAAGATTGGGATCAATTTGAAGGGGCCCTGCCCTCTGGAGTGAAAAGGGTTCCCCTTTCCGTGCTGGACCGAGGAGGCCTGCAAAAGGGGGGAGCCGGCGACGTTCCAGAAAACGAAGCCCAGCGCCAGCACAAAGAAACCCCGTTTTTGGATTCTCCGGCTATCGGACCTTCGGAAGAGGAGAAAAGTGCGCGTCTTACCACCCTACTCCGGGGGCTGCACCAGGGGGCTCTCTCTTTTTCTACGATCCGGGAAGAGGTTCGATTCGTGGTGCTGTTGCTGCGGGAACTCCTCCAGCGTGGCCTTTACCGTTGTCAGGATATCCTGATATCGATACCGGAACTGGAAAAGTACCGGGAACTCCTGCAGTTGGAAAGCGCCCTGCGGGATGTGCCCCTCCAGATTCAACAGGGGCGCTTTTTGGCCGAATTACCGGGGGGAAGTTTTTTCCTCCGGATGCAGGAAGTAGAAGCATCCCTCTGGTCCTACGATGCCCTTCGCTACTTTCTGGAAGATGGGGCAATCCCCTGGAAAGAACGAAAAAAGAATCTATGGCTTCTGGAATTTGGGAAACTCTTTCGTTGTCTTGCGGGCTTTCGGGAAGGAGAGACGCCCCAGGATGTATGGCTTGAAACTTTTAAAAAGGTAAAGGACTTTTCGGACCAGGACCTCGTCGCAAAAGGGTGGTATGGACCGGCGGTGACGGAATTAGAAGCGTACTATCAGAGACTCAAACGACAGGTCCAGAAGTGTCTTGCTGCCCCCTCTTTTGAGAAGCTGAAGAAATATCTTGATGAGTTTATCACCGCTTTTATCGATCGATCTGTCATGGATGACCTGGTGGATCCGGTCTTTGCGATTGCCCAGGATGAGCTTGAACAGTTAATTCGTCTTGAGACCTCTTTACAGGATTTTGCGGTAGAGAACCCCTATGCGTTATTTATCCAGCACCTGAAGCAAACCCCCTATGTGACCCAGGGGAAAGGGGCGGGAATCCGGGTATATCCTTACCGGGTTGCGGCAGGCTGTGGGGGTCCCCTGCATATCGTGATGAATGCCAGCCAGGACGCCCTTTCCGTGGCGGCTGATGAGGGCCCCTTAGTGCGGGAAGATCGGAAGGCCGCCCTGGGAATAAAAAACAAGGACCTTACTCCCTTTTTTATCGAGGCCTATAAAGGGGGGAGTGACGTGGTGTTTTTTACGGTTCCCCAGCGGACCCTGGATGGTTCCTATTGTTTGCCCCATCAGGCCCTCCGGATTGTGGAGTGGAATCCCGGGGGAGCCTCTTCGCCAGGACAGGCTCCCCGTATGTCGCCGGGAATATCCCTGGGGGATCTGGTTAGCTGGGTGTTCCAGCAGGATCCCTACGAGAAGCGCGATTCCCTGGGTGGTTCAGAAACCGCTGCCCAGGCCCTTGCGGCCACGCGCCTTGCCCGGCGGCACTACCCCCAGGGAGGGGGCCACCTCTGGTATGACCTTCGGCGAGAATCCCTGGAGGATTCGACCCTGTTAAAAGAAATACAAGCTCGATTCAAAAACGAAATTTCCCCCTCGAGCTTAAACCTCTTTCTTCGCTGCCCCTATGCGTGGTTTTTGCAGCAGGCCCTGCGGATACAGGAACTGGAAACAGAGGTGGTCACCGTGGATGCCCGAGACGAGGGGTTGGTGTACCATGCTATTCTGGAGGGCTTTTTTAAGGAACTGCAGAAAGAGGGGACCCTCGAAAGGGGGCAATTGGAGCGGTATCAGAAAATTCTCGATACCCATATCGAAGCGGTACGAAAGACCTTTACGCGCCAGGAGGGGGTATTCCAGGAAGAGGTTTACAACATGCTGATTACCCGTATTGGGGGACGTCTACGGGACTACTTGGCCCAGGATATGGAGAACCTCTCAGGGCACCGCATCGTGGGGGTGGAATTCGATGGGGCCTCCTATGCCTTGCCTCGAAAAGAAGGCGAAGGTTCTCCCTACCGACTGGCTGGACGAATTGACCTTTTGACGATGGACAGGGAGGGGAACCTCATGATTACCGATTTTAAGCGAAAGCGGCTTCCCGATCCGGGGGCCCTGCTTTTCCAGGAAAACACCCTTCCCTCCCGGGAAAACAGGTACGACCTTCAAATAGCGGCGTATATCCGGATGGTGGAACACACCCCGATAGAGGCAAAATGCAGAAAGGTGAATCGGGCCCGCTTGTATTCGCTAGAAGAGGGAAATCTGCAGAAGGTGATTGATCCCATAGGATCTGCAGCGAACAGGCGCCGTTTACCAGTTACCCGGGATGACTACGAAGCTACCCTTGAGATGGTGGATTGGCTCTGTGAAGCATACATTGAGGCCCTTGAATCGGGGGATTTCCCCGTACCGGACCTGGAGCATCAAGAGGTGTGTGAGGATTGTTCGGTTCGGTCCGTGTGTCGAGTTCCTTTTGCGGCGGATCGCCTTTCGGGACGATGGAAGGGCTATGCTCCTGAAGAATGGAGAGATACGCACCTATGAAACTGGATGTCTTTCAAGAAGCGGCCTGTCAGGCGGATCACAATGTGGTAGTTGCCGCCGGGGCAGGGTCGGGAAAAACGGCTATTCTCAGTGAACGGTACGTGCGGCTTGTAAAGGAACGGCGGCTGCCGGTTCGCTCGATCCTTACCCTAACGTTTACCCGCAAAGCGGCCATGGAAATGCTGGACCGTATCTATCGGCGTTTACAGGAAGAGCATCTCCAGGGGCCCGATGGGTTTCTTGCGGAACAACTGGAACATTTCCACGAAGCCCGAATCGCTACCCTCGATTCCTTCTGCGCCACTATTGTTCGCAGTGGGTGTACCACCTATGGCATTTCTCCTTCTTTTATGGTGGAGCCCCTGGCGCTGGAAGACCTGGCCCGCCACTGTGCCCTGGAATGTTTGATGGAACACCGGGATAATAGGGCGGTCCGTACCCTCGTGGCCTTGGCGTCGTTTGATAGGGTGGTGGAGGATTTTTTTGTTAACCTCGCCATCGAACATGTTTCGTTAATCCCTCAAAAAACATTTACCGGGGCTCTCGAGGGCCTGTTACAGGACGCGGAGCGACAATATCAAAGAAAACAAGACGAAGGGGAGGAAATTCTTAAGAGATTCGTAGCCCTGGGAGAAACCTATGAGGTCCCCCAGAACTATCAAGAGCCACTTCGAATGTTAGAGCGCTGGGCCGGGGAATATGAAAGGACGGGGAAGTTGCCCGCCGAGTTTCTCAGGTGGGCTAAAGAAACGGGTATGCCCAAGGGCCGGCTTACCAGGCCTTTTCTTGTGGAGTGGAAGGAGCTTCTTACCCAACTGAGAGAGGTGAAGGAAAAACTGGCACAGGTAGAAATCTTTGTGATTTACAAAGAAGTTTATCAGGCCCTGGGCATTGTTCTGGATGATTTTGCCCAGCGGTTTAACCGGGAGCGACGCCAGAGGGCCCTTCTTTCTTTTCGGGACCTCTCTGAACTTGCCCTGGATATTCTAAAAAACGATAGGGCCCTCCGCCAATTTTACAAAGAAGAAATTCGGGCCATCATGATTGATGAGTTCCAGGACACCAATGGACTCCAGCGGGATCTCCTGTTTCTGCTTGCAGAAAAACGGGACCGCCTCTGCGATGGCATCCCCTTACCGGAGGACCTGGAAGAGAACAAGCTTTTTTTTGTAGGGGACGAAAAGCAATCGATCTATAGATTCAGAGGGGCCGATGTCACGGTGTTTAATTCCCTGGCACAGGACCTGAGCCGGGCCAATCCTCCGGGTCTCCCACCGGTACTCCATATTCAAAATAATTATCGCTCCGCTAAAGAGCTGCTCGCTTTTTTCAACGCCCTTTTCCGTAGGGTTTTCCCCTCCCCCTCTGAAGAGGTGCCGCCCTATGAGGCAACCTACCGTTTTGACGCCCTCTATCCCTTCTCTGAAGAACGGGGCCATGACCGGGAAATCCCATCTGATCCCGCTGTCCGCCCAAAGGGTCCCCCTCAACAGACAAAACGGGTGGAGATATACCTGGCCGAAGAAGATACCCCCCAGGTAAAGGACCTTAAAACCGGCAATGAATCGGAGGCCCTCTGTATTGCCCAGCGAATTCTGAAAGGGGTTAGGGAAGGAGAGTTCCACTTTGGAGATGTGGCCCTGCTCTTTCGTACCACCACCCATCAGGGGGTGTTTGAACAGATCTTTCAGCGGATAGGTATTCCCTATCGGGCCATTGACCCCCGGGGGGTTTTTACTGAAGGTCCTGTCCACGATATGTATGCCCTCTTTCGGCTGGCGCTTGCTCCCCGGGACACCAATGCCTATGGGACGGTGCTCCGTTCTCCCCTGGTTGGTCTCGGTGACCTTGTGACGAGCCGTATCCTCTATGATGCGACCCGCCCGGGCGGCGCCTCGTTCCCCTTTCCTCCGGACCCGCCTTCCCATTGGTGGAGCGACGGTGCTGCAGAAAAAAACTCCCGGGAGGAGCGACGCCGTTATGAACTGGGGCGTCAATTGTACGAATTTATCCAGGAAAAAATCGACAAGGTGGGTCTTGCGGCCCTTATGGCAAGCCTGTGGTATGAATGGGGGTATCGGACGTATCTTCTCCAACACCCCCGGGGAAGTCACCTCGTGGACCAATTTGAATACCTCTATCACCTTGCCCTGGATGCGGATCGCCGGGGCCTTTCGGCGGCGGCCTTTGTAGATGAACTGGCCCCCCGGATTGGATCAAAGGAGCGGTTAACCGGCATTGATGGAGAAGGAGAGAAAGCCCAGAATGAGGTAAGCTTCCTCACCATTCATAAAAGCAAGGGCCTCCAGTTCCCGGTGGTCATTATTCCCCTCTGTGGGAGTTCCCTGAAGGGGGAAAGGATGGATTCCTTGTACTACTGGCACCCTGAGTGGGGGCCCATCGTGGTGCTTGAGGATCCCGCAAAGAAAAAAGAGGAGAAGGTAAGGTCCTACTATTTTGAAATAACAAAAGAAGAAGAAGCGAAGAAGGCCTTTGCGGAATTTAAGCGGCTTTTGTATGTGGCCGCGACGCGGGCAGAACAACGGCTTATCTTTGCGGGCCGGCGAAGGGGCCTAAAAAAACAGGAAGATTCGGACAGCCGGGAAGGACCGCCAGAAAAAGGGGCCCCATCGACACACGAACCATCGGAAGAAAGTCTGCGCCGTATTTTTCAGGCTCCTCTGCCAAATGATGACAAGAAAGAAAAAACCTTCTTTGATCTCCTTGCCTCTGCCTTTGGGGCAGAAAACGGCATGGATCCAGCCCTGTATAGCCTGGCCCCTCTTCCTTTGCTTGATAAAAAAGCCCTGGAAGAGGGCATTGAAGCTGCCCGGAAGCAAAGACTGTCTCTCGTCGAAAATAGGCCGTCCTTCCAGAAAGATGTTCAAGGGGATGCAACGGTTACCCTGGCAGGCCGTAGCGCAGTACTACAAGAAAATCCTTCGATGCGTGGAAAGGGGGCCGAACAAGAAGAACCTCCCGGGGAAGGAACGAAGTACGGGGAATCGGTCATACTAGAGCCTCCCCTGGCCTTCCCCTGGTGGACGAGCCCCACCGCCATGGAGGTGGTGTGGCAAGGGGAAAAAAGGTTCGTCCTTCACATCGGGGCTCAGGATGGAGGGCAAAGCCAGGGTGACCGAAAAGAGGCAGCGTCGTCGCTGTCCTTCTCCAGAGAACCAATTTTGCCGGCCCCGACGAAGGAACTGGCCCCGCCGGCCAATGGTTCTGCGGCTGCCAAAACAGAGCCTAGCCACGCTGGGTACATCATGGAAGCGAAAGAAGAGAGCCTTGAAACTACCTTTGGGACCCTTTCTCACAGTATCCTGGCCTATGTGTTCCCTCGACTGCGGGGCCTGGCGAACCAGGACCCGGAAGGGAGGGCACCTTTTGCCAATGAAAAAAGCCCGCCGAAAAGAGAAGGCGGGCAGTCCTTGCAAGGGGAACTCTTTGATGAAACCCTGGAAACATGGCGGCGGCAATTCTCCGTGGGAGAACTCATGGAGGCGCTACCCTCGTCGGTGCGGCGTTCTTTTTCCCGGCTGGGGGTCCCCCAAAAAAAGCAAGAAACTTTGGTCACGGAAGCTTTAGAGCAGGCCCTTCGTTTCTTCCAGAGTCCCTATGGTCACGAGGTGCTTCGCTCATCAAACTATTGCTTTGAGTTTCCTTTCCTGTTCCATCTTCCCCTTTTCTCCTCAGATGAAAAGGGGCCTTTCCAGTCCATTCTGGTTCGGGGGGCCATGGATCTTATATATGAAACCGAGCAAGAATGCATTATTGTCGATTTTAAAACCGATAAAGAAATACTTCCCGAACTCCATCGGGTGCAACTGGAATGTTATCGTCTCGGAGCCCCCGCTTTTTCTGATAAGCAGGTTCGGTGTTTTTTGTATTATTTGCGTCACGAAGAGATACGGGAGATGACGGACCCCTTAGCGCCGGATGTTCTGTTTAAGCTGGCTCAGGAAACGCTGAAAAGAACTGGCTCCATGGGGCTTATGGAGGACCCTCTGGTATTTATGCCAGAAGGGGAGGGAGGTTTTTAAGTATGGAAGCGAATCTTTCCCATCGGGAATTGCAGGATGTCTATGAAGATCAATTCCGGATGATAGAAATTGGGAAAGAACTGGTCCGAGAGAAAGATCTGGACCAGCTTTTAAGAAAAATCCTGCATATCAGTCAGGATATTACAGGGGCCGATGGGGGTAGTATCTTCTTTGTGGAAGGGGGCCCCGAGGGGGAGTGGCTGCGCTTTACCTACAGTTACAACCATTCCATACCCGTTCAATATGAAACCTTTACCATGCCCCGGACAACCGAATCCATTGCGGGGTATGTGTCGTTAACCGGCGAAAGCCTGAACATCCCCGATGTGTATAATTTACCGCCCAATGTACCCTTTCGTTTCAATAACAATTTTGATCTTCGCTATGGCTATCGTACCCGTTCCATGCTTGTAGTACCTATGCTTACCTATGATGGTTCCGTAATGGGGGTGATTCAGCTCATCAATTCTAAAGAAGGAGAACAGGTACAGGATGCCCATCGGATTATTTTGCGGACCCCCGAAGATGTAGAAACCTACGTGGTTCCCTTTAAGGAACGGTACCTTTCCATGATGCAGGCCATCG
>Ga0209204_1000880_pt1 | contig 30720 bp, 28 predicted proteins | sample AD_JPNMR2_MetaG_FD_184425 | JGI IMG/M metagenome (GOLD analysis project Ga0209204, IMG submission 184425) | Active sludge microbial communities of municipal wastewater-treating anaerobic digesters from Japan - AD_JPNMR2_MetaG (SPAdes) (version 2) | ecosystem: Engineered > Bioreactor > Anaerobic...
GATATTGGCAACTTTATTGCTTCAATCTTGGGAGCTATTCCCAATCATTATGTGTATGTTGCCGAACAGGAAACTGCGGGTGCCTGTTTAAAATGGGTTCGTGATCATTTAGCTTTAGATGAAATAGGGATGTATTTGCAGGCTCGCCATATTGCAGACAAAAGTAGGGAATACGAATCTTTGTATGATTTTTTGAATACGGTTGTAATGCAAACACCTCCTGGAGCCGGTAATGTACTGTTCACACCGTGGCTCCATGGTAACCGTTCACCACGTGAAGACCCGTATGCTCGTGGTATGTTCTTTAACTTGAGTTTGACAACCGGCAAACGACAGATGATACGCAGTGTGCTTGAAGGCGTTGCATACCATATTCGCTGGATGCTGGAAGCTATGGAAAAAAAGATACCCCGTCAGAAGGTGCTGCGGTTTGCCGGTGGTGGTGCAAAATCTGATGTGTGGTGCCAGATTATGGCTGATATTACCGGCAGGCAGGTTGAGGCTATTGAAAATGAGATTAATGCCGGTACAGTTGGTGCTACGGTTGTTTGTGCTGTTGGTTTGGGAATTTTATCTTCATTCAATGAAGCAAAGCGTCTGGTGGGAGTGCGAAAAATTTTCAAGCCACAACCGCAATACGCTGATATGTATACACGCAATTTCAAAGTTTTTACCAAACTGTATGAAAAGAACAAAGATCTTTTTAAAATACTTAATTATTAGAGTTCAGGAGGAATACAATGAAACAGGAATATGCCATTTCACACTGGCCAGATTCAAAAGAAATTCTTGAAAAATTGAGGGTTCTTGCAAATGAACTACCGGTGTATCAGATTAACCGTAATAAAATGAATGAATACCTTGAAAAGTATGAAACAAAATTTAAATCATCAAAGCAATTGGTAGAAAAAGCCAGGCAACGAATACCTGGTGGTGTACAGCATAACTTAGCTTTTAATTATCCATTTCCTTTAGCAATAGCAAAAGCTGATGGTGCCTACCTATATGATGTTGATGGCAATAAGTTTATAGATTTTCTTCAGGCTGGTGGCCCAACTGTACTTGGCAGCAATTACAAACCTGTTCGTGATAAAGTTATAGAAGTGATCAATGAGTGCAGCCCGGTTACAGGCTTATTTCATGAATATGAGTTACTTCTGGCAGAGCTTATACACTCACATATTCCATCTGTTGAATTATTCCGATCTCTTGCCAGTGGAACCGAAGGATGTATGGCAGCAATAAGGGCTGCACGATGCTTCACCGATAAAAAGTATATCATCAAGGTTGGCGGTGCCTATCACGGCTGGAGCGATCAGATGGTATTTGCAATGCGAATACCGGGACTGGGAACTCTGGATTCTCATGGCATACCAGAAGGTTGCTATACCTACATGCAAGAATTTTATCCAAATGATATTGAAGGCTTGGAAAAACTACTGAAAGAAAACGAATCAAAGGGTGGCACTGCTGCTGTTATAGTAGAGCCGCTGGGTCCTGAAAGCGGTACACGGCCAGTACATTATGATTTTAATGCTAAAGTGCGTGAACTATGCGATAAATACAATTCACTGCTCATCTTTGACGAGGTGGTTACCGCTTTTAGAGTTGGACTTGGCGGTGCGCAGGGCTATTTTGGTGTTAAACCCGATTTAACAGTATTTGGCAAATGTGTTGCAGGTGGGTATCCTGCTGCAGGAGGTGTTGGCGGCAGAAGAGAAATTATGGAAACGTTTGCAGCAGGTATTCAGGGCTTAAAAAAGCGCGCCATGGTTGGTGGCACCCTATCTGCAAATCCTTTGTCATGCGCAGCTGGATATTTTGCCATTAAAGCCATTGAGGAAACACAGGCACACATCAAAGCAGGAAAAGCAGGTGATAAGCTTACACAAGGATTACAGGAAATATTTAAACGATATGACCTACCCTTTGTAGCATTTAATCATGGCTCAATATGCCACATGGAAACTGGTGCTGCCATGTTAATGGAATTAACCAACCCCAAGATATTTGAGCAGGTTGGACAGCGTCGTAAGGTTATGGAAGAGCTTGGGGCAGCACTTATGGTTGAAGGCATCATAACACTTGCAGGAAGCCGCATTTACACAAGTATGGCTGACACTGATGATGTCATTGATGATGCATTAGAGCGATTTGACAGAGTATTTAAATATTTTGAACCAGTTAAGGAGAAATGATATGACTCATGAAATAAAAGTATACAATTACCGCTGGATAATTTTGTTTATTTTTGCATTACTGAATATTGTTATTCAGATTCACTGGATATCCTTTGCCAGCATTACTTCAGAAGCAGCGGCGTTTTACAATGTAACGCCGCTGTCAATTGGCTTTTTATCAATGCTCTTTATGATTGTCTATGTTTTTATATCACTACCTGCTTCATATATTATAGACACGCATGGGATCAAGCTTGGGATTGGCATTGGTGCCGTACTCATTGGTATATTTGGCATTATAAAGGGTTTGTATGCATATTCTTTTAATGCGATAGTTACTACTCAAATAGCGTTAGCCATAGCTCAGCCATTTATCCTCAATGCATATACACGGCTATCTGCAAAATGGTTTCCTTTAGATGAGCGTGCGACAGCAGCCGGCATCGCATCGCTTGCACAATATATTGGCATAATAGTTGGGCTTGCTGCTACGCCGTTTCTGGTACATTCATATTCTATACCACACACAATGTATATCTATGGCATCTTAAGTATTGCCATTGCAGTACTATTTCTTCTTTTTATGAAAGAAGAGCCTCCTACACCACCGTGCGAAAAAGGGCAGGAAGAACGCTTCAAAGTAAAAGAGGGGCTACAGCATATATTCAGCATGAAACAGATGTGGCTGGTAATACTTCTTTTCTTTATAGGACTTGGAATGTTTAACGCAGTTACAACATGGATAGAGCAGATACTTGAGCCACGTGGCTTTAATTCTGAGCAAGCCGGTATTGTTGGTGCCAGCATGATGGCTGGGGGTATTCTTGGAGCAATTATTCTGCCGTTACTTTCGGACCATTATAGAAAGCGCAAAGTTTTTTTAACAATCTGTATGGCATTTCTTATTCCGGGACTTGCAGGTTTAACATTTGCACAACATTTTAATACAATTCTGATTTCAAGTTTTATTCTTGGTTTTTTTATCATGAGTGCAGGCCCAATTGGATTCCAGTATGCAGCAGAGATTTCCTATCCTGCACCCGAATCAAGTTCACAGGGCCTTTTACTCTTATCTGGTCAGATTTCAGGAATACTCTTTATTTTTGCCATGGATGCATTCAGAACAAGCACTGGTGCAATGACCCCATTTATGATTGCCTTTATTGTGCTGATGGTTATTAATACACTATTGACATTTAAATTAAAAGAATCAAATTTAATCAGCTCATAATATTTTTAATGTTATAATGACGTAATTTTTTAACAAACGAAGAGAGTGGAATCATATTCTTAAAGCAAAGATTATTACACTATGGTAATTCAAAATAAATACCATGAATATATTTTATATCTTTATAGGAGTTAACCATGTCACAGTACACAATGTACAAAGAACAAATTTTACAATGGTGCCAATGGCTCAATGAACACGGATTTTTTGGTACACAATTGGGCAGTGGTGGAAATATATCATGCAGAATTGAAAATGAAGAAAAAATTGCAGTAACTCCATCAAGTCTGCCCTATAAGGATATGACCACGAGCGACATTTGCATTGTTGATTATAACCAGAATGTTATTGAAGGCAAAAAGCCCACAATGGAATTGTCAATGCATCTTGCAATTTATAAAGCAAGGGATGATATCAGTGCAGTAGTACACACTCATCAGATTTATGCAAGCATACTGTCGGTCATGAATATTGATAAGCCCATCTCAGCCATGTTCGATGAGATTGCATTTGCAATTGGTGATGAGGTTGCTTTTGTTCCCTATGCACTATCGGGCACACCCGAGCTTGCCAGTAATGTTGCTTCTGCTGTTACCAATAAATGTAAATGTTATATCATTAAAAATCATGGTGCTATTGCTTTAGGCAAAAATTTAGAGCAAGCCTGCCTTCATGCTGAGATGCTGGAAAAGGTTTCCATGGTGTATTATTATTCACTGGCCGCAGGGAAGGAAGCTAGCTCACTCCCCGAACCCATAATGCAGGTAATACGCCAGTTATTTGGTAAATGATGGTTGAAGTTCAAAGTTTCGGTTTAATAGTAACAAAATTTTTGCTTGACATTATATGAAATATTTATAGTATTTTTATAAAATATAAAAATATCCCCTATACTATATACTATTTTACGGAGGTTTTTTATGAAAAAAAGCGTATCATTACTTGTTCTTTTTATGCTGGTAGCAGCAATAAGCATAGCTGAAGCAGGTGTTGTACGAAACAATGCAGGTTGTGGCGTTGGCTCAATGATTTTTGGCGACAAAGATGGATTGTTATTTGAGATATTGGCAACAACAACAAATGGAATTTGTGGCAACCAGACATTTGGCATGACTTCAGGGACACTGGGTTGTGCTCCTATGAAAGGGATTGTTTCAAACGAAAAGATCAACCTTTATGTAGCAGATAACATGGATAACCTTGCAAAAGACATTGCTAAAGGCAATGGTGAATATCTGGAAACATTAGCTCTGCTTATGAATGTTCCCGAAAGCGAAAAACAGCAGTTCTTCACAAAATTACAGTCTAACTTTAACAAAATTTATACTTCAAACGATGTAACTTCAACCGAAGTTGTAAAGAATATTGAAGCAGTATTGCAGAATAGTTAATCATATCATATTTTTTAATAGGGGAATATTGTCACTGCTCTCATACATAAGGCACAATAAAGAAATCTTTATCGTGCCTTTTTTTATTTTATTAATCCATTTTACAGCCATATTGTTTTATCACTATGCCTATGCTCAACAAAAATATCCATATGAAACAATTATTGATATACCATCCAGCACAACAATATCAAAGGATCTTTTTCAATCTATAAATATTGATCAATTAATATCAATTGCACACACAAAAAATTTATGTAATACTGCTCAATGGTGGGCTTTGCTTCACTACAAAAAAAATATCTTTGGAATTAAAAGTCTTGTTGATGACCCCAAATTTTTTCTTGCACCAGATGGGAAATACAATCCCCAAAGTGAACTTGACGCCACAATACGATATTTATACTCATACCATGAAAAAGGAAATCCCATTGATCATTTCATGGCACGGTATGAATGGTTAAAAAAAGAATTACAAACACCAAGTCCATATGAAGTGTTCTGCAAAAAATATCAGGAGATAGTATCATTCAAAGACACAATTAAAGTTAACCTGGTATTCCCCACAGGATATATCAACAGCCCTGCTTCAATGTTTGGGCATACTCTTTTAACAGTACAGTCTCAGTATAATCCAGGGCTGCTGTCATCAGCTATAAATTACGCTGCAAATACCAATGAAACATTTGGTCCACTGTTTGCATTCAGAGGAATATTTGGATTTTATAAGGGTTACTTCTCAATAATGCCGTATTATATGAAGGTTCAGGAATACAGTGACCTTGAAAGCAGGGATATATGGGAATATACATTAAACCTTAATCAGGAAGAAGTCAGGTTCATGCTTTTTCATATTTGGGAGCTTGATAATGTATATTCAGATTATTATTTTTTTGATGAAAATTGTTCATTTAATCTTCTATATCTTATGGAAGTTACCCGTCCTGATTCACATCTTACCAATAATTTCTTTTTCTGGGTAATTCCTATTGATACCATAAGAAAAGTAATCAATGCAGGATTTGTTGAAAGCACTTCATTCCGGCCTTCAAGAACAACAACCATTAATTATATGGTACTACAACTCAATCCTGATCAAATAAAAGTTGTAAAATCCATAGCTAACCATGAAAATAAAGCATTAACAAATCTTTTAAATTCATCATTTACTGAAACACAAAAAATACAAATTCTTGATTGTGCTTCCGAATTCATTCAATATCGATATGCAAATAAAGAATATACACAAAAAGAATATCAGGATTTATTTATCAATGTGTTAAAAATCCGAAGTTCTTTTCCACAAACATTATCCTATACAATTCCTGATCCACCAAGACCAGAGACCGGTCATTATTCCAGCCATATACGCTTGCAGGGAGGAATCTTTGACAAGAAACCTTATAGTGAACTGGTATACAGGCCATCGTATCATGACCTGTGTGATGATCCTTCAGGCTTTATTCCGGGATCACAAATTATATTTGGTGAAACAGCAATTCGCTATGACTATGATAATCAAAAACTATTATTGCAACGTTTAGAATTAATAAATATTGAATCCCTTTCACCAATAAACCCTCTGATAAAGCCGTTAAGCTGGAAAGTAATTACCGGATTTGACCGTGTACCTTTTGCAAGCAATAATCAAACACTGGTGTATCAACTTAATACAGGAAGTGGTTATACCATTGAGGTCTTCAAATGGCTGCAAATATATGGCATGATTGAATTTTCAGGCTTACTCAATAATGGCTTTAAAAATAATATTGAAGCTGGCCCCGGAGTTTCAGCAGGGTTCGTGTTGCAACCTTTTCAACATTTTCGTATTAGGGGTTATATAGTTGATACATACTATCTTTATGGAGAAGCATGTAATTTCTTAACCATGAAGGCCATCATGCAGTATAATATAAGTCAACGATATAGCATGCGATTTGAAGTCTCAAGCTGGTATAATGAACAGTGGTATAATCAGTTTTCAGCTGCATTGACTTTCTATTTCTGGTGATTAATTCTATGAACTATCGCTTCCATATAATTTTATGTATATGTTTAGTGGTAACAGGCTGCCTTGACAGTGTTATCTATCACCCTGATACAATGACACCCACTACCAGTGCACTACCATTTCCCGCAGAAGATGTTCTCATCCATCTCAATGAAACTGTCACTCTTCACGGCTGGTTCATTTCTTCACAAACAGCTCGTTTTACTGTATGTTACTTTCACGGTAATGCGGGCAACATATATGATAGAATTGAACTATTAAAACTTTTACATTCAATTCCGCTTTCTATTTTCATAATAGATTACCGCGGATATGGTAAAAGCAGTGGCAAACCCAGTGAAAAAGGATTGTATGAAGATGCAATGGCTGCATGGGAATATTTGACTGATGTTAAAAAAATATCACCAAAAGATATTATTTTGTTTGGGCGTTCACTTGGGGGACCTGTAGCTTTGTACTGTGCATCAAGAACAAACCCTGCAGGCATTATAATTGATTCAAGTTTTACCAGTATTAAATCCATGGTGCAATATCACAGCTCAGGATGCATGTCACTGTTTTTCAAAGAAAAATATCCAGCTATTGATTACATACAAAAAATAGCTATACCTGTTCTGATACTTCATAGCAGGGATGATGAAACTGCACCATTTTCAATGGGACAGGAACTTTACAGACAATGTCCATCAAACAAAAAATATTTTGTAGAGTTGCGAGGTGGACATAATAATAATTTTCTTGTTGATGCACCACTATACCGTAACAGTATAAAAGAGTTTGTTTTATCATTAACCAGTGAGGAGTGATTTCACTATGATAAAAAGGTATGTAGCTCTATTTGTATGCTTGTTGTTTCCACTATATTCTGAAGCACAGGATTGTGTGTCCATATCTTTTAATACATTGCGAATGCTTGCAGAAAGCCGCATTGACCCATGCCCAATATGTCAGAAGAAACTTCAAAGGCAAGCACTGGGACAAATTACAAAAGATATATTCCCAGGTAAAAAAATAATGTTTAATTCATCATGCAGCCTGATAAAGACTCAGCAAACAAAAGATAACGAATTAATGCTGAACACAGACTATGATTCAAAAATTATGATTAATGGAATAGAAACTAATCTGCCATATATTATTTTAAAGTTTTACACACATGAAAACCACATTGTTGGAATTGATGAAAAGGATTATACTTCAAGGGAAATTCAGAATTTGTATAAAAATCTAATGTATAATAAACCTGTTGAAGCAGAAGTTATTGTCATTTCCTATAAATACAGTGATTTTGCATCTTCAATATATTTGCCCGAACGAAATACATTAATTATCCATTGTAAAGTTATCCGTTTGCAACAGATACAATAAATTCTTTATTTACTCAATTGCCTCTGCCAGCAATGAAATGGGATGTATTACTGTATACTGAGTATTCATCTCTATCTGCCATTTACAGGTTTCACAATCGGTTACAACAAAATCTGGTTTTGCCTCTTCAATTATTTTAAAGAGTTCGCTTCCCACTGCCTGAGAAATGGCATAATATTCATTTTTAAAGCCATATGTACCGGATATACCACAGCATTCAGAATGCAGTATCTTCAGGGTTAATCCGGGTATCTTACGCAACAGTTCAATTGTAAATGCAACATTGCCCATGCGTTCTAAATGGCAGGGTGAATGGTATGCCACAGTATATTTAAGAGGTTTTAAATTGGGGATGTTGCCTTTTTCAAATTCCTCAAGAACATATTGCGTAATATATGCTATGTTGTTTGCAATAGGGCTGTTATCAAGTTCAAGCAAATTGGGATATTCATGTTTCAATGCTAACGAACAGCTTGATGATGCTGAAACAATCCTGGTTTGTTCATTGGGCAGTGCTCTGGATAACACCCGTATATTATGCCTGCCATGCGATTGTGCTTTTTTTATATATCCATTTGCTATTAAAGGAACACCACAGCATTTTTCTTTGGTAATAATAACACCCTTGCCCAATGCATTGAGTACTTTTACTACATCCTTTCCTAATTGAGGATAATTGTAATTAACGTAACACCCATGAAAATATACTACCTTTTCAAGATATTTATTCTGATATTTTTTTGCTTCTTTAAACCATTTTCTAAATGTCATGGATGCATAGTTTGGAAATGTTCTGCCTTTAGGAATCTGGAAAATCAGGTCAAGAAAGTACTTAACAATTCCTAAATGGGTAAAAAAATTGACTATGGGTGAAAATATTGTCCCAAACGTTCCCATTAAATCAGTACGACTGAGTAAAAAATCCCGTATCCTGAATTCTTTTTTTGAATAGCGCCATTTTGCTGTCTGGATAATGTCTGCTATCTTTACATCAGATGGGCATGCAATTTCACACCGTTTACAGTTAGAACAGTACTTTAATGATATATCAAGAAGCTGTGGGTTTTTTATGCGAAGCCGTTCAGTATCAGGCCCTGACTGCTTGGGACCGGGATACAAATGTGTAACTCGTGCAACCGGGCAGTAAATGGTACATACCGTACATTTTATACAATGGTCAAAACTTATGTTTTCTAACTTTATCATGGTGCTATCTCATAAGCTTATATAAAGATATAATCTGATTTGCAGCCTTGTATGCGGTGCTTATCGCCACACCACTTCCACAGCCTTCCCTGATTGGATTATAATGTGCAAGTATTGCCCCACTGCAATATACATTCTGGATAATATTGTTGTTGCTATCATACGGCCGTAAATTTTCATCGGTAACAACACCATACTCTAAGAAAGGATGAGAATTTTTGTAAAAGAATTGCGGGCTATACCATTTATTGCGTTCAGGCTCATAATGAAGTTTCAGTTTAAATATTGGCTCATAGATATTATTGAATTCACTTATCATCCCCCCACTAAAAAAACTGCCCGTTGATAGAATATAGAATTTTGCTTCCAGCGGATTTTCTGGATGGTTGGCAGTATACACTGCCTGCACCACATCATTATTAATTTCTGCACGCACAACTTTGTCGCCAGCAATATACACACCGCCCAGCTGTGCAAACCGTGATTTCAGCGCATTGTCAATTCTCAATCCAAGAATTGATGGCGGAAGCGTTGGCACTTCATAAATGAGTAATCTGGTGCGACTTTGCAACAAATTGTGTATCTGATTGAAGTTATGAATCCCCATGAAAGCTGGGATAACCACAAAATCAGCACCTTCGGCTGCCAGTCGTATAGCATCAGCAATTTTATATACATTTTCTTCATCTTCAAAAATACGGGCAATGTCAATGGATCTGAATTCATGAGGATGCCTGGTTAAATCCTGAAGCTGGGGCATATCAATACTTTTAGCAATAATTTCACAGTTTGCAAATAACGCATGCTTTGAAAGCTGTGCTGCAGCTAACTGAGGATGAAAATCACGATAGCCTTCAAAATTTACAATGACAATTTTTTTCATGCTCTTAAAACGGTTATACACGTCCTCATTGAACACGCTTCGTTGAGAAAAGTACGTTGGCTTAAGCGTCCCCAGTGCAGTAACATGGAAATGATTGAGGTTTTCATTATCAAAAAGATATACATTTTGAGTTTCACATTCCTGTTTAAAAAAATGCAATGCTTCAATAATTAATGGCTTGCCGCATTTTGTATACGGATGCTGGGCGATAGTTCCTGTTAAGGTATCCAATGCCTCAAAAGGCTTATACACCACCTTATTGTTTATATATCCCAATACATCAATAGATCCGGAAGAGAAATGTAATGCACTCATTCCCGATGAAATGATTGCAGTGTGCAGCCCTTCCTTAACACACCGTATACCTGCAGTTAATCCGGAAATTCCACCACCAATTATTATACAATCAAATTTCATTGTTCTTCTTCCTCAACAAGTCCCAGGCCAAATAACCCCTGATAAATCCAGTAGGTAAATTCAAATTCCCGTAATCCATCACCCCACAGTACCGGTTTCATCCCTTTAAAACGTTCTTCAAGGAAATCTTTTAAAAGTTTTGTTGATGTATCCGGCGTAAATTCACCAAATTCAGTGAAAAGTCCTGCAGCACGATAAGCACATAACTCGCCCTGGCATGGCCCCATGCCAATACGTGTTCTTCGTCGTAAATCTACAAGGTCTTTTACTTTGAGATTTTTAATGGCATACTCAACTTCACCCAGTGTAACCATTTCACATTCGCAGATAAGCCCATAATTACGCTTCTGCAAACTCAGGATATTGTGAACACGTTCACCGTGGCGGTAATGCGTGGAGCCAACTACTGAATTGGGAATACCTGAAAAATATTTTATTTTCTTTGTATAGCCAACTCTTTTCTCTGAACCGGGAAGGGGTATTTTATGGGTAACACAGCTTTTAGTATTACCAATCTTTTTTGCCACAAGATCTGTTGTCATTTCTGCCATGAGGCGATACGTCATAAGTTTGCCACCAGCTATGGTAATGAGACCCTGAACATTATCACGTTCTTTATGGTCAATGAGCACAACACCACGGCTTATTTCTCTGCCATCCATCTCACCAGAAACTGCAACAAGCGGCCTTACCCCACAATATGCTCGCAACACTCGTGCCTTGGAAACGTTGGGTATTAATTTTTCGCCATCAGCTAATAGCACGTCTATCTCATCATCATCAACAACAAGTTCATCAATTTTGTCATAGGACACTTTTCTGGAAGTTGTACCAATTAATGATACCGTATCACCAGGAACTATTATATCACCATCCGAAGGCACACGGCACCGGTTTACCACAACATTGTTAATTCTGTAATCAATAATAACCATGGAACCCTTGGAAGGGAACATCTTCAGTTCAATACCTGCAGTAGAACATAAATGTTGACCCCACACACCAGATGCATTTACTATAATTGGTGCATACACCTCAAAATATTCTTTAGTTACCTTATCATAACACTGTACACCCGCTACCTGATTTTGTTTAAGCATGATACGTTCCACTTCTGTATGGGTAAAAACTATTGCACCCCTCTCCACTGAATCCAAAATATTTGCAGAAGCTAGCCTGAATGGGTCTATGGTTCCATCAGGCACCCATATTGCAGATAGTATATTGGGATTTAAGTTTGGTTCTATTGCCAGAGCTTTCTTTATACTTATTTCTTTAGCATCAATACCAGCAAATTTACACGATTCAAGCAGCCTGTTATGATAGGTTGGGTCATCTTCAGGAAGAGTTACAAACAAACCACCTGTTGGCTCAATACAATGCCATGCTATTTTTTTTAATATTCGGTTTTCATTAATACACTCAGTTGCTGATTCAAGATCTTTAACAGCATAACGGGCACCTGAATGTAAAAGGCCATGATTTCGACCTGTTGTACCTGAGGCTATATCATTTTTTTCAATTAAAACTGCATTTATACCGCGGAGAGTGCAATCACGCAACACACCGCATCCCGTAGCCCCGCCCCCAATTATTATTACATCAGTTTCTAATGTCTTCACGTCTCTTCCTTTTAAAATTATAGCAAATCAACTATAATTGCACTATACCTGATTTCAAAATTGTATAGATCCCGATAATTCTTATAATAGAATACTGTATAATACTGCTTTTTAGGAATTATCATTTGAAACCTGATATCTTCAATCACTGAATGGCATTAATGTAATAACGACCTGCATATGTAGTGATAAAATATATGGAATTAATTATTGCGCATGTTGCAGGTAAATCATAAAAATTTAAGATATACTTCTTATAAAAAAATATTGTCAATTAATATATTGATTTACAAATTCAGGTTTAAACATGCCCCGTATAAATGTTACCATAAACTTATCGGTTAATTCATCAATCTCAGGTTCAGATAAACGAGGAACAGACAAAATTGCCTGATAGGCTATCATTAAAAGACCACCAATCAGTATACTTGTTGTTATCTGCAAATCCACGCCATCTCGTAAAACACCCAGATGTTTTGCAAGCCGTAAATCATGCAATATGTGCTTGCGTAAATTCTTTTCAAATTCACCTATAAGTTTCTGAATATGTGGATTAAAACCAAAACCAGTTTTTAACAAAATGGAAGTCAGTTCACGGTCATTATTGAGAAATACTATTGTCTGTTTAATCCTATGACGAAAATAAGATACTGGATCTAATGTTTTAATTTCCTGATGGCTGATGCTTACTACTCGTTTCCATTCCTCAAGAGAACGAATTAAAAGTGATAAAAATAAGTCTTCCTTATTGCGAAAATACTCATATATAGTACCTTTGCCAATATGAGCAACTTTAATTACATCCTCAACATAAGCCTCATAATAGCCCTTCTCGGCAAATACCTTTTTTGCGCAATCAAGAATATGCTGCCTGCGCAACTCTGCTTTCATTGCAACCCCTATTCCGTTTATTTTTATAACATTTTGAATATTTAAAAATTCTTTATATTTGGTCAATAACTTTTTATTGATAGTATTTATTGTTCATAATTTTGATCCAATTTTAGCAGTGCATTCTTTAACTCATCAAGTGTAAATGGTTTTTGCAAAAATACTGAGTGCTTAATACCTTTCGTCTCATCTCGGTAAGAATCATCTGAATATCCTGAAATAAAAATTACTTTCATATCCGGTATAATTAATTTTAATCTGTTAAACAGTTCAATACCATTCATCTGCGGCATAACTATATCAGTAATTAATATATCAATGTTGTTTTTATAGTTCTCTGCTACTTGAAGCATCTCAAGAGGATCACTAAATGCATCAACGTCCTGATCAAGTAACAAAAGCATCTTTTTTAGCATATCTAATATGATCAAGTCATCTTCAACCACTAAAATTTTATTTTTAGATATACCAATACCTCTATCTTCTGTCCTACCATTATCTCTTACATGACCAGATAATTGTACCTCTGGCAATTGCTCAACATATTTAGGGAAAAAGATATTTACTACAGTTCCTTTGTCTTGTTCACTATAGACATTAATAAATCCATTAAACTGTTTTACTATGCCATACACTGTTGAAAGTCCAAGCCCTGTTCCTTTGCCAACTTCCTTTGTTGTGAAAAATGGTTCAAAAAGCCTTTCCAACGTTTCCTTATCCATCCCTGAACCATCGTCAATAAATTGTATCATGACATAGTCTCCGGGTTTACACCCGGGATGTATTGTGCAGAATTCTTCATCAAGATATCTATTTTTAGTAACGATCTTTATATTCCCAACATCTTTAATAGCATCACGTGAATTTGAAGCCAAATTGGTCAGAATTTGAACAAACGTTGCGGTATCAATCCATATATCATATACATCATCTGCCAGTTCCAGTTGCACTTTTATGTTTTCGCCAACCATTGCCGCTAACATCTTTTCAGTTGACCGGATAATATAATTAGGATTTACCCGTATTGGATTTACTTTCTGCTGGCGTGAAAATGTTAAAAGCTGCCGTACTATTTCAGCACTTCGTTTTGTGGCATTTGATATTTCTTCTAAATCTGAATATATAGGATTATCTTTTTCTATTTTGATTTTAATTAACTCTGCATACCCTGAAATAATGCTCAATATATTATTAAAATCATGTGCAATCCCGCCAACCAATCTCCCAATTGCTTCCAATTTTTGCGCTTGCCGTAACTGCTCCTCTAATTTTTCTTTTTGGGCTTCCGCTTCAAGCTGATACGTCATATCTTCTACAATGGCCAATCCACCAACTATTTTATTTTCTACAATGAGTGGTGAAAATAATGCCCTTGCAGGTGTTATTTTATCTGCAGTTACTGATTTGTACCAACCATTATATTCAGATTGTATACCCTGCAGGCACTTATTAACAGCATCAACAACCCGCTCATCAGGCAACTTTAGAGTATTTAAACCAATCAAAGCTTCCCTGGAAGAACCAATTATCTTAACAAAATTATCGTTACAGGCTGTAATAACTCCATTTTCATCAAATGCATAGATCCCCATTGGGGCATTTTGAAAAATTAGTCTAAATAATTCCTCGTTCTTTTTTAACGCCTCCTCTGCCTGTCTTTTTGCAGTAACATCATGAATAATTGAGAATAAATACTGTTTTCCTTTAATGGTAATGGCACTGCTGTATACATCAACATCGCGTATGCTTCCATCTTTTCTTCTATGCTTAAATTCAAAATACACACGTTTACAGGCTCGTGCCTCTTCCATACGTGCCTTAATCTCTTCGGGTGTTAATGTGTTAATTTGCTGAATTTGCATCGATTGTAATTCTTTTCTACTCCACCCATAAAACTCCACTGCAGCCTCATTTGCATCAACAATATCTCCTGTATCGGGATCAATGATAAGCATAACTGCTTTACTGTTTTTAAAAATGGTTCTATATCGTTCTTCACTTTCTTTCAGTTCATGTTCAACTTTCTTACGTTGAGTGATATCTCTTATTGATCCAAATAAAGCAGCTATTCTACCCTTTTCATCTCTGATTACCCGGATTTTAATATCTCCCCATACAACCGTTTGATATAAAGTAATGATTCTGCATTCAACTGAAATAAAATTATTGTCACCAGAATCTTCAAACATCTTGTCATATAGGTAAACATCATCTTTATGAATATATAAATTCAAAGGTGTATTAATTATTTCATCCTGTTTATATCCAAGTACAACCTCAACATTGGGACTTATCCATGCAATTGTCTTTGTAGATGGATCCATGCTGAAGACAACAGACGGATTGACACTGAGAACATCCTGCAGAAGGTCAGCACTGGCCTGTAAATTTTGCAGTGCCAGTGTTCTATTTTCAATGGCTTTAAATATAAGAGCTATCGCACATAAACCAGAAGAAAGTACTATTAAATACTGGATGCCTATAGTAGCTATTACAGTAATCCCACGTGGCCAGGGTAATAATAGCTGGCACAGTAAAACCAGAACATGTGTTATAACCGCAAATAGAACGATTCCATACAGAGGGATGTTTGTTGGTTCATTTTTAAAAATTCGACGTACAACCAATCCACTCAAGGCTGAAACAATGACCGATGCAACGCCAACATAAACTCCCGGACCACCCAGAATAATCCGGTAGCTTCCTGCAATAAACGATGCAATAAGTGATGCGATACCTCCTCCATACAAACCTGACAATGCTATAACAACTGATCGTCCATCATATATTATCCCTTCCTCAAACACAAGGGGGGTTGACATTGCAGCAATTGCTGATAAGCCAAACAATAAACCTGAAAAAATTCTGTATGTATTTGGATAATTTTTTCTGAGTGTAAGAATGGGGCCCCATATTACACTAAGGGCAATAAGTAACGTTATGTTGTGTACAAGTGTTAACAGCATCTAATTTTTACCATAGAAAGCACTGTATAATTAATATCAAAACTGCATAAAAAAAGCAAGAATAATAAATGTAACAATTTTTTATATAACCATTACAAACTGGCAATGATATATGCTGTTTCTTTAAACTGATATAATGTTTCATCATACAGGTAATACCTGAATGCCACAGATGTACAACAATTTTGACTAGGATATACATTCTGGAAATATTTGGCATAACCAATATAATAAATATTATATATTAAAAAATATAAAAACGATTGACATTTCAATTATTTTATCCTAAAAAAGTAAAAAAAATATCAAATACTTTGGGAGGAAACGATGTATTTTGAAACTACTACCTGTATTTCTCTTCAGCATATTGCAATCCTTGAAGAATTTGCACAAAAATTAGGCATTCCTCTTCGTACTTTTATTGTTTATATGATTATGTATGCTGCTAAGAAAGAAAAAAGGAAATACAAAGCATTTAAACGCATAGCCTACCGCAAACGAAATGCCGATAATCCCTGGAAACGGGTACACCTGGTATTGTACCAATCTGAGTATGAGTTTTTCCTGGATGTAAAGAAGCTGTGGAAGATGTCGCTTGCGCATGTTATTGAGTTTTGTGTGGATAATATACTGATTGAATTTTTTGAATATTTCAAGATACGATTAGTAAAGATGAATTCCGATAACTATCTTGAGAATTTGCCAAGTTACTACGAAAACAGATCATACACATTTGATTTCTACCGTGAAAATGGTATCCATTGCTTAAAATTCTACTGGGGACCACCACCTGAAATACTAACACAAGCTTAATTAATCAAATTCAATATTGAAAAAATGCATATGTTAATCCTTATTACCGTAAGGTCAAAAAAACTTTTGTTTTTGGTTTAAGATGTCATTCTAGATAGTAGAATTTTGCTTTCAAAAATATTACAGTATATTTGCAGCCAAGAATGACATCTACAGCATTATTTTCACCAATTGAGAATCACGTAACTAAGTTCACATAATTATAACAAAATAATTAAACGTAAAGATAATAAAACTCTACTACTTATAAAATCAGAATTACAAAGACTAAAATTAATTTATCATTATGCACATACCAATTTATCCATCTATACAGCATGTCACATAAAAAATTAATCTCTACAATCCCATGCTACTGCGTGGAACGGTCTTTTCTACTATACCAAATGGATCCTTAAATTCCTGCTCTCGTTCAAACATCAGCTTGTGTTCACCACGGTTGTTAAGATACTTTGCAAGTTCTAAGTTAATACTCTGTCCAACATCAATGCCTTTTTTAGCCAGTAACTGTCGCAACAAACCTTCTGCTTTAGTAGAAAATCCAATGGAATCACCTAATATTCTTCCAGCCTCTTCTGGATTATGGAATCCAATTGAATTTTCTGCTCCCATATAAATCAACCGATACAACGCTTCTAAATAAAAATCCTTAGCCTGCACATATAATGGATCAGAAGCAAGCGTGTCTTTAAATTGATTGTGAATACGCTCAAAAAGCTTTGCAACCACCGCTTCATGGTATCCAGCTTTCAGCAACAGTGATATGGTCCTGTCCTGAATTTCTTTTATCTGTTTTACCAATCGTTCCTTGGATTGAGGGTGACATTTCAAACAGGCAAATAGGTCATCTTTTAGCGGGCTCATAAGATTATGGTCTGAAATCTTAAAGGTTCCTACTCTTTTATATGGCATGTGACAATCAGCGCAAGCTATCCCCGCATTAAAGTGAACACTCTGTCGTGTAAAAAATTCAAACTCAGGATGCCGTATAAATCCAACCTTGAAACCTGTGACCTGCTGTTTCCACTCGCCCCAGTTAGCATTCTTTTTTATAAGTCTAATGATATTTTCAATTGAAATATTTCCCCAGCTTGATTCTTCATATGGATGTTCAAGCCCAATTGATTGCATTTGCTCATTCTTTGGTATATTGTAGGTAACGTGGCACTGTGCACATACCAGAATGCGCATCTCCTGCCTGGTATACTCTTTTTTTCCTAATTTTGCTAACCCCTTTTTAAATGCTTCCCTGTTAATCTTTAATCCCATAGTTTTGTTGTCATGGCAATCAATACAGGTTGCACCCAGGTCCTTGTGTTTTGGAGGTATTTTGGCGATAGCATCCTGCCACTTCATGCTGTAAAAAGAATTTCCATACTGTTTAACCAGTGCATCCATATACGGCGTTTTGCAGTTTAAGCAGACACCACCAGCTTTTGTTCTTGACTGATCAATTTCATCCTGATCAATACGCATGTACCAGTGCCCACGTGGTTCATTATACGCAATGCCAAAACCCCAGCCTTTAAAAAGCAATGCCATAAATGGATATTCTGATAATTTATCATATATAATTTTATCTGTATCCCATCCCTTTTTATAAAAGCTTTTGTCTGCTGGTCGTGGATCCTGTGTTTTCTTCCATGACTCATATTCCAGCGGATATACCTTGCCCCACTCCTGTGGGTCATACTCATTATCAGGAATAGTTCCAACAAGCACAAGCTTTGGTTCTGAGGGCCCAAGCGCTCCAATAATATAAATAAAAAGTGATAAGGCAATAACAGCACCAATGGCAATAACAATGTGTTTGCGTTCAATTTTTTGAATAAGTTTGTTTAAAAATTCCATTGCTAACCTCCAGTAAAAATTTTTAGTGAATAATATTGTGATAAAAATACCTGTGACAATCCCAGCACTGAATTGCCCCACCATCAATACGTGATACCATTTCACTATGGCAACGTATGCAATTAGCCTGTATTGTTTTACGCGCATGTGCCGAAGAATGAATCACTTCACCATACAACCGTGTATAAAAAAGCACCACATCCTTCATGCCATCAAGCCCCTTCCATAAAACATAATTCAGGCTGTTATTGTGTGGCAGATGACAATCAACACAGGCAATCTGTGTATGCTTACCAATATAAAACCAGTCTTCATACTGAGGAATCATTACATGGCAGCTACCGCAATACTGGGGTGTTGATGTTTTCTGCATAAACCTGGCAGTGCCATATACGCCAAATGCTAAGAGTATAATAAATATTCCAAATACTGTATATACTTTATATTTCATGGCTCACCTCAATCAAAAATAAAATTACACCAAACATCATTGTGGTAAACTCAAGTACTCATACAATCGTATCGTAAAAATGCGATAGTATGTCCATCATGACGTTTTCCCTTTATTTTATTTTTCTATCCTGACAGCGGTAATTGACAACACCTCCAGAAGCATTTTACATTATGTGCGATAGCTCATGGTAAAAGCTTCAAGCAGTGAATCCATTAATGCATGCGTATGTTTGCAATAACTAATACCTGCTATAATAGCGTCTTTACTCTGAATATGGCCATTTTCCTTAAGCTCAGCCCCACAATTTGCTACCAGATCATAAACACCCTGTGCTGTAATCTCCAGATGAAATTGCAGCCCTACTATTCTATCATCAATGACAAATGCCTGATTGGCACATACATCAGTAGATGCTATATGTATTGCACCTGCAGGTATATCAAATGTTTCACCATGCCAGTGAAATGCCATAAATGTATCAGGCAACAGTTTGCTAAATGGATTTTCTGATTGTACTCGTTGTACTTCAAACCACCCAATTTCTTTTGTATGATTTTTATACACTCGTGCTCCCAGTACATCAGCAATAAGCTGTGCACCAAGACAAATCCCTAAAACAGGTTTGCCTTTATTTATTACTTTTTCTATAAAATGCTTTTCTGTAACAAGCCATGGGTATTCTCGTTCATCATGAACACTCATAGGCCCACCCATAATTACAAGCATCTCAACTGAATCAACAACTGGGAAATCATGGTTTGTATATGCAGTAACTATCGCCACATCTTTTTGATGCACAATTGCCCAATCCAGTATATAGCCTGGCGTTTCAAATGGTACATGCTGAATACATACTATCATGATTATCCTCTTATCATAACAAGAAGCATCTTTGCATTATTTGCTGCAGCAAGGGCATGGGGTACATTAGCTGGCATAATGATAGCTTCCCCTGCTTTCACAGTATTTTCTTTGCCACCAATGGTAATGATAAATTGACCATCAAGCACCATTACAAAAGCATCATACGGTGCAGTATGCTCGCTCAGACTTTGTCCCTGCCCAAATGCAAAGAGAGTTAAACTACCGCTTTTATTCTGTATTATAGTTTTGCTCACAATTGCATTGCTTTGATATTCAATTGCATTAACAAAATTTTGTGGGTCATTGAAAAGATTACTCATAGTATTCCTCCCATACAATGTTATCCCTTACAACTTCTTCCACGTTGCAAGCACGCATCCCCATGAGGATCATCACAACATCGTGGCAAAATAAGCCGCACACTTTTTTCAAAGAAGATATAACTGTATACCCAGTTAATCATAACAAAAATTTTATTTTTAAAACCAATCAAATACAAAATATGAATAAAGATCCATAGTATCCATGCAATATATCCCTTCACATGCAAACCTGCAATCTGAGCAATAGCTTTATTACGTCCTATAGCAACCATCCCACCTTTATCCCTATACCTGAAAGGTTTGGGTGTTTTGCCTTTAAGCTTTTGCAATAAATGTTTGCCCACATATCTTCCCTGCTGCATAGCAACTGGTGCAATCATGGGAAGTGGTTTGCCATTATGCATAAAACAGGCTAAATCACCAATAATAAACACATCATCATATCCAGGCACCCGGCAATATTCATCAACTATCACCCTTCCATTGGGCATTGTCTTAACATTCAAATCATTTGCTATAAGTTCACCCTTAACACCTGCTGTCCACACCACCGTTTCAGTGGGTATTATGCCACCATTGTTCAATTGTACTCCTGTTGCATCAATGTTTGTTACCGCTGCATTGAGTACAACCTTTACCCCTTTCTTTTGCAGTTGCTTGCAGGTATAATCACCTAATATTTCCGGATACATTCCAATAAGTCTATCGCTTGCCTCAATAAGATACACAGTTATTTCTTCATGTTGCAATTCAGGAAAATCTTTTTTCAATGGTCCTGCAATCAACTCCGCAAGAGCACCAGCAAATTCAACACCTGTTGGACCTCCACCAACAATCACCACAGTAAGCAATCGCTTTCGCTGTTTTTCATCATTCACAAACGAAGCCCGTTCAAAACAGGTAAGGATATGATTTCGCAAAACCATGGCATCATCCAGTGTTTTCAAAGGGAACGCATAACGAGCAACACCCGGAATATTAAAATAATTGTTTTCACTACCTGCTGATACAATCAGATAATCAAACGGTATTTCCTGACCCAGGCACAGTACAGTCTTTGTTGAATACTGAATCTTACTAACAGCACCACGTATAAACTGTATATTATTGTGCTTTCTAACAATATTGCGGACCGGTGATGCTATCTGTTCCGGTGCTACTTCCGCAGCACTCACCTGATACAAAAGTGGCAAAAATGTGTGATAGTTATTTTTATCAATGATTGTCACATGAAAACCAGTATTTGCTAACGTCTTTGCAACCCAAAGCCCGCCAAAGCCAGCACCAATGATAACAACTTTTTTTTGTTTGTTCTGTATCAATTTAATTTCTCCCTGCATTAATCCAATAACCTCTTCTGCCCGGTTATCTTCTGAATGTCGGTAATATCCTGAGTAACTTCCAGGCAGCCAATATACTCACCGTTTTTACGCACAGCATAGTAGGTGATAAAAATCAAACGGCCATTTAACGTAATCCAGAACTCGGCTTTATTGCGCTTACCCTGCTTCATTTCATCCAGCAGGCGGTTAACCACATGAATGCTTTTATCCGGATGGCAGTTTTGCACAGTCCTGCCAATAACAGCCTTTGATCGCACAAAGATACGGTCGGGCGCATTGTTAAAGTAGCGTACCACATCATCTTTGTCAATAAATGTAAAATCTACCGGCATGGTATCAAGCATGTATTGAAGTTGTTCCAACGTCAGGTTCCCCGTTTCAAATTCCACAGTATCAGATGCCAACCGTGTGCCTGCACTCTCACCCTTTTCTATGTGAATAACCGGACTATATGACATATACCCAATACCGTCAAATTCCTGCTTAACTAATTTCCAGTCATCTTCATTAAAAAACTTATATGACGTTGGGAACAATATATTGTTCTCTTTGTAAAAGTGGTCAGCAAGCGTTTCACTAAGCCGTATGGCATGTGTTTGTAATGTGTGCGATAGTTCCTTTGTAATGCCCTTTGCCAGTGCATCAGCTGTTTCATATATGCTTTTTTCAATTGCACGGATGTTGTCATGCTCCATCCACATAATCTTTGGCGGTTGAGTAACTCCATATTTTTCCAACACCGGGAAAAGCACATTTTCTTCACGAAGATAGTGCACCGCTGATTCTTTAAAAAAACCAATTAACTGTTGAATGCGTGCAAACGTAGCACTGTCTGGTGTATCAAAAAGTCTGGTTGCACTTTCAACTAATTGCTGCGCAAATTCAAGGATCCTGCTATGTTCAGTATACAGAATATACAAAGGATGGCCCTCGGGCACATCCACTTTGCCTGCATCAATTGATTCTCTGAAAAGATCGATATGCAACTGGCACAGCCTGTGCACCTCATCAGATGGCATGCCCTCTTTAATAAGCTCTTCTTCCAGCATGCTTATCTGATGCGGCATCACATTGCCAAATTCTTTTTTAAAGATAGCCTTCATCTCATTGACATCTGCTCCCTCATGAAGCTTTTTAATCATATCTTTAAGCTGCTCCTTCTTTTTACCCATATCTGTTAAAAATTCGCTCATGTAATCCTCCATTATAAATTACAAAAATTTCTTAATATATGAAATACTTCCCTTGAAGATCATCCGCATTCCGGAATACCGCATGACCTCACGAATTTTAGATTTGTTGGGTTCGGCGTAGCAATGGGTGGTACAATCTTTGCAGGCAGGCTTGGGATCGTATGGGCATATAATACGCTTGCTTGCAGCATAAAGCAATAATTTTTTACAATCGTCACACAACTCTACATTAAGTGGGTCAATATACTGAGCAATTTTTCCATTGCCCTTTACTTTTGACTTCTGACCATTATGCTTACCGTTACAATATATCTGAATAAATTTTCCCAATACGCCAATATCATGTTCAATTGCTTTGTTGTTTGTAGCCATGCATTACTCCTGATTATAAAATAATTCCCAACACACAAAATTTACACTGCCCGTTTATCCAGAAAATTACAGCATCCAACATTAATACCATCATATTCAAAAATCCGTCCTGTTACTGTGCACTGAAATGTGTGTGGTTTTACGTTTTTGCAAAATTCACAATTTATACATAAGGCCACGTAATCAATGATGCCATTATTCTGCATTGCTGTAACCAGTTGAGTTAACACTGTGAATGCAGCCTTTTTATCATTGGATGACATATTCTCTAAAAACTGTATAACATCCCTTTTTGATTGCTCTATCTGTGTTAAAATATTTTCTGCCTTTTTTGTTAATGTGAGATAGTAACTGCGGCTATCATGTTTATCTACATTTTTGCGTATCATGGCCTTTTGCTGCAACGTTTTCAGTGCAACACTTGCAGTAGCTTTACTGATGTATAGATTCTTCACGATATCAGATGGTGTAATGTTTCTGGTTGCAGAACACCCGTTAATGTATTGCAATATCTGAATCTGCAATGGCGTAAGATTATAATGTTCAGATATTTTCCACAGCATTGAACGTTTGATATCAGTTAATTTATCAAGTATAGCTATAAGGTTTTCATCAAGGTTTTGTACATTCATATATAACCCTTCATATAGTTAGTAGTACTAACTATAATCTGCATATAAAAAATGTCAAATTTTTTTCTAATTTTTTTCAGTGTTTATTCATAATTTTTTAAGGCAATACATGCTGTTTTAACTTTGACCGTTTCAGCAAGGATACTCATTCACTACCTAACTACAAAAAGCAGTTATAAAAATTTTCACTGAGTTTTTTATTTATTTTCTTCTTCTTTATGTTTTTCCAGAATTTCCTGAGCCAGCATTTTTAATTTGGGGGATACTTTTAAGGGAGGGAGTTTAACCCTGAATGGGCTATCTTTAACTTTATCATTGCCCAGCCATTTGCCAAGAGCAAATATCATCCGTTCCATTATTTCATCTATCTTTTTATTGCTTCCACTCATCCTGTAAAATTTCAATGCAATCAGTGGAAGCTTTTTATCGTAGTAATAGTAATCGCCTATGCGTTGCAGTCCATCTTTATAACCGGTTTTAACAAAAATTTCAATGGCTTCCTTGATTTTGCCCTGGTTAAAAAATTCATTTCCTTTGCGTATTAAGGCTATTCGTTCTTTACTATCCATCAATCACCTTTTCACAGTAACTATCGCACATAACTATCATTACAAATTTATGTACAACACAATTTTGTATAACCTATCTACTTTTTATTGACATATAGTATGCTTAGCGATAGATTTGTTTACTAGTACTTTTTATTATTATCGTACTGTTTGCAAGTATTATTTATGTAGTTTCTCTAACAGTTAACGTAAACTGTTAGTTTGGCGATAGTTACCGTACAATACAATTTGACTGAAGAGATGAGCCCATGGCGCATATAGTGATTGATACCAACCGTTGTAAAGGATGTTACTTCTGTGTTAAGTACTGCCCCAAGCAGATAATCACCATTTCAAAACAATATAACGCAATTGGCTATTTCCCCGCTGAACTATCGCCCGATAAAAAAGACCTGTGCACCGGTTGCAAGACCTGTGCACTGATGTGCCCGGATACTGCTATAGAGGTGTACAAATGAGAGTCCTGACAAAAGGAAATATTGCACTTGCTGAAGGTGCAATACAGGCAGGATGCCGTTATTATTTTGGCTATCCCATAACGCCTCAAAACGATATTCCCGAATACTTAGCTAAACATTTGCCCCGTGTTGGTGGGACCTTTATTCCAGCTGAAAGCGAAATTGCTTCAATCAACATGATACTTGGTGCATCCGCCGCTGGTGCCAGAGCAATGACGTCATCATCTGGACCTGGCATTTCACTGATGCAGGAAGGTTTTTCGTATTTAGCGGGGTCAGAGCTTCCAGCAGTTATTGTGAATATCATGCGTATTGGGCCGGGTCTTGGTGGTATAGCTCCAACACAGGGCGATTATAACCAGGCAGTGCATGGTGGCGGTCATGGCGACTACCACAACATAGTGCTGGCACCCGCGTCATGTCAGGAGATGTTTGACTTAACCATAAAAGCATTTGAACTTGCTGATAAATATCGAAATCCTGCCATGATACTGGCTGACGCCATGGTTGGGCAGTTTCAGGAACCATGCCGTTTAACACCTAAAGAGCCGGTGGTAATGCCTGAAAAACCATGGGCCCTTACCGGTGCAAAGGGCAGGCCTGCACAGCTTATCAAATCATTATTCCTTGGCCCAGGTGAGATGGAAATACACAACCTGGATTTAAAGAAAAAATATGATGCTATGGAACAAAACGAAGTTATGTACGAAACCCGTCATCTGGATGATGCTGATATCATGATTATCGCCTTTGGCACTCCTTCACGCATTGCAAAAACTGCCATACAATTTTTACGCCAGGAAGGGGTCAGAGCAGGTTTGCTTAGACCAATCACGTTATTCCCATTTCCATCAAAAGCAATACATGAATATTCTCAGCGCATTAAAAAGATACTGGTTGTAGAAATGAACACAGGCCAGATGCTGCGTGATGTACAGTTAGCATGCCACAATGGCACCAGAGTATATTTTTACGGCAGGCCAGGTGGCGGTATCCCCTACCCTGACGATATTATGGCACAGGTAAAAAAACTACTTTAGTGAGGCTACCATGCAGGCAGTATTTACACGACCAAAAACGTTAAAAGACACTCCAACACACTTTTGCCCTGGATGCACTCATGGTATTGCACACCGCATTGTTGCGGAGGTCATTGATGAGCTTGGTATACGTGAAAAAACTATTGGCATTCCAGGCGTCGGCTGCTGTGTATTTTTATATAAATATCTGGATATTGATGTGCTTGAAGCACCACATGGAAGAGCACCAGCATGCGCTACCGGAATGAAACGGGTACTTCCTGATCGTATAATCTTTGCCTATCAGGGTGATGGCGATATGGCAGCCATTGGAACCTCTGAAGTAATCCATGCAGCAAACCGTGGCGAAAACATCACAGTCATATACATTAACAATTCAGTGTATGGTATGACAGGCGGCCAGATGGCACCAACAACGTTGCTTGGCCAGCAAACAACAACAACACCGTATGGACGAAATTTCCGCAGTGAAGGCTATCCCATTCGTATGGCTGAAATGCTTGCAACGCTGGAAGGTGTTGCATATTCGGCCCGTGTCGCATTGCACAAGCCAAAATATGTCATGCAGGCAAAAAAAGCTGTGGAAAAAGCTTTCATGATGCAGATAAATGAAATGGGGTTTTCCGTTGTTGAGATGCTTTCAACCTGCAACACCAACTGGCGCGTTTCGCCAACAGAGGCAATTGATAAACTTGAAAATGAAATGATACCATATTTTCCGCTGGGCGTCTTCAAAGAACGTACGGGAAAAGATTTTCTGTAAACCGATAGTTACTGTTGAAGGAGTTATTCAATGTATTACGACATGATTATGGCAGGTTTTGGCGGACAGGGTATTCAGATTATAAGCCAGCTTGTTGCCGTTGCTGCCATCAATAAAGGCTACGAGGTTACATACCTTCCATCGTATGGCGTTGAAAAACGTGGCGGACGCACCAATGTTTTTGTGGTAATTTCTGATGAAGAGATAGGATCACCCATTACCAATCATCCATATGCATTACTTGTTATGGATCAGATTGCGTATGATACCTATATTCATATATTGAGGCCTGACGGTTTGCTTGTTGCAAACGAAAGCCTCATTGATACAACCACACATCGGCGCAATGATATTGTATCGTGCTGTTTGTTTTGCAATGAAGAGGCTGTTAAACTGGGCAATGCCAAATTAGCTAATATGATTGCATTGGGTGCATTATTAAAAAACAGTAATGTGCTTACGGTAGATGACATAGAAAAGGTAATTGACCAGGTAATCCCTGAACGCCTGGCACATACCATTCCTGCAAACATGCAGGCAATACGCCATGGATATAAATTAGCTTAAAACAATCATACAATATACATTACTTTTTAAATAAATTTAAAAATTGGTTACATGACATTATTTCTATATCCTTATATTTTTTTATCTGCAACAATTCTTTATCACCGGTAATAATATATTTTGCCTTAGCTGATAAAGCACAACGTATAAATTTATCATCATCTTCATCTTTACAAACCGAAATATTGGGATAATTATCTGTAATCACATCAAAGAAAAGTAATAATTCTTCATTAAGAATATAATCTATTTCATGCTTTGTAAGCATAAATTTTGGATACTTCAAAACAGCATGTATTTCATCAAAAATTTCTTTCGTCATAACAGGCTTTATAGTGCCATTATGCCATAATGCCATTAACGTTGAAACTTTGCCCTTAAAAAGAATTGCAGATACTACAATATTTGTATTAAGAACTACAACAATCTCCTGGGTTATTTTTTCTTTTTTCTTGCCCACGTTATAGCTTCCTCAATATCTTTCCCATTAATACCTAACTTCTTCATTTTTTCTCTTATAGTATTAATGCCTGTCTGAGGTTTCAGAACAACAGGAACCATTATTATTTTATTATCTTTGACGGTTATATCGAAATAATCAATATCAGGGAATTCTTTTACTATTTTAGCTGGTAATGTTAACTGATTTTTTGATGTTTTTTTTGCAAGCATTCCTTACTTCCTTACAGTAAGGATATAATACCTTATCATAATATTTTATCAATAAATATTTTTTATAAAAAACTATAAATTTTTTTGGCTTTACAAGCGGTGCTGTTTTTTCTGCATTTTATTTTTATACATTAAAGAATCAGCCAACGATAATACCTCATCTAAAGATGAAGAACTGTCGCCAATAAATATACTTCCCACACTGAGTGAAATAGTATACATGCGAAGACCTTTCTTATTAAATTCTTCAGCATTATCAAGCAATCGTTGCTGCATCATTTCCATAAAATGCTTTTCACAGTCAATTGCAAGAACTGCAAATTCATCACCACCTAACCTTCCAATGATATCTGAATCCCTGAACGATAAACGCAAAATTCCAGCCACATCAATCAGTGCTTTATCGCCTTCGTGGTGTCCCATGGTATCATTGATTGTCTTCATATTGTCCATATCAATATAGAAAAGTGCTATGCCCTTGCCGCTGCGTTTGCTTAATTTCATTTGCTGCTCAGCTAACATGGTAAATCCACGACGGTTATACAGGCCTGTAAGTTCATCTTTAATTGCCAGTTCTTTAAGCTTATCCCGTAACATGACAATGGGCGTAATATCTGTGGCAATACACACTATACGTTCTAATTTTCCCACTGCATTATATACATTTGATGTAGTTATGGTTATATGAGTATCATGGCCTTCTCTATTTATTATACGTATTTCAAAGTTGCTAACATCACCCTGCTGTATGAGTTCAACAAACTGGCGTATTTTTCTTTTATCCTCATGAGGATGGAGGATGCTTCTAAACCAGTGAGTACCTTTAAGGTTATCCAGTGTATATCCTGTCAAATGAACAAAATAGTCATTTACAAATACAATATCACCGTTGACATTCATTTCAACCACCGCTGCAGGAATTCGATTAACCAGATGGCGGTATCGTTTTTCAGATTCAGCTAAGGCAATTTCCATGTGTTTACGCTGCGTAACATCCCGTATCACCACCATGACCCTGTCTTTTATCATGGGTACTAATCTTGCCTCGCGCCAGCGTGTTTCCCCTTCAATGTCAATGGGATATTCTATACCAACAATCTTATTATATGTAAATACTTCATTTAATGCATTGCGATATAACTCGGTTATATGTTCAGGCATTATATGATAATATTTTTTACCTACGACCTGATCCTTGGTAGCATATAACTTCATTTCCTCACCAAACTGGTAATCCTGTATAATGCCATCCTTATCAGCAACAATATACATATCGGGGAACGCTTTGACTATTGCTTTTAAATTGGTGGTACTTTTTAAAAGTTCTATCTCCATCATTTTTTGTTCGGTGATATCTTCACCCGAACTCATAGTGCCAATTATGTTGCCATGAGCATCGTTTAATACAGTGTTATGCCAGGCAATCAAGCGCAAACTCCCATCTTTTGTCACAACTGGATTTTCATAAAATTCTACTGGCTGTATATTGCCTTTCATCAATTCAAAATAAACGTTACGCACATCTTCACGCATATCCTGAGGCACACACGTATCAAACCAGCCTTTGCCAATGAGCTCTTCATACGCATATCCTAATATTTGGCATGCTTTTTTATTTGCCAAGGTAATGGTTCCCTTTTCATTGAGTATTACCATCATATAGGGGGATATATCTAAATACTTCTGGAAGGTATCACGCTGTTCTTTTATCTGATCCTGGAACTGCTTCTGTTCGGTTATATCATTAAACAACAGTACACAATATGATGTGCCATTTAAGGAATACCGTGAAATGACAAACTTAAACCAGTGCGGAATACCAGCAAGGTAAATAGTATTTTCAAGCGTTATAGTTTCAGCTTCATTGTGAATAATTTTTTCAATAGCAGAATGCAATAGCATTTGGAAGTTATGGTCAAAACATTCTATCTGATTGCAAAAATCAAAGAAATTTTTTTCTGTAACCTGTGCAGGTTTAAAATTGGTCCCAAGCACGGTATTTATAAATTGCAGCCAAACTTTATTGGCAAGAACAATAGCACTGTTTTTGTCCAGAACAACTATCTGTCGTGGTATATTATCAAGAATCGATTGCAACAATTTATAATGTTTTTCAATATCTGCAAATTTTTCTTCAGCAATAAGGCAGTAATGTTCATCATCTATATGCACAATGGAAACATTTATTTTCTCCGAGTTATGCAGTACAACATCTGTAACTGATACCACCTTTTTAGTGTGGTCAAGCTTCTGTGTTATTTTATGTATTTTCTGTGCATCAGCAAAGACTGCGCCAACCGTGGAGCCAACCAGCTTATCCAGAGGCATGGATACAATGCTGGCAAAGGATGTATTGGCGGTAACTATCACCCCCTGTTTTGTAAAAACAATAACAGGTTGGTTGATATACTCAAGGAAGGCAAATTGTTTTTGTGTATGAGTTTTCATATACATCCAGCACTGGCAAACATTGTTAGATACAGTATATTAAATATGTTATAATGCAAATGAATTTTTTGAAAATGTACATGCATTGGCGATAGTTCATAAAATTATACTGATTTTTTATTATAGTTGTTATTTAATTGTAACAATTACAAAAGGATATTTCAAGAAAAAGTGGTGATAGATACAACATTG